>Ga0302326_10011271_pt1 | contig 19284 bp, 16 predicted proteins | sample Palsa_T0_3_FD_202264 | JGI IMG/M metagenome (GOLD analysis project Ga0302326, IMG submission 202264) | Peat permafrost microbial communities from Stordalen Mire near Abisko, Sweden - Palsa_T0_3 | ecosystem: Environmental > Terrestrial > Soil > Palsa > Peat permafrost | place: Sweden: Abisko...
CGGATCTTGATAGGGACATCGCCGACCTGGTGGATGGATACCTCTCCGCCCGTGCCGTTAAGTATCGACGTTTCGACGAGGCTGGTCGGGTCGTTTTCGAACTTGCGCCTGGCTCCTCATTACCCGTTGAGGTAGGGGACGGACGGCGCTTTGCGACCGGAGACGCTAGGGCGTTAACCGAAGCCGAGGCTTTGAATCTTGTACATCCGCTAGTTCACGCCGCGATCGCGCAAGCCCGAACATGGTCAGGCGGCGACTCGGTCAAGCTGCAGCTTCCTCCAGATTCCTCGTCGGAACTCACGGCGCTGACGGGGAAGGTGGGCCTTCTGAGTGTCGTGCTGGTCGACTACCTCGGCTTCGAGCCAGTTCAGCGGCTCGTCGCGGCGGCGGTCGTCGGTGGCGCGCCGATTGATCCATCGCTGGCGGCGAAGCTCATGCGTTTGCAGGCGACTGCCAGTCCGGTATTCAAGGTTCCCGTGGAACCGCAATGGCTCGATGACGCGGTGGACGAGGCGGTGTTCGTCGATCAGCGGGAGGTCGAGAAAGGCGAGCAAAAGCATTTTGAGGAAGCCATCGGTCAGCTTGAGCGGTTCGTGGAAGACAAAATTCTGGTGTGCAGACGTGAGCGCGCGAGCATCGCTGAAAAGCTTCGAGCCGTGAAATCGCGGCGTGACGAGATTGTCGGTTCCAGTGCCCGAGATCGGGTCGAGGCGGAGATCGTCCGGCTCGCGACTAAGGACGAGAGTCTTGAGGAACGCATCGGCGCATTGGAATCCAGGGAAGACGAGGTATATAGAAGATGGCGCGACGAATATCACGAGCTTCGATATCGGGTGCCGAGCGTGACACGGCTGTTCCATGCGACGTTCCAGATCACCGCACTCAACCCGGAGAAGTCGTGCTGAGGCTGCTGCACACTGCGGACTGGCACCTCGGGCGACGCTTTCCGTCGTTCCCGGAAGAGGGACAGAAAAAGTTGTCACGAGCACGTATGGACGTGGTCGCGACTATTCTCGACGTGGCGCGGCGCAATGCGGTCAACGCAATAGTGTGCGTCGGCGACATATTCGACGATCCTGATCCGGCTCCGGACTTTTGGGACGGGCTTGCAAGGACCTTCCAAGGGCACGCTGGAAACCATCCCCCTCTGTTTCTGATTCCCGGCAACCACGACCCCTTGACGCAAGAGTCCGTGTGGGCCGCCGGTCATCCGTTCCGATCACGCCTCCCGGCTTGGGTGCACGTCGTCGACCGTGATGACTTCATGTATGAGATTGCGCCCAACGCAGTTTTATATGCGCGCCCGTGCCGGTCGAAGGCGGGCGAGAACGATCTGGCGATGGCGCTTCCCGCGCGTGAGGCTGGCGATGAACGCCTCCGCATTGGTTGTGTTCACGGTTGCACCTTTGATATTGATGGGTATCAAACGAATTTCCCGATTCGTCGAGATGCAGGCTTGCAACGCGGCCTGGATTATCTCGCGATAGGTGACACACACTCATTCCGCGACGTTACCGAAAATTTGGCGGTGCCCACGGTTTACCCAGGCGCTCCTGAGCCCACAAGTTTCGACGATGCCGGCGCCGGTCGCGTCGCGCTTGTCGCATTATTCAGACGTGGCTTGCGCCCTCGCGTCGATGCCGAGCCTGTTGCCTTCTGGCGATGGATCGACGTGCGCTGCCGTGACATGCACGAGCTTCGCGCCTTACTGACGACCCCAGATCTCGACCGCCACGTCGTTAGACTGCATCTTGACATGACGGTTACGCTGTCCGAGGAGAGCGAGGTCGAACGGATACTACGCGACCTACGCGGGACGGACGCGACGCATGGTCGCGTTGGCGTCCTTGTGGAAGATCTGGCGAACCTGCGGTTGCAAGTCGGCTCCGGGGATGCTTTTCCGGAGGACCTCCCGCAGGTGCTCAAGGACACTGTCGCGCGACTCGACCTGCTCATCGAGGGTGCGTTGGACGAATCCGAGAAATCGCGGGCTACAAGAGCGCTGGCGCACCTTTATAAGTTGCTGCAGAGCCACGATGCGACAGGCGGTCGCGATTTATGAGACTCCACCGCCTGACTATCAACAGTTTCGCTGCGATCGGGAACGTGGACCTTGAGTTCGGTCCAGGACTTAACGTGCTGTACGGACCCAACGATCTCGGAAAATCCACGGTGGTTGCGGCAATCCGTTTGGGGTTGCTGCTTCCTCACACGTCAACGCATTGCGATCAGTACGTCGGATGGACTGGCGGTGAAGATCCGACTGTTGAGATGACGTTTGAAACCGAAGCGCAACGCATCTGGCGCGTACGGAAACAGTTCGGCAAGGGCGGTTCTTCGCTCCTGCAGGAATCGAGGAATGGTAAGGACTTCGATGATTTGGAACGTGGGAGGAAGGTGGACGGGAAATTGCGGGAAATCCTGCGTTGGGGTATTCCCGAACCGGGTGGTACGGGTGGCGCCAAGGGACTTCCGGCAAGTTTCCTCGCGACAGCGCTCTTATCGCCGCAAGACGACGTGAGCGCCGTACTGTACAGCAGTTTGCAGGGTGATCCGACTGGTAGTGGTAAGGAACAAATCGCTGCAGCGTTGCAGGCGGTCGCGCAAGATCCGCTGTTCGTTGCTCTGCTTCGGGAAACGCAGTCGCGACGGGACGCAGCGTACACCGACAGGGGTGCGAAGAGTACTGCCAGGGGTAGCGTTTTCAAGATCGCCGCGGACCGACTGGTCCAAACCAGAGCCGAGAAGGAGAAACTCGAAAGGATTGTTTTCGAATCGGAAAGCGCAGAAAGACAGTTGCGGGAGCTGACCGAACGGCGCGCGCTGAAACAGGAGGCATTCGCTGTCGCGGCTGATCTCTTGGCAAACCTTGAGAGGCTTGCTTCGCAGGCAACGTGCCGCTCGGACGCGGCAGAACAGGTTCGAATAACAGAGGAAGATTTGCTACGTATCAAGAGGATCGGAACCGAAGTTGCAACGGCGGAGCGAGAGGTCGCGGAGCTGGCTGCAAAGATCAGCACATCGGAGCTGGCTGTAGGTGTAACCCGCAGCCAACAAGTGGAGGCGGACGCCACTCTCGAAGCTGCCGAAGAATCGGCCCGGGCAGAAGGATCGGACCCAGGCTTGACGGATACAGTTGTTCGTCAGCAACTCGAACTTCGAAAGTCTGCGGCGGAACAGTCCGCACGCGAAGCGCAGCAACGAATCGATGCCGTTTTAACCGCGCAGAAGCTTGGGGAGGTTGTCACTGCAGCCGAACGTGATCTGCGCGATCAACAAGCAAAAAGCGAAGCCGGGATTGAGTCCGCTTCTAAAGCGACAGCGGCGGCTGAAAAAGCTGACGATGAACTTCGGCGATGCGACTTGATTGAACGCGCGCTGGATATTCAGGCTGCTGAGAAACAGGTTAAGGAGGCTCAAGTCGCAGTCGATAACGAAACCTCTCTCCGAACCCGCCTGGAGGCGATCTCGGGAGAACGGGGAGTGTTGTCCACGCAGCGCTCTGCCATTACAGTTCCGATTCCTGGTGCACTCGGCCCCATGCGTAAGCTCGCTACAGATCTCGCAGCGGCCCGTGGCGCGCTTGACGTCGGTTTTGTAGTGACGGTGACTCCGAAGGCTCTCCTCGACATGCGCGTTCAAAGGGATGGGCAGAAGGTCGATTCGACTTCAACAGCGCAACCAGTCGATATCGAGGCCAAGACAGAGGTTGAAATCGCCATCGCCGACATCGCGACGGTGCGCGTCCGAGGTGGCCGGCGTGAGGCACAAGACATGGCCCAGGGCTTGGAGAATCGGTGGAGCCGTGAGGCAGTACCGCACCTCAATGCGGCTGGTGTCACGGACCTTGAGGGCCTCGACACGAAGATCGCTGCGGCTCAGGAGCTTGACTCCGGCATCAGGGCGAAGGATGCAGAACTGGACTTATTGCGGGCTCAAGTCAACGCACTCTCCGGCGCCGGGGAAGCGTTGCGCGAAGCGTCTAACCGGGCGGCGTCCAGCCGCACCTCACTCGGAGACGTAAGACTCGATTCATTGACCGCTGATGTCAAGGCGCTTGGCGCTGACGCGACCGCAGGATTGCGCAAACGGCGGCAACAGTTGTCAAGAGAGGCCGAGGATGGGCGCAGGATCGCCGGTCAGGCGACAAACGACCGCATTCTCACCGACGAGCGCACTCGGCACTCGAAAATGGCTTTGGACGCGGCTATTGTGGCGCGGGATGCGGCTCTGACGGCCTTTCCGGAGGGAGTGGATGAGGCATTCGTTTCCGCAAAAGCCGCTCTCGCCGCCAGTATCGCCGAGAGGGAAAACGTTGCCGCCGAGTTCGCGTCGCTGAACCGTACGATAGACGAGAGAGAGAAGCGCCTCGACGCGGCCCTAAGCGGCGCGCGCATCAACGCAGCCCAGGCAGCGACTGCGGTCGAGACTGCCCAAGGCCAGCTAACGACCGCGAAAACCAACCATGCGTCGGCGCACGGGCGACTCATCGAGTTACGAAAACAGCAAAATGCTGAAAATCTCGTGGCGGCCGAGACCAGGCTGCAAGAAGCCATCAAGCGTCATGCGGCACTGCCTGTCCCTGAGCGGATCGTTACTGAAGACAAGGTCAGCGCAGCCCGGAATGCCGCAGCCAGCGTGAAATCAGACCTTGACGGTATCGAGGTCAATATCCACGAGGCGCAGGGTGCTCTCCGCCAGGTTGGTGGCGCGGTAGCTCGGGAGCGGTTGCGCGATGCGAGCGAGGCATTTGAGCTGGCGGAGCGTCAGGAACGAGAAACCGAGGCAGAATATGAGGCTTGGAAATTGTTGCTCGATCAGATGAAGGAGGCTGACGCAGCGCAGGCAAGCAACCTCGGACAGGCGCTTGTGCCGGCGATCGCTGGGCGATTCGAGGAATTGACTCAGCGACGGTACCAGACCGTCCAGCTCACCGCTCAACTTGCCACCGAAGGCATTATGGTCGGGGGCGCTCTGAGACCAACGAACCTGATATCGGTCGGTACTCGCGAGCAATTGTCTACTTTGTACCGGCTGTCACTGGCGGAGTACTTAAGCACCACGATTGTCCTGGATGATCAACTCGTTCAGAGCGACGACAACCGGATGGACTGGTTTCGAGCGTTGCTTACGGAAAAGGCCCATAGTTTCCAGATCGTCGTCTTTACTTGTCGCCCTAGCGACTATCTTGCCGCCACTTCGATGGTGCCGTCCGGATCGGGCTTTCATAGAGATACAGAGAATGGGTTCATCCGAGCGATTGATCTTGGGCGCGCATTACGGCCACGAAAGTAGCCAAATGAAGGGACTCTGTCGGCATGTCGACGAATGAACCCCGAAATTTCGATTTGAATATCGAAAAGATTCTTGAAGGGTGGGAGGTAAAGCACGCAATTCGGGAGGTGATAGCGAACGCACTCGACGAACAGGTGTTGTCGCAGACACAAGACATCACCATCGGCAAAGATCGCTCAGGTAACTGGCATATCCGAGACTTCGGGCGTGGAATACGCTACGAAAACCTGACACAGAATGAGAACCCAGAAAAGCTAAAGAATGCTGGCAAGGTCATTGGCAAATTTGGAGTTGGTTTAAAAGATGCCCTTGCAACGCTGAACCGTCGAAAAATCTTAGTACGTATCAGATCCGCACATTCTGACATATCGCTTGTCAAGGCTGGGAAACACGGGTTTGAGGACGTAACTACGCTTCAGGCGTCCGTCAGCCCGGCAAGCAACTCAGGTATGGCAGGAACCGACTTTGAGTTGCGGGGCATCTCTTCGGCAGACATCAGGGGCGCGAAGGACTTCTTTTTGAGATTTTCAGGTGAGCATTTGCTGGAGAACACGCCCTACGGCCAGGTTCTCGAGAGGACCAGCGGGCGCGCTGCCAGGATTTACGTGACCGGTCTCTTGGTCGCGGAAGAAGAGCGGTTTGCGTTCTCTTACAACATCACCTCTTTAACTGCCGGTATGCGCAAAGCGCTAAATAGAGAACGCACGAATGTAGGGCGAACCGCCTATACGGATAGAGTAAAAAGCATGCTTCTAGCTTCACAATCCGAGGGGGTTGCCCAAGTCTTGGCCGCGGACCTGTCGAAGATCGAACAAGGAAGACACCACGACGAATTGAATTGGACTGACGTCGCAGTCCACGCTTGCCAAATCCTGAACGCCCGCAAAAAGGTCCTCTTTGTAACTGCCGCTGAACTTGGCGATGCACGTGACGCAATCGATCATGCAATGGGAGACGGATATGATGTTATTCCAATCCTGGGAAACGTTCGAGGCGCGCTTGTCGGTTTGAAGGATTTGCAAGGCAATCCGGTCCGTGATCTCTCTGTTTTTCAGGATGAATGGAACAGGAGCTTTGAATTTAAGTTCGTATCGAGGGATCGCCTTACAGCAGCAGAACGAAAGATCCTTGACTGCTGGAAGCGCCTTGTAGACCTCGTCGGTGGTTTACCTGATCAGATTCGCGAGATAAAGATTTCTGAGACTATGCGGCCCGATTTCGGCACTGGTCGAGAATGTCAGGGCCTTTGGGAAGCAGAAAAGAAACGTATTGTTATCAAGAGATCCGAACTCGCTAGCGTTAAGTCATTTGCAGGAACGCTGTTGCACGAGATCACTCACGCAAAGAGCGAGTCTCCAGACGTGAGCCGTGAATTCGAGAACGCATTGACCGAAGTCATTGGCCAACTGTCCAGCGTATGTCTGCGCTCTCCCTGAAGGCACCTCTCCTCAATCAGAAATCCGGCACACAACTGGGACACTGCCAATCGGGAACAATCTGACTTATGCGGGCCTGGGAAGCCAACGGACTGATGGGCCGTGAGTCAGTCTATTCGGGTCGATCCTTTTTCTTCGTTGCACCACCAATGTGTTGCTTGGATATTGTCTGGATGGTCGTCCCTCCAAGCTCCGCCCATTCCCTTCGGATTCTTGTGGTCCGGAACGATGTCGTTGTAGTCGGTGAACTGTTCGTGGCAGATGGCGCATATACCAGCCTGTTGTCTGATCTTACGGTTCAGCAGCTTCCGCATCTCAGCTGGCGATCGAAGTTCCCGATATCCACGCGGGTGGTGCGGATCCTCGACCCGCTGCACCCCCATCCTTATTGTCCTGGCCTTGTTTTCTTTTGGGATTGCTTCTCGGCCACAACAAAACAACGATCGGTGTACGGGACAATACTCATTGCGACGCAGTCTCATGACCGTGCTCCAAAATTGGTTGTGAGGGATTACTTAGAGCAAGAGGAGCCTTTGGAAGGTGACTGGAGAAGGTGGGATTAAGCTAAGCCGAGAAACGACTGAGTTCAGACAATGGATCGAGAGTCTTCTCAGCGCAGATCTTTGCAGCTGGGAACGTTCGACGGATTCTTTTGGCCCGCGATATCTCCGTAACAATATCGTCCAGTGACGGTGTCCAGCAAGATGGAATCGGGGAAGGGGTCACCTGCGCGGATGAAACGTCCGGGAGGAGTGGGGTGACTCAACTTCAAAGTGAGAACCGAGGATGCGATTACCAACACACCCGTGATCAAAGCAGTCCAGAGCGGTACGAAGTGCCGCCAGCGTGCCGCTGCGTCCTTCTGACGGTCGTGCAATTCGATCGCTGTATTGATGAGAGTCTGCGTGAACTCTGCTGAGAGGGGCGGTCGTTTCTTAGTTGGATCGCTAGGTTGTACATGACGAGCGACAAGCGACAGCGGGTGTTTGGCCTCGTCGGAAACTCGGAAAATCTCCGGGTGTTCTTTGGCGAGCGCAACCCATCCTTCCTTCGAGGATGCCGGTGAACCTAGTTCCTTCTCGATGATGCCCGACTCGCTCCGGTGTGTGTCTGGGTCGAATGCAAGCACCTGAATGAGCGCCAGAACGTCACCTAAGCGACCAGGTTTTGTGTAAGCTCCCTTGGTCATCGGATCGAATTGTACGCTCGGACCGCGGGTGAACCAATGACTAGGTGGCCTCGAAGAGTGGATGGATAAGATCGGCAAGCTGATGGCGGAGCGGACGGCGAGGTCGACGGGACGCCCGTTTGCTCGGACAACAAACTGTGGGACAAAATGATCTACGGCTGGGAGATCTCGATCGGGTCAGGGGATGAATCAAGAAGTTGTGCTGCTTTCTAGAGGACTCGCATACAATGACAAATATCCTTGGAGATGTTTGAGTGGGCAACATCGAGGCGATGAGGAACGGGACTCTCTATTTTCACTACCCCTGCTTTGATGGCTTGGTTTCGGCGGTCCTCGCCTCCGAGTTCCTTGAAAGCCAACAGAACTGGCGCATAACCGAGTTTCAGCCGGTGGACTACACACTGCGCGAAACTTGGCTCTCCAGCAGCCTGGGCGCGCCTGGCGCAATCGTAGACTTTCTTTATCACCCCCAAGCCGAGTTTTGGGCTGACCATCACCGAACCTCATTCCTAACTCCCGCCGCGAAGGAAGATTTCGAGCGCCGGAAACAACAAAATCGTCTGCTCTTCGACGCTCGCGCGAGTTCTTGCGCCTCACTACTTTTCCGAAATCTCCGGCGGTTCTTGAGCCACAAGCCACACTTCAAGGAAATGGTTGCCTGGGCGGCGAAGATAGACGCAGCCAACTATTCGTCAGTAAATGAAGCGATCCTTGGTGAGGCCCCGGCCCTGAGGATCGCGAGGACGCTATCGGCCGAAGATGAGAGCGGTCCCGATTATGCAAAGTTTCTTTTGCTTCAATTGCGGGAACATGACCTCGCGCATGTGGCATCTCTTGAAGAAGTAAAGTCCCGGGAGGACCGGGTGCGCCAGAGCATCATGAGCGGTCTCAAGAGCGTCAAAACCAAGCTTCGTTTGGAAAGAGGCGACGTCGCGGTCTTTGACGCCCGACCGAAGGGCGGCCAGGTGATCAGCCGCTATGCTCCTTATTATTTCAAGCCGGATGCTCGTTACTCGATTGCTGTGGTTCGTTCCGAAGGTGGAATACGAATCACTGCCATGCGCAACCCATGGCGGAACTTCAGAAGCATTCCACTCGGCAGGGCCTTCGCCAAGTTCGGGGGCGGGGGTCACGAGCGAGTGGGAGCTGTACAACTTCCAGACGACCGGCGCAATCGTGTCCGCGATGTGGTAAAGTCGCTTCTCTCGGAAATGCAACATCGGGCCCGCTGATGGTGCACTCACGTGATCGAGAAATTCAACTTCTACGATGTGTACGGCTACTTCGTGCCGGGCGCGGCATTTCTGGCCGTCTTCTGGATTCCCTTTGGCCTGGTGAGGCACGCTTGGCCCTCCAGCAACTGGACTGATGCGCTCGTCGCGGCGGTCCTCGCCTATATCCTTGGGCATCTGTTACAGAGCGTAGCGACCAATGCAATTCCCTCCGGGACTGATCGCTACCCCTCCGAGCGTTATCTGGATCATGATGACAAGGAGCTCCCTGAGAATTCCAAGAAGCAAATTGAGGAATTGATTAGGAAACAGTTCGGGTTGGAGCTGCAGGTAGATAAGAAGGGCGCCGACGCGATCGACGAGGTACGCCACAACGCCTTCTTGTTGGCTCGCCAGATTTTGATCCAGGGCAAGGCGGCGAGCTATGCCGAGCAATCGCAGGGAATGTACGCCTTGACTCGTGGCCTAGTCTCCGCTTTTGCGCTAGCGTTTACCTACTGGCTCGGGTGGGCGAGTGCGGTTGTGCTCAAAGGCCACGTAGCGATCAGTACCGCAATCGTAGTTCTTGCCGGCTCCCTCGTGATACTCGCAAACATATCCTTCGAGTCGCTGCGACACAGTTCGGCTCCGCCGAAGGAGCGCAGGATAAAGAAACAGCGGATAGATCTCCGATATGCAGCTGTCCTGCTGATCGCGTTCTGTGCGATCGGATTAGTGCTGGGTTTGCACTTTGCCGTGACAGCCGGACCAGCAGCCCTGCTCGCGTTTCTTTCCGCGTGGGCGTTCATTGCGTGTCTTCGCGCCTACGGCGCGTATAAGTCGTTTGCTGGACAGTTCGCCGCGACGGTGTGGCGCGACTATCTGGCCTACAACGTTGCTGGCTCCGCGGGCCAGAACCATGCAGGGGAACAGGCAGCGGAAACGGCGAGGAGGTAAATGGCCGAATCCCACCAGGTGAACGAAGGACCCAAGCCGCCAAAGCGGGCCTTATGGCCACTGCTTCTGCTACTGCTGCGAATCCTGATTAGCGTGCTCGTCCTCGGTCTTGTCGTGCTGAAACTCGGACCACTGTCAGACCTCCTGTCACACGACGGATCGGGAAAGCAATCAAGGTTTATCCCCCTCAAAGAGGGCACCTGGAGGTTCATCGTTTCCGGAGATTCCCGCAACTGCGGCGACGTCGTCATGCCGGCAATTGCTGCCCAGGCTATTGAGAAATACCAGCCTGCTTTCTACTGGCATTTGGGAGACCTTCGAGCCATCTACAAGATCGATGAGGATATGGCCGCGGCGGCACAGAAGGCTGGCCAGTCTCTCGGCTGCGAATCCTACCATAAGAGCGCATGGCAGGACTTCATTGATCATCAGGTTGTTCCTTTCGGCACCACCCGCTTTTATCTTGGGATCGGCAATCATGAAGTGATTCCTCCTAAGACTGCACCCGAGTTCTCGGCCCAATTCAAAGATTGGTTGCTGACACCCCGTCTTCAGATGCAGCGCCAGGATATGGCGCAGATTGCCGCTGCCAAGGCCGGGCCTTGCGGCAAAATCGCCGCGCGACCTTACTTGTCCGCCTCGCCCTACTACCACTGGATTCGAAGCCAGATTGATTTCATCTACCTCGACAACTCGACAGGCGTCTTCCCGAGTGAACAATTGGACTGGTTCGATTGCATGCTCGAACGCGCTCACAACAACGACTCCATCAGAGCTGTTGTGGTGGGCATGCACGAAGCTCTACCGTCCAGTCGCGCTAGCAACCACGCGATGTGTGACGAGGCAATCCAGGATCCGGTTTTAAAGAAACAGAGTTGCGAGAGTGGCCGGCACGTCTACGATGCGCTCGTCGACTTCAACATGACGAAGCACGTGTATGTTCTAGCGAGTCATTCCCATTTCTACATGAAGGGGATCTTTGACAATCAGCCATCGGCCAATCGTTTGGATGGATGGATCGTGGGCACAGCGGGCGCAGTACGGTATCCGCTGCCTTCCGGCATAGGACCAGGTCCCGACGCACTTCCGGACCATTACGGATACTTGTTGGGGACCGTCGAGAACGGCAACATCCGGTTTGAGTTCCAAGAGGTAAAAGAATCGGATATTCCTCAAGCGGCACAGCAACAGTATCCGCACACGCTACTGTCCTGGTGCTTTGCGAAAAACTCGCAAAATCAAGATCCGGCATCGGAAGAGACCACGAATCGGTGCAATGCTCCGGCATCGCCGAGCACAAGCGTCAAAGCAGCGAAGAAATAGGCCTCCAGCAGAGTCCACCCGACGACGGAAGCGATCGAGAAGTGCGTCGCCTCCTCCCCGCACCACGAGTGAACGCCATTCGTTCATCTCGTGATCTTCCGGAGACAGTGTATATTTATACTGCAATGCAGGAGAAATGATGCCTAGAGACTCTCTTGGTGATTTCGAGCAGTTGGTTCTACTCGCGATCCTTCGGCTACCGGATGAAGCATATGGCTTGCGCATCCAGGAAGAGATCGAAGATCGTGCCCACCGCACGGCTTCGCTTGGCATGGTCTATACCGCACTCGAGCGACTTGAACGTAAGAAATTCGTTTCTTCCTGGAGCGGGGGAGCCACCTCCGAGCGCGGAGGTAGATCAAAACGCTTTTTCAAAGTCGAGGCGGCCGGAATGCAAGCGTTACGAAGGTCTTTGGCGGCTACAACAAAAATGGCAGCTGGCGTGGAAGCCCTGGTCGGAGGTCGGCAATGAGCATGCATCGAGCGATCAAGGGTTACAAACTGACGCACGTCGTGATTACTCATTACTCGGACGATCATTGGCGGGACTGCGACAAGCAAGTCTTCATCGCGAGTGATTCTGCAGCGGGCAAGGACCATTTTGTCCCAAGGATTTTCCTGGCGGGCAAGTCGGACCAGGTCCTGTTCGAAACGCTCTTAGCCGTGCCCCATCACGGGTCAGCATCTGCGGGCGACATAGTTCCCGACCCGCCGAAATTGGCCGAGTTCTTGATGCTTCTTCTGCCCATGAGATACCGCGAGGAACTGGTCGGGTGTGCGGAAGAAGAGTACTGGACCCGCTCTCTCCCGCGGCTTGGCGCACGGAGAGCGCGGGTGATCTTCTGGGCTCAAATGATACATGCCTGGTTGATCTTCCTCGTACGCCCCTTTGCGGGAATTGCAGGCCTCGCCTGGGTGGGGAAGATCGTTGAGGCTGTGCTGTCGAAGTTGCTGAAATAACCCCGTCAGCCGCCATAAGGCTGAATTCCATCTGAACGACTAGATGACGGGACGGTATGAACATTGCACCGCGCAAAGTCGAAACAATCGTCCCCAGAATCGCGTTGGCCTTGTCTGGTGGAGGATTCCGCGCATCCGTCTTTCACCTGGGGGTATTGAGAAAGCTTGCAGAGCTGGGATGGCTGCCGCGAGTAGATGTGCTGTCGACCGTATCCGGTGGCAGCATTGTCGGAGCATTTGCGGTGACCCGTTGGCAGCAGCTGATCGAGGCTGGCGCGGATGGGCAGGCCTTCGATCGAGTCATTGCACAGCCCTTTCTGCAAAGGATTCAGAAGGGCAACTTCATCCTCGAATGGCTCTTGAGATCACCGCTCTGGCCGGTACGAAAAGCTATTGACCGCCAATTCACCAGGACGCAGGCCGCGGCCGACCTGATGGACCGCTGGTTCTTTGATGGTCTCAAATGTGACTAACTGCCGACGCGACCTTTATTGGTGCTCAACGCCACATCTCTGCATTCAATTCGGTCTTGGAGGTTCACAAGAGGCGGCCTCGGCGACTCAAGGATCGGCTACAGTGGCTGGAATGGGCGTCCGATTCCTCTGGCGCTGGCGGTTTGCGCCAGCGCGTCATTCCCGCCGGTCTTTCCGCCACTTCGAATTCGACGCGGCCACTACACGTTCTCGGGCCCCTCGTACGGCGAGCCTCCACTCCCTGATTTCGATTTCGTTCCGCTCACCGATGGGGGTGTCTATGACAATTCCGGGATGGAAGCGCTATTCAAGCCAACCCTGCTGCCCGATGGGACTCAAGTCGAACAAGCCCAGTTCCTCCTGGTCAGTGACGGCGGATCTCTGCCCAGATACGACTTCAGGAGTAGCGGCTTGCCGGCAATGACCGAAGGATTGTTGCTCTACCGGGCTGATCAAATCGCGCGCGAACAAGTAACTGCAATTCGCACTCGCTGGTTGATGGAACAAATCACCACAGGGAGACGCCAAGGATTGCTCGTGAGTCTCCGGAGCGCCTTGGACCGCATCGGCGGTACAGAATTCGAGGAATATGGCAGGTTGGTCCCGAGCATCAATCATATTCCCGCTCCGGTGCTCGCAAAAGTTAGGGCGATACGAACGAGCCTCGATCGTTTCACGGACATTGAGTGCAATGCATTGATGTACCACGCCTACCTGATGACTGATTGCTTTCTCTGGCGCTACCGCAGCACCATGAATGAGGAGTACAAGGTGCCGAGTGTTCCAACGCCAGACTGGCGGTTCGAATTTTCCTCAGAACGGATCGCGCAATGGCATGCTGAACTCGCCAAATCAGCGAAGGTCTTCCGGGTCAGATAAAGCGGGCAATTCCGACAGATAGATTCGGATCTCCTTCTCGGCCACGATGAACGTTACAGCCGGACGAGCATCTTCACCCATCGCCGCAGAGAGTAACCTTAGAGCTCGCTTGTCAGTCAGACTCGCTTCGGCGCTGAACCCGTCAGGATGCGAATGCCACTCGCCTACGTATTCTAAGCCTCCCTGCGTCAACCTCTCCGCATCCTGCACGGCTGAGCGCAAACCAGCGGACCCGCGGATGTAGACGGTCGGCCATTCCCGGCTATCATCGGGAGAACCGAGGATATCCGAAACCAAGACCAATCTGCGATCGAGATCGAAGGAACCCAGCAGTACACCGCCCGTTTCGTTCGGCAAACGTTGCGATCGGTGATCACGCATTGCATGCTCGACGGCGACATCAAACATGATCTTCCATCCTTCAACGGATGTTTCAACGACCTCGACGATGGGTATGTCGAGTCGCTCGACTGAGCCGTCTTCCTGTGCTCTCCAGATCGCTATTGCGCCACCGGGCGTCTCGAGCAATCGGCGGATGGCCCTGCTCGCGACCGCGGCGTGAAGAGCGATGTGGTCCTGGGCAACGATCGCGCTCAAATCGCGACAAGAATGTGAATAGCGCATCGCCTGGTCACCGCGCAAGAAATGGGAGCGTAATCCCGGATTTCTGCAAACCTCCCGATAGAACATCATTTCCAGTTGATCCAGACGGACGCTACGGTCGTCTGGTTCAGCAAGAACGACGAGATCTGTGCCCGACGGATTGAGGAAGGCGGATATCCTTCTCCCTCCGGTATACTCGCGAGCGAGTTGGCGGCCGACTGCCACGCTGGCGGAGCAATCGATCACCGCTTTCGAGTTTTCGAAAGAAGCTCGTAAATCTCCAAGCTGGGGTCCCGGAGCAGAGACGTCGCATGTCATGCTCCTCGGTGCGTGCTCTGGGAAAATCTTCGCGGCCTGCTCCGCTATGGCAACGGCCTTGAACTCGCCGACAGAATCCGTCAGAAAGTGCCGCGCGTTGTTGTGCGGGAATTGCCAGTCGCGGTCGATGATGGTCCAACGACCAAAACCCGAGCGCCACAGATTCATGAAGATCTGCGATCCTAGAGCACCAACTCCGACGAAGATCATGGAATCGGAAACCGAAGGGACGCCGTTAAACGCTGCTGCAGCTTCAGGCGTCAACAGCTGGAGTCGGCGCATCGGGATAACGGGGACTCTTCCAGGAGTGGCTTGATCGAAAGTTCCCCCGATCAACAGTCCTACACTGCCGGCATGACGCTGCGAGACACCCAGAGAGACACACAGTTCTTCGACGGTCGCGTGAGCGACGAAAGCAAGCTGGTCGACAGCCTCTGCTGTCCCTCCGGCATCGCGCGCCTTCGGCAGATCGAGCAGAAGAACAAGGAGTGTTCCGTGTCCAGTACGCCCACCCTTTTCGAGGTATTCCCGCAACGCCCGCTGTGTGCTTCCAACTGCGTCGATTCCAGATGGCTTTAGAAACTCTTGGAGATCGGCAAGCGTTTCCGGCTTTCGACGCATTACTCCGTGGGTCTGCACGGCACCCTCGAGGTATACCGCAAACATTGTGGCTTGACCGGCGGTTGCGACTTTCTCGCGGATGACCACGCTCTGGCGTGCATTTTCAAGCAAGTCGTGCCGCAGAAACAGGTATTGGCCATTTTGAACGCCGTTCAGAATGCTCGGCGGAAAAATGAGTTCCAGGGCCCCTGGCTCAAGCAGCGGTTCGAGCGGTTGGTCCGGCTGGTGAAGTTCATTTCGTGCGGTGCGCGCCAACCAAGTTCGAATGGCCTCGAGAAAGCGCACCGGGCTCCACTTGAAACTGAACTCAGAAAAGGCGTCTTCAAACACACAGAGGCTTCTGGGAAACTCGGGAGTGCGGCTGTTCAGGTGAGGAACCAAAGGAAAATCGGTGCGGAGCGCGAGGGTCTCTGGCAAGACGGAGCCGTCTTCCGCGAAAACAACCGCCAGGTTCTCCCGAACGCGGATGTCGAGAACCGGATGCTGCGGAACCTCGACTTCCGTCTCAAACCCGACCGCTTCAAACCGCGGTGAGTCGCTGCGCTTGCACTCGGTGAGACGTACAAATGGCAATCGGCGAAGCGCATGGGCGAATTCGCGCGCTTTTGCTATCTTGAGCTTGCCTGCTGCGACCATCTTGTCGCCCGGAACAGGAAGAAGCTCGGAATTATTCATGCGATCCTGCGCGGGGTGCCGGTCGGCTGACGACAGATGCCCCCCCTCCCACAATCTTCTTGATGATCGTGGTCCCAAATCCATCGATTTTGATCACCAGCGGTTCGGGCTTGGAAACGCTTGGGTGTTCCATCGTGACCTTGAACTCGCCCGATTTCGGAGAAGTTACCTTGTTCTTGTAATAGTTGGCGGCCTGGCGGTGAGGAGGTTGATCGTCGTCATCGTTGCCAGGAATCGGTTTGCTCGTGGAAACAACCGTACAGCCCGTCTGCGACTGCGTCTCGAATAACCACTGAACCGGTTTCGTGGGCACCGTCTCGTCCTTGCCCTTTTCCGCGGAGAGCGAGAGATAGCTGCAGTGATGGGGCAACTTGAAAATATCCCAACCGAGCCGGTCATCATTCTTGTGTAGCCGAGTCATCCGGACGATCGCATCCCACAAGTCGTGAGCGGTATCGGCGCTAAGCATCAAACGCGCCTCGCGTCCGTCGATCTGGAACCAAGCCTGCATGACAAGAGAGCAGTCGTTCCGGTCGATGACTTCGCCGGCATCGGTGCGCTCCGCGAACGGAGAGTGCACGAAGAATTCCACCCCATCTGTATCTTTGGACCATCCGGGAACCAGTTGGCCGGCGTCTGTGATCAGATGCTTATGTGCATCGAAGTCGAGGTTTTCTTGTGCCATCCATTCTTTCAGTCGATCGGGTCGCGAGAATACACGAATGCCGTTCTTGGTCTTGAAACGGTGCCGCGCTTCGCTTCGAATCACTCGAGCATCGCCGTCGAGGCCCTCTTCCACCAGCGCGGCCGCTGGAACCCACAGCTCTCCGATTTTCGGGCGACCCTTCACGCGATACTTCTCCGCGTGTTCTAGGTAGAAGAAGTCCTGGGCCCCGCAAACGTGGTCGTCATCAAGATGCGTAAACGCGACCACGTCGAATTCGTTCTTGTCCGCCGATTCCAGATCCTCTGTGAGCAGGGCCGGCAGGTCACAACGCAGGTCGCTCTCGTCATCCGGGTTCCGGGTGTTTGCATAGTCGAAGAGAATCTTTCGGCCGTCGTTCAGATCGACACGGCAACAATCAGCATTTCCCAAGGGAAAAAACGTCACTTTGTGCACGCGTGCTCCTTAGAACCGCAAAGTCGGGTGGGGGTTCACTATCCCGCGCCCCTTCGTTCGATTTTCTTGCTGTTGCCGCTGTCGAACGGTATTCTAATGGTAGCACAGCATTGTTGCTCGCTGTCAATGCTGTTCGACTCTAGCACCACCGGGAAACATGGCTCAAAAACTCATAGATGTGGACGCAGTGATCGCCGCACTCGATTCGGAGCGCCGAGCCAAAAACCTTTCTTGGCGCCAGGTTGCCAAAGCCGCGGGCGTAAGCCCCTCAACCTTGACCCGAATGCAACAGGGAAAATCTCCGGATGTGAATACATTCACAGCTCTCTCACGATGGCTCAACATTCCGGCTGAGAAGTTTCACAGCGACAAATCTCATCCGGCTCATTCCGCAGAGGACCCGATGGCGGTGGTATCAACGCTGCTCCGGGGACAGAAGAAGATGAATCCGAAGGCGCTGGCTGCGCTACAAGAACTCGTAAACGCAGCCTTCAAACTTTCTAAGGAGCTCAAGTGAAGTGAAACGCGGGTTCAAGGCCGAAGCCGAAAGGATTGCGACAGATACGCGGCTGGAATTAGGGTTGAAATGCACGGATCAATTGGACCCGATCGAACTCGCGCAACATCTGGAGATCCCAGTTGTTGCAATGGGGGAGCTCGAGTCGCATCACAGTGGGAGATCCGATTTCAGCCACTATTTCTCGGCCACTGATCCCGACTCCTTCTCCGCCGTTACCATTTTCGTCGGTAACTACCGTCGGATAATCGTCCACAACGAAAACCATCACCCTCATCGGCAGTCCAGTAACATTTCTCACGAGATATCCCACACGCTTTTAGAGCATGTGCCAACCGCGATTGTTGGGAGCAACGGGCAGCGGTTTTGGGATTCGGAAATGGAGCAAGAAGCGAATTGGTTGGCGCCGCTTTGCTGGTGCCTCGTGAAGGGGCGCTTGAATTGGCACGGGGTGGTGCCACGGCGCTCGAAATCTCGGCCCACTATGGTGTCAGCCAATCACTCGGCACTTGGCGCGTGGTTCAAACCGGGATCTCCCAGCAATTAGAACGTAGCAGGCGCTGGTACGGCTAGCTCGCGCGGAGCCCGGGATTGTCTGAAAAATGCCTCCTTCTTCTGACACGGCGAGTCTTGAGCAAGACTACCGCGTCCCAGATGATCTTCAGGGAGGTTCCAACATCGGCACGACCATCCGCTCCATCGTGACCCTTGTATAGCTCCAGGTAGATAGCAGCGGATAAGACTGTCAGCTTGCCAGTCGCAGGTTTGCCGACGGATGATATTTGCGTAACGCCCCTACAAGGTGTTCCTTGGTGATATGCGTGTACCGTTGGGTGGTCGCGATCGAAGCATGTCCCAAGAATTCCTGGACGACCCGAATGTCTGCGCCATTTCGCAGAAGCAGCGTTGCGACCGTGTGCCGCAACATGTGTGGTGTCACATGCCGCAGGATCCCGGCTTCTCTCCTAAGCTGAGCAATAATTTTCGCCATACCTTGGGTAGAGAGCCGTTTTCCGGAAGCATTGAGGAACAGCGCCGGGCTGCCGGCCTCTAGTGCGGTCCTGGCTGCAAAATGATCCTTCTGGATCTGAAGAGTCTGTTCATCCACCGCGAATGCTAGGCGGTGACGGCCTCCTTTGCCTTCAACGGTAAACACTCCTTCCTGCACACGAAAGTCTTCGACATTCAACGAGGAAGCCTCCCCCACTCGCAATCCAGTGGCAAACAGCAGGTCGATGAGGGCTAGGTTTCGCAATAGACGATAGTCTCCGGACCGAGGTTTCGTGCCCTGAGCGTTCGTCGACTTTGACGATCGCGGAGTTCGGGTTGCGTAATTACCTCGGGCTTGGGTGAGTAAAGCTCCGATCTCGCCTTCACTCAGACTCCGCGGAAGCTGCTGGACTCGTCCAAGGCTCAGTTTCACTCGCCAGAAGGGAGACTCCTTCAGTTCGCCCCTCCGAACCCAGTACGCACAGAACACTCTGAGGACTGCTATCTTCCTGCGAATTGATGGAGGTAAATACGCCTCTTGCCGGAGATGAGCCGCCCAACGTTCCACGTCGGCGCCGCCCAAAGACGGCAGTGCAACGCCGTCGCCGGAAAACTCCAGAAACTGCTTTAGGTCGGTCGTATAGGCTGCGATGGTTTTCTTGCGTCGATCGTGCGTTGAGAAGTACCCCTCGAGAAAGTCCTGAACCGCCCGTTTCA
>Ga0302326_10011272_pt1 | contig 19284 bp, 18 predicted proteins | sample Palsa_T0_3_FD_202264 | JGI IMG/M metagenome (GOLD analysis project Ga0302326, IMG submission 202264) | Peat permafrost microbial communities from Stordalen Mire near Abisko, Sweden - Palsa_T0_3 | ecosystem: Environmental > Terrestrial > Soil > Palsa > Peat permafrost | place: Sweden: Abisko...
CAGCCCCCGGGCCAACGTTGAGGACGGTTCGATACCCCTGCTCGATGTTGCGCTGGCGGGCGATCTGGGCGGCGGCGAGATGACAGCGTCCGATGACTTCAGCGTCGGCGCCCTCGGCCTCTTTCAATCCGGCAAAATGTTTTTTGGGGATGATCAGAACGTGCGTGGGCGCTTGCGGGTGGATGTCTTCAAAGGCGAAAACGTGGTCGTCTTCGTAAACTTTCTTCGCGGGAATCTCGCCGCGAAGGATGCGGCAGAACAGGCAATTAGCATCGCTCATGGATCGTTGACCGTTCCTTTTTCCTGCGTCATCCCGAAGGCCCGCGTTTTTTCCAGCGGGCCGAGGGATCTCCCGTCAGCACACCCCGTCCAGGTCAAACTGCACCACTAGCCCTTTCGTCAGGGTCTAAAGCGCTAGTCTAACCGCACCAGGAAGACAGCGCCCTCGGGAGTTTCGGTTTCATCTGCGACGGCCTGGGCGCGATCCTGGTCATCGCCGGCGACGCGCACGCGAACCCACCAGTCTCCAGCCGGACTGTTGAAGCATAAAACCTGAGCCGTTCGGTAGCGGCGCTTGAGGTGGTCGGCGAGCCTGGTGGCGGAGGCTTCCTGCGGCAATCCGCCAATCTGCACAGCCCATTTTCCCGGCGAATCAGGAGCCGCCGACTGCATCAGCTCGACTTTCACTTGAGCTACGCCGGGCTGCCAGACGTCGACTTTCCGTGCAGCGGCCAGCGAGAGATCGAGCACGCGCCCGGGAATGAAGGGCCCACGGTCAGTGATGCGGACCAACGCGATGTGCCCCGTCTTGACATTAGTAACGCGAACGATGGACCCGAGCGGATACGTGCGGTGTGCCGCCGTCATGGCGTGCATGTTGTAGACTTCGCCGTTCGATCCGCGCCGGTTGTGGTAAGGCGGCCCGTACCAGCTGGCCAGTCCGGTTTCCGTGGCGAGGGGCTTGGCGTCGGCGGGAAGTGTGGGCTCGGCGAGTTCGGCCCCCGCGCCAGTTGCTTCACTGGGCTGAGAGGCTACGTGTGTCTTAGCGGCCGGAACACTTGCGGCTGGCCGGGGCGCCGGCAGTTCGGCGGTTGTGGCTGGCGGCGGAGGCGGCGGCACATTCACGTGCGCCTGCTTGGGCTGGCCGCAGCCGCTCAGCAAAAGAATCGCAATCAGAACGATCAGAAACATGCCGATGCCCGCGAAGCGAACGCGGCGGAGTGGCGCGGCAAATCGGGCGCTCGACCAAGCTACTTCGGCGGGTGCTGATGCTTCTCCATGAAGTCGGCGAATTCCGTAAGCTTCTGCGAGGCCGTGCGCAGAGCCTTGGTGGAGTGTGTCCGCACTGCCGGAACCACCTCGTCGTTCAGATACTTGATGAATTCGGGAATCTCTTTTTCCAGGCGCTCGGCGGCTTGGCCGATGGTTTGGCTCACACGTGCCGAAGCGTCTTCCACCTTGCGGTTGAAGTCGTTCATGATACTCCTCGCGATGTCTTGGCGTGATCGGACTCACGCGGGTGTTGCGGATTGCCAGGCAGGCCTATTATTTCGCGCTCCGGAAGCCGGGTCAATGGCAGGTAGTATGCGCAAGAGGCACTACTTGAACAAGGATTCAATCCTTGCTAGAGTAAGGACATGGCGAAGGTGACCTCCAAACTCCAACTGACCGTGCCCAAGGCGATCGCCGACCAGTACGGCATCAAGCCTGGCGACGAGCTGGAATGGATTCCCGCGGGCGAGAGCATTCGCGTCGAACTGGTCCGCCGCAAAGCGAAGACCGCCCACGAGTTGACCACCGCAGAGCGCCTGGCCTTATTCGACGAGGGCACTCGACGCCTGGATGAGCTTCAGGCGGAAGAATTAGAGAAAAACCGAGGCAAGAGAGTCACTCGCGAGAATCGCGGCTGGACGCGTGAGGAACTCTACGACGATGATCGGGGGCTCCCGCGTGGTTTCCCTCGTTGACACCAACATTTTGGTGTATCGCTGCGACACGAGTGATCCCGCAAAGCGCGCTGCGTCTCAAGACATCTTGCGACTGGGAACGGCGAAGAACGAACTGCGAATTCCGCATCAGGCCCTGGTTGAGTTCGTCAACGCGGTGACCAAGAAACGAACCGGAGGGCTCTCTCTCATCACGCGGGAGGAAGCGTGGCGTCAGGCCGAGGATCTCCTCAACGAGTTTCCGGTTCTTTATCCCAACGAGTCGGTATTTCGTACGGCCCTGCTGGGCATGGCAGCCTATCGATTGCCCTGGTATGACGCTCACCTTTGGGCCTATGCCGAACACTACGGCATACCCGAACTTCTCTCCGAAGACTTTGAACACGGGCGCCGGTACGGTACGGTCCGGGTGCGGAATCCTTTTGTAGACTTGGGCCTGGCTTAGGGTGAGACCCAGCCTGACCGCTTTTCGTGGAATCCATTTTGACGTCCCCTCGCCAATTCCGTGCATTCCCTGACTCAACCACCCCAGCGTTTCAAGCACGCCTCCTCGCCTGGTATGACGCCCATGCCCGCGACTTGCCCTGGCGCCAGCCGCCTCGCTCGACCAAGCCTCGCTCGACCAAGCCTGGTTCGACCAAGCCACGCTCAACCAAGCCCCGCGACCCCTACCCCGTCTGGCTGTCCGAGATCATGCTGCAGCAAACGCGAGTCGCGGCCGTGATTGTGCACTATCACGAATTCCTGCGGCGCTTTCCGACCGTCGAGGAGCTGGCCCGCGCGCGGCAAGCCTCAGTACTGGCCGCCTGGAGCGGCCTCGGCTACTACCGCCGGGCGCGCATGCTGCATGCCGCGGCAAAAGTTGTAGCCAGAGGGCGGGACGGGAAATTTCCGGCAACCGCCGAGGGATTGCGCGCCCTCCCCGGCGTAGGCCGCTATACCTCGGCGGCGATTGCCAGCATCGCATTCGGCGAACCGGTCGCGGTAGTGGACGGCAACGTCGAGCGCGTGCTGCAGCGCGTATCTGGGCAGCGCCTGGCGGGCGAAGAATTCTGGCTGGCCGCCGAGAAGCTGCTGGATCGCCAGCGCCCAGGAGACTTCAACCAGGCAATGATGGAACTGGGAGCAACCGTGTGCACGCCGCGCACGCCGGCATGCCTGACTTGTCCCGTGGTGGAGTTGTGCGCAACCCGCGGAGAAATGCCCGGCGCGGCAAAGGCTCCGCGGCAAAAGAAACGCGAGATTGACTACCTGCTCGACTATCGTGACGGCGCAGTCTTTCTCGTACAGCGTCCGCAGGATACCCGTCTCATGGCAGGGATGTGGGAACTGCCTGAGGCGGACGCGCCCTCGGGGGCGAAAGCCCAGTCCAATGGGGCGGGCAAGATCGCAGCGCTGAAAGCATTGCGCCGCCCAAAAGCCAAGCGCGCCCCCACGCCTGAAGCCTGCATCACCCTCAAGCATTCGATCACGGTGACGGACTACACGGTGCGAGTGTGGCGTCAGACTGCGTCATCGCAGGTTGAAGGGAAATGGATTCCGGTCGAGAATCTGCCGCGGGTTGCGCTGACCGGCCTGGCGCGAAAGATTCTGCGCAAGGCGGAAATCATCGCCGGACCAATTAGGCAGGTCTAAACTTTGCGAATGAGGCAATTTCTCCTGGTCGCGGCACGCTCACTAAGCGTTCTGTCGGGCGCATCGTCCGCGATAGCGCAGGACGCGCCCGCGTCGGCGTCCCTTGAGACACCGCAGGCCGAGATTGTCATAACGAAGCATTGGTCTCCGATATATCCTCCGGCTGCAAGACAGGCGAAGATTTCAGGCGACGTAACTATTCAGCTAGGACTGCGCCAGGACGGAAGCATCGAATCGGCCGAAACTCTCGCTGGCAATCCCATACTGGCGCAAGTCACGCTGGAGAGCGCCAGGAAGTTGCAGTTCGATTGCCGCCGATGCAGCGAGGCGGTGACTCCTTATCTGCTCATTTATACGTTCGCCCTTGGCGATTGCGGAACCGATCGACCGACGCCGGCACCTGATCTACCCACTGCTCGAGGACAGACCCACATAAGGGTGCTCGGCTGCACCAACTTGGTGATCGTGGATCCCGCTCTTAGAATCCGCTCGGCAAAATGTCTCTATTTGTGGAAGTGCGGACTTCGTTGACATCTTACGAAGGCCGATAGCGCCAACCCGCCTTGCCGCCATACAGCACTTGGCGTCATCTAGAATGAAGCAAGTCGTGGCGGAGGCTCCGATGCGCTGGCCGCGAAATCTGTCTCGAACGATGAACCGGAGTACGAACCATGGCGGCACTGGCACCAGGCACAAAAGCACCAGAATTTGAGCTGAAAACCTTGGACGGAAAGCCGTTCTCGCTAACCGACGAACTGTCGCGTGGCCCGGTCGTGCTGGCGTTTTTCAAAGTTGGCTGTCCGACCTGCCAGTACACTTTTCCCTTTCTGGAGAGGCTCGCTCAAGCTTACGGGTCGAAGAACGTCACCCTGGTGGGCATCTCGCAGAACGAGTCCGCAAAGACCGCCGAGTTTATCAAAGAATTTGGCGTCACCTTCCCCGTCCTGCTCGACGACACCAACTCCTATCCTGTGTCGAACGCCTACGGGCTGACCAATGTTCCCACCATCTTCTGGATCGCGCAGCATGGCGAGACTGAAGATGGCGAGATCGAGGTTTCCAGCGTGGGATGGCTCAAGGCGGACTTCGAAGCCATCAACCGCAAAATGGCCGAGACCGGCAAGCTCGCTCCGGCAGCAGTGTTCAAGCCAGGCGAAGATGTGCGCGACTTCCGCGCCGGCTGAGGGTCGAAGAACTAGCCGCCGGTCCGGCGGGCTGAACAACAAAAACAAGCTGATCACCGGGCAGCGCGAGGCATTCTGCCCTTCTGGACACGTCCGGGCGTGCATATTGTCTCGGGGGTCGGTGCACTCTCGTGCGCCAAGGGCGCATTTCGCTTTACAACCGCGACCGGACTGTCCTTTACAATCCTTGCAGACTTTCACAGGAAGCACTTCTCCCGCGAGCGCCGCTTCGTCGGGGGAAAATTCTACTTATGCACAGAATGCTGAAAATCATTTCGGCGGGCCTGCTGGTGTGCGCCAGTCTGCAGGTTTGGGCGGACGGCGCAGCATTAGCCGGCCATTCGAAGAGCGCGAGGAGTGGGCCTTCAGTGAAGCTGCCGGGCACCGCATTTGTGGCGCTCGAAACCATCACGCCGGAGCACATTCGCTGGCACGTCCGCTATCTTTCGCACGATCTGCTGGAGGGCCGCGGCACCGGCCAGCGCGGCGGCGACATTGCGGCGGAATACATCGCCACGCAGTTTGCCGAATACGGTCTGAAGCCGGCCGGCGACCACGGCACCTATATGCAGAAAGTCCCTCTGGTCGGAATCACCACTCTGCCCGAGACTCGCTTTTCCCTGGTGCCGAAGCAGGGCGAAGCTATGAATCTGAAGCCGCTCGATGAGTATGTCGCCTACGACCAGACTCAACAGCCGCAGTCGGAAGTCGATGCCGACATCGTGTTTGTCGGCTATGGCATCGAAGCGCCCGAATACAACTGGGACGACTACAAAGGCCTCGACGTCCACGGCAAAGTTCTGCTGGTGCTGGTGAACGAGCCTCCCTCGGATAATCCCAAGTTTTTCAAGGGCAAGGCGCTCACTTACTACGGGCGCTGGACCTACAAATACGAAGAAGCGAGGCGCAAAGGCGCAGTGGGCGTGATTCTTATCCACCAGGAGCAGATGGCCAGCTATCCCTGGGAAGTGGTAAGAAATTCGAATTCAGGGGAAAAGTCATTCCTGAAGGTCGAGGCACCGGCGCTCAAAGTGGCGTCGTGGATCCATCTGGATGTGGCAACGCGCCTGGCTTCCGCCTCCGGCATGAATCTCGAAAAAATGATGCAGGACGCGCAGTCGCGCGAGTTTCGTCCCGTCAGTCTGGGCGCGAAGCTCAAGGCACACATGGCGAGCAAGGTCCGGAATTTCGAATCCAACAACGTGCTGGCGATTCTGCCCGGCTCGGATCGCAAAATGGCCGACGAAGCCGTCATCTACACCGCCCACTACGATCATTTCGGCATTCGCCCCGACATGCCGGGAGACAACATTTTCAACGGCGCCCAGGACAACGCCACCGGCTGCGGCATCCTGCTCGAACTGGCGCGGGCCTACGGAACCGCCGCGCAGCACCCGCGGCGTTCGATCCTGTTTGCCGCGGTTACGGCCGAAGAGCAAGGCCTGCTGGGCTCGGAATATCTGGGTAAGAATCCCCCCATTCCGGCGGGAAAGATCACGCTGGATTTGAATTATGACGACGTCAAGCCGCTCGGTGCGCCCGAGGAAGTGGAAGTCTCCGGAGCCGAGCGGACCACGTTTTATCCCATGGTCGAGGCCATGGCGAAGCAGTTCCGGCTCGCGATTCGTCCCGATGCGCGGCCCGAGGCCGGACACTTCTACCGCTCCGATCATTTCAGTCTGGCGCGCGTGGGCATTCCTTCCTTTTCCATTAACGAAGGCATGAAATTCAAAGGGCACGCCGAAGCCTGGGGAATCGAGCAGGAACGCGACTACGTTGAGAAGCATTATCACCAGCCCAGCGACGAGTACCATCCTGAAATGGATTTCGTCGGCGACTCGGCCATGGCTCGCTTCGGATTCGCTTTAGGCTGGGAAGCCGCGACTTTGCCCAAGCTGATCGATTGGCAGAAGGGCGACGAGTTCGCCGCCGCGCGCGCAAAGAGTCAGTAACGCTGCCGTGTGCTGCCCCCGCCCGAGTCAAAATGTTTGTAAGCCTGCCGCGGCAGCCAGCTTAGCCTGCTTCTGGTCGAAGGTCCAGAAGGTTTTCCCGCCGAGCCCCAGGGCCGCGGCGACATGCAGACTATCCAGCGTACGAACGCCCAGACGCGGACCATGGCGGCGAGCCAACGCTGCGAAGGTTTCCCAGACATCCTCCGGCAAGGCCGCCATGAGCCAAAGTCCGCCGCCCAGATCACGCTGCAGTTCGGCTTGCGCTCGCCGCGACTCAAGCGCGGTAATCTCCTTCCGGAAAACATGTTGCGCCACGGCGTGCATCCATTCCGCACGATGCAGGGGAGTGAACCAGATCCGCGGCTTTGAGGCCAGGCGTCGCTCCGTCTCGGCCGAGTGTCGATCGGGCAGGTAGAGGGAAACGAAAAAGCTTGTGTCCGCGTAGACGCTCAAAGTACATGCTCAGAAACGACCGCGCTCCTCGATCACCACGTCCGCCCCGGATAAGAGTCGTTTGCCGAAGATCTTCCGGCGGCGGCTGCCAAAGTCGGGCCAATCTTCAGGGCTGGGCAGGTGAGGCGGAACAATGCGGGCAATCACACTCTGACGCTCGCGCAGTTCCACTGTCTGGCCCGCCCTCAATAGCTCCTTCAAGCGGCGAGTGTCCCGCAATTGGCGAATGTTGACCGACAACATGGCCATATTGTGGCACATAATGTGGCACATCGCAAGGCGCATCGCTTTGCGGCGCGTCCAAGCCAAGGGCCTTCCCCGTGGCCAACTAACACCAGCCATAACTCACCGCTTAACCGCGCGGTAACCGAGGTAACTTTAGCGCCCGTCCTCTGCGTGCTAACCTCGATGTGTCCGTTTGAAATCAGCAACTTCCGAATACTCCTGATCCAGGGATGCCGAGAATTCCCATTTTTCGACTAGGTGGAGCGGCAGAGAAACCGGCGCCGCCGAATCTCGCCGCCTCCACTCCCTTTATTTCGCTCGAAGGACTCAGCGTCGGCGTTGATAACCTGCGCCACGACGTGGTGCTGAGTCCGAAGTTTGTGGAGCTGGCGCGGGCCCAGATCGCCCGCTTAATCGCTCACCACGGCGAGTTAGAGGGATTGCTCTCGGCCGAGGCTCCGCCTCCGACGCAAGGCCCTTCCTGGATGCGGAGTCAGGCGGGCAAGGCGCCGCGTCCCAAAAACGACCCCGGAGAGTGGAAGCCGGCGTTGACCGAGTTGCACGTCGCATCACTCAATCGCGCAAAAAAAGAATTCAAGCTTTCAGTCGATTTGCTGGCCCGTCTGGCGGTCACTAAATTCCTGCGCACCGAAATGAACCAGCAGTTCCTGCAGGTGCTGGAGCGCTGCCGCGTCCTGCTGAAAAGCTATGACAACATCCGTCAGGGCAAGGCGGTCGAATACCGTGAAAAGCTGGCCGCATTCCAGGTGAAGAAACGCATCATCCTGCGCAAGACGGGGCAGGAAATCTTCGAAACCCTGCGCGAGGTGGAAAAGAGCACGCTCGGGCGCACCCGGCGATCGCTGTTCGGCGAAGAAACCAGTGGCGGCAGCTATTTCACCTATCCACTATTCCTGAACCGCTTGCTGTTTTCCGAAGACGGGCGCGATGACTACCTGTGCGCCGAGCACTACGTGATGATGGGCAACTGGGACCGCGATGCCGACCGCTACGGCCGCATGCGCGAGGTCGTCTCGGGATTCTTGCGCACGCAATATGGCGATGAAGTCAGCGCCGAGATGCTCGACTCCTGGATGAATGTGCCGGAAAATGCGCGCGCACTGGTTGGGACGGGCACCCCGGAAGATTCCGATGAGGGTCAGGCCCGCCAGGATCGCCTGGCAGCCCTGGTGCGCTTGCTGGAAGACGAGCGAGTCATGGAAAACGTGATCGCCTCCTACCATGTGGTTCCGCTGCTCGGCGAGTATGCGCCCCGCATTAATCCGCAGCAGTTGAAAACCGCGCTCACCGACCGCACGGAATGCGACCGCGTCGAGCGCATGATTCAGGAGCACGGCAAGCTCTCGCCCAACAGCCTCTATGCGGCGGTAGCCAAGGTCGCCAGTTGCCGTGGCGCCGAGCGCGCCAAGGTAGCCGCGCGTTTTCTGGGGGATTTCTTCCACTATCACCGCGACCTGCGGCGGCTGGAAGTCTTGAACGCCGCTCTCGATTCCGTGAACCTGGTGACCAACGAACGCTTGCAGGAACTATCGCGCGTCAATGGCACGCTCTACCAATTCCTGCTTCCCGACGAGCAGGGTGAGGCCAGTTCCGACCGCGTCCTGCGCCACGTGGTGCTCAAGGCCGACGTGCGCGACTCCACCCGGCTGACCCGAACCATGATGGAGAAAGGCTTGAATCCGGCCTCCTACTTCAGCTTGAATTTTTATGATCCGGTCAACAAGCTGCTCGAAAAATATGGCGCGCAGAAAGTATTTCTCGAGGGCGACGCCATCATCCTGGCCATCCTGGAGCGCGAAGGCGAGCCTGGGCTGGCGGTCAGCCGCATGTGCGTGCTGGCCCGCGAGATCATTGAGATCGTCCGCGGCTACAACGAGCTGATGCAGCGCTCCGGCATGCCCGGCCTCGAACTTGGCCTGGGCATCACCGCCCAGGAGTCCGCTCCCCTCTACCTGATGGACGGCGACCATCAGATCATGATTTCCGAGGCGCTCAACGAAAGCGACCGCCTTTCTTCCTGCAACAAGCGCGCCCGCAAAGTCATGGAGCCGCTGGCCGGGCCGTTCCACGTCTATGCATTTCAGGCGGCGGAACTGGATGAGCATGGCAACCCCGAAGATGTCATCCTCAGCTTCAACCTGGGCGGAATTCGCATGAATGAACTGGCCTTCCGCAAGATGGAGAAAGAAATTACGCTCGAACCGTTGAAGGTGAAGCTGCCCGCCTCGATGGCGTCGTCGGATAAAGGCGAGTACAAACTCTTCAGCGCCACCGTCCCCGTCGATCGCGACATTTTCCGCATGATCGTCGTCCGCGAAAGCCGCATCCCGCGCATCGATCCCGCCGACTTTACCGTGACCGGATGGACCGACCGCAAGTACTACGAGATTTGCACCGACCCCGCCATTTACGCAGCCCTCGAAAAACGCCGCGGCGCGACCGCCGCTAAGGCATAAACCAGTTCGGATTCTGATGGCGATATCATCGGGGCGTCATCCCGAGCGCAGCCGCTCTTCAGGCGAAGCGAGGGATCTCCCGCACATCGGAACTCGGGTCAAGACCATTCCGCACCACTATCCTTTAGCCACCGAGGTACCTCAGCAGCTCAACGCCGTTTATAATCCTGTGTTTCGGCATTCTGCCAATTTAAGGACACACTTTGCTCGATTTTCTAGGCGATTTACGACGAACTCATATGTGCGGGACCCTGCGTGCGTCTGACGCCGGCAAGAAAGCCGTGCTCATGGGCTGGGTCAACAAGCGCCGCGACCACGGCAGCCTGCTCTTCATCGATCTCCGCGACCGCACCGGCGTAACCCAGGTTGTGGTCAATGCCGATCGCGACGCGGCGATCCACGAAAAAGCTGAGACTCTGCGCAACGAATACGTGATCGCGGTGACCGGCACCGTGAAGCTGCGCGATGCCGGCACCATCAATTCGAATATGCCAACCGGCGAAGTTGAATTGGTGGCGGAAGAACTGCGTATCCTCAACGAATCCAAGCTGCCCCCGTTCTTGCCCTCCGACACCGCGCTCACCAACGAAGAGACGCGCCTGAAGTATCGCTACATCGACCTGCGCCGCGACGTAATGCAGTTCAATATCGAGATGCGTCACAAAGTAGCGAAGGCGATTCGCGATTATCTTTCCGCGCAAGGATTTTTCGAAATCGAAACCCCCTTCATGACCCGCTCCACGCCCGAAGGCGCCCGCGACTATCTCGTGCCCAGCCGCGTGCAGCCGGGAACGTTCTACGCCCTGCCGCAGTCCCCGCAGATGTTCAAACAAATCCTCATGATCTCCGGCTTCGATAAATATTTTCAAATCGTGCGCTGCTTCCGCGACGAGGACCTGCGCGCCGACCGCCAGCCCGAGTTCACCCAGATCGATCTGGAAATGTCTTATCCCCAGCCCGAGCGCGTCTGGGAAGTGGTCGAAGGCTTCCTGACGGCCGCATTTCACGCCGCCGGCAGCGCTATCAAAACGCCCTTTCCGCGCATGGACTACGACGAGGCCATCCGCCTGTACGGCATCGACAAGCCTGATCTGCGCCTGCCGGCCTTTACCGACGTGCGCGACTGTTTCACTGCCGAGAATCTGCAGGAACTCGCCATCAATGCGAATCTGCCCGTTATCGCCATCCGCACGCCCAAAGTCGGCGAGCTTTCGCGCAAGGAGCGCGACGACATCAAGCCCATGTTTCACGCCAAGGGCGGCGCGAAGGTTTTCGAAGATTTCAAGCGCATCGCCAACAAATTCTCCGAAGCCGCAGCCGCGATCACGAAGAAGACCGGCATGCAGAACGAAGACGGCGACCTGGTCGTGCTGGTGGCAGGGTCCGCGCAAGCTGGTCCGCAGACCGCGCTGCCCGCGCATCGCAAAGTCACGCCTGCGGAACTCGCTATCTACGCGTCGGCCGGGCTGCTCCGCCTGGCGCTCGCGCAAAAGTATTCCGAGAAGCACGGCATCTTCAAAAAGTCCGGCGACCCCGCCAAAGATTTCCGCTTTCTATGGGTCACGAATTTCCCCATGTTCGAGTGGGACGAAGCCGAGAAGCAGTGGATGGCCGCGCACCATCCTTTCACCTCGCCGCATGACGAAGACATGAGCCTGCTCGAAGCCGGCGTCGAGTCATTAAACGATCCGCAATCGCCGCTGAGCGCCGTGCGCGCCCTGGCCTACGACGTCGTGCTGAACGGCACCGAACTCGGCTCCGGCTCGATCCGTATTCACCGCCAGGACATTCAAAGCAAAATCTTTCGCGCCCTCGGGATGAACGAAGAAGAAGCCAAGTCGCGCTTCGGATTTTTTCTGGAAGCGCTGGAATACGGCACCCCTCCCCACGGCGGCATTGCGCTCGGCCTCGACCGCATCGTCATGATCATCGCGGGCGCCGAAAGTCTGCGTGAAGTCATCCCTTTCCCCAAAACCGCGCGCGCCGTCGATCTGATGGTCGACGCGCCCACCCCAGTCAGCGACCGCCAGTTGCGCGAACTAGGAATTGCGGTGAAGAAATAGCTATGGAGCACATCACAGCAGCCGGGCCCAAGACCTTCCTCAGCGACAAGGTCAGCCACTTCACCGAGTCCGTCATCCGCGAGATGACGCGCCAGGCAATGCTGTACAACGCCGTGAATCTGGCGCAGGGCTTCCCGGATTTCCCCGCTCCCGCCGAGATCAAACAGGCCGCCCAGCAGGCGGTTGCGGCCGACGTGAATCAGTACGCCATCACCTGGGGGGCAAAAAATCTGCGCAACGCCGTCGCCCGCCAGATGGGCGTGTGGCAGGGCATCACCGTCGACCCGGAAAAAGAAATCACCGTCTGCTGCGGTTCGACCGAAGCCATGATTTCGACTCTTCTCGCGGTTTGCAACACCGGCGATGAGGTCGTGATCTTCGAACCCTTCTACGAAAACTACGGCCCGGATTCCGTCCTAAGCGGCGCGAAGCCAAAATTTGTGAAGCTGCGTCCGCCCGCAACAGACGGGGGCGAGTGGACCTTCGATGAAAAAGAGTTGCGACGTGCCTTCGACAAACATACCAAAGCGATCATCCTCAACACGCCCAACAACCCGACGGGCAAGGTATTCACCCGCCGCGAACTGGAACTGATTCGCGACCTCTGCGTCGAGTTCGATGTGCTGGCCATTACCGACGAAATCTACGAGCACATTCTCTACGAAGGCACCAAACATATTTCCATGGTCTCGCTTGACGGCATGCGCGAGCGTACCGTCACCATCAACGGTATGTCGAAAACCTACAGCGTCACCGGATGGCGCGTGGGCTGGGCGGTTGCGCCCGAGAACATCACCAACGCAATCCGCAAGGTGCACGACTTTCTGACCGTGGGCGCGCCCGCCCCGCTGCAGGAGGCCGGCGCCGCCGCGTTAAGCCTGCCCGCGGACTATTACCTGAAGCTCGCCGAGGGATACCGCGTCCGCCGCGACCGTCTCATGCCCGCGCTGACCGCCGCCGGGTTTCAGTGTTTTCGTCCCCGCGGCGCCTACTACGTGATGACCGACATCTCAGCCTTCGGATTCAAAGACGACGTCTCGTTCGCAAAATATCTGGTGCAGGAAATCGGCGTGGCCTGCGTCCCCGGCTCAAGCTTCTATCGCGATCCCCGCGACGGCGCGAAGCAAGTCCGTTTCGCGTTCTGCAAAAAGCCCGAAACGCTAGACGAAGCCGCCCGCAGATTGGCCAAGCTACGGCGCTGACTTGCTACTTCGAAATCACGCCGCACGCAATGCGATCTCCTGAATTCCCCGACGGATCGGTCTTATAGTCGTCGGCCTTGGCGTGCACCACAATCGCCGTCCCGCCGTTGCTGTACAGCGAGTGCGGCCCGTCCACAAGGGTTACGTCATCGTCCTGCAGTTTGACTCCGTTAGCCTTGCCCAAAGCGTCGACGGTGAAGTTCTTCATATCGCCGGCGTGGTGGCCGTCGACACTGTCGAACCCGTGCTTCTTGCCCTCGGGGTTGAAATGTCCGCCCGCTGACTTGAAGTCGGGCCCCGCGCACGTAGGCGACTGGTGGAAGTGAATGCCGTGCTCTCCCGGAGGCAGGTCGTGCAGATGCAGCTCAATGCCCACCCCCGGCCCTTTCTGCCAGAGCGAAGCGCTCCCCACATTCTTTCCCTGTGCATCCTTGACTTCGACTTGCAGTTGAACTTTGGCCTGAGCCTCGCTCCGCGATGCCAAGCTAAGCAGCATCGCGAACAATGCGAGGGACAGTCCGAGAGTGAGACAAACAAGGCGTTTCATAAATTCCAACCTCCTGAGTTCGACCTTCCGGGCAACCGAAATTATAGCTAATCCCGCTCGGGGAACGTGTGGGGCGGGCACTCCTGCCCGCTGGTTCCCATCGCCACAAGCAAGCGGGCAAGAGTGCCTGCTCCACAACGTCGCCCAAGACAGAGGATCGAATGATCTCCGCAAAAATGTGGAGTATACTGCGAGGAAGTTCCAGAATTCCCGTTGGAGAAGATGCACTCATGGCTTTGAACGCGGTTGAGCAGGTGGCAGAGCAGGTTCGAGTGGACGATTTTGGCGTGCTCGAAGAGAAGATCTATCGCACCATAGAGATGTACAAAGCGGCGCGTCAGGCTCAGGCCGCGGCCGAACGCGATGCCCAGCGCGTGCGCCAGCAGATGGATGACCGCGAAGGCGAACTGGTAACCCTGCGCCGCGAGATGGTGCAGTTGAAGAAAGAGCGCGAAGAGATTCGCGGCCGCGTGGAAAAAATGCTGCAACAGATCGAGTCGCTGGCTGAGGCCAGTTAGCGTCGGCGGCTTTCGGAATTTGTGCGGCAGGGACCGAGCCAACTACATCCGGAATGGAGACCACTTTTATGGCTACGGCTACCAAAGATCAGATGGTCAAAGACGCGCAGAACGCCAGCGTGCGCGTCGAGATTTTCGATCAGGCCTACAACCTGCGCGGCTCCGATCCCGAGTACATTCTGAAGCTCGCCGACTACGTCGATTCCAAGATGCGCGCCGTGGCCGAGGCCACCAACACCATCGACACCGTGCGCCTGGCCGTCCTGGCCGCGCTCAACATCGCCGATGAATATCACCTGCTCAAGAAAAACCAGGCCAGCGGGGCAACCGACTATCAGAAGCGCGCGCATCTATTAGCAGATGCGCTCGATGAAGTGCTGGGCGAAAAACGCAAGGCGGGCTAGTCTGCGGCACTCCGCAACATCTCTTCTCGTCTTCACGCTGCTCACCGGCGGTGCCCGTACTCAAGAGACAACTCTCCGTTCTCAATCCAACATCGTCATCGTCCCCGCCCTGGTCAAAGACCAGCAGGGTGGAATCGTCCACGGTTTGCAGGTCAAAGACTTCATCGTGGAAGACAACGGCGTCGAGCAACCTGCGCACCTCGATGAAGCCCCCGAGGGCCAACCCATTTCGCTGGTCGTCGCCCTGCAGCGCGGAGGCCGCGCCTACGCCGAATTTCCCCGCATGCAGGGCCTCAAGTCCATGCTCGATCCCCTGTTCAGCCTGGGCACGGCACGCGTTGCCCTGATCGAGTTCGACAGCCAGATCGCTCTCACCCGGGATTTTACCCGCGACGCAACCCTGGTCGAAGACGACCTCAAGAATCTCCAGCCCGGCGATGGAGGAGCCACCATCCTCGACGCCGTCGCCTACTCGGTTAGCCTGCTCAAAAAAGAACCCGAAGACCGGCTCCGAGTGCTGCTGCTGATCAGCGAAACCCGCGATCACGGCAGCATCGCCAAAATTGACGATACCGTGAAAGCCATCGGGCAGAGCAACGCCCTCATCTACGCGCTGGCCTTCTCGCCCGCGCTCTCCAACCTTCTCGACACCGGCCGCGGCACCAACCAGAACGAGATGCACAACGGCATCAACTTCCTCGATCTCGCCTACCGGACCGCGCAAGCCATGCGGAAGAATATTCCCAGCACCATCGCCTCCATGACCGGCGGCGAATACGAACTCTTCGCCACGCGCAAGAAATTCGAAGTGCGGATGAACGACTTCACCAACCATCTGCATAGCCGCTATCTGCTGAGCTTCGCGCCCCGAAGTCCGCAGCCCGGCCTGCACCAGGTTCGAGTGCGACTCCGAGACCCAGGCGACGCCACCGTCCTGGCCCGCACCACCTACTGGGCCGAGGCGACCAAACAATAAGTCCGGAACTAGGAGCGGATTATTTCGGGATTGTTTCGTCCAGCCGCGAAGCGGCGCAAGAATAAAGCCCACGGCGCAAGCCGTGGGTCGTCAGCGGGAGAGAAAGCAAGCCCCGAAGGAGCGAAAGAGCCAACCGCTGATCCGATTCAACCCTCAAACCCACCCGTACTACGAAATCCCATCCCCCGGCGGCCCCTTCGCGTCCAGCACCTCCCGCACCTTCGCCACCAGCGCTGACAGCGTAAATGGCTTGGGCAGGAACCATAGTCCAGGGTCGAGCACTCCATAGTGCACGATGGCATTGCTGGTATAGCCGGAAATGTACAGTACCTTCACGTTCGGAGAGACCTGCGCGATCTGTTCCGCCAGTTGGCGGCCATTCATCCGGGGCATCACCACGTCGGTAACCAGCAGCCGGATGTCGCGGTGGTTTTCCTTGCAGATGGCGACACCCTCCTCCGGCCCGGACGCCGTCAGCACCTTGTAACCGCAATGTGACAGTACCGAGGAACTGAGCTGCCGCAGCTGCGGATCATCCTCGACCAGCAAAATAGTCTCGGTCCCGCGCTGCACGGTCTTCGGTCGATTCTCCGCACCCGTCGACTCGGCGGGTTGATCAACCCGCGGAAGATATATTTTGAACGATGTACCCCGGTCGGGCTCGCTGTAAACCCAGATGTTGCCTCCGCTCTGCTTGACGATTCCGTACACCATCGAGAGCCCCAGCCCCGTGCCCTTGCCCACCTCCTTGGTGGTGTAGAAAGGTTCGAAAATCCGCGCCTGGGTTTCGGCGCTCATGCCGTGTCCCGTATCCGTCACCGCCAGCATCACATAGCGCCCCGGCTCCGTTGGCCGGTGGTGCTGCGCGTAGGCTTCGTCGAGCTGCACGTTCGCCGTTTCCAGAGTGAGCCTTCCACCCGTGGGCATGGCGTCACGCGCGTTCAGCGCCAGGTTCATGATGACCTGCTCAATCTGCCCGGGATCGGCTTTCACCGAACCCAGATCGTTCGCCGGCACGGTCAGTACCTCAATGTCTTCTCCAATCAGCCGCCGCAGCAGCGAGTCCAAATTCAACATAATGTCATTCAGGTTGATGACTCGCGGCGAAAGCACCTGCTTGCGGCTGAACGCCAGCAACTGCCGCGTGATGCCCGACGCCCGGTCGGCCGCCGACTTGATCTGCGCCGTGCTCTCCGCCATCCGGCTGCCCTCCGGCACCCCCTCCGCCAGAATCTGCGAGTAGCCCAGAATCACGGTAAGCAGATTGTTAAAGTCGTGCGCCACTCCGCCCGCCAGCCTTCCCACCGCTTCCATCTTTTGCGACTGACGCAGCCTTTCCTCCAGCGCCACCCGCTCGGTAACGTCCTGCACCAGCGACGCCACGCCCAGCACTCGTCCCGACTCGTCCACCAGCGGAGTGTTGTACCACTCGCAGGAAATGATGCGGCCGTCTTGAGTGATGTTGTCGTTCGTGCTTCGCATACCTCCCCGCTGGTTCACTAGATCCTGCCCGACCTGGTCCACCTGCTGGAGATATTGCGCGGGAACAATAAAGCTGGCGTGCTGGCCGATGGCTTCCTGCCGGGAATACCCAAACATGCGCTCCGCCGACGGGTTCCAGTCGGTCACTCGAAACTTAAGATCCCATTCCACCACGGCCAGGGGCGTGTGTTCGAAGTGAATGCGCAATTTCTGCTGCGACTGCCGCATCTCCTCTTCCGCGCGTTTGCGATCCGTAACATCGCGGCAAATGCCCAGCAGCCCCACAACCTTTCCATCGGCATCGCGATACGGGCCTTTATTCGAAAGGTAGGTTCGACTCACGCCGGCTGCGGTGCCGCTCTCTTCGAAGGTCTGCATTTCGCCCGATTGCAGCACCTGCCGGTCCCGTTCCATGACCTCGCGTCCGTTTTCCCCCTCGAACAGCTCGGTGTCGTCCTTGCCGATCACCTCCTCCACCCTCCGCCCGAGGAAGCGGGCGCCGGCTGGATTCATCATCAGATATCGGCCCTGCAGATCCTTTACGAATACTGCGTCGGTCGTACTCTCCGTTATGCCCCGCAACAGGGCAAGGTTCTTTTCCAATTCCCCCGCACTGTGCAGCAATTGCCGGTGCACCACGAACATTCGCCCGCTGGCTCCCACGAACGACACCATCACCAGAAACACAGACCAGTAGAACTGCTCCTGGGCGATCCGCAGCACCAGCGGAAACACAATCGCGGGGATGATCAGCGGAGAAAACTGCGACAGCAGCCGCATCCCAGGGGCCAACGGGTCGATCGTCTTCTGTGGATCCGGCTCGGCCACGTCCCAGGTCGCGGCGATTACCACCAGCATGCAGTAGGTCGCAGTCCACAGCAGGTCGATCCATATCCCTGGTTGCACGTTCCCGGTACTGTAGGCGTAGAGAGTGGCATTGGTGGTGATCGCGTAGGCGAAAAAAAACACAAACAGTCGGAGAAAAAATGCCCGGCTCACCTGATATAGAGTCAGACCGCCTCGTACCAGGAAACTTAACGCCAGCAGCCCGAAGAAAGCCAGCCCCACGTGGAAGGCGCGAACCGCCATGGCCCGCTCCGACGCTTCCCACCGGGAGGGCGTGTACAACAGGGAAAGCTCAAGCGCCAGCACCAGGGCACAGACTTGTGCAAAGTCGCAGAAGCGCAGCCACCGGAACCCGCTGTTCGGATCTCGAGGACCAAGAAACAGCGTCATCGTGGCGGGCACAACCCAGAAAAATACCAGGATGTCGCTCGGCCACAACGTCCCTAAGGCAGCTTCCTGATAATCGAAGTAGTAGGTGTAGGCGACCTGCCCCAAAAGAGCGAGGAAAAGAGAAAAGCAAACCAGCCGCCAAACCCGCTTGCCAAAGGAGCCCGATCGATTGGCGGCCGACCAGCCGCTAAGGATCGCCAGCAGAATTGCCGCTGCCGTAATCCAGTCGCCCCACAGCGATGCCCTCCCGGTGCCGTACCACAACGCCAGCACTGCCCCATGCACCACCAGGATGGCCGCCGCCGCCGCAATCGCGGACGTGCGCAGTTTCGACATGACTCAAACTTCTCCGGCGTGCCGCAGACGCGCCCGCGACTACGCTAGGGCCCTATAATTTTCGTACTCAGTATAAACGCACAATTGATCAGCAGAATCAAGTACTTCCGTGGTCCTGAATGGGTCAGTTTCAATTCGCTTGGAAAGGACGCGGCTTCAGCCGCTGCGGGACCTGTCTTGTGGAAACTGACCCGCTACCCGAGTTCGGGTCGCGCCGCTTCCGGGTGGCGCCGCGCTTCCAGCGCTGCCATAAAGCCCTTTTTAAGAGACGGCAGCCGCTGCGCTTGGCAAGCCGATTTGTGAACCACACATTACTTTCGTTGCAAGCTGCCTGCCAACTATTTGCCGTCTTCCACTTGCCAACCGCCCCGCTTTTCCCTAGCATCCAGATTGAAAGCTGGCCTGCCGGGTTGGTGATGACGGTAACCGATTTTTGAACCAATGCTGAATGAACGGGGACTCGACTCGAACTAGGATCCGGTGTGCGACGCTCCGCCATGCGGAGATGCCTAAAGGGTCTCGGCGGGTTCCCAACGTCTACCGACGGGTTCATTCTCGGCCCGTCACACGGCACAGTGGGTCGGCTTCGCTTTTTATTTATGTGGGGCGGGCACTCTTGCCCGCCAACTCTATCCATCGCTACAGATG
>Ga0302326_10011274_pt1 | contig 19283 bp, 12 predicted proteins | sample Palsa_T0_3_FD_202264 | JGI IMG/M metagenome (GOLD analysis project Ga0302326, IMG submission 202264) | Peat permafrost microbial communities from Stordalen Mire near Abisko, Sweden - Palsa_T0_3 | ecosystem: Environmental > Terrestrial > Soil > Palsa > Peat permafrost | place: Sweden: Abisko...
TCGGCTTGCTACGGGTGCGGCGAGTTCGCCGCGTCGTTGGTGGTGACTACCGTGGCGGGTTCGAGCGCCGCGGTACAGGTTCCGATTTCCGTCGACGCTCCGGCGGTCTTCACCATGGATGCCAGCGGATGTGGGCAGGCGGACGCATTAAATGTAGCCCCCGATGGAAGCATCTCCCAAAACTCGCTTTCTAACAGCGCGGCACCAGGAGACTACATTAGCCTTTTCGGAACCGGCTTTGGCCCGGTATATAGTCCACCAACGGATGGTACAGCCGCAAAGGGGCCGCAGGGGCTGGAATTCGCATCTGGCGTCACTCTGGGGTTCCTGACAGGAACCGCTCCGGCCTCCGCTAATATTACACCGACCTACGCGGGGCTAGCGCCAACATTAGTCGGCGTCGATCAGATGAATTTTCAAATTCCAAAGGGCGCTCCGGAAGGCTGTGCGGTTCCGGTGGTCATCGCGGGGCTGCCCTTGAGCCCAACCATTAGCCTGAGCATCCACACGGGGCGCGGGCAGTGCTCCGATCCTCCCGTCCAATCCTACGGCCAGATTTCATTGACTAAAACGATTGCGTCGGGGACCTCGGCCGACGGTGAAAGCGATACGTTCCCATCCGGGCCGGGGATGCCTGCGCCCCAGCCGCAGCCCCCGCCCGCTGCGCCGGGAGGGTACGTAGCGAATACATCGCCGCCGAGCTTCATATCCGCGCCGGTCGCGTCGCGAGCGTGCCCGGTGGCCGGTTATGCGGACCTTTCGGCCGGCCCGATCACGATCTCGTCCGCTACTATGACCGAGTGGCTCAGCCGGTGAGCCAGGTGGGCGGAGTCAGCTATCAGCAGAGGCTGCCCAATGGGTTCATCGTGCCGGGAGTTTTTCAATTCTCCGCTTCCGGTAGCCCCGTACAAATCCAAGGCTCTCTTACGGTGGGCTCACCGATCCAGATTCAGACGGCCCCGCTGGCAGCGGGAACGGTGGTAGCATCCAACCAGAACTTTACGGTGAACTGGACGGGGGACGATGCGGAAGCAATCGTTACGGTGACATTGGTTGCAGGAACTGGCCTAGCAGCTGTCGCGGATTATGCTCAGGCCGACGCCAGTGCGGGATCGATAACCTTCCAACCCGTCTGCGCGGACAATCCAGTCCGGGCCGGCGGCAATGGCGTGATCTGCTCTTTTGGCCTGCCAAGTACTGCGCCGTTGGAGATCATCCTGGACGTGACGCCTGCCTCGCCCAACACAACCTCACTGGTTGTCCAGGGAATCACGGGCGCCGTGCAGGCCGCCTGGGATTATCGTTACGAGTTTGGCGGGCTCACATTGCAGTAGGTTCACAACGAACATTTCCCGGCACCGCAGGCACCGGTCCCCGGACGCTCCCTTCGCTCAAACGCCGTATGACGCAGCCCGTGGTCCCCCCGAGATCACTCCCGCAAACCGGCCTTGCGGTACACCTGCTCGGCACGCGCGAATTGCTCGGGCTGCTCTTCCAGGCCGAGCGAGCGTACCATCTCGCGAATGGTCATGCGCGGGTCGTTCGACCAGAAAATGCCCCGATCTTCATCCTCGTAGTAGTGGAATGCCACGCCTTCGCCGAACTTCTTCCGCAACGCCTTCCCGTTTTCCAGCTTGGCGCTCCAGGGCAGGATCGCATAGCTGAGATCGATCTCATAGGTCAGTACGCCGTCCGGTGGCCGGATTTGCGCGGCGATCCGCCCGCTCGGCTCGAATATAGATGCGTTGTTCCGCCACGTACTGGAGACAACGTAATACCGTCCCCGCATTGCGCGGAATGCCGGAGTGGCCGTCTGTGGCGACTGCGTCGGCCACGCCACCAGCTCACATCCCTGCCGCGCCAGCTCGTTCCAACCGCGATCGAATTCCATGTCGTAGCAGATCTGAATGCCGAGCCTGCCGAAGTCACATTCGAAGACCGGCACGTCCGTCCCCAGCGTAGAGCCGCTCTCCAGGGCCTCGCTATCAGGCGCAACCACCAGGTGCACCTTGCGATAAATTCCGGCAACGGCGCCGTCACGCCCGAATAGAATCGCGGCATTCGAGCACTGCTTCCCGTCCGGTGCGAGCAGATACGTGGGAGCCACGATGTAGCAACGATGTTCGCTCGCTTTCCGGCTGAAAGCCTCGCGCAATGGGCCATCCAGGGGAACCGCACACGCTCGCGCATCCTTACCGGCCTCCCCGGTGACCGCTGTTTCGGTCAGAATGGCGAGGTCCGGGCCTCGCCCGTACCGGGTGCCGGATTGCTCGACCATCCGGTCCACCAGGCTCGTGAGCTGATCGAGACGCTGCCGCAGTCCAGGGTACATGCCCCAAAGATCCTGGATCGCGGTGCCGATGACTACCTTGCGGGGTAGTGTGTTGGACGTGGTGCGGATGCTGTCCGTAGCGCTGGCGCCGCCAGCCAGTGCGGCTCCGGTAGCTGCCAGACCACTTACGCCCGTGAGAAATGTCCTGCGGTGCATAACGGTTTCCTTCCTCACTCTACGTCACTGTACGTCACTCTACGTGGCCATGCGGGGGCGATAGAGCGAACGCCACATACGCGCCCCCGATCTTGGATTGCGTGGCCGGGACCAGCCCTGCCTGCGCGGCCGCGCAGAAGACGATGTATTGGCGGCCGTGAACTTCATATACGGCGGGAATGCCTTCGACAGCCTCGGGCACCTGGGTCTCCCACAGCATCTTACCGTCTTCCACATCAAAGGCGCGCACCTTCCGGTCGCGGGTACCCGTGAAAATGAGACTCCCGGCAGTGACAACCGGACCGACCTTGGGATAAACAGTACCGGTGTTTCCGATGCCCCTGGCGGCGAGTTCAGGAACCTCGCCGAGCGGGATGGACCACTTGATGGTGCCCTCATTCAAGTCGTACGCAGTAAGTTTAGTCCACGGCGGCGCGATCGCGGACAGCCCGTCGCTAGCAATCAGGAAACCGAAACCGCTGACGTACCGTGGGGGCTGGCCCGTTGGAACCGACGGATCGGGTTCAAGCTTCAAGATACAAGGCAGGTCCTTCGAGACCACCACCAGGATGCCGCGCTGCGGGTCGGCTGCGGCGCCGCCCCAGTTGGCGCCGCCGTTGTTGCCGGGCATCTCGACGCTTCCTCGAAAGCTCGGCGGCGTGAACAGCCCTTCGTTGCGTGCGCTGAGGAGCATGTCGCGGAATCGCGCGCGGTCGCCCGCGCTCAGGTAGGGGCTGAGGTCGTCCACTGTGAACTTCTGGCGGGCGAACGGCGGCGGCTTGGTCGGAAATGGCTGCGTCGCAGCCGTTTGCTCGCCCGGCACGTCGGAAGCTGGTACGGGGCGTTCCTCAATCGGCCAAAGGGGCTGACCTGTGTCCCGATCGAATACCCATACAAAACCCTGCTTACTCACCAGTGCGACCACGTCTACATGCCTGCCTTCATGGCGAACAGTGAGAAGTTTGGGTGCGGTGGCATCGTCATAATCGAACACATCGTGGTGGACCATTTGGAAATGCCAGATGCGGCGGCCGGTGCGCGCGTCGATGGCCAGAAGGCAATCGGCAAAAAGGTTATCGCCGTGCCGGTCCGCGCCATAAAAGTTGTACTTCGCGCTCGCGGTGGGCGCGTAAATGACGCCGCGCTTCTCGTCTAGCGCGAACTCACCCCATACGTTGGCGCCGCCAACCGTTTTCCACGCGTCCCTGGGCCAGGTTTCATAGCCGAACTCGCCCGGCCGCGGGATCGTGTGGAAGGTCCAGACGGCTTTTCCGGTTCGCACGTCGAAGGCGCGGATGTCGCCGGGCGCGGAGCCATAGCCCTGGTTGGTGGCCGAGCCAAGGATCAATATGTTCTCGAACACCCGGCCTGGCGTGGTGGACTGCACCAGGGTGATGGTTCGCGGATCGCGATCGAGTCCTTCCTTCAGATCCACCGCGCCGTGCGCGCCGAACGACGTTATCGGCTTGCCGGTACGGGCATTGACGGCGCGCAGCGAATGATCCGCGCAGAACAAAAGACGCCGGTCCGTGCCGTCTTGGCTTTCCCAGTAAGTGATGCCGCGATTAGTAATGATACTGGTTGCGGGCGAAGGTGTGTGTGTCCAGATCTCGCTGCCCGTGGCGGCATCCAGGGCAACAATGGAGTTGTTCTTCGCCAGAATGTACATCGTCCCGTCGATGACGATGGGGTTGAAGGAATAATGGCGATTGTCGCCGGTCTTGTAAGTCCAGGCGACGGTCAGTCGCGTCACGTTCGACCTGTCGATTTGCTTCAGGGCAGAGTATTGGGCGCCCTCCGGACTGCCGGAATAGTCGCGCCAGGCCGTGTACGCCTGGGCGGACGCCGGCAACGGAGTCAAGGCGAACGCAAGCAGCGCGCGCCTATACACGCGGGAGTTCGTAGGCCCTCCGGTACTCCTTCGTGAGATAGGCGTTGGCGGCCTTGTCGTCGCCAAACGTCTCAGTCGATGGGTCGAAAACGATGGTGCGCCCCAGATGGTGCGAAATATTTCCGAGATGGCAGATGGTCGTACTCAGCCGTCCCACTTCGATATCAGCGTTCGGCCGCTCCCTGCTCTTCACCGCGTCCAGGAAATTCTTCTCGTGCGAGCCTCCGGTATCTTTGACGGTGCGCACCACCTCGCCATCCTTGTTGTAGGCGGTCCAGCTTGATCCGCCGATCACCAGTGCGCCCTCGCTACCGTAGAACGCCGCACCGAACGGCGTGCCTTCGAGCGGCCGATCCTTGCTGAAGCTGCGCAGTTCCCAGACCAGCATGAAGTCGCCGTAATCGTAAGTCGCCACCTGCGTGTCGGGAACCTCCTTCGCGTCGTCGAGCCAGTAAATACCGCCGTTGCTCGCTACCCGCTTCGGCAGACAATTGTGCATGCCTCGCATCGATTGGATGCCCCACATGGCGAGGTCGAGCACGTGTACGCCCTGGTTCCCGATCTCGCTGTTGCCGTAGTCCCAGAAGAAACGCCAGTTGTAATGGAACCGGTTGGGATTGAACGGCCGGGCGGGAGCCGGGCCGAGCCACACATCGTAATCGATGCCGTCCGGCGGAGACGCGTCCGGCGGTTTCCCGATGCTTTCGCGCACCTGCGAGTGCCACGCCTTCACCAGGCAGATCTTGCCCAGCTTACCGGTCCCCAGGTATTCGATGGCGCTCTTGCAGTACTCGCTGCTGCGCCGCTGGGTGCCCACCTGTACGATCCGGCTATATTTGCGCGCCGCATCGCGAATCAGTTGGCCCTCGTGGATGGTTTGGGATACCGGCTTCTCCAGATAAAGATCCTTGCCGGCCTGGCAGCCCAATAAAGCAATGTGCGTGTGCCAGTGGTCCGGTGTCGCGATGATTATGCCGTCGATATCCTTGTCGTCGAGCACGCGCCGGAAATCCTTGACGCGGACCACGGCTCTGTTCTGCGCCTTCTCGATCTCGGCGCCCATCTTTTGCAGAACAGCGTCATCCAGATCGCAAAAGGTCTTGATTTCGGCCCCCTGCTGGATCGCGCGCGTGGCATCGCCGCGCCCCTGGTTGCGCCCGCCGATCAGGGCCAGCACGACGCGATCGTTTGCGCCCTTAAGGCGCGCGTTCCAGGCAAGCAGGGAGCCGGCGGCCGCCACTCCGGCTTTCTGGACGAAAGTCCTGCGATTCTGTTCCATTCCGATACTCCTAATTTAACCGACTGGCCGCTGGGTGGTTTCGACAATTCGCAACTGGCGGGTTTTCACGGGCTGCCGCGCGCGAAGTAACCGGCGTGGGCGGCCGTCGCTTCTTTGCTTACGAATTCTTACAAATCTCCCACGCTGTTGAAGGCGTCACTCCGGCATAATGAGTCCATCATGATCCGGAACGCTTTGGGCAAACTGAAATGGGGGAAGCGGGCGTACGCTGTTTTTGTGCTGTGCGCAACGACGGCGATGGCCATACCCGCGCAGACCTTCACCACGCTGCACAGTTTTGGCGGCACGGACGGCGCGCAGCCCTTGGGGGCGCTGGTCCAGGCCACTGACGGTAACTTCTATGGGACAACGCTCGATGGCGGGCCCAACCACAAAGGCACCATCTTCAAAATCACCCCGAGCGGCGCGTTCACGACGTTATACAGCTTCTGCTCCCAAAGCGCGTGCGAGGACGGCCAAAACCCCCAGGCCGGGCTGGTCCAGGCCGCCAATGGGGACGTCTACGGGACGACAAGCCAAGGCGGGGTTAACGCCGATGGTACGGTCTTCAAAATAACCATCGGTGGCGCGCTGACGACGCTCTACAGCTTCTGTTCCCAAAGCGCGTGCGCGGACGGCCAAAATCCCCAGGCCGGGCTGGTCCAGGCCACCAATGGGGACTTCTACGGGACAACCGCGGATGGCGGGGCCGGTGGCGGCGGCACGGCTTTCAAAATCACCCCGGACGGCACGCTTACCACGCTCTACAGCTTCTGTTCCCAGGGCCTTCCCTGCACGGACGGCGAACGCCCCGAGGCGGGGCTAATCCAGGCCGCCAACGGCGACCTCTACGGGACCACGTCTCGGGGCGGGGCCATCGGCGGCGTCGACACGGGAACGGTCTTCAGAATTACCCCGAGTGGCGCGCTGACTACGCTTCACAGCTTTTGCTGTAGCATCGGCGCCAACCTCGTGGCGGGGCTCGTCCAGGGGACCGATGGGGACTTCTATGGGACAGCCGCGAGCGGCGGGGCAGACGACTGCCATCCATATGGAGGCGGAGGCTGCGGTACGGTGTTCAAGATCACTCCGAGTGGTAAGCCGGCGACGCTATACACCTTCTGCTCCCTGTGCCCGGATGGCTTTCTCCCCGATGCCGGGCTCGTCCAGGGCACCGATGGGGACTTCTACGGGACAACGTTCTATGGCGGGAACGGCTATCCTGGCAATGGCACAATCTTTAAGATCACCCCTGGCGGCACACTGACGACGCTATACAGCTTCTGCTCCCAAGGCGAGTGTACGGACGGCGGATACCCATACTCGGCCCTGGTGCAGGCTACCAACGGTGACTTCTACGGAACAACGTCGAGCGGTGGGGCCAGCACCGGGTCCGCCGCTGGTACCATCTTCAGCCTATCTGTTGGCCTGGGTCCGTTTGTGAAAACCTTGCCTTTGTCCGGCCGAATGGGCGTTGCCGTCAGCATTCTGGGAAGCGATTTGACCGGCGCGGCCAGCGTCAGCTTTAACGGCACGGCTGCTGCGTTCACCGCGGAATCGAGATACCTGATCACCGCCACCGTGCCCGTCGGGGCAACCACAGGCACGGTCCAGGTGGTCATACCCAGTGGAACGCTCTCGAGCAACGTGGCCTTCCGGGTGCTGCCGTAACAATGGTTCGCGGGTAAGAAAATTGGTGGTGCGCGTGATTTGACCAAAGCTGTCGATAAGACTGGCAGGTGGCGGGCCTTTCGAGGCGCCAAAAGGGATCGGACTCAAGTGGAACCTCCAGCCGCTGGCACACGACACGCTGCATACGTTCCAGCATCATCTGCTCAAAATGGTTGAAATAGTCGGCCTCCTCGCGTCACTTATGACGTTGTAGACACGAGAGAGGCAGAAATGATTAACGATATTTCGTTCACCAGCGCCGACTTTGCGATTCTCTGCCTGGCCGCAGTGATGCTAGCGTTACTGTTCGGACTGCTTATCGGGAAGTACGGGGAGAGGCGGGCAGCCGGAAGGGAGCGATACGGGGATGACGCTGTTTTGAATTCCCTGATACTGCCGGATTTGGCGGACTCGGGAATTCAGCCATTTAAGAAGATCCAACAGCCGGCCATGTAGAATAACGGTAATGCCAACTCCGGCGCCCGATGATTCTCAAAACGAAGTGAACCGCATACTCGGGAAGATGGCCAGTGGCGATCCCGATGCCGCCAACGCGCTGGCTTCCCTGATCTACAACGATCTTCGTAAGATGGCCAATTACTATATCCGGAAGGAGCGCATCGGTCACACGCTGCAGCCCACTGCCCTGGTCAATGAGGCCTATCTGCGGATTGCCGGTCTCAAGCGTATGACTTGGGAGAATCGGGCCCACTTCATCGCAGTCGCGGCCACCCTCATGCGCCAGATCCTGATTGACTATGCCCGCCGCCGCAACGCGCGCGCCGAAGGGCACATGGATCCGGATGGAGCCGACGCGCTCGCGCGGATGGGAGGCGAGCAGGCGAAAGAACTGGTCGCCGTGGACCAGGCGCTGAAGCGACTCGGGGAGTTGGACCCGCGCCAGGCGCGAATCGTGGAACTCCGGTTCTTCGGCGGCTTGTCGGTCGAGGAGATCGCACACTTCCTAAACCTCTCCGATCGCACCGTGAAGCGGGAATGGGCCGCAGCCAGGATCTGGCTGCGCGATGAGATGGGCGGCGCCTGACCTCCATGGCCTCCCTATACCCGGAGCGGCAAAAGGAGATATTCGGGCTTGCGCTGGAGTTGCCGCCAGAGAGCCGGGAACCCTTCGTCGGGCTTGAGTGCGGCGACGATCGAATCCTGTTTGCGGCAGTGATGGAGATGATCCGCAAGTATGACGAACTTACGGATTTCCTGGTGCCCGGCGCTCAGTTACAGCGAGATACCGAGTCGGCAACCCCAACACACCCACCCGCACCCGAATTCCACGGCAATTCGCGATTTCAACTGACACGGCAAATTGGGTCGGGAGGTTTCGGCACGGTATTTGAGGCATTGGATCGAAAGAAGGACGCGGTCGTAGCACTGAAGGTGCTCAACCGCCCGGATGCGGCCCAACTGAGGATGTTCAAACGGGAATTCCGCACGCTCGCCCAGATTGCCCACCGGAACCTTGTACAGTTGTATGAGCTGTTCGACGACGGCGGACACTGGTTCTTCACCATGGAATTAGTTCGCGGCACTGACTTTTTGTCATACGTCCGCGGGCCTCAAGGCGGCCGGCATGACCAGGCGATTGACTATGGGCGCTTGCGGCTCGCGCTGCGTCAACTCGTCAGCGCCGTTTGTTACCTTCACGACCGCAGAATATTGCATCGGGACATCAAGCCGCCTAACGTCCGCGTAACTAGCGAAGGAGAAGTCAAGCTCCTTGATTTCGGCCTGGTTCGCAATTTATCTCAGGAACTCACCTGCGAAACGAAGACGGTTGGAGGCACGGCGCCTTACATGGCGCCCGAACTGGTGACCGAACGCATTCCAAATGAAGCTGGCGATTGGTACTCGCTGGGGGTGGTCTTGTACGAAGGACTGACCGGCCGGCCTCCGTTTCAAGGGGGCATCCTGGAAGTCATGCTGAGGAAAACGCAAGAGCCGGCCCGTCCGCCCCGGGAGTTGGCGCCGGATATTCCAGGAGACCTCAACGACCTATGTGTCAAGCTCCTGGAGCGCACGCCGGAACTCCGTCCAAATGCCGCCGCGGTGCTCGCAAGTTTGGGAGTTCCCTCCGATTCGGTCGGGCTCGCTGCGCCGTTATCTGCCACGCCGCCTCTGGTCGGCAGGGAATCCCATCTGGCCGCGCTGCACCAGGCTTTCGAAGATGTTCGCGCGGGAGACGCGATTTGCGTGCACGTGCAGGGTCAATCGGGTATGGGCAAGAGCGCTTTGTGCCGGTCGTTCCTCTCGCAGGTGCGCAAGCAAGGCGCCGTCGTACTCTCGGGCCGCTGCTACGAAAGTGAGTCGGTTCCTTTCAAAGCTCTCGACCCGATCGTCGATGCACTGGGCGACCATCTCAAGCGTCTGCGCGAAATCGATGTGGCGGCTTTCCTGCCGCGGGAAAAGCCCATTCAGGCGTTGTCGCGTGTCTTTCCTACCCTGCTCCAGGTGGAAGCCATCCGCCGCACGCATTGCCCCTCGCTCGAAGAGACCAGTCCGCGCGATCTGCAGAAGCGCGCCATCGCCGCCCTCAAGGAGATTTTGGCGCGCATTGCTGAAAAGCTGCCATGCGTCGTGCATATCGACGATCTCCAGTGGGGCGACCTGGATAGCGTAGATTGCCTCGCTAGCATTCTTGCCCCACCGGATCCTGCGCCGGTGCTCTTTCTCTTCAGCTATCGTTCCGAGGACGTCGCATCCTGCCCGCACTTGCAGCATTTGCTGGCGCAGCAGCGCGATCGGGATCTGTGCGGCGGCAAAATACGGGAATTGGTCGTAGACCGGCTGACTCCCTCGCAGTCGAAACAGTTGGTGCAGGAGCTGTTGGGTCCCGAGGGAGATTTACTGCACCAGTGGATCGAACGCGAGACCGAGGGCATGCCCCTGTTCATTCATGAGCTCGCTCTGCATGCCCGCGGCGGCTCCCCATCGACTCTCGTTCCATCCGAACGGCTGTCTTTGCAGCAGATGATCCAGCGGCGCATTCACTTACTGCCGGCCCCAGCCAGACGGATGGTTGAAATAGTCAGCCTGGCTGCCCAACCCATCGACGTGGACGTTGTTTGGCAAGCGGCCTGTCTTTCGGGTGAGGAGCGGTCGGCTCGCAATGCATTGGTCGCCCAGAACCTGATCCGCTTTAGGCGTACGGATGGCGGAGGTCAGGTCGAACCCTTTCACGACAAAATTCGCGAAGCAGTCGTAGCAGGTCTGTCGCCTGACACTAAGCGCGATTATTTTGGGGCGCTGGCTGCGGCATTGGCTGGGGCGCTGGATGGGGAGATGGATGCCCGCGAGAACGCCGATCCCGAGATCGTATATCAATACTTCTTGGCTGCCGGGAATCTGCCGCAGGCGGAAACCTGGCTCGAGATCGCGGCCGCGAGAGCCGAGCGCGCGCTGGCATTCGACCTAGCCGTGAGGCTTCGCGAAAAGCAGCTCGAGATGCGGGCTGTCGAAGCACCGGAGCGATCCCGGCTGCTGGAGCGTCTTGCCGAGGCGCTCGCCCTGGCCGGCCGGGGGCTGAATGCTGCCCGGACATATCAGGCCGCGGCCCAAAGTGCCACGCCGGACAAGAATCGCGAGCTGATTCGAAAGGCCGGCGAACAGTACATACGCAGCGGCCACTTTGATGAAGGCCAGGTACTGCTCCGCTGCCTTCTCGAAAGGGTGGGCTTTCGCCTGCCGGCTTACCGCTGGCAGGCTCTGTTATGGCTGCTGGCGCGACGGTCCCTCTTGCGGCTGCGGGGCCTTCGCTTCGATTCAAAGATACCCGCGCCGGCCAGCCTCGGTGAGGTCGAAAAGATGGCTGAAAAACTGGATATCTGCCGGGTCACATCTCTCGCGATGGCTCTTCAGGATCCCATCCGTGCCGCCGAGTTGCAAAGCCGGCACCTCCTGCACTCCTTGCGCTTGGGCGAACCCTACCGTATCGCCAACTCACTGGCGATGGAGGCTGGTTATCTGGTTGCCAGGGGCGGAGCCGCAACCTATCCGGAAGCCAACCGTCTGCTTGACAGGATAGAGGAGCTCGCATCGCGCTCGAATCATCCCAATGGCCGAACCCTTGCGCTGTCGGTCCGATCCAAGGTCGCCTGGTTGGCCGGGCGTTGGGAGGAGTCCGCCCGCTTTGGAGAGGAAGTACATCGGATGGCCACCGAGCAGTACACGCGTGTAGCGTGGGAGGCCTATCCGAGCTCCATCTTTTGGATGTGCTCGCTCGCTTGCATGGGCCGCTGGAGAGAGGTCATTGAGCGTTTGCCGGGGCTCGAGGCCGATAGCCAAGCCAGGGGCGATCTGCTCGAGATGACCAGCCTGCCCGTGCTCACGTTCGCCTATATCCGCTGGCTGCTCTCGGACCAGCCGGAACAGGCCGCCGCGGAATTGGAGGGCACCGATGCACGGCTGCGCGAACCCGGATTCGTGCTGCACCGGTTTGGCATCTGCTACGGGCTCACGGAAGTTGCCCTCTACCTCGACGATATCGATGGCGCACGGAAGTCGATAGTTAAAGGCTGGGCTCAACTGGAAACGGCGATGGCTTTACGCATTCAGCCGGTGCGCATACTCATGCTCCATTTAAGAGCCCGCGTGGCGTGTGCGGCCGCCGCCGCCACCCAGGACAAAATCAGGCGGGGCCGGATCCTGGCTGAAGCCATGGCTGACGCGCGCCGCATACGCAAGGAGCGAACAGCCTGGGGCAATGCCGTCGCCGGTCTGATCGAGGCTGCCGTGGCCTCCGAAGAGCATCGCGTGGCGGACGGCCGCCTATTGCTGGAAGCGTCAGAAAGAGATTCTGTTCGTGCGGGAATGGACCAATTCGCGGCTATGGCGCGCTACCGGAAGGCCCACCTATCCGAGGGAGATGTACGGCGGGATGCGGAGCGGCAGGCCGCGGTTTGGTTCGACGCGCAGAAGGTGGTGAAACCGGAGCGTATCGTCCAGTTGCTCTGTCCCGGGAGTTGGCACTGCACCTGAGCATGGCCTGAGCGGCATCCATCCATCTTTCTTTCTTGGCCCCTTCGCGCTCGCCCGTGCGCCTATTGGTATGCGATGACTAAGCGCCGGGTTCAAGGCTTGGGACCTGTTCCGCTCACTATGATGGTGCCGCTCTGGGCCCGCGCCAGCGAGACGAAGCGGAATTCCCCAATCCTCACCGACTGGACCGCCGTAACCACCGCCGGCGCCCTGGACTTTGATTTCGACCGGCTCCGTCTGCCGAGAACCACTGTGGTGGGCGCTTGCGCTCGAACCGCGATCATCGATGGAATTGTACGGGCCTGCTGTAAGGCCGATCCCCGCCTGATGCTGGTTAATATTGGAGAAGGGCTGGACGATCGATTCGGGCGCGTCGACAACAGCTTGATATCCTGCCTTGACCTGGATTTGCCCGAGGTGATCGACATACGGGCCGCCTTGTTACCGGATACACGGCGTCGCCGCTCGATTTCCGCGAGCGTCCTCGACGATGCCTGGATGGATGCAGTGGGCCCCGGCTTTGATACTCTTGTCCTGGTAGCCGAAGGCGTTCTAATGTACTTGCCGGTGGAAGATGTGCGGGCTCTCTTTGCGCGCGTAGCGGCAAGATTCTCCGGAGCCCGCATCGTTTTCGACTCGGTAGCGCCCGCGATGGCGCGGTTCGGTGCACGCCTCGAACTCGGGCGCAGCTTTGACGCACAATACCGGTGGGGCGTGAAGCATGCCGTCGAGATCGAAAAATGGGGGACTGCATACAAGTTGATCGAGAGCCGGTCCGTTTTCGAAACGTATCGCAGCCACTTCGGCTTCCTCGTGCGGGCACTCACCCGTGCGATTCCGGAAACAGTTTGGGCCCATTCGGTGAATCATGTTCGGCTGGGCAACCCACGGCGCGCACCGCCGTCCCTTCATGGCAGTCGTGCTAATCTGTCGGGTTGAGTCAGTGAGCATCCGCCATGCAGGCGTCATACCGCACGCTCGTGCTCATCGCCTCCGTCGGTCTGTACATCTCCGCCGCGTCGGGCCCGATCGTCAAGGTCAACCCACGGGATGGGCTTCGCTACGTCTGGATTCCGCCGGGCACCTACGAATTGGGATGTTCGTCCGGTGACGAAGCCTGCTTCAAATGGGAACTGCCGCGGAGCAGGGTAGTAATCCGGAACGGCTTCTGGATCGGGCAGACCGAGGTCACCCAGGAAGCCTATCAGCGCGTGACGGGGAGTAATCCCAGCCTTTATCCGGGACCGCGGCGGCCAGTGGATCGCCTGAGCTGGTATGATGCGCGCCATTACTGCCAGATGGTAGGCATGCGCCTTCCGACTGAAACCGAATGGGAATACGCCGCGCGCGGCGGTACGGATACAGCGCGCTACGGTGCTGTGGATGACGTCGCCTGGCACGATGGGAATAGCGACAATGCCACGCAGGAGGTCGCCCGCAAGCTACCCAATGCTTATGGACTTTATGACACGCTGGGTAACGTATGGGAGTGGGTGGAAGACGTTTACGTGCCCGAGCCGAACAAGAGAGTCTTGCGGGGGGATTCGTTTTATAACCTGCCGGCTGACGTGCGCGTGTCGGACCGGCTGTGGGCCACGCCGGATACTGCGCATCGCGATATGGGCGTGCGCTGCGCCGGGGATCTGCTGTAGTGTTCGGCAAGAAACCTTTCATTGCGTGTGTTTGGGCGGGGAAGGCCGCGTTCGCTACCTCCCGCGGCGTAAGTCTAAGGTCAACGGGAACTCTGGATTGCGCTCCTCAGGCGGCGCAACCATCGCACCCGCGGTGTGACCGGTAGTCTGAAAGCGTGCCAGACGGCGGCTCTCGGCTTCCTGCGCGTTGACCGGAAACTGCTCGTTGGCGCGCCCGCCTGGATGCGTCACATGATAGGTGCAACCTCCTATGGCGTGGCCGGACCAGGTGTCGAGGATGTCGAAGACCAATGGTGAATGCACCGCGATATTGGGGTGCAGGCACGACGGCGGCTGCCAGGCGCGATAGCGCACTCCGGCCACAAATTCGCCCCCCACGCCGGTGGAGTGCAGCGGCACACGGCGGCCGTTGCAGGCGACCACGAAGCGCTCGCCAGTCATACCCGAGACTTTGACCTGGAGCCGCTCGACGGATGAATCCACGTTGCGGACGGTCCCGCTGCCGGAGGCTTCTTCGCCCAGCACGTGCCAAGGTTCCAGCGCATGGCGCAACTCCAGCCGGACGCCACTGGCGGTTACCGAACCGATCTGCGGAAATCGAAACTCGAAGTGCGGGGCAAACCATTCCGTCTGGAAATCGTATCCGGCTTCGCGCAGGTCCGCCATAACGTCTTCCCAATCGAGCTGCACAAAGTGAGGCAGCATGAAGCGGTCGTGCAGCATGGTTCCCCACCACTCGAGTTTGCGACGGTAGGGATTTTCCCAGAAATGCGCGGTCAGCGCGCGCACCAGCAATTGTTGCGTGAGACTCATTTGCGCGTGTGGAGGCATTTCGAAGGCGCGCAGCTCGACCAGGCCGAGCCGCGATCCGGCGGCGTCCGGCGAATAGAGTTTGTCGATGCAGAACTCGGCGCGATGGGTATTGCCGGCGAGATCTGTCAGAAGGTGGCGGAAGACGCGATCGGGCAACCACAGAGGACTGGCGGGAGAGTCCTTGTCGGGAATCTGGTCGAAGGCGATCTCCAGTTCGTAGATGGAATCCGTGCGGGCCTCGTCGACACGGGGATGTTGGCTGGTGGGGCCGATGAACAATCCCGAAAGCAGATACGACAAAGATGGGTGATTGTGCCAGTAGCCGATCAGGCTGCGCAACAGATCGGGACGGCGCAGGAAGGGACTGTCCTCCGGAGTGGGGCCGCCGATCACCACGTGGTTGCCGCCGCCGGTGCCGGAGTGTTGTCCATCCAACATAAATTTCTCGGTGCCCAAACGGCATTGGCGGGCGAGCTCATAGAGCGCGGTGGTGTTGGCCGAAAGCTCGTCCCAGGATGCCGAGGGATGGATGTTGACTTCTATGACACCGGGATCCGGCGTCACTTTCAGGGCGGCGATGCGAGGGTCCGAGGGCGGCGCGTACCCTTCCAGCAGCACGGGCATTTCGAGATACGCGGCGGTGTCTTCGATGGCGGCGGCCAGCTCGAGATAGTCGGCAAGGTACTCGACCGGCGGCATGAAGACGAAGAGCTTGCCCTGGCGCGGTTCGACGCAGAGGGCGGGACGGGCGATCCAGGGCGCCGATTCGCCTTTTGGGGGGGATACCGCTTCCATAGGGTCAGGGCTCGCTAAGCCGGCGGGCGCATCGAAAAGGTCGCGGCGGCGCTCCGGCCTGGCAGGAAGGCGCGTGCGCTTTTCAAAGGGATCCGGGTCGTAGGAATAAATCACGTCTTCCGGTTTGGTCCAGGGCAGGGAATCGAGCGGCAGGCGGTATCCCATGGACGAGTCGCCGGGGACCAGAAACATTTCTTTCGATGCGAGAAACCAGGGCTGGCTGGTCCAGCGCGGTGTGCCGGACCGGGTCGGGATACGGCGCAACGGAAGTACGTAGCCGATGGGCTGGTTCAAGCCCTCTTCGAAAATGCGCGCGAGACGGGCGCGCTCAATGGGATCCGCGAGCTTGGGATCGAGCGGATCGACGTTGACCGGGAGCTTGCGTTCCTTCCACAGATAATAGAAGACATCCTCGTATGCGGCGATGGTGAAGGCGGCATCCACCTGGAGGCGGCGCGCGAGAGCATCCAGGAATTCCTGGGCGTGCCCGGCCGTGTAATGGTAGTCTTTGCCGTCCTCGGCGATGAGGTTGGCGTCCTCCCAGATGGGCACTCCGTCCTTACGCCAGTAGCAACCGAATGCCCAGCGCGGCAGCGGCTCTCCGGGATACCACTTCCCCTGGCCGAAGTGCAGCAGGCCGCCGGGCGCAAAGCGTTGGCGCAGCCTGCCCAGTAGTTCCACGGCACGCTGACGTTTCACAGGCCCCAGCGCGGCGGTAGTCCATTCGGCTGCATCGGGATGGTCGAGAGAGACGAAAGTGGGCTCGCCACCCATGGTGAGCCGCACGTCTCCGGCGCGCAGATCGGCATCCACCTGATGGCCGAGCTTTTCGATGGCATGCCACTGTTTGACGGTATATGGCTTGGTGACGCGCGGGGTTTCGTAAATTCGCTCGACCGTCATCTGGTGGCTGAACTCGGTGTTGCATGGGTCGAGCAGGCCGGAGATGGGCGCGGCGCTGCCGGCGTCCGGCGTACAGGCGAGCGGAATGTGTCCCTCGCCGGCCAGCAGCCCAGACGTGGGATCGAATCCGATCCAGCCGGCGCCAGGGAGATACGCTTCGGTCCAGGCATGCAGGTCGGTGAAATCGGCGGTGGGTCCGGCGGGTCCTTCGAGCGGCTTCATGTCCGCCACGAGTTGAATCAGGTAGCCGGAAACGAAACGCGCGGCGAGTCCCAGATGGCGCATGATCTGGACCAACAGCCAAGCCGAATCGCGGCAGGAACCGCTGTGCAGATTGAGGGTTTGCTCGCAAGTTTGCACGCCCGGCTCCATGCGGATGACGTAGCCGACTTCGTTCTGCACCATTTGGTTTAGGCCCACCAGAAAATCCATGGTGCGGGCGCCTCCGCGCGGCACTTTGGCGAGAAAGGCGGAAAGTGTGGGCCCGGCGGGCTCGACTTCGAGGAATGGGCGCAACTCGTGCGCGGCCGATTGGTCGTATAAAAAGGGGTACTGTTCCGCGTAGGGCTCCAGGAAAAAGTCAAACGGATTGAATACGGCCATTTCGGCGACCAGATCGACTTCCACGAATAGCTCCGTGGTGGGCTCCGGGAAAACCAGCCGTGCCAGATAGTTGCTTTGCGGGTCCTGCTGCCAATTGATGAAGTGGTTCTTGGGCAGAACTTTCAGGGAATATGCGAGGATGGGCGTGCGGCAGTGCGGGGCGGGGCGCAGCCTGACGATGTGAGGTCCAAGAGCCACTCGCCGGTCATAGCGGTAGCGGGTCTGATGGTGAAGCGCAACGTGAATGGCCATGTGAAATTGTAGGGCGGCCAATCTTGGCCGCAGCCGGCTTTCAGCCGGCCTGGCCGCCTAAGAGGCGGCTGCGGGCAGAATTGCCCGCCCTCCACTATTATTATTGTTGCTGCTGCGCGTGCAACTTCTCTTCCTGCTGGTCGTTCTCAAGAAAACGGGACCATTCTTCGTCCGCGGCAAACTCCTTGTCCGGAGGCAGCACCGCATCGGACGGGGTCACCCGCACGCGCACCTGAAGTTCAGTTTCGGCGGATCCTTTCATGGTACCTACAGTGGGGGATACGTCGGCGTAGTCGCGCCCGATGGCAGTGCGAATGTGTCTGCCGCCCACAATCAAGTCGTTGGTCGGATCGAACCCCACCCAGCCGATACGCGGCAGAAGCGCCTCGACCCACGCATGCGTAGCGCCCTCGTCCGAACGATCCGCGTGCTCCGCATCGCGATGCAGGTAGCCGCTCACATACCGGCACGGAATTCGCAAGTTTCGCACCATCGAGATCATGATGTGTGCAAAATCCTGGCAGACGCCCTGCCTGGACCGGATGGCATCTTCGATGGCCGTATTGACTCCGGTGCTGCGCTTCACATAAGAAAAATGGTTGTAAAGCTTGCGGTTCAACGTAGTCAACAGTTCCAAGGGCTCCCGTCCGCCGCGCTGGTCGACTCCAAACCCCTGCGCCAGGGCTTCCAGTTCCGGCGAGGTACGGGCGAAACGGCTGGGCATCAGCATGTCCCAGTAATCGTCCAAATGGATCATGGCGTCGAGTTCGTTCCATGCGTCGGGACCTAACGACTCGGGGAGCGGCGAAGGAGTCTCCACATCCACCAGAGCGTCGGCAATGATCGTCAGTTGCCGGTGCTGCCCAGGCACGTCGAAATGGTGAACCAGATTGCCGATGTGATCCTGATAAGAGAAAACCCTGGCCTCCGGGCTTATAGACAGCTGAAAGGTGAAGCATCGCTGGGAGTGTTCGCTGCGCGGTTGCATGCGCAATTCCATCACGCTCTGCCACACGGGACGGCTGTATCGAAAACGAGTGAAATGCCGGACCGCGTAAAACATCAAGCCTCCAGGGCCGACTGGATCGGATAATCGATATACACTTCGTGAACCGCAGCATGCAGGCTCTTGCACTGCTCGATGACACTGTCGAGGTAGCGGTGCAGCCCGCCGGTCATAATCTCGGTAATCTGCGCATAAGCTAGAGAAGCGCGCAGCCGTCCGGCAATGCGTTCGATCCGGCTGGTGGCGTGCGCGAAAGATGTCTTGGAGATGGCGGCAATCGCCTCACTCATCCGCTCGACGGCGTAACGCACCGAGTACGGGAACTCGGGATTCAGCAGCAGGAATTCGGCCATCGACTCGGGATTCAGGTCGGCCGTGTACACCTTGCAATACGACTCAAAAGCGGCGCAACTTGACAGCAGCCCCACCCAGTCCAGGTCGTCCGCTTCCCCGGCCGTCGAGAAATAGGCATCCAGCAGAACCGGCAAAGCACACGAACGCTCCATGTACTTGCCCAGTTGGATGAACTGCCAGCCTTCGCCGTGGCTCATGGTAGCGGCGGTCACACCGCGAAACTGGTACGAACCCTCGCGTACGGCGGCCACCAGGCGCAGCGGATCGGAGTCCGTTTCGAGCCTGGCGTCGGCCTGCGTCACATAGTGATACAAACGGTTCAGGCGCTCCCACATCTCCGAGCTGATCTGCTCGCGAACCTGGCCGGCATTCTCGCGGCTTTCGGCGATACAGGATACGATCGACGATTCGTCGTCGGGGTCGCTGGTCAGCTTGATCATGGCCGTTTGCGGGTCGATGCCGTCGGCGATGGCCGCTATGCCCAACGACGCCGTGATGCGATGCCAGCGCTCCTCGGTGGAGACCTTGGATGGGTTCAGCATCAGGTTGTAATTCGCCTCCAAGACGCGCGCGCAGTGGTCGGCCCG
>Ga0302326_10011275_pt1 | contig 19281 bp, 18 predicted proteins | sample Palsa_T0_3_FD_202264 | JGI IMG/M metagenome (GOLD analysis project Ga0302326, IMG submission 202264) | Peat permafrost microbial communities from Stordalen Mire near Abisko, Sweden - Palsa_T0_3 | ecosystem: Environmental > Terrestrial > Soil > Palsa > Peat permafrost | place: Sweden: Abisko...
TCCTCCAGCCACTCTTCTTCCCCCTCATTCCCGCCCTCTCTCCCTCCCCACACCACCTCCACAACGCTCTAAAATCCTCCTCGACATCAACACCGTTGCTTAGGACTGCGCGGGTGCTCCGGCGTTTTCGGAAGCAGCCTCTCAATGGCCGCTTTCCACCGCGCCGGTTTGCGCGTTCATTGCCAGCATGACCGATGACGCGCGCATCCGCTTTCTCCAGAAAATGGAGGCGGCGTGGCATGCGCGGACCCTGGTGAAGCTTACTTTGAGCCAGCCGCGCGGCGCGGAGGCGGGTTTGCGCAACGTCTACGGCCGGGTGGTCGAGTTGCGCGAAGGCCGCCGCCTTTCGCTGCTCTGGCGCTACGCAACCCGTGATGTCACCAAGAACCTGCCGATCGAGGAAGCACTCTCACGCATTGGCGCCATGCTGGGCGTCGAATGGGAGCGGGCCCATCTCTTTACGACCACCGGCGACTGGCAGCTCCGCTGCGAGGCCGGCAGTCCAGGTTCCCTCAAAGCCAGCCGCCCCGTCTTCGCCGTTGCGCCCGCGCCGGAGCACGATCGGGAAAAAACCGCCCCGCTCGAGGTCCCCAAAATCGGATGGTTGCGAGCGCTCGGCGTGACCAATGCCGCCGGCGACGCCCGGCCAGGGATGTCGCCGAAATTGCGGCAAATCCAGCGATTCGTCGAATTGCTCGGGCACCTCGTCGATGATTCGCCGCTGCGGAAAGACGGCGTGTGGAAAGCGTCCGGCAAGTCGAAGGACGCCAGTGGCGCGGCGTCCCTGCCGCATCCGCCACTGCGCGTGGTGGACATGGGCGCGGGCAAGGGATATCTGACCTTCGCCACGGCGGAGTTCTTTCGCAAACGCGGCGTTGCCGCCGAGGTCCTCGGTGTGGAAGCGCGCGCCGATCTCGTGGATCTCACCAACCGCGTGGCGCGCGAACAGGGCTTTACGGAACTGAGTTTTGCGCTCGGTACCATCGGCGATTTCGCCTCACCAAATCCGCCCCAGGTACTCATCGCCTTGCATGCCTGCGACACCGCGACCGATGACGCCTTGGCGCAGGGCGTTCACGGTGGTGCCGCGCTCCTTCTTGCCGCGCCCTGCTGTCACAAAGAGGTGCGCGGCCAGATGCAGCCGCCGCCGGTGCTGCGCGAGGTGCTGCGGCACGGCATTCTGGCGGAGCGCGAGGCACAGATTGTCACGGATGGATTGCGGGCGCTCCTCCTCGAAATGCACGGCTACCGGACTAGCGTCTTCGAGTTCATTTCGCCGGAGGAAACGAGCAAGAACCTGATGCTCGCCGCCGTGCGCCAGGCGCAGCCCGTGGACGCGACGCCTCTGCGGGAACAATGGCGCTCCTTGATGAAATTCTACGGGCTGCGCGAACAGCGCCTGGCTGCGCTGCTCGGCGAAAAACTGGGATGAATCATTTCACGCCGCATGAACTGGCCACGCTGCGCGAATTGCGGGAGCGCTTTCTCGCCGGCACGGCCGGAGCCGCCGATTACTGGGAGTCGCCCGAGCATCTCGATCTTTACGATGCGACTTTTGGCGAGCGCATCGGCTGGAAATGGGATGCGGTGCTCGACGAATTGCGCCTGCGTGGCTGGCGTCCGCGCGCCACCCGCCTGCTCGACTGGGGGTGCGGCACGGGAGTGGCGCATCGGCGCGTGCTCGCGAGGTGGCCGCAATTCCCGGCGCTCGCCCTGCACGATCGTTCACCGCGGGCCCGGCTGTTTTCCGTAGAAAAGGCGCAACTCGCTTTCCCGGAACTGACCGTGACCTGGGGCGCACCGGCCGTGACACGGGAAACGCTCCTGCTCGTGAGCCATGTGATCAATGAACTGGCTGCGAAGGAGCTGGAGCAATTGCTGGATTTGGCTCGGGCGGCCGGCGAAGTCATCTGGGTCGAGGCCGGCACGCATGCCGACAGCCGGCGCTTGATCGATGTCCGCGAGCGGTTGCGTGACGAGTTTATGCCCGTGGCCCCGTGCACGCATGCCGGCCGCTGTGGCCTGCTCGCGCCGAAAAATGCACCGCACTGGTGCCACCATTTCGCCCACCCGCCCTCGCACATTTTTCAGGATGCCCGCTGGGCCGCGTTCGCCCGCGAGATCGGCATCGACCTGCGCAGCGTCCCCTACAGTTTTCTGGTGCTCGCCCGCGTGCGGGGGATGGAGGCGGGGTATTCCCGTGTGATCGGTGAACCGCGCCAGGCGAAGGGTTACACGCGGGTGCTGAGTTGCCAGGCCGAGGGTGTCACCGAGTTCGTCTTGCAAAAGCGTGATGCGCCGGAGCTCTTTCGTGCCGCGCGCAAGGACCGGCTGGCTCCGATTTATCGCTGGAAATTGGAGGGCGGAAAGATCCTGAATGGCGAAACCCTGCCATGAGTGATTCAAGACCGCCCCTTGAATTATCACCACAGCCACCCTACCCTCCCCGCCTCAATGAAACCCTCCACCCTCCGCAGCGTCTGCTGCACCGCGCTCGGCGCCGCGGTTCTCCTCGCGCCCCTCACCACCATGGCTGATTCCGCACTCGAAAAGGGCAAACAATTCCTTCATGAAAATGCCTCCAAGGACGGCGTGAAGACCACCGCCAGCGGCCTGCAGTACAAGATCGTCAAAGAAGGCGAGGGCAAGAGCCCCAAGGCCACCGACACGGTGCTCGTTCACTACCGCGGCACCCTGCTCGACGGCACGGAATTCGACAGCTCTTACAAGCGGAACGCGCCCATTTCTTTCCCGCTCAATCACGTGATCGCCGGCTGGACCGAAGGGCTGCAACTCCTCAAAGAAGGCGGCAAGGCGATCCTCTACATCCCCTCCAAGCTCGCCTATGGTGAAAGTGGCACGCCCGGCGGTCCCATCGGCCCCAACGAGACGCTGATCTTTGAAGTCGAACTGCTGAAGGTGGAATGAAGCGTAAGTTGACGGTGGAAGGTTGATCGCCATCGCCCGCACGGCAATGCGCCGTCTCAAGACGCGGCGATCAGTCCTGAGCTGGTCGAAGGGTCAACCATCAACTCTTCAGCAAGAGCCACAACGACTGCGCCGCGGCCTCTGCCGGAACATCCGGCAAGGGCGCTTCCGCGTGGAAATCCGCGGCCCGGCGGGTGGCCTTCAGACCGAACCGCGCGATACTTTCCAACGCCCGTCGCGGAAGCCGCGCGCAATTCGTCGAAAGCAGGACTTTCGCCCGCGGCGCCGCGACTTCGAGCGCCGCCACCAGCAGCGCTTCCAAATCCTGTTCAACCTGGAAGCGCCTCCCCTCATTTCCGCGCGAGAAAGTCGGCGGATCTAGGATGATGGCGTCGAAGGTCTCGTGCCTGCGCGCCAGGCGCGGCAGCATCTCCAGCACGTCTTCCGCATAAAAGCGATGCGCGGCCGTACCCAGGCCGTTGAGGGTGAAGTTTTCGCGTCCACGATCCAGCGATTTTTTGGACAGGTCCACGCTCACCGTTTCCGCTCCCACCAGCGCGGCGGCCACCGAGAAAGAGCAGGTATAGGCGAAAGTGTTCAGCAACCGCCGCGGGGCGCTGCGCCGCACGAACGCGCGATTGGCGCGCTGGTCGATGAATAGTCCCGCCGAGTAGCCCGCGCCAAAATCCAGGCCGAAGCGTATTCCGTTCTCCTCGACGACCGTCTTCATCGGCAGCGTCGCATCGCCTTCGAGCAGTGCCGGCGCGAGGCGCTCGGCGTTTTGCCGCGGGAGAAATTTGCCGAAAATCCGCCGGGGCGCGCAGTCATGCGCCCGCGCCCAGGCGTGCAATTCCGCGCGCAGGTCGGCACACACGGCCGTGTCCTTGTAGGAAATCAGCGCGTCCCCGCCGAAGCGTTCGACCCACCCGGCGGAAGCCGTGCAAAGCCGGTGCGCGCTGGTCGACGCCGTGGCAAAAGCGGCGAGTTGGGAGCCAGCCAGCCACGCTCCATGCGGATGGCGCGGGGACTGGGGCGCGGCGGGACGGCTCAAGGCCCGGCGAGAATCCGTTGCATCGGAAGCAAAAATCAAGTATTATCTGCCCAATTTTTCCCAGCCCATGCGACTATCAGCTTCCTTCCTACTCGCGGTTCTTGCCCTTGCGGCAGCCCCCCTCCGCGCGCAGTCGAGCACAGACCCGGGGGATCTGTTCGTCAATGCCTATATGGATGTGCAGCAGGGAGAGAAGGCCGAACAGAGCGGCAATCTCAAGCAGGCGCTGGCCAGGTTGCGCTCCGCGGCGACGGTCCTTGACCAGATCGTGACGCGCTTCCCCAACTGGCAGCCGGCGATCGTCGATTACCGCAAGCAACGCACCGCCGAGGACCTCGCGCGCGTCCAGGAAAAGATCGCGCGTTCCGGATCGGGCGGCGCGACCGTGGGCGACAGTCCACCCAGTTCGGTCCAGCCACCGTTGCCTCAAGCCGAAAGCGATGCGCCGCTGAATCTTCAGGATCCCGCAGTGCCGATCGCGCCGCCGAGCGCCCCGGCTCCGACCCGTGGCGCGCGCTCGCCGAAAGCTTCACATGGCAGCGACAGCGATTTGTTTCAGCAAGCCGAGCAGAAGATGAAGAAGCTGGAGGACGATCTCAAGAAAGCCAGGGAAGAGGCGGCGCGTTTGCAGCAGGAAAAAGCCGAGCTCGCACGCAATCTCGAGGAGTCGGCAAAGTCGCGGGCAGCTTCCGATCAAAAGCAGCAAGTGTTGCAAAAGCGGGCCGACAATGCCGAGCAGGCGCTCCTCAAAGCCATGGCCGACGGCAAGGTCGATTCCGAGAAACTCAAGGCCTTGCAGGCGGACGTGGCCACGACCAGGCGCGCGGTGCATGAAATGCGGATCGAGGCGGAGGCCGACGCGGAGTACCGCCACCAAGTGGACGATCGTTACCGGGTGGCGCTGAACCGAATCGGGCAACTCACGGAGCAGCGCGACAGTGCCAACCAGGCCAGCGAGAGCGTGCCCGGCAGAATCGATGCGATTCAAAAGCAGCTCGAACAGGTCAAAAAGGAGAAAGACGACCTCGCCGGCAGATTGCAGACGACCGAACAGCAGTTGAGCAAGGTCACTTCCGAACGCGACGATGCGCTGGCCCACGTCGCCAAATTGCAGGATGCGCAAAAGCACATCGACAAACTGGTTTCCGACAACGCCACACTCATGGCGAAACTTTCCGACGCCGAGAAGACCATCAACCAATTCAAGTTGGAGGGTGAGGAAAAAGACCGGCAGATTGCCTCCTTGAAGCAGGAAGTCACTTCGGTGAAAGACCAGCTCGCACAGGCCAGGAAAGAAAGCGCCGATTACCAGCGGCAGATGGCCGATTTGCAGTCCAAACTCGAAGAATCCGGCAAGCAACTCGCGGAAGCCAGGGCCGTTAACACCACCAATGCTGCGGAGAAGAAAAAGATGGTGGAGGAAAATACGATCCTGCGCGGCATCGTCTTGCGGCAGCAAAAAGAGGAGGCCGTGCGCGCGACCACCCGGAAGGCGGTCCTGCAACAAATGGACGACCTCGATATCCATTCCAAGAGTCTGCTGACGAAGATCGATTTGCTGAGCCAGCCGGTCGTCAAGCTCACCGAAAAGGAGCGCGCTCTTTTCAAGAAACCGGAATTGCAGATCAGCGAGTCCGAGATTTCCGTGAACGGATCCGCCGATCCCGGCTCCGCCGAAAAACCGGCTGCCGAACCGGCGCCGGACGCCAGGGCCTCATCTCCGAAAGCGAACGCATCTCCCGCTCCGAATCCCAGCGCCGCCCAAGCCACGACGCCGCCAGCCCCGGTCGTCGAAGTGAATCCAACCCCGCAGCCCGCGGCTCCGGCCAAACCGAAATCCGGCGATGCCGGAAAGGTCGCCGACAGTACCAAGAAGTCCGTGCCGTCGAAGCCGGCGGAGCGGAGCCGAACTGCCGAACAACCTCCGCTGCCGACACCCGATAACCAGCCGTCCATCACTCTGCAACAACCGACGCCGCCATCCGTACCCGCGGCTCCGCCGACCACGGAGTCACCGGCCGCGCCGAAGCAAATCGCCAGTCTGGGGAATAATCTGCCGGACAAACCGGCGCTTGGCCCCGGCCCCGCGCCAGTTCCACCTCCCGGTGCCGCGCCCGCACCGGAGTCGGCAGGCACGGCAGAGGCGGGCAAACCAGGAGATCCCACGGCCAGCGGCGCCCCACTGGCCGATAACAGCGGACCCGGCGGGAGTGGTGCGCCGAATCTTCCTCCGGAACTGCTGCCGCTCGCGCGCGAGGGAAAGGAACAATTCGAGCGCGGCAATTATCTCGAGGCCGAGAAGATTTATCGCAAGGTCCTCGCGAAGGCGCCCAACAATCTCTACACCCTCTCGAATCTTGGCGTGGTGCTTTTCCGCGCCGGAAAGAACAAGCTGGCTGAGGAGTCCTTCAAGAAGGCCATCGTGGTGGCGCCCGAAGATGGCTTCTCGCACTGCACGCTGGGCATCGTCTATTATCAGGAGGGCAAGTATGATGATGCGGTCAACGAGCTCACCAAGGCCCTCGCCATCAATCCCAAGAACGCCACCGCGCACAATTATTTGGGCATCACCGCGAGCCAGAAGGGGTGGCAGGAAGCGGCCGAAAAGGAACTCGAAACCGCCACTGCCCTCGATCCGGCCTATGCCGATGCGCATTTCAATCTCGCGGTGGTTTTCGCCACGCAGACTCCGCCCAACAAGGAAAACGCCCGCAAATATTACCACCGGGCCACCGAGCTGGGCGCCGAGCGCGACAGCGCCCTCGAACAACTGATCAAGTAGCCGCGTCGCGCACCCGATAGAAGCGCGCGGCATTTCCGCCGAAGAATTTCTCTTTCGCTCCGGCGTCAAGTCCGCCGGTATAATCCGCGACCAACCCATGGACCTGGGCGTAGCTGGCGGCACGCAGGCATACCGGCCAGTCGGAGCCGTACATCAGCCGATCCTCCCCGAAGGCTTCGAAGACGACGTCGAGGAACGGCCGGAAATCCCCGGGTTTCCAGGCCGCGAGGTCGGCTTCGGTAACCAGGCCGCTGACTTTGCAGAGCACATTCGGCAATCTTGCCAGTTCGCGAACCTGCTCCCGCCAGGGGGAGAGCGCGCCTTCCATGATCGGCGGCTTGGCCATGTGATCGAGCACGAAAGGCTGCTTGGGGAATCGGCGCGCGAGCGCCACGGCCGCCGGTAATTGCCGCGGATACACCAGAATGTCGTAGGTGAGATGATACTCCTGCAACATGCCGATGCCCCGCTGGAATTCCGCACCGAGCATGAAATTGACATCGGGCTCGTCCTGCACCACGTGCCGCACACCGGAAAACTTGGGATGCGGAGCCAGCGCCGCGAGGTCTTTCGCCACGCCGGGAGAACGCAAGTCGACCCAGCCAACGACTCCCTTGATGATCGCATGATGCTCGGCAAGTTCCAGCAACCAGTAGCTTTCCTCGATCATTTGCCGCGCTTGCACCGCGACACACCCGTCGAGGTTCGAGCCGGCGAGCAGCGGCCCAAGATCCGGCGGAAGCCAATCGCGCTGCAGCGGTGAACCGGCTGCGATCCACGGGTATTGCGCGGCGTCGTAGCGCCAGAAATGCTGGTGCGAATCGATTCTCATTCAGCCCGCTAACCAACTTCAACCGGCGGGCGGGCCGCGCTGGCACGTGGCGACCGCTCCGCTCCGGATCGACGCGAGGGCGCCGGCGGCGCCGCCGGGCTCACCACCGGAAGATTCACGGTAAACGCGGTGCCGTGTCCGAGCCCCGCGCTTTCCCCGGTGAGCGTGCCGTTGTGCAATTCCACGATGCCGCGGGCGATGGCCAGGCCCAAGCCGAGGCCGCCGTGCTTCTTGTTCGTCTCACGACCCGCTTGCTCGAAGGGTTGGAAGATCCGCTCCAATGTCTCGGGAGTAAGCCCGATCCCGGTATCCCGAATTCGGACGCCGATCCGGCCGGGCGCCGCGTCGAACGTTTCCACATCGATCCGGCCATCCTCGGCCGTGAATTTTATCGCGTTGCGGAGGATGTTCCAAAAGACCTGCAGGAGACGATCGCGGTCCCCCTGCACGTGCGCTTCGCCCGCGTGCAGGTGCAGCGTGGGCGTCGGACCCCCACCCCCATGCTGGCCTTCGGCGCCGGAGGTTCGGATCGCCTCCGCCAGCAGCAGATGGATGTCCACGGGGCGCAATTCGATTTCCATTTTTCCCCGGGTCAATCGGGTGAGGTCGAGGAGATCGTCGATCAGGCGCGCCTGCATGCGGGCATTGCGGTCGATCAGGGCGAGATCCTCTTGCACCTCCTTGGAAACGGCGGCGTCCTTCAAGCGGTCGGACACGCAATAGCTAATCGCACTGAGCGGGCCCCGCAGTTCGTGGCTGAGCACGGCCAGAAAGTAATCCTTCGTCTGATTCAATTCCTCCGCTGCTTCATGCGCCCGGCGCTCGGCTTCATAGAGGCTGCGCGCTTCCTGTTCCGACTGGGCGCGCATCCGCAGCGCGCGATGCAGGTACCCTGCGCAAATGCTGATGAGGATGCCCTCGACCGCCGTTGAGACCATCGCGATCACCGAGGCGAGCGAATCCATATGAAACGAATAGCGCGGGGTCAAAAAGCAATAATTGCCCACCAGAATCCCAACGATCGTGGAAGCGATGCCGGGGCCGCGTCCGAACAGGAACGCGCTGAGGGCGGCGGCGATCATGAAGAAAATCAAGCGCGCGGAATTGCCCAGCATACTGTCCAGATCCCAGCGAATCAGAAACGCGATGGCCGTCAGTCCCATGGCGCAGCCGTAGGCCGGCAACGGATGCCGAAAAATCGGCCAGCGGGCGAGGGAAATGCCTGGAGGTAACGGCGTGGCAGATGGAGATGCCATGTATTGTCAAAGTAAAGCAGCAGCGGCGTTCGAACGCCAGCGGACTTTCGCATCAGGCGTCATTTTTTAACCCCAGCCCGCGGAAACTACGCGACTTCGACAACCGCCTTGATGACGCCGGTTTCCGGCTTCAACCACCCGGGGAACGCCTCAATGGTCTCGGCAAAGCCGGCGTGGTGCGTGATCCAGGGTACCGTATCGATCTTCCCTTCCTCGATGAGCGCGATGATGCGTTTGAAATCGGGCGGGAGCGCGTTCCGCGAGGCCATGATCGTGATTTCCCGCCGGTGCAGAATGGGCGCATGGAGGAAACTCACCTCCTGCTGCGTAATTCCCACGTAAATGAGGCGTCCGGCAAAGGCGCAATAGGCCAGCGCCGCAGCCATGGATTTGTTGCTGCCGGTGGCATCGATCACCACGTCGGCAAGCTGGCCCTGCGTCAGGGAAGCGAGTTGCTCGACGGCTGCGGCTTCACCACCGGGCGCGAGTTCAATGGTGTCTGGCACGCCCATCTTCTCGCGCACAAAGGCGAGCCGCGCGGCATTCATGTCCATGACGATGGTGCGGGCGCCGCTCAGCTTGGCGAACTCGACGGCCGAGAGACCGATCGGACCCGCGCCGATCACCAGCAGATGCTCACCGGCCTTCGAAGCACCACGATTCACCGCGTGGCAGCCAATGGCGAGCGTCTCGACAAGCGCAAGCTGGTCGAACGTGAGCTTCCGCGAGATGTGGAGCTTCCGTGCTGGCAGGAGGTAGCGCTCGGCGAGCCCGCCGTCGCACATCACGCCAAGGGTCTGGTTCTGCTCGCAGCAATTCGTGTGGCCGCGCCGGCAGGCGTAGCATTTCTGGCAATTGAGATACGGCTCTACCGAACACCGGTCCCCGGCTTGCACATTCGTCACGCCAACGCCCACCGCGAGCACCTCGACCCCGAGCTCGTGTCCGGGAATGCGCGGATAACTGAAAAACGGCATTTTGCCGAGATAACCGGCATAATCAGTGCCGCAGATGCCCACGCGGTGGATCTTCACCAGCGCTTCGCCTGGCCCGGGCGGGTTGGGTTCGGCGGTGTCGATGACGCGAAGCTTCTGTGGCTGGTCGAGGGAGATGGCTTTCATGTCAATTATTCTCGGGGAGTCCTTCGCGATGGCCGCTGTTTTTCACCGGCGCGAATATGGCCTGCACTTCACGCAGCAATTCCTCATCCATCGGTTCAGCGGCCCACCTGGCCCAGTTGCGGATATTGGTGGGATTGGCGCTGCCGGAGACCGTCGTGGTGATATCGGAATTGGCGAGCGAGAACTGCAGCGCGAGTTTGGCGATATCCACACCCTTCGCCGAGCAATGCCCGGCCGCCTGGCGCGCGGCGGCTTTGACGCTCTCCGGCTCCTTCAGCCAGGCGGGCAGCGGAGCATTGGTGAGCAGGCGCGCGCTGAAGGGCCCGGCGTTCATCACGCCGACACCTTTGGCTTTCAAGTACGGCACAGCCTCGTCGGCGAAGCGCGTGTTTTGCAGCGTGTATTGGTTGTAGCTGAGCACGCAGTCCACGCGGGTCTGGTCGAGAATGAAACGGAAAATCTTCATCGGGTAACCGGAAAAGCCGACGTAGCGGACCTTCCCGGCGGCCTGAATTTTGCGCAGCGCGGGGATCGTCTCATCGACGATCTGCTGCATGGGCACGAACTCGATATCGTGGCAAAGAATAATGTCGAGGTGATCGGTTCCCAGCCGGTGCAGGGAGACATCGACGCTCTCAGCCACTCGCTTCGCCGAGAAATCGAAGTGCTCGAGATCGTAACGCCCGAGCTTGGTGCAAAGGGTATAGCTCTCGCGCGGCACGCCGCGCAGGGCGATGCCGAGGAGCACCTCGCTCATCCCGCGGCCGTAGAAGGGCGAAGTGTCGATAAAGTTCAATCCGACTTCGAGTGCGACGCGCACCGAATCGAGCGCTTCATCGAGCTTTACGCTGCGAAACTCCTGCCCCAGCGACGAAGCGCCGAAGCTGAGGATGGGAAGATGGAGATCGGTCTGGCCGAGTCGGCGGGTGTGCATGGTAAAAATCACCGTGTGCTCATTTGCGGCTTCGTGGAAATACGCTTCAGCGTCACCTCACCGTAAAAAGACAGCGCCCGGGGATCCGCGGCTTTGCTGACTTTCATCGAGAGGTGAAACAGCTTGCCCTCGCGCCGGAGAGTCGCCGTGCCGGCGTTGTCAAAGGTGTCTGTCCACTTGAATTCCAGTTCACCCTTCGCATTCACCGCGCCGTCTCCATCACCGTCGGGCGCCACCACCGAGCCATCCGCGTTTCCGGCGGAGAATGAGGTGTCCGCGGTTTTGCCTTTTTGCAGCACGTCCAGCGTGAAGGCCGCCTTCGTGCGTTTGGCCAATTCGAAATGACCCGTAAAGCTGTCCACCGCGGGATCGACTGCGCGTGCCGTCAGCGTGATCGCGAGCAAAGTCAGAAAAATGCTCAGTTTCATCGGTTTCAGTCTACGCGGCAGCCAAGAGTGAGCAGCACGTTTGCCCACAGTGCCTGGTCGGCCGTCTGGATGGTGAGGATGTGATCGGCGGATTCCACCTGCCCGTAAAAGTCCCATTTGAGGACCGGCTCCAGTGCGAGCGTCGCCCCCGAGGCCGCGATGATCTCCCGGTACTCGGCCCACACCGGCGGGTCACCCTGCTGCGCGTACGGATCATCCGGCGGAATGCCCATGGTGTTGACGTGGTCGATCGGCAGGGCGCTCAAGAGCGCGCGCAGGACCTGGGCGACAGTCGGCACTCCCGGCGAAAGCTGGAGGCAAACGAGTTCGGCATTCGGCCCTTTCTTCGTCGCCGCGGGATAATTGCCGTCGGCGATCAGGATTTTTGAGTGGTGTCCACCGCGCGCGACGAGACGGAGGATATCGGGATGAAGTAACGTGGTCTTGAGCATGGTTTACTGGACGGCAAATTTCCGGAAGCTCTCGATCGTCTGCTGCGCCGCCGCCGCCGCGTTCGGCAGTGGGAAAACCTCCGCGGAAAGGTAGCCCGCGTACCCGATCTCGCGCAATGTGGCGATGATGGGCTCGACTCGAGTATGGCCGAGCCCGATGGCCTGGCGGTTCGAGTCCGCGAAATGAACGTGCCCGATCCAGTCCCGGCCCGCGCGCACCGCGGCCGCAAGGTCCGCTTCCTCGATGTTCATATGGAAAAGATCCGCGAGGACTTTCACGCCGCGTGTCTTCAATCCGCGCAGGAAATCCACCGTCGGCGCGACCCGGTTGAAAAGGTTTGTCTCGTATCGATTGAGGAATTCATAAAGCAGCGGCTGCCCGCGCGCCGCCGCGTGCTCTCCGAGATCCTCGAGTCCTGCGGCGAGCCACGACAGCGCCTGCTCGCGGCTCACGTCTCCCTCGAATTTTCCCTGCATCGAGCCGATAATCGCCGGCGCGCCAAAGCCCTCGGCAAGATCGATGATCGCCCGGATGAAATCGCGCGCCCGCTGCCGCACCGCTGAGTCGGCATGGGTCAGCGACCATTGGTGAATGAGCCATCCCGCGCCCGTGCCAACCGCGGCGACTTTCAGTCCGTGATGGTCGAGTAATGACTGCAGTTCGGCAACATCGATGGCGTTTGCGGCCGGCGGAAAGATCTCCACCGCATCAAATCCAAGCCGGGCGGCAGTCTCCACACCGCTCGCCACGCCGTCGTGAAAAACGAACGGTCCGCCGCGGGCCTGGGGAGTCAGGGAGACGGTGATGGCGCTCTTCACTTCGCTTTCAAAGTTTCTGGTTTCTGGTTTCCAGTTTCTGGTTCACTTCGGCGGATGCGGCTCCCGTGGTGGAACCAGAAACCTTAAACCAGAAACCAGAGCCGAGGCCTTGCGAGACGCCCATGGTGCAACTGGGGGCAAACCTCGGCTTCAGCCCACAAACAACGGCCGGAGATGCCGGGCGTAAATGTTTTCGGTGACATTCCGGCCGACCACTTCGGCGTTGGCTTCGAGCAAGTCAAGATAGCGGCGGCCTTCCTTGGCCGCGAGTTTGAAACCCACGTGCAGGAGTTGCCGCAGGCTGGAATTGAATTGCGGGTCCGCCGGCACGTGGCGCAGGGCGCGCACAAACTGTTCGCTGCTCCAGCCATTCACCGTGGCGGCGCTCGGCAGCTTCGCCCGGTCAATGTCGATCACCGATGCATACGGCGCGCATAATTCTTCCACATGATCCAGGGCCTCGCCGTAAATGTGCGTCGCAAAGATCAGTCCGGGGCCGCCCGATTCCGCGAGGCCGATGATCTCCTCCAGCCAGGTCGTCCCAGCGGTTTTGAGGTGCAGGCCGGCGTCAAACTGCGGCAGCGTGCGGCGGATGATCGGGTAGAGCGAAAACTTGTCCGAACCACTGTGTACCGAAAGCTTGAGGTTCCCCGGGAGCCCGTACCTCGCGACAGCATGGCGGATCACCGCCAGATCGTCGTGAAACTCCTGCTCGAACTGCGCCAGGTTTCCGACGTAGTCCACGCCCTTGTTGAAGCGTCCGGTAAATTTCGGCGCGATCGTCTGCACGGGCACCTTTTCGTCCGCGAGCGCGGCCAGGATCACGAGCAGCTCCGGCGGAGTTTGCGGCGAGTCCGTTTCATCCATCGAAACCTCCGCGATGATGTTCCCCTCGCCCTTCGCACCCGCGATATGACGGTAAATCTTCCCGGCATCCTGCACCGCGAGGAGGAATTTCCCGGCGATCCGCTCCACTTCGTCCGGTGTCGTCTCGAAGGGGCGCTCGATGCCCTCAATCACGATGCGGCCCAGCAACTCCGGGTGGTGGTGGACAAACGCGGCAACCGCCTCCGGCGCCGCCGGATGGCCAATGGAATCCGCCACGTCGATCGTGAAGAAATCCGAGCAGGCCAGGAATCGGTCGACGGTTTCGAGCCGGATGTGATCGGCGTCCACATGCCAGCCCTTTTCCCAACCGAGAGATTTGACCGCGGCGCGCGCCGCATCGTAGACGCTCTGTGGTTCCGAGCCGATGAACGTGTGTTCCCGATTCGATTTGTTCCAGACGGGCACGACCTCAACACCATCCTTGGCCGCTCGCTGGAACGCGCGCAACTGTGCCGGGGCCTGGTGGGCGAAGCGATCGCCGACACCGATGGTGAATCTTTCGAGAGTGAGCATGGAGGGGGCGAGAGAAAGGATGAGGGATGAAGGACGAGGGATGAAAGCAAAAACAGGGGCGCATCCGTTTCCCGCCGAACGCATCCCGGGTTTTCCTTCCCCCCAACGGCGAAGCCCAGGCATCTTTCTCCTTCCTCCCTCTTTCTTTGTCACACGAATGTAACAATGCTGGCGTCGTCAGTTGAAAGGCGGCTGACTAAGGGAAAGCGCGTCATGCCATTTCTTGCCGATCTCGCCGCGAACCCCACAACGGCGACCTGGGTTTTCCTGGTCCTCGCCCTCGCGCTGGCCTTGGGATTCGAGTTTGTGAATGGCTTTCACGACACCGCCAACGCGGTGGCGACGGTCATCTACACCCAATCGCTCAAGCCGGCTGTGGCGGTGACCTGGTCCGGGCTTTGGAATCTGATCGGCGTGCTGGCTTCCGGCGGTTTGGTGGCCTATACCATCGTTGGTTTGCTGCCCGTGGAACTGGTCTTGAACGTCGGATCGAGCGCGGGCTTTGCCATGGTCTTTGCCCTGCTCATTTCAGCGATCATCTGGAACGTCGGCACATGGTACCTGGGGCTGCCGGCGTCGAGTTCGCACACGCTCATCGGCTCGATCATCGGCGTGGGGATCGCCAATTCAATGGCCACAGGTCATTCCTTCGCGGAAGGCGTGAACTGGCCTCAGGTCCAGAAAATAGGCATGGCCTTGCTCATCTCGCCGGTGCTGGGTTTCGTCTGGGCGGGGCTGTTGCTGATCCTCCTCAAGATGGCCGTGCGCATTCCCGCGCTGTATGCTGAGCCGAAAAAAGGCGAGGCGCCCCCGTTGTGGATTCGCCTTATTCTCATCGGCACCTGCACGGGCGTGAGCTATTATCATGGCTCCAACGACGGGCAGAAAGGCATGGGTCTGATTGTTCTCATTCTCGCGGGCATCCTGCCCGGAATGTATGCCCTGAAGATGGATGAGTCGCCCGAGCAAATCCGCGCGATCGTATCCGAGGCGCAGTCCACCCGCGCCATCTTTGAAAGCAAAGCCGGCCAGATGACTCTCGAACCCGAAAAAGCGAAAGAGGAAGTGAGTTCGTTTATTAAAACCTCGGGCGCCCTGCGCGACCAGACCTGGCCGGCCCTCGCCACCACCTGCCAGGCCATCGAGAAGCAACTGGGCGCAATCCAAAGTTTCGCCGATCTCCCGGAGGCCGGGCGCCGCACCGCGCGCGCGAACATCTATCTCGTGGCCACCGCGATCGCGAAACTGAACAAGGAAAAAAGATTCACCGATCCCGGCGAAGTCGCGGCCACGACCACTTTCCAGGCGCACCTCGACGCGGTGACCAAGTACATTCCCCGGTGGGTCACCTACGCCGTGGCGCTGGCGCTCGGCCTCGGCACCACCGTGGGGTGGAAGCGCATCGTGGTCACGGTGGGCGAAAAAATCGGCAAGTCTCACCTCACCTACGCGCAGGGCGCTTGCGCGGAAATCGTGACCATGCTGACCATCAGGCTCGCGGACCTGCGCGGCTGGCCGGTGAGCACTACTCACGTGCTTTCTTCCGGCATTGCCGGCACCATGGCCGCCAATAAATCCGGGCTCCAGACCCAAACGTTGCGCAACATCCTCCTCGCCTGGGTGCTGACCATGCCGGTGTGCATCTTTCTGGGTTCAATCCTGTTTGCGTTCGGCAACTACGTTGTGCTCAATATCCTCGGTTTTAAGTAGGAGCCTCTCACCCGTGGAAAAAGGATTGTCTTTTGCCGGCAGAGGCGTTCCATCGCTTGGCGTCGCTTCCCCCACCCCAAAACCATGAGAACGTCTTCCCTTGCCGCCGCCTTCTTTGCCTGCCTGCTTCCTCTCTCGGCTTCTGCAGCCCCGCCGGCTGGTTGGTCCGACAACTATGCCCAATCCGTGGAAAAAGCCCAGGCGGAAAACAAGTACTTGCTCCTCGATTTCACCGGCTCGGACTGGTGCGGCTATTGCAAGCTCCTCGAAAAGGAAGTCTTTGGCACTCCGCAGTTTCGTGATTGGGCGAACAAGTACGTCGTCCTCGTGCAAGTGGATTTTCCACACAGCACCCCGTTGAGCGCCGCGGTCAAAGCCCAGAACAAGGAACTGGCGGGCAAATATCCCATCCATGGCTATCCGACCATCACGGTCACCGAAACCAACGGCAAGGTCCGGGCCCAAAGGATCGGCTATACTCCCGGTTCCGGGGTGGCCGCGTACCTCCAGGCTTTGGAGGCGGAAATGAAAAAGTCGGGGCCAATGCCGACCGCCTCGAGCGAGGCAAATGCGTCGGGCGGTTCGAGCGACCCAAATGCCCCGAAGGAGCCGTCGATTTTCAAGACCGCCCGTCCGTCGTTTTAAGCCTACTTCAACCCGCTGAACGATTTCAGCGTGAACTTGAAGACCGCCCCATCGATCGCGGTCGTCTCCAGGACATTCCCCACGTCTGGCGCCTGATAGTAGCTGCCGCTCGGGCCGTTATCAGTTTTGTAGATGACCTTGATGCAATTCTCGTAGGTCTTGCCGCCAGCCGTCACGGACTCCTTCGCCTCCACGGTGCTCACGATGACGGAGCTGAAAATCACCGTTTTCCACGATTGTCCCACGTTCAGAGGCAGGACCGCTTCCAGGTACTCTCGCTTCTCCTTGTCGACCGCATTGATCGCGTAGATGCCGCGGGCCGTTTTCCGCCGATACATCGTCATGTTTCTCATGTTGGGCAGGCCGGTGAACGACGTCCTCACGACAAAATAGCTGAGGTTGTTGATCGTCTCCGTCCCGGTGATCTCCCGCACCGCCGATCCTTGAACCGTCGCTCCTCCCGGAGTCTTCATTTCCACATCCACATCCCAACGCAGGCCCACGGCCAGCGGATTATAGAGATCCTGTTCGGCACGAGCGCCCGCGACGGCACACAGCGCGAGCATGGGAAGCATTGGAAATTGGAGAAATCGTCGCATCATTCGGGTCCTCCCCTCTAGCACATCCCCAGCGCGGGCGAAGCCAAAATCTCCGCTGGCTGTTCTCTTCATCCTTCATCCCTCATCCTTCCGTTCACCCCCCTGGCTTCCGCACCGAGTCCCACACGTAGCTCATTGGATGTTGGATGTTGGGCGTTGGATGTTTCCTCCTCCCCTCCCCCCTCACTCCCCCGGCTTCTTCAGCGGGATTTGCAGATTGAACGAAGCCGCTCGATTCGGGGTGCGATCGGCGGCGCAGAAAAGCACCGCCGGCCGGCCATTCTCCAGCCACACTTGCGGGCGCTCGAGTTGCGCAAGCTTCTCGTACCGGCCATCCGTCCACGTCACTTCCGGCGTGGTAATGAAGGGATGCCGCGCCAGCTTCCACGCCAGTCCGTCCGGCGACTCAAAGAGCACCAGCGATTTCCCCTTGCCCCCTTGGTCCGTATAGTACCCACCCTGGTCCTTGATGATCGCCCAGCAGCGTTGTCCGTCGCTCCAGATAAACGGATCCTCCGCGGCGAATGGGACGCCTTCTTTGCGAAAGACCGGCTCCGGCTGCTTGGTGAATGGCCCGGTCGGGCTGTCGCTCGTCGCCGCGAGCAAGACCACCGGTCCGCCAAACGGCAGCGCGCCCTTGTCGCCCACGCCCTTGTAAACCATGACGTAACCGCCGCCCGGTCGCGCCGTCACCGTCGGGTCGTTGCAACACGGCGCGTCGAAAAAGCCCGGCGTCGGCGCAATGAGCGGCTGGTCGGTCCGCTGCCATGGCCCATTTGGGCTGTCCGCCACCGCTACGCCCACGCGCTGGTTGTTGCGCTGCACCCATCGCCGCTCCTTCTCCTCCGCCACGGTCGGCGAATCGCCCAGCGGATGCTCCGCGGTGTTCCCGAGGTAATAGAGGTAATACTTCGATCCAAAGCGCATCACCGTCGGGTCATGCGTGCAGAGTCCATCCCAAAACTCCTTTCCCCGCGGCGGCAACGCCACATCCACGTGATGGTACGGACCCAGCGGCTGGTCGCTCACCGCATGGGCGATCTCCGAATGCGTCACCCAGGCGTCGAACCCCAGCTTGCGCGGCCAGCGCGAGTAGAAAAGGTGGCACTTGCCGGTGTCATCCCGCACCATCGTCCCGCACCAGATATAGTAGTCCGGATCGCTGAATTGCGCGGTCAGCGGAGCCGGTCGCAACCACGCCCGCAAGTCGAGATCCGCCGGATCGTCGGCTCCATGGGCGAAACCGACCACGCCCAGGCTCAGAGCGAGGAAACTACGCCGTGTCATGGTTTGGCCTTTTGTTTCTCCAGCGCCCCGGCGATCGATTTCGTCACTGATTCCGTGAGCAGCGCAACCCCCGGGGGTTTCCAGTGAAACTTATCACCCGCGGCCAGCGGCAAATTCTTCGCCATCAATCCGGCCAGATCATCGATCTCCACCCCCTCGGCTTTCATCACCTCCAGGGCCATGCGGTTGTGCTCCTCGATGATCGGCTCAATCTCCGGGTCCAGTTTCTCCGGTTCACCTTTCACCGTTACCGGCGTGATCGTCGCCCAGATCAGCGTGGCCTGCGGCGCACCCGCCCGCAGATCCTTCACCAGTTGCTGCGTGAGCGGCTCGTACTGCCCCTCCGGGATGCGCCCCGCCTGCCACCCGTGCAACCCCAGATTGAAATGGATCACCGCATATTTCTGCCATCCAAGGATCGCGGCGAGCGTCTTCGGCAGCGTCTTGTCCGCCTGCGTGGTCGGCGTAATCCAGGCGTCGATGTTCGCCTTCCCAGCCAGCGCCTTGCGCACCGGCTCCAGATAACTATTCGTGATCGAATCCCCAATCAACAGCACCCGCGGCAGGCTCGGGTCCGTGACCGTCGCCTCCCGCAAACTCCAGTTCCCGCCCTTCGGCGGCAGATTCGGATCTGACTCCGTCTGCTTCGGAACCTCCGGCGCTTCCGCGTGCAGCGACGCCGCAAGTACGAATGTGAGAGCGGTGAGCAGCGGAAAGAGGTTTCGGGGTGGCATAGGGAGGACAAATTTCACGCGCGGGCTCTTTCGTTTATTTCGAGGATTTCGTGGTTCCAACTAAAATCCCTCCGTGGCTCTCCCACTTCTCAACCGGGAGTGCCAAAAGCGTTCCCATCCTGGAATTTCGCGGGGTTTTTTTGGCCGTTGGTGATGATGATTTTTGTTGATGATTTTCGATTTTTCGCGGGCTCTTACTCTGATGAAAGGGACGATTTGTTGGCGGCGCATCAGGTGGACATGGCTGGGTTCGGGGACGGGGAGGTTTCATCGGCAGGGGCGTTGCGGGCGTAGTCTTCCTC
>Ga0302326_10011279_pt1 | contig 19276 bp, 11 predicted proteins | sample Palsa_T0_3_FD_202264 | JGI IMG/M metagenome (GOLD analysis project Ga0302326, IMG submission 202264) | Peat permafrost microbial communities from Stordalen Mire near Abisko, Sweden - Palsa_T0_3 | ecosystem: Environmental > Terrestrial > Soil > Palsa > Peat permafrost | place: Sweden: Abisko...
AGGCCAGGCCGGCCATCTGGGTGAAGTAGCTCATCGTGCTCTCACCCGAATAGGCTTGCCAGTTGGTATTGGTGGTGAACGAAGCTGCCGTGTTCCACGCCAGGTGTTCAGGTGTAACTCCGGCAAACTTCTGCGGATTGAACGGCAGATGTATCTGGACTCGCTGTATCAGATAAAGCAGCAGCATCGATACGGCGCTGAACAGCAGCATGGCGAAGGCATACTCGGTCCAGCGCATCTCGTATCTTTCGTCCACGCCGGTCAGGCGGTAGAGCAGCCGCTCCACCGGCCGCAGGACCGGATCGAGGAATGTCCGCTCGCGATTGAAGACCCGCGCCATGAAGACGCCCATCGGCTTCGTGACCGCCAGAATCAACGCGAGAAAGATCGCGATTTGTACCCAACCATTGGCAGTCATGTCAGAACTTCTCCGGCCGCAGCAGCGCGTAGAAGAGGTAGATCAACATCAACGCGCAAATTGCGAGCATGATGCTTGATTCGGTGTGCATGGTTCCCCTTTACTTAATGCGGTCGCAGAAGGTCACGTAACCCAGCGACAGCGCGAAGAAAGCAATCGTGATTACGACGAATAGCAGGTCTTGCATTGTCGACTCCTCAATTTCCTAAAAGCGATTCGCCACGGAGACACGGAGAGCACGGAGTTAACTCCTCTTTTTCCCTAACTCTCGTTTCCTGGTTCTTATGGCTTCTGCATTCTTTCCTCTGTGTCTCTGTGTCTCTGTGGTGAATAAAAGTCCTACCACGGCCCCGGTTTGCGGCCGAACCACCAGATCATTCCCATAGTGACGGTGTTCTGGTCGGTGCTGTACACGCCCTGAGTACCGGTGAGAAAGATGGGACGGTTGGAAAAATCGCGCCGGTATTCCCACCGCATATCGAATCCGCTGGCCAGCGTGAAGTTATAGGTTGCGGTGACCTCTTTCAGCGCTTCGATGTAGCTGGTAATTCCGGTAAATAGCCCACCGTGATCGTTCAGATATTCCGTGCGACCAGCCAGATAGGTCCGCGGGGTCAATTGGTACTTGGCGTAAGCTGCTCCGCCCCACACATCGGATGGAGCTGAAGACTGGCCGGGCGCGGTATTAGTCCAAAGGCGTTCAACTTCATAGTCGCCTTCCAGCGCCAGGTAAAGCTTCGGGGTAGCCTGCCAGGTAACGTAGCTATCGAATATGTTCGTCTTCCCGTTAGGTGCAGGGCTGACCTGCTGGAAGCACAGCCCAGGCTGCACCGGTACCGGCCCGCATGTGGGAACCACGATTGCGTCGGGATGCTCCTGGCCAAGATAGTAGTTCACCGTCCAACTGACGTTCTTATAAGGAGTGATCACCAGCCCAAAGAGTTCATCTTTGAAACCGTTGGTAGGTTCGGTCTGGTTGGTACCATTGACGATCCAGTAGTTCAGCGCGAGTTTCTTATTGACCGGGTAGCTTAGCCTTCCCCCCATGTGATAGAACGGCAGGAAGTCGAACCAGTAGGACCGGGAATAGTTGATCTGGTACTGGGTGTAGTTGCCCTCGATTCCCAGCGAGCTGGCCCACTTGCCGAAGTCCACCGTCAAACCATTGCCGACCGGAACAACATAGGTTCCATAGGCCTGGAAAATGTTGCGATAGATGTCGGGGCGCGGCTCAACCAGAGGATTTCCCTGCGACGTTGCCGTTGCCTGTCCAAACTGCAAGTCGATTCGCGCGCCGTAACGCCGGCCGTCGGCTACATCCGGCGCGCGTTCCACGATCAGGTCCGCCTGGCTCAGGCTGAAGACGTTGCTGAGGACGTCATAGGCGCGCAGCAGATTGACTCTGCCCACCGGATCGTTGAAGTTGTACTCGTAATAGCCATCGAACATCGCATTGATGGTGGTGCCCTTCAGGTAGTCGAGCACGCTGCGGTCCTCGGCAGTCAGGGTGAAAGCCGCGGGCTCAACCCCGGGGGCCTGGGCGTCCACGGTGCTGTGCTCAGCGGGGTCGCTGCTTGCCGCTGCCGATTTGACCGCCATTGCCGCCTTCATCTCGTTCACCTGTTCTCGCAACTCTTCAACCTCTGACTCCAGTTGCTCAACGTGCTGTTGGAGCTTTCGGGTCGTCTCCCCCGCTGGTGACTCCGACGCCGCGGATGTATCCCCCGCATTTCGCTGTTGCGCCCTCATCGGTGCTATCGACGCCAGAGTCAAAAGCAGAGGCACCAACGCCGTTCCAAACCAGCCGCCACACCGTGCAGTTGAAATCATCTGAACACCTCCTCGACGGCATCCGTGCTGGTCGCGCTGCGGATGCCGTGCAGGTCCCCTAGGAGCCTACTACGGGCAGGTGTTCGTTACTGGGGTGTGCGTCACATATCCCGTGTTCGTCAGAACATGACTAGTAAGGCGCCCGTCATGCGGTTCTCGCTCTTGACCAGGTCGGGGTACCAATCCGGCACCGCCGAGCCGGGCGATCCCGTGTTTCCGCCCGGAGGCGTCACTCCGCCCGCGCCAGAAAAGTAAGGCACGTTGGCCGCGCGATGGTTGTACTCAAGACGAAACGTCACGTATTGGCTGGGCATGTAGTCCGTGGTGACGGAAACGTCCCACGCCTTAAACGGATCGCCGGGGTTCTCCGTGAAGTACGGCGTTCCGGAGGCGGCCGTCGCACCGTTGATAGGCGGCAGAAGAACCAGGTATCGTCCGGGATTGTTGATCTGGCCGCCACCGAGCGTCAGCGCGTACAGGTCCTTGTGGAACCAGAAGCGGTTGTAAAGCATGTATCCCAGAAAACTCTGCTTCGGACCCTTAGCGGAATCACCTGCGCAACTGACGCCGCCACCGTGTTCGCAACCCATATCGCCGGTCAGCGAAAAAGCCATCCGGTCCAACATGCGATCCAGGTGCTGATAGTACATAACCTGGATGCTGTCATCGGTGTGATAGCGCACCCGACCGGGGAAGCCGAGGGCGTCCTCGCCCAACGCATACTGATTGCCGACAAATGAGAACCAGCCAGTCGGCCGCCACAAGATCTGTCCGCCGAAGCCGGGCCGATGATTGAATCGTCCGTACGACTGCCATCCGTTAATCAGCCACGGCTCGATCTTCAGCTTTTGGTTGGGATAGATCTGTACGCGCATACCATTAAAAAACCACGGCGTGTTGGACGAGACGTACGACGGCTGATAGGCCCAGTTGTCAAACTGGTAATAACTGAAGAGACCGATGTAGGACATGAAAATGCCGGCCTGCACGTTGATTCCATCCCACACGTCGAAGTGATATCCGCCATAGGCTTCCGAAATGTAGCGGTAGGCGTCAGCCAGCTGCCATTGGCCGCGGGCCGGGCTGGCATCATTGCGCGGCGTGGTGGTGGAATACATACCAAATTGCGTCATCAGCCTTGCCTGAACGTTGTCCCAATGAAAATCTCCGCCGACACCGAACTGAGTTACCTGAAATTCATTAGCGCGGAAAATCTCGCTGGAGCCGCCGATGGTGTCATCCTGCGGATTATGGAAGTCGTGAGTGTAGTTCACATCCGATCTGATTTCCGGGGTAAAGAACTTGGTATCGAACGGAACCTCCTTGATGCGGCTGTTCCCGTTCAACCAGGTAAAGTCGGCAAAAGAAAATGGTGCTGGTTTTTCGGTCGCCGGCGCAGCCTGCTGCGACAGGGCTGATTCCGCCGACGTAGGAGCCGTTTGGTCGCCAACCTCGTGAGCCGGTGCGGTAGCTTTCGAGGTCAAAGGCGCGCCCTCTGGCGTCCGCGAGCTGAGTTCCGCTTCCAACTGCGCGATGCGCTTTTGCATGGAGTCAAGCTGCTTCTGGACTGCAGGCGGAATTTGCTGGTCGGCACTGGTGGACTGCTGGTCGGCACCGGTGGCTGGCTGGTCAGGCGATGGGCCGCTTGGCGACTGCGCGTGCACCATCAGCGGCAGCGCGATGACGAGTAGCAGCATTGCTGCGGTGCGGCTGTGTGCCGACAGAACCTCCGCCATCTGCTCTTCCAGATGAACAAAGAATCGCCGTCCGCCGACGGCATAGATTGGCTGTGGCTCCGCTACCTCGCGGACCGCGAGGTTGGTGGTGGACTTCTGATGAAATGCCGTGGACTTCCGCGTCGGGCGTGAGCACTGCACCAGAAAAATCAGGAAGAAAACCACAGTCACCGCGCAGATAATGAGAAACAAAGTTGTCATGATTTCCTCGCACACGTCAGCGTCATCGCTGCTCGCAATTGGATTTGAGCATTTGGCTAGTAAGGGCGGGCTAAAAAAGTCGTAAGTTTTTCGTAAATGTTTGCGATGAGAGCGAACCGCGATGGCCGGAACTCATCTGGCTCGGTTGACATCGGTGCAGGAAAGAAATGGATCGCAGCATGGGGGAAAGCAGATCCCTCGTTGGGCTGAAGCCCTCCTCGTGATGACAAGAATAAATAGAGGGGATTGCAACGGCGCGGCTGAAGCCGCGCCCCTTCAAAACCGATTGCGGCCGACTTGCAATTCCCGCCTTCGCCTGCGCGGCTTATTTCACTACGCGAAGGTTGTTGGTTACCGACAAGACTGAAGAGATCTGGTTGACGCGCAAGGTACACAGATTCTTGTCGCCCTCGCTGTCAACAACGCCTTCGAGGGTCACCCGAGCGTTCTTTACGATGATGCGGATGGGAGGATTCGGATTGTGGCTGTACTTGAAGAGCGGGCCATAGCCGCCGTAAATCGCTTGCTTTACCCGCTCCCGGATCTGCTGATCCATGGGGCTGGGCGGAAGGATTTCGATGTTGTTGACTACCTTCTCGACGCCCTCAACCTTCTTCACGGCCCTCTCGGCGTCCGGTTTCAGGCTGGGGTTCGTAACCTGCCCGGTAAGAATCACGGTACGTCCCTGAAGCAGGTAGACAAGATTGTCGAATACGCCGTAGTAGGGCAGCATAATCAGGGCATGGTTGATCCCTTTCATGAGCTTCGCCTGGGCCGCCGGCGACAGCGTATGGTTTGGCGCCTGCTCCTGGGCTGGCTGATTGGACATCGACTGGTTCGACATCGGCGGCTGTGCCGACTGCGCGGCGGCAGCGACTGCCAAGGACGTTAGTAACAGGACAACCGCTACGATTCCGTGTACTTTCCTCATGCAATGCCTCCTATTGCCACAAACTCTAATTCCGGGCCCAAAGTTCTTTCTCACCACAGAGGCACAGAGAATTTGGGGACATATTTACCACGGAGAGCACGGTGCGCACGGAGGAAACGAAGGCCTAGCAATTATCTGTTGTCATTCACCTCCGTGCTCTCCGTATCCTCCGTGTCGAAGAGAACTCTGTGTCTCTGTGGTGAACGCCGGCAACCGGCGCCTCGGTGCGGCCCGCAAAAACAGCTTTCCACTAACTGATGGCCTGACGAATAACGCGACCCTCAAGATTGTATCGCCTAAGCTGACAATGATGGTTGGTTCGGTTTATTCGTTTGCAAGTTCTGTAACTTCCTGCCGACGATTTCTGGTTTATACTGCGCTCAAGCGGAACCTTCCCCCAGAACCAGCGCATCCAGATAAGTCTGTGCGGTTGTTCCCCTGAATTGAATGGCCGAGGCGCTCCAATTCGTGGTTCAGTACGGCTATGCCTTGCTGTTCGGCTGGGTGCTGATCGAGCAGGGGGGCTTGCCCATTCCGGCCACGCCGCTGCTGCTGGCGGCGGGAGCGCTCGCGGGACAGGGGCGGATGAGCCTGCCGCTAGTGGTGCTGGCTGCCACTGCGGGCTGCTTCGGCGCTGACATCTTCTGGTACACCTTCGGCAAGCGCCGCGGAGCGGTGGTGCTGAACCTGCTCTGCCGGATTGCGATGGAACCCGACTCCTGCGTGCGCCGCACCGAGACGCGTTTCGCGAAGTGGGGCCCTCGCACCCTGCTCTTCTGCAAATTCGTTCCCGGCTTGAATACGGCAGCTCCTGCGCTGGCTGGGATGGTCGGCATTCCCTATGCGCGGTTCATTGCTTTTGGCCTGTCGGGCGGGCTGCTGTGGACGTTGGCTTACGTGCTTCTGGGATTCATTTTCAGCAAGCAGCTGGATCGAGTGGCCCGCGACGCACACGTGCTGGGCAACGGATTGCTGATCCTGTTCCTCACTGGCGTCATCGCCTATGTGCTGTACCGCTGGCGGGAACGGGAACGCTTTATCCAGCAAGTGAAGGGCGACCGCATCACGCCCGACGAATTGAAGCATCAACTGGAAGCGGGCGAGCGGCCAGTCATTATCGATCTGCGCCATCCCCTGGACGTGCTCACCGATCCGCGCACCCTGCCCGGCGCGCTGCAAATCTCGCCTGAGGAATTGCAGGCCCGGAACCGCGAAATCACTCGCGACGGAGAAATCGTTCTCTTCTGTACTTGACCCAACGAAGCGACCAGCGCCCGGGTGGCGCTGCAACTTCGCAAGTTCGGCATTCGCCACGTGCGACCTCTGCTGGGCGGCTTTTACGAATGGAAGGAACTGGGTTTTCCCCTGGTAGAGATCGCGCAACCAGGGCAGGAAGCGGCCGTCTCGGCTGGGCGCATTGCGGCGGAAGGGCCGGCGTAGGGTTTGAAAGGGCACGCCTTCAGGCGTGCCGCTACGCGCGACTATCGAACCCGGCTTCAGCCGCTGAGGAAAACCGGGCTGCAGAAAATTCCCGAAAAGAAGATCCCTCGCCGACTAAAGTCGGCTCGTGATGACAAACATAAAGTGATCGCAACGGCGCAGCTGAAGCTGCGCCTCTTCAAAACAAGTCAAAGTCAACTTTTCCAGCAGCCTGTTCGACCGCGCCGAAGAGCCGGAATTATGAAGCGGGCCTTAACCCTGGCCACCGTGGCTAAAGCCATTTCTGCTACCGTACTGTTTCGCCCGGCTAAAGCCCCACGCTTCCATCCCTACTGCTTGCGCTTGCGGATCAGCAGGTCGAAGCTGACCACGCCATTCTCGTCGCGGAGCCCTTGCAGCGTGTATTCGCTGTTGATGTTGTATTCGAACTGGATCACCTCCTGACCGGAGCGGGCCAGGTCGGTAACATACGTGAGGGTGACGTTGTTGGTGACCTGCTGCTCGATGGTCAGCCGCGCATTGGGGTCGTTTTGCGCCCCGCCAAAGGACGGGTTGATGCGGATGGAACTGGCCCCGAAGAGCTTCGACACGCGGTTGGTGACGGCCTGGTTGAGCGCCGCACCGAGCAGAGCGCCGGAAGCGCTATCCGCGAAGCCGGACGCGGGTGTGACCCCCATGGCGTTCTCGGTCTGGGTGGTGCCAAACGCCAGCAGCGAGATGATGTCGTCGCTGGAGAGCGGCGGATCGGAACGATAGGTGGTGTTGAGTTTCTCCATGGTGCCATGCAGGCCAATGGTGATGTCGTAATCGCGCACCCTGGTCGTGGCCTCCACGTCCAGCACCGGATCGATGACCACAGGGTTGAGGAAGGTGATGTCGCCGCGCTCCAGGTGATACTTGGTGCCGCCCATCTTGATGTCGCCTTCCGCGATGTTGACGCGGCCCAGCAGCACCGGCCGCGCCGCCGTTCCGCGCAGATGAAGATCAATGTCACCCGACAATTTTGCCAGCGAGGTCTGGACCGTCAACGCGGGAGTGGAGAGAATTCGCACCTCCAGGTGGAGATTGTTGAGCGGCGACTTGGGATTGGGGATGCGGGGAGGCGCGGTGGCCTGGGCCAGCAGGAATTGCATGTCCGCGGATGGAATCTGTGCGAACCGCATCACCGTGATATTGCCGGTGAGGGAGGCGTTTTGTAACGTGCCGTTGAGCTGTAGTGACTGATCGGAAGTGACGCTGATACCGGAGTAACGGAAACGAATGTCACTTCCGTCAACAGTCAAATTAAAACCGACGGTGGTTCCATAGGTGACGAACCCCGCGAGCTTTACATGGCCGCCGCCCATGCGGCCGGTCACATTCTCCAACTCAAGCCGGTTTTGATTGAACACCAGCGTCCCATTGACGTCGCCCAGTCCGGCCGGCAAATCGATCATCGAGAGACCGGCGTGCAGCACCTCCACTCGTCCTGACATCGTCGGAGCGGACACTGTTCCGCCGATTTTGAGATTGACATTCGCGGAGCCATAGGAGGTGAGATCGGGATTGACGGTTTCCGCCAGTTTCAGGTTAAGAGAACCGTCGGCGCTCAAGCTCAAGAAGCGATCGCCCGCGAAACTCGCCGTCCCCGTCAACGTCAGGCGATTGTCCTGACTGATCATGGTGCAGCGCTGCACGGTCACCACTGCATTGGCCAGACTCAGCTCGACCGGGCCATCGCTCTTAATCGGAATATGCTGAACTTCCACGGAAAACTGCTGAACGCTGAGGCTCGCGTGCAACAGACGCGGCTGCTTGAGCGGCCCCGTCAAGTGCGCCTCGCCGTCAAGCGCCGCCTGTCGCGTGACCTGGTTTCGCATTCCGGCCGGCAGGAATGGGTTGACATCGAGATTGGCGAAGCGCAGGGTCGCGCTGCCCGGCATATCGCCCTGCAAATCCACATTGCCGTCGAGGGTGAGGGTCGCATTGGGGAAGTTTGAGCGCGCGGTCAGCGTGAGCTGTCGTCCCCGAGTGACCGCGTCGGCGGTGATGTTGCCCACGATGTCGCCATTCAGCATCAGACTGCCGACTTGGGCGTGCGCGTTGATGACCGGCGCGTCCAGCGTGCCCGATCCCTTGACGGTGAAGTTGGCGACACCCGCAATTTGCAAGTGCGGCTGCTGTACTTCCGGAAACTCGGCTAGGTCGATGCTTTGGCCGGTGAGATCGAGTTTCATTTCCCGGCTGTGAAAATTGTAGGCGGCCTCGCCGGATACTGTGCCATGCGCCGCCTGCAAGTGAATGCCCTCGAACTGCACTCCATGGTTAGCAAAAGCGATCTTCGAAGTGAGCGAGCGGATGGGACGGCCGTGCGCCCGACCGTCCTTCATGGAAATCTGGCCCTGCCCGTGCGGGTCGGCCACAGTACCCGCGGCGTGGAGAGTGAAATTCAGTTTGCCGCCAACCGGATAATCGACGCCCAGGGCGCGCTCCAACTCGGCGATGTCGGCGTCGTGTATGGCAGCCTGCACCTGGAACTGCGAAGTGTCCGTGAAATCGCCTTTGTCCAGCGCAGAAGAGCCGTCGAGGGTGAGCTGCGCACTTCCCTCTTGAATGATGGTGTGGTGCAGCGCCACTCCCGATTGCGAGTACTGCACGTCGCCGGAAAACTGGTCAATGTGAATCCTTCTGGGATGGGCAACCGGCTGCGGCGGAGGCGGGAGCGCTGGATTAGATGCCAGGTGGAACAGCGATTTGTGTTTCGCCGGCGCGTGCGGCGCAGGAGTTTCAGGCGCCGGCGCGTGGATGTAGGTAAAGTTCGTCGCTTGCAGGTGACCCGCAATCTGCGGAGTCCGCAGCCGGCCGTTCAGCGTTCCGTTGAAGCTTGCAGCTCCTACCAGCTCGACAGGCAGAGGTGCGTTGCCCATTGCCGTCAGCATGGGCTGGAATTCCGTCAGGCTGGTGGTGTTGATATTCAACTTCAGGGCGGCTGAGGTCGTTCCCAACGTGCCCGTAGCATCCAGATGCGAGTACGGTGTAGTAAGATTTAGCGCCGACAGCTCGATGCTTTCAGCGCGCGCGCCATAACGGCCACTCACATGACCGCTCACGGGCATCTGATTACCAGAAGGCTGGGCTGGAGCAGCGACATCGAGCGCCAAGTCAGCGAAGGCGTCGGCCAGTACATGCTTCCACCTCAGGTTCACCGATCCGGACACGCTGCCGACGGAGTTCAGCTTATCCAACGGCAACGATCGGGTCGAAGCCATGCGGGCCAGCTCATTCAACGACAATCCATTCACGTGCAGCCGCGCCAATCCTTCTTCCGGATAAGCGCTAACGCTCTTCACGGCCGCCGGAGTGCCATGTACCTTGCCGGAGTTTCGAGCCACCTTCTTGCCGTTGAGCCCGATGGGTTCTGCCGGAGTGGGCGCGATAGGCGTCAGTTGATTGGGCCACAGATACTTCACCTCGGCATCGCCGGTCAGCATTCCGCCGAGCAAGCGGGCCGCAATTCGGGTCAACGACAGGTTATTGTGGTCGAGCGAGAAATTGGAATTCAGGTTGGCATTCCGCAGCGCAATCCCCTCGTTCAGGTAGTCGAGGTCACGAACTGCAATCCGCCCGGTCGACGCATAACCGGCGGCTTCGGAGTAGGTACCCGATCCGTCGAGGACTAACGTTCCGCCTCGCAACTGGTAGACCCGCGTCACCGCTCCCAGTTGCGCAACGTCAATCGTGCTGGCGTAGGTGAGGCGTAGTTGCGGGCTTTCGAAATCCGTAATCTTCCCGGTTAGCTGTAGCGACGATGCTTCCGATACGAGCTTCAGTGTTTTGATCTCGGCGTGGTTGTGCCACAGGCTGAGTTGCAAATCCGCTTGCGCAGCGACGTCGCGAAGGTCCTGATATTTCGCGTCCATCTTCCCCACCCGAACGCTGCCGTCATAGCGCTGGGAGAGGCGATCGTAGGTCATCGCCGCAAGCACCTGGTTGACGCTGAAGTCCAGCGCGATCTTGTGCTGGTTCAGCAACAACATGCCATCGTGCACATCGACGCGGGCGATGGCGAGATCGAATAACTGCTGCACCGGCGACTTGGGATGGCCCGGCTTTACTTTTGGCTCGGGCGCGTTGGTACTGCCGTCCGGATTGACGATGATGTGAATCGCGGGGGCCCAAAGCTCGACGTGCTCCAAGCTAATCTGCCTCTGAAGGAAAGAGATGATGTGCAGCCGCACCAGAGCGCGATCTACATGGGCATACGGCGATTCGCTGGCAGGCTCCAGCCCGTGAATGGTGAGACCATCAGCTTCAAACGCAAGTTGCGACAGGTTCCAACGGAAAGATGCCATCTGCACGCGGCCGCCGGTTGCCTCTTCCAGATTGGCGATCAGCTTCCTGCGGACGAAGCCTTCGAAGCTGGGGCTGCGCAGATACCAGGCCGGCGGCACAATCAGCGCCAGCAACACAACTCCCACAGCCGCGCCGATCCAGAGGCGCTTGTGCGGATGCCGTTTTGTGACGTCTTCAGCCATTCTCAGTTGCCAGGGGAAGCCGCCGCCGCATCGCCGGGAGCATTCACTCCAGGGATGGGCACGCTGCTGTGAATGTCGGCCTGCTGCCGCAGATTGTGCAGCCACGCCTCCAGTATTTCGTCGATGCGCTGCTCGGTCAGGAGCTCGCGAATTCTCGGCCCCACTTCGTCCAGAGGAATCGGCTTGCCGCCGTTCTTCTGCAAGTCAGGCAGCAGTTGGTGCTGGTAGTAAGACTCAACTTCGTCTTCCTGGATGTGCACATCGGGACGCAGCCGCACCTCAACGAAATTCATTACCTGGATTTCCGTGCGCAGGTGCTCCTTTACTATCTCCTCGTTGAGTCCGTAATTGGCCAGCACCCGATGCCAGGCGATATCGTCGGTGCCGTTTGGAAGCTGCGCCCGCAGCTTGGCCAGGTCTTGCTGCAAAGCTTCCTCCGAGGGCTGCATGTAGCTGGCGTCGCCCATCTGCGCTTTCAGCAACTGCCGGTCAATGAGGTGCTGCAAGGCGAGCACGCGATCGGCTTCGGTCAACTGGGCAATGGGCTTCTGCTGCATAAATGCCTCGAAAGCGACGGCCTCATCCCAATCGCTGCGCAGCACGGGCTGACGATCAACGCTGGCCACCACGCCATCGATCACTTCACCGGCAAACGCCGGCACGACTGCTGTCATGAACAGCAGCGCACAACAAATCGTGAAATACAAAATGCGTCTCATCAGAAAGTCTGCCCAATACTGAAATAAACGTTGATGCGTCGCAGCGACAGCGTTTCAGGCACATCCTGAACCGGGTAGCGGGTTGCGTTTACGGCGTAGCCCAGGTCGAAGCGCACCGGGCCTACGGGTGTCTTATAGCGGATGCCCAAGCCGACGGCTTGCGAGTCGTAGCTGAAGTTGCAGGGTGTCTTGCTATTTTGTGCCGAGCAGTCCGCGATGGACGGCTGATTGAAGGTCAGCATCCCGCTGATGATGTGGTTGGCGGTGTCGAAGACGTTGCCCATGTCGTGAAAGAACACGAATCCTAGATTGTCGCCGACGTAGGGCAGCTGCACAGGAGGGGTGCGGAGCTCGATATTGTTGACGAACAGCCCCTGACCGCCGATGGGGTAGCCGGTTTCCGCATCGCGCGGGCCGGCCTGATTGATGGAAAAACTGCGCAAAGAGTTACTACCACCCGCGAAGAACAATTCCGGCAACGGAATCTGGGTGGCCTCCACCGGGAGCGAGGAGTTCGGCGGCAACTTGCTGAGATTGATGAAGTCGTTGGTGCCATAGGGCTTCTCGATTCCGATCTGTGTCCTGCGGGCGATTACCCACTTCTTCTTGAAGGTATAGTAGGTCGAGTTATCGAGCAGGACCCGTCCGAAATTGGTTTGCGACCCCAGTGCGCTGGTCGCCAGGCCAAGGTTCATCGCATTGTACGAGCCCTTCTTGGGATTGATGGGATCGTCGCGCCGGTCGCGCACCATGGTGAAGGTAGGCATCGCGATGAAGACCGGTTTCGAGTACAACGTGATGAGTGTGGGATCGATCACTAGACTGTTGGGATCGATGGCTACACGCTGAAAAGTGAGCCCGTAGATGAGGGTGGTAAAGCGGTTGTAGCGCTGCTCGGCTTGCAGCGCGCCTTCCACGCGTTCCGAGGCGAAGGTATTGACGTCGGCAGTGTTGTCATACAACGCGCTGACGATGATTCGCCAGTTTTCGCGATTGAAGAGATGCGGCGCTTCGTAGGTGGCCAGCCCCCGGCGGGTGAGCAGACCATACCGGCCGCGGATACTGACCGTCTGGTCCCGCCCAAACAGGTTCAGACGCGTGATCTCCAGGACGGCGTTGGGGCTGATTCCAGTTGCCCCCTGCGGATTGTTGGTAGTGGGAATGTTGCCGGTGGCAAACTCGATGCCTCCGCCATAACGGAAGGTCCAGCGTTTGGCTTCCTGGAGGTTGAACAACACATCTTTCGACGGCTCCAGCCCTTCGGGGTTCTGCACCGCCATGTTCACTTCGTTGAACAGGCCAAGCGAGTACAGGCGCCGCTGCGAATCGACCATGCGGCTCTGGCTCAGGGCATCGTAGTCATGAATGCGCATCTGGCGGTTGACCACATACGGACGGGTATATTTCAGTCCGCTGACCAGGACGCGGTCCACAAAAACGCGCTGCCCCTCAGTGATTTTGTAAACCACATCCATGCGCTGGGCCGTGCCGGCAACCGGCGTAGCCGCGGATTCGAACTGCACATTGGGAAAGCCGCGGTCGTAATAGTAGTAGGTAATAGCGTCGCGATCGCTGACCACACTGGCTTCGCTGAAGGGCTGCCCCTTAAGATTACTCAGCCTGGGCAGCAGTTCTTCCAGCGTAGTGCTGTTGGCCCCTTCCACCTTGAGCTCGTTCACTAGAGTTTGCGGGCCTTCCTCTATCTTGATCACGATCTGCATTTCGTTCTTCTTGCTCTCATAGTTGTCCTGCAGATCGCCATTCACCTTGATGTCCAGAAATCCGTTTGCCTGATAGAGGTACTTTATCGACGTCACATCGTCGGTGAGCAGGCGTTGGCTGAAGCGGCCATTGGGCAGAAGGAGACTCGTGGGTTCGACCGCCATCCGCTCACGAATGGTACTGGTGTCGAAGTACTTGTTTCCTTCCACCTTTATCGATACCAGCTTGTGGCGAATTCCGGGGTCGATAACGTAGACGATGTTGACGTGGTTCTCATCCGCCACCGGGTGGCGCTCGACCTCGACCGTGGCGTCGAAGTAGCCCTTGGTTTGCAGGTAGTCGCGCAGATTGCGACGGCCTTCGTTCAGCAGGTCATCGTCCACGGAATTTTCCTGGTACACCGGCACCAGCTTTTTGAGTTGTCCTTTGCTGACCCCTTCGCCCTCGGTCGCGATGTTCACCGTGGGGCCCTGGTCCACCTGGAAAACGTAGTCAAGCTGGTTCGTCCCCGCATGATACTGCCGGTCGATTAGGGAGACCTGCGCCTCAAGATGGTCATTCTTCTGATAGTGTTTGCGCAGCCGCTCCAGCGCCCGGGTCACGTGCTCCGCAACCACTTTGTTGCCCGCCTTCAGCTTGGTAAGGCTGCGAACCTGGTCAGGAGGAATTCCTGTGTCCCCTTGGATGGCGACTTCGCCTATCCGCGCCAGCGGGCCGGCAGTGGCATGGAAATGAATAGCCATTAGGCTGTCCTTGACGTTGGGCTCCAGGGTGTAGGTGATGGCAGCTTGGTAGTAGCCATTGTCGGCGAATATCTTTCTCATGCGCTCGATTGAGCTGACGGCCTTGTCCTCGCTGAACACGGCTCCCAGATCCATCTGGCTGGCCGCGAGTAACTGATTTGGCTTGGGATTTCCTTTCTGCGGCGTGCCATCGACGGTGATGGCTCCGTTAAAGTAGTTCTGGGTGACGATGAAGACCAGGCTTATCGCGTGGTTTGCGGCGCCTTCGGCTTCCACCTGCAATGTGGCAAAGCGCCCAGTGGCATATAGAGCCTCAATACTGGCGTGCAATTTGTCACGATCAAGCGGCTGGTTGGCCTTCTGTACGATCAGGGAGCGCAGGGTTGCGGTGTCGATGCCGGTGGTTCCGCGGAACTCGATGCCGCTGACCGTCTCACCCTCGTACTTGGCCAGAGTTCCACTTTGATTGCTTGCGTCGGATTGCGCGGCGCCTGTGGCCGTCGACTGGTTGGTCTGCGTCTGTGCCGGCAGGGCAACCAGAGCACAGAAAACAGCAAGCGTGTACAACGATGGCGTGATCGGCGTCCTCAAACCTTGCCCTTCAGCGCACCCGCTACCCCGCAGAATGTCATTGCAGCGACTCTGCCAAGTCTTTATTGCTTGCGCACTTGCGTCCAAAGCGCCGTGCCACCCGCGGAGGTCTCTCCGTTTTCAGCCTGGGAAGGCGCACTTGATGTGGAGTACCTATAATAACCAATGAAAGCCTTCCGCTGAACAAGCCGGCGGTCAAGCCACTGTTGACGTTAGGCAGACATTGCGGCGACCCACGGAGTTGTCATCACGAGCGGGTTTCAGCCCGCGAGGGATCTGCTTTCTCGGGGAATTACAGGAAAACAGATTCCTCGCGCCCAAAAGCTGGCGCTCGTAATGCCAATTCGAAAGTGTCGCCTCCGCTGCACGACGTTCAGAGCGCCACAATGATTCGTAACCCTCTATAGGAACCCCAGCACTTGAGGTTAAGACCTTGAAATTTGCGGAGCGGTATTCCCGACAAGTCCTTTTCCAGCCGATTGGCGAACAGGGACAGGAGCGATTGGCCAAGGCTCGCATCGCCGTAGTCGGCTGTGGGGCTACCGGCTCGGCTCTCTTGTCGCTGCTGGCGCGCGCGGGCGTGGGATACCTTCGCATCATCGATCGCGATTACGTCGAGCCCAGCAACCTGCAACGCCAGGTGCTGTTCGACGAAGCCGATGCCGCCGAGTCCTTGCCCAAGGCGATCGCGGCGGCCCGCAAGATCACGGCCTTCAACTCTGAGGTCGCGGTTGAGCCGCACGTCGCCGATCTGACGCCGGAGAATATCGAGGAACTGCTCGGCGAGGTCGAGATCCTTCTCGATGGCACCGACAACTTCGAGACGCGATACCTGATCAACGACTTCGCCGTCAGCAAAACTCTGCCCTGGATCTACGCTGCCGGAGTTGCCGGCTACGCGGTGACCATGACCATCCTTCCCGGCGAGACCGCCTGCCTGGCTTGCATCTTCCCGGATTCGCCGCGTGGCATCGTCGAGACCTGCGACACGTCTGGCATTTTGAATTCGGCGGTAAACTTCGTGGCGTCGATTGCCGCAACCGAAGCGCTGAAGCTGGCGGTTGGGGCGCGCGACCAACTTCGTCGTACCTTGCTGTCGTATGACGTGTGGACGAACGACTACGCCTCAGTCCGCGCCGACAAGCCGCGCCCCGGCTGCCGTGCCTGCCAGGAGCACGACTTCGTTCACCTCGCCGGCGAGGGCCGGCCGCATATCTCGCTCTGCGGACGCAACTCGGTGCAGATTCACGAGCGCCAGCGGCCCATCGACTTCGCCGAGATCACGCGCCGGCTCTCGCCGCACGGCCCGGTGCGGCACAACGAGTTCATCCTGAAGTTCTGGCGCGATCCTTACGAGCTGACGCTGTTCCCCGATGGGCGAGCGATCATCAAGGGCACGACCGACACCGCGATCGCGCGGAGCCTGTATGCGAGATATGTGGGGTCGTGAGGGTTTTCCCTCGGAAGCCGATCGCGGGCGTGGTCACCTTAGTGGTGTTTCTATATTTCTAGTAATACAACTTCGCTAATCGCAGCAACCCTAGAATGCCGTTTGCTGGCGCCAGGAGGCCACAGGAGGGGCGATCGGGTGGCGGGAGGGCCTCGGGGTTGTCCAGATCGGCTAGCGGGTTGCTAGGACCAATAGACGCAGTTTCCCGATTTGGGACGTTGGTCAGCCCTCTTAGAGACCACTTTCAACGGCTGCCAAACTTGGAAAAGCAAATCCCTCGCCGACTTGAGCTCCGCTGCAATGACACCATCCGTCTAGACCCAGCCAGTCGAATCGCTAAAGGCCATCTCGCAGATCGCTTTGTGTCAGGGCACCCTTCGGCTGCGCTCAGGGCAGGCTCTTTCAGCCGTGCAGCTCGGCGAACCATAGAAGTTGGGCTTTAGATTTGAGGGATTCGTTCTTGCACGGGCTAAAGCCCTGATTCTTGCCGCGCACCTTTTGGCACGACTGAAGTCGCGCCCTGATACAACCCAAAATGGATTTATGAAATACGCGCGACCGCATCTTGCCCCAGCCGGTGCCATGCCCTCTCCGCGAAAGCGTGTGGGGACCGATTCCGGCCTGGCCACTGGTCACTAGCCACTGCTGTCTCACCCCAGCCTGTAGAAGCTGAGCGCCGCGTCTCCCTGATCCAGCCGCCGATATCGCAGCAGGGCGCCGAAGCGCTCGTCGAGATCGAACTTCTTTTCGTGCTCGGCAATAACCACGCTGGAGGGCTGCAACAATCGCGATTGCGACAGATAGCCAAGCGTCTGCTCATAGGTGCCGCGCATCCGGTACGGCGGATCGAGATAGCAGTAATCGCAAACCACGCCCGTCGTCTCCAGCAGCGGCAACGCCTTCGAGACCTCGCGCTCGTGCAGTTCATAACCAGTCTCGATTGCGAGGGCAGCAAGATTTTCGCGCAGCAGCCGGGCGTGTTTTTTCGCAGATTCCACGAAATACACCTCTCGCGCTCGGCGGCTAAGCGCTTCAATTCCAACCGCGCCGGTTCCGGCATACAGATCGAGCCAGACGCTGTCGGTGAGGCTGCGCGCCGCCACGAGGACATCGAACAAAGTTTCGCGCAGACGGTCGCTGGTGGGACGCAAATCGGGGCCCGGCAACGATCGCAGAGGTCGGCTGCGGTATTGTCCGGCAATGACGCGCATAAGAGCAATTTCGGTTTGTATCGGGGCACGGATTCACAGGCCGCTGAAAAAGTCGCTTTTGGAGTGCTTTGTAACAGGGCCCGACTTTAGTCGTGCCGGTAAGCCGTTTATTTTTCTTCCCGAGCCGGCTTTAGTCGGCGGCACCCGGCCCTGGTTCGACTTTTCCTGCAGCCTCTTCAGCCGTCCCGATCAGAGTACCAAAACGTCAGGGTTTTAGCCCGGGCCACCGTGGCTGAAGCCATTTTTTGCTCGCGCGTTTTCGCCGGGCTTAAGCCCGGCGCTTCCACCGGACGGTTTTGCTGACGGCTGACAGCTGATAGCTATGGGCTGAATAGCTATAGAATGAAGCTGGAGGCACTTCGTAGCGATGAGAAGCTGGTCGATACCGGCAGGACGCTTGTTTGGAGTGGATATCCGCATCCACCTCACCTTCCTGTTTCTCCTGGTGTTTGTATGGTTCACGCAATCGGTCGCGCTGGGCACTGCCGGCGCCATGCGCGGATTGGCGCTGGTCGCCATCATCTTCCTCTGCGTGGTGCTGCATGAGCTGGGACACGCGCTGGTCGCCCGGCGCAGCGGCGTAGCTGTGCGCTCCATCATCCTGCTGCCCATCGGCGGCGTCACCCTGATGGAAGACACGGGCCAGCGCACAGCCGATTCCGCGCGCGATATCCGCATCTCGATCGCCGGACCGCTGGTGAACCTGGCCATCGCCGTCGTATCGGGAGTAGTGATCCTTCTCTTTCTGCCGCAGGTCAATCTCTGGAGCCGGCCGCTGGTCAACGCAGCTAACCTGCCGCGCGCGCTGTTTTGGGGCAATGTATTTCTTGGCGGCTTCAACTTGCTGCCCGCCTATCCCATGGACGGCGGCCGGGTGCTGCGCGCGCTCTTCGCCGAGCGCATGGAGTACGTCCGCGCCACCCGCCTGGCCGTTACTATCGGCCAGGGATTTGCCATGCTGTTCATCTTTCTCGGCGTGTGGAACCCCTGGCTGATGCTGATCGGCTTCTTCCTTTTCGTTGGCGCGCAGCTCGAGGACCGGTCGGTCGTCTTTCAGTCGGTGCTGGAAAGTGTGCGCATGGAAGACGTGATGCTCACCGGCTTCTCGACGCTATCGCCGGCCGACACGCTGGAGGACGCGCTGCACAAAGCCGTGCACACGTTACAGGATGACTTCCCTGTCGTTCGCGGCAGCGACATGGTCGGCATCATCAGCAAGCAACGTATTGTGGAAGCGCTGCGCCGGGGCGGGAATGGCTATGTGCAGTCGGCCATGGTGCGGGCTTTCGACATTGCGCAGAGCACGGACTCGCTGGCCTCCGCGTTTCGCAAGCTCGGCCGGCAAGGGCTCAACATGATTCCCGTTGTCGATCAGCAGCGGCTGGTGGGGATCGTCACCATGCAAAACCTGATGCACAGCATGACCCTGCTGGCGGAAACCAGACGGCTGAAACGACAGCAGGAGAGTGGATAGACAAGTTTCAAGTTTCGGATTTCGAGTTTCAGGTTTCCGGCAAACGGCCCCGCCCTAGCCAAGCGAGTGGAGAAAAGCAGGTCCCTCGACTCCGCTTCGCTCCACTCGGGATGACGGGGCGGGGCACCCGACTAGAAGCTGGAAACTCGAAACTTCGCCAGCTATCTAATGTAGTGCGTTATAAATAACGCAACATAGATACTGATCTCGTGTTTGTCATAATACGGAGGCAAACACATGCGAATCGCTCCCCCCATTACTCTCGATCAGCGGCAGAGAGCGCAACTGACAGGCTG
>Ga0302326_10011285_pt1 | contig 19269 bp, 18 predicted proteins | sample Palsa_T0_3_FD_202264 | JGI IMG/M metagenome (GOLD analysis project Ga0302326, IMG submission 202264) | Peat permafrost microbial communities from Stordalen Mire near Abisko, Sweden - Palsa_T0_3 | ecosystem: Environmental > Terrestrial > Soil > Palsa > Peat permafrost | place: Sweden: Abisko...
GTAGTTCTCGGCGCGCAGGCGGATGGTCAACAGGCGCAGCAGGCCCGGATCATCATCGACCACGAGGATGCGGGCCTTGCGCTTTTGCGGCGTCGTGGGCTCGCGCGAACTGGACTGCAAACCGAAGGACAGCGGGGTGGTAGCGGCATTGGAATAAGCGTTCACTGCAATCTCTCCGGTCCTACCATTTATGGCGTGTGGGTTCCAGTCGTCCCGCGATCATTGATCGAGCGTTGCTCGATATGAGTGACCGCCTCGAGTTTAGCGCGAGCCTCATCCAGGGCCTTGCGTAACTTCGCATTTTCGTCCGATTCAGCCTGCAGCCTGCGATTGACCGCCTGCAGCTTGTCGCGCGAATCCGGTGGGGCCTCCACGCGCAACCGCGTGTTTTCAGCCTGAAGAATCAGCCTTTGCTCGACCTCTTTGAGCGTCACGGCCGCCAACAATCGCTCCGCCGGCAAGAGAGTCTCAGGCCTCGCCAGCAGCTCCGACAACTGTCGCTGTGCTGCGACGGGGTCGGCACCGCTATAGCCCGGCGTCGCCAGGGCGAGCGCGTACCTGAGCTTGTTGCTGGTCGTGGGCGTGAGTTCGGCCGCATCCTTGGCCGACTGAAACAGTTCGGCCTGACGGCCGGGGTCGCCTTGCGGCAGGTTATTCATCATGTCGAGCAGAGGCGCAATCGAGCTCGCGTCCGGGGTCGGACCTTCCTGAACCGCTGGGGCGGGCGATTTCGCACCGCCCAAGCTGCCGCAGCCACCCGCCATCGACAGCAGGAGAGCCGATGCTGCAATGCGATTTGCGTTACGCAGCATGGGCCTTTTCACGGGCCTGCGCGGCCGTCTGCCGCAGGGGCAGGCGCACGCGGAAGTGCGCGCCGCCGGCCTTGGCCTCGAGGATTTCGATGCTGCCGCCATGGGCATTGACGAATTCCGTGACCACCGATAATCCGATTCCGGTTCCTTTGACGTGACCGCCCTGAGGGGTTTTGCCTTGATAAAAGGCTTCAAATATGCGGTTTCGCTCATCGACCGGGATTCCCGGGCCGCTGTCCATCACGTCGAGCAGCAGCTGTTCGCGCTCGCTGCGGGCGTGCAGTGAAATGGTGCCGCCGCGCGGCGTGAACTTGACGGCATTCGACAGCAGATTATCGAGAATCAGACGAACCTTGGCGCGGTCGGCGAGGGGAGTCAGATCCTCTACTTGAACGTCGAGGCGCACGCGCTGCGCGACCAAGGTGAGCTGCTGGTTTTCCAGCACGCTCTTGATCAATGGCCGCAACTTGAACTCGGAGATTTCCAAACCAACGCTCTTGGCCTGCCAGGCACTGAAGGACAGTAGATTTTCGATCAGCCGCTGAAGCTTCATGCCGTTCTCGCGCAAGATTGCCGTGACTTCGCGTTGGCTGCTTTGCAGCTCACCGACCGCGCCGTCCATCAACAGTTCGGTTCCTTCGCGGATATTCGCCAGCGGAGTTTTCAATTCATGCGACATGTGTCGCAGAAATCGGTTCTTTTCCTGCGCCAAATCCAATAATCGGCCCCTGAGCCACTCCAGCTGCGCCGCCAGCCGCTCCAAGTCGGCCGGACCGCGAATGGCAATCGGCCTGGAAAAAGTACCCCGGCCGAGTTCGCTGATGGCCCGGTCGATGGCCCGAATCGGCCTGCCGAACAGATAGGTGAAAACGCCGACCACGGCGAGCGTCATGGGCACGAGCAGCAGTGTCTGCCAAACCAAATTCTGCTGCGCGTGCTGTGTCTCGAGTTCCATGCTCGCGGTTTCGCGGTCGATCTGCAGACTGATCCGATCGGAGACGTTGGAGGCCGCGTCCAGAAGCTGCGGAAAGGTGTTGATCAGTTCTGCCATGTGCGCCGAGTTCGGCGCCGCATGCTTCAGATCCTCGAGCAAGCGATTGGCCTGGTCCTCGATCGAGCGCGCGCCCTGCTGCGATCCTTTGTCCAAAGGCAGCGTGAGCAGGTCGTGGATGGTGTTGACCAAGCGCGCATGGTTGCGCGCGTAATCATCCATCAGCGTCGCGCTGCCGATGATTTGATACAGGCGCGCCGTGCGCTCGAGCGAACCGATCTCTTCGAACATTCGCTGGTTGTTGCGGGTACCCTGCATGCCCTGAACCACGAGCTGTTGGCTGCGAATCGACAGCCGATTCATCTGCACGGCCGCGTTAACGATGGCAAACAGCAGCGGGGCGGCCACGATCGTGAAGCCGATCAGCATCAGACCGCTCAGGGACCTGGGTCGGGGCAATCGCATGAGCGGCATTCTACCAGCGTGGTGCGGACAAAAAGGAGTGACGCATCTGTAGAATTGAATTGTATGAGCAGCGATGCACCGTATTCCCAGCTTTCGCCCGAGACGGTTTTGGACGCGATCGAAGCGGTTGGTTTTCACTGCGACGGTCGGGTGCTGGCGCTCAACAGCTACGAAAACCGGGTTTATCAGATTGGCATCGAGGATGGCCAACCCGTGGTCGCCAAATTCTATCGTCCCGGCCGCTGGAGCGATGCCGCGATCCGCGAGGAGCACGCCTTTGCCCTTGAACTCGCGGGCCAGGAAATTCCCGTGGTCGCGCCGCTATTCAAGGAGGGTGAGTCGCTGCACGACCATCACGGATTTCGCTACGCGGTGTTTCCGCGCCGTGGCGGCCGCTGGCCGGAATTGGGAACTCACGAAGACCGGGAGTGGGTGGGGCGGTTTCTCGGCCGCATCCATGCCGTCGGACGCGCCGCCCGCTTCCACGAGCGCGGCTCGCTCAGCATCGAGGATCTTGGCCGAAACGCCCGTGATTTCGTGCTTGACGGCGATTGGATGCCCGACTACTTGGCTGCCAAGTACGCCGATCTCACCGACCAACTCTTGGAGGAGGTTGAAGTGCGGGCTGACGGGTGGAGCGGCGCCGCAACGGCGCGCATCTTGGGCGACTGTCACCGCGGCAACATACTATGGACGGACTCAGGGCCGCACTTCGTGGATCTTGATGATTGTCTCACCGGTCCCGCCATTCAAGATCTGTGGATGCTGCTGTCCGGCGGTCTGCAGGAAATGCGCACGGAGCTGCATGATTTGCTGAAAGGCTATGAGCAATTCTCGCCATTCGACCGCCGGGAAATCTCCTTGATCGAGCCGCTGCGCGCTCTGCGGATGGTGCATTACTCGGCATGGTTGGCGCGCCGCTGGCACGATCCGGCTTTTCCGATGGCCTTTCCCTGGTTTGCAGAGCCGCGCTATTGGGAGCAGCATTATCGAGCGCTCGAGGATCAGCTAAACGCCGTACGCGAACCTCCTCTTGAGCTGTGATGCGAAGCCGCGAGTTGAGATCGGCGGCGTATTTGGTGATTATATGAACATGGCTGGCGACAACACGCGGATAAACATCGCACGAGTCCTATTGCTGTGCGTGGCGGTGGCGGTAAGCGCTTGTCACAAGGACTCGGCGCAGCAAGCGGCGATCCAAGCCGCAGCACAGGCGCGAATGAAAGCTCCCGTGGTCGCCAAAAACGGACCGACCGTCGCAGAACTCACCGCGGGGATGGTCGAGGCGGCCGTACAGGGCAAATCCCAGGCGCCGGTCGCTCTGAAGTTTCAACTGGCGCAGCGGCCGAAGGTGGGGCAGGCCTTGGACATCAACTTGGCGCTGATACCGCAAGTCGATGCGGGTCCGGTCACCATGAAGGTCAGCGGTGGCGACGGCCTCACGCTGGCTGCCGATACGAACGAATTCGACTTTGCCGCGATCGCGGCCGGCCAGGTTTACAAATCCCAATTGAATGTCACGCCGACGAGCGAGGGGGTGCTGCTCATCGGTGTGACCGTATCGGTCAAACGCGATGAACTCACCGATGTAAAGGCCTTTTCGATTCCCATTATCGCCGATCGCTGAAACTTAAGGCGCGAAGGGCCTTAAGGCTCTATAATGGTGGGTTTCCTCAAGGGCCTCACCGTGACTCAGAAACTTCGCAACATCGCCATCATCGCGCACGTGGATCATGGCAAGACCACGCTCGTCGACCAGCTGTTGCGCCAGTCCGGGACGCTCGACGCGCGTAAGGACTTGCAAGAGCGGGTCATGGACTCGAATGATTTGGAGCGCGAACGCGGCATCACGATCCTGGCGAAGAATACCGCGATCAATTGGGGCGACTATCGCATCAACATCGTGGATACACCGGGACACGCCGACTTCGGCGGCGAAGTGGAGCGCGTGCTTGCGATGGTCGACTGCGTGCTTCTGCTGGTCGATGCGGTGGACGGTCCCATGCCGCAGACGCGCTTTGTGACTCAAAAGGCATTCAAACATGGGCTACGGCCCATCGTCGTGATCAATAAGATCGATCGCGACGAAGCCCGCCCGGGTTGGGTGCTGGACCAAACCTTCGATTTATTCGACCGTCTCGGCGCAACCGACGAACAATTGGATTTCCCCGTCATCTATGCCTCTGCGTTGCGCGGATTTTCCGGTCTGGATTCGACCGTGCGCGAGGGCGACATGCAGCCCTTGTTCAAGACCATCGTCGAGCACTGTCCGCCCCCCGACGTGGACGCGGACGGTCCGTTGCAGCTGCAAGTCACGCTGCTCGATTACTCGAGCTATGTCGGCGCGATCGGCATCGGGCGCATCAAGCGCGGCACCATCAAGCGCGGCATGGCCGTCACCGTGGTGTCGCGCGACGGACAGCAGCGAACCGAGAAGATCACGCAGATTCTGGGATTCCACGGTCTGACGCGTATCGAGGTGGAATCGGCAAGCGCGGGCGACATCGTTGCCTTCGCGGGCATCGCCGAGCCCAAGGTATCGGACACCTTGTGCGACCCGGCGACGGTCGAGCCGCTGCCCAGCCTCACGGTCGACGAGCCGACCATCAGCATGACTTTCGAGGTCAATACCTCGCCGTTCCTCGGCCGCGAAGGCAAGTTCGTCACCAGCCGGCAAATTCGCGAGCGCCTCGAGCGCGAAGCCATACACAACGTGGCGCTGCGTGTGGAGCCGACGGCGGATCCGGACAAATTCGTGGTTTTCGGCCGGGGCGAATTGCATCTCGGCGTATTGCTGGAAAACATGCGCCGCGAAGGCTATGAAATGGCCGTTTCCCGGCCGCGCGTGGTCATCAAACAGATCGACGGCGCTGCACACGAGCCGTACGAGCAAGTCACCGTCGATGCCGATGCCGACGCGCAAGGAGCCATCATGCAGGCCCTCGGCAGCCGCGGCGCTGATCTGAAAGACATGCAGGCCGACGGGCGCGGACGAGTGCGGCTCGAGTACATGATTCCGTCGCGCGGTTTGATAGGATTCCAGACTGAATTTCGCACGATGACTCGCGGTACCGGGCTTCTGCATCACGTGTTCGATCATTACGGACCGGTGGTGCAAAAAGAGTTGGGCCAGAGGCCCAACGGTGTGCTGATCTCCAATGGACAGGGTGTCGCTCTGGCTTATTCGCTGTTCAGTCTCCAGGAGCGGGGCCGGCTATGCATCGGCGCCAACGAAGAGGTCTACGAGGGCATGATCATCGGCATGAACAATCGCGACGATGATCTGGTGGTGAATCCGCTCAAGGGCAAAAAGCTCACCAACATGCGCGCATCGGGCAAGGATGAAGCCGTGGTGCTGTCGCCGCCGATCCGTTTCTCGCTCGAGCAGGCCATGGAGTTCATCGATGACGATGAACTCATCGAAGTAACTCCCAACTCGGTTCGGCTCCGCAAGCGTAATTTGAAGGGTACCGATCGCAAGCGCTCGGGGCGCGAAACCGCGGATCAGGGAATTTAACCGATTATTGGCCGAACCGAGACTCACGTCACGCCGCCACTACGGGATCTCCCTAACATCTGCCGCGTAGGGCTGCCGGAGTGCGCCCTAAGTATACGCGCGGGAGATCGGTTACTTGTCACGCGAAATTGCGGCTGCAGTTCACAGCGAGCCGGCGCCATCAGCGGACAGCCTTAACCCACTGTTGGAACGTCAAATCGCGGAATCGCGCGGCAGCGGCGGCGGGCCCGATTTGGACCAACTCTTGAGATCGATCAGCGCGCACTACGATCGCCTGGATGCCGAACGGCGCGGTGTCGTGCGCTCCATGCAGATCATGTCCGATGAAGCGCGTGCGTTGTCGCGTGAAATACGCGAAGAGACCGCCACCCACCTGCAAGCCATCCTCGACAATGTCAAAGATGCCATCATCACGGTCGATGATGGCGGGCGCATAGAAACATTCAATCACACCGGCGAGCGCATCTTCGGTTACGCCAGTGCCGAAATCTTGGGTCGATCGCTGGGATTCCTGCTGGCCGACATCGACCCGAAAAATCCCGTCGAATATCTCGCGCGCCTGGCCGTCAAGGACGACGACACGCACGTCGATCTCGCCGCGCATCAGACCTGGGGTCATTGCAAGAACGGAAATCGCGTCTCGGTGGAGATCGCGGTCAGCAAGGCCAAGCTCAACGGCAGCGAGGGCTACATCGTTTGCATTCGCGACACCACTGAGCGGCACATCGCGGAAACCTCGGTGCGCGAGAGCGAGGGGCGCTACCGCACGCTGGTGGAACATGCTCCTGAAGCAATCATCGTATTCGATGTCGACGCGGGCAAGTTTGTCGACGTCAATGACAACGCCTGCCGCTTCTTCAAGATGACGCGCGAAGCCCTGCTCAATTCCGGTCCGGAGAAGATCAGCCCGGCGACCCAGACGGATGGCACATCCTCGTTTGGCGTGGCTCGCGGCTACATTCAGAGCGCTCTCGCCGGCGCGGTGCCGGTATTCGAATGGGTGCATTGCGATTCCACCGGCCAGAATTTCCCCTGCGAAGTCAGATTCGTGCGCCTGCCAAGCTCCAATCGGCGATTGCTGCGCGCCAGCATCATCGATATCACGGAGCGCAAGCGCGCGGATGCGGTTGCCGCCGGTGAGCGGCGAGTATTCGAGAAAATCGCCGCCAATGCGCCGCTGTGCGCGGTTCTCGAGGCGATCTGCGAATTGATCGAGCGCGCCATGCCGGAGAGCTGCTGCGCGATCAATTTGTTGGATGCGGATAAGCAGGCCTTGAGCCTGGGCGTGGCGCCGAATCTTCCGCGCGAGTTTGTAGCCGCCATGGACTATGCGCCGATAGGCATTAGGTTCGGCTCCTGCTCCGCCGCGGTATATTTGAACCGCCTGGTCATCGTCGCCGACATCGAAACCGATGCCCTGTGGGAATTCCGCCGTGAAGCGGCGCGTCACGCGGGCTTGAGAGCGGCATGGTCGGCGCCCATCGTTGCTTCGGACGGACAGGTGGTGGGGACCTTCGCGGTTTACCGCCGGCACCCGGGTATTCCCCTGTCCCGCGATCACGATCTCATGCTGCGCATGGCGCAGATAGCCGGCATCGCCGTCGAGCGCCGCGCTGCCGAGGATGCCTTGCGCAATAGCGAGTCGAAATTTCGCGGCCTGTTTGAAAGCGTCATGGAGGGTGTTTACCAAACGACGCGCGACGGCCGCATCCTGGTCGCCAATCCTGCCTTCGTCAATCTGCTGGGCTACAGCTCGGCGGAAGAGGTCTATCAGATTCCGGCGGGTGCGTTGTACTGGTATCCGAGCGATCGCGAAACCTTCGCGCGGCGCGCGGAAAACGAAGGCGAGCTGCGCAACGAAGAATATGTGATGCGCCGCAAGGACGGCTCCATGCTGGTGGTCGTGGACAATTGCCGCGTGGTTCGCGACAAGCAGGGCCGCGTTTGCGGCTTCGAGGGCACGCTCACCGATATCACGGAGCGCAAGAAGGCGGAAACTGCAGTCTTCCAGGCCAAGGAACGTGCGCAGGTCACGCTGCAATCCATCGGCGACGCGGTCATCACCACTGATTCCGAGGGCCGCATCGACTACATGAACCCGGTCGCCGAGAGCTTGACCGGATGGGAAAACCGCGAGGCGCAGGGAGAATTGATCGGCAATGTCCTCACGGTTGTCGACGAGACGACTCGGGAGGGTAGCGAAAGCCCCGTGGTGCGTTGTCTTCGGGAGGGGCAGGTGCTTGGGCTGGCCGAGCACACCGTACTGGTGCCGCGCCGCGGCCACGAAATCGCCATCCAAGATTCCGCGGCGCCGATCCGCGATCGCGCCGGCAACCTCATCGGCGCGGTCATGGTATTCCACGATGTCAGCAAGGAGCGCCGGCTGCACCGCGCTCTGCACTATCAGGCGAGTCACGATGCGCTTACCGGTCTCATCAACCGTCGGGAATTCGAGAAGCGGCTCACCGCCGCCGTTGAACAGGCGCGGCTGGACAATCAGGCGCGTAATGTCCTGTTGTATCTGGACTTGGATCAATTCAAGCTGGTCAACGACACCTGCGGCCACCCCGCCGGCGATTTGCTTCTGAAGCAGATCACCGGGGTGCTGCAGTCTCGAGTGCGCGGCGGCGACACGCTCGCCCGCCTGGGCGGAGATGAGTTCGGCATCCTGCTGCAAGATTGTTCTCTCGATCAGGCGCTGCGCGTCGCGGAAAATGTGCGCCACGCCATTCGCGATTACCGCTTCACTTGGCAGGATGGCGTGCTGTCCATCGGCGTGAGCATCGGGATCGTGGAGATCACCAACGAGGTGCCCACCGTCGCCAATGTGATGAGCGCCGCCGACGTGGCGTGCTACTCAGCCAAGGATTCGGGCCGCAATCGCGTCCAAGTCTATAAGCCGGACAATGTGCCGGAGCGGCATCGAGAGATGCATTGGGTGTCGAAGCTGACCCGTGCGCGCGATGAAAGCCGCTTTGAATTGTTCTTCCAGCCGATCGTGCCGATCGGCACCAATGCCCACGATCGGGAACACTTCGAATTGATGCTGCGTCTGCGGGACGAGTCGGGGGTCATCGTCGCGCCCGCCGAATTCATTCCCGCCGCGGAGCGCTACAACATCATGCCGTCCATCGATCGTTGGGTGGTGCGCCAAGCCCTCGACCGGGTGGTTCACCGCATAGAATCGGGCATCAAGCCCTTCACGATCGCGGTGAACCTGTCCGGGACTTCGCTCAACGATGCGCATTTCCTCGAATATCTGATCGCGGAACTTGGCGCCAGCGAATTGGTCGCCGGTGCGATGTGCTTCGAGATTACCGAAACGGCCGCCATCGAAAACCTGGGTAACGTCGCTTACTTCATGCGCGAACTGAAATCCCGCGGCTGTCACTTCGCGTTGGATGATTTCGGCAGTGGCCTGTCTTCCTTCATGTATCTGAAGACTTTGCCGGTCGACTACCTGAAGATCGACGGCCAGTTCGTCGAAAATGTCACCCGCGATCCGGTCGATCGCAGCATGGTCGCGGCGATCAGCCAAATCGGCAGAGCCATGGGCATCCAAACCATCGCAGAGCGGGTGGAATCGCCCGAGGTGCTGGCCGAATTGGGCCGCTTGGGAATCGGCTTCGCTCAAGGGTTCCACATCGCCAAGCCGCGGCCAACCAGCGAATTTCCCTACCTGCGCTGAACAATTTCTCCGATCGGCGTATTCTTGCGGGTGGCTCACTAAATTCCGCCCGAAGGAGGAAACTCATCATGATTCTGGGAATGTCCACGGCTGCTTTTACACAGCTTCATGTGATCATCAGCCTCATCGCCATCGTTACCGGCATCGTGGTCGTGTTGGCCATGCTGGGTGCACGACTCTTCGCCGTCACGACCACGATTTTCCTGATCACCTCAGTGCTCACCAGCGTCACCGGCTTCATGTTCCCGACGCCGTTTGACGCCGCGGACGTCGTGGGTATCATCTCGCTGATTGCCTTGGCCGGCGCCAGCCTGGCGCTCTACGCTTACAAACTGGCGGGATCCTGGCGTGGTACCTACGTGGTGAGCGCGACCCTTGCCTTGTACTTGAATTGCTTCGTCCTCGTGGTCCAGAGTTTCCAGAAGATCGATTTTCTGCATGCATTGGCGCCCACGCAGAAGGAGCCGCCGTTTGCCGCTGCGCAGGGCGTGGTGCTGCTCCTGTTCATCGGACTTGGCTTCGCGGCGTTCAAGAAGTTCCGGCCTATGGTGCGCGCGCCCGCAGTAGCTTGAGCCGAGCATGGCGTTTGAACTGCAACCCAGAATCCACAATGATTTGATCCGGTTGGAGCCGCTCAAGGCGGAGGATTTCGAGTCCCTGTATGCCGTGGCGTCGGATCCGCTGATCTGGGAGCAGCATCCGAGCAGCGATCGGTACAAGCGCGAAGTCTTCGACAATTTTTTCAAGGGCGCGATGGACTCGGGCGGCGCTTTCCGGGTGCTCGACAACACCAATCAAGAGCTGATCGGCAGCTCCCGGTATTACGATCTCGACGAGCCGCAGCGCAAGGTCAGCATTGGCTATACGTTCATCGCTCGAAGCCGCTGGGGAAGCAGCTACAACGGCGCGCTGAAAAGCTTGATGCTCGACCACGCGTTCCGATTCGTGGATCGCGTGATCTTTCAGGTGGGCGTCCATAACTGGCGCTCGCGCAAAGCCATGGAAAAGCTCGGCGGGGTGTACATCGGCGAGGAGTCGGTCAGCTATGCCGGCGAGCCGGCGCACCCCAACGTTGTTTTTAAGATCGACGCCGCCGACTGGGCCGGCAGATCGCGGGCCCGAAGCGCTTAGCTGAGCCTCTGCAGCGTCACCGGCAAGCCGTCACGCGGCTTGGCGATCGGCACCAGCTGATAGGGCATGGTGTAGCCCGGCGCGATGCTCCAGCGGTAGCGCAGCAACAGCTGGTGCATGATTGCCTTGACCTGCAACGTTGCGAAGTGCTGGCCAATGCATACGTGCGCACCGCCGCCGAACGGCACCCAGGCGAAGGCATGCCGCTTGTCTTCCTGGCGAGCCGGGCTGAAGCGCTCGGGATCGAAGGACTGCGGATTGCTCCAGAGCGACGGCATGTAGTGAACGTGCATCGGGTACACGCCGACCATCGTGCCGGCCGGTATCCGGTAGCCCAGAAATTCGGTGTCCTTCACGCACATGCGCGGCATCGAAGTGAGCGGCGGCGTCAGGCGCAGCGCCTCGCGCATCGCCCAAGAGAGCTCTTCGAGCCGGTCAAGATCCTCATGCTCGAGCTGCGTCTTGCCCACCGCTTGTGCCCCGGCGCGCAAGCGCTCCTGCCACTCTGGATGGCGCGCCAACAGGTAAATCAACGTCGTGAGCGTGCTGCTCGTGGTGTCGTGCGCGGCCATCATCAGGAAAATCATGTGATCGATGATTTCCTGGTCGGTAAATCTCTCGCCCTGCTCGCTTTGCGCATGACAGAACTCGCTGAAGAAATCGCCGCTATGGGTCGCGCGCTTTTCGGGCAGCAGCGAGCGGAAACGCTTCACCAATACCTCGCGCCCGCGCACGCCGCGCCACATCGTGAGGCCCGGGATCGGTACCCGAATCAGCGACAGCGACGCAGCGACGGTCGCGACAAACGCCCGGTTGAGGTCCTTGGCGTCGCGGCCGAGTTCAACCCCCATGAATACCGACGCCGCCAAGTCCAGCGTCAGCTGCTTCAGAAGCGGGTACATCGGCCGCGTGCCCGACCGCTCGGTCGGCTCGAGCCAGGCGGTGATACCGACATCGATGGCCGGACCCATCTGTTCTAGATAGGTGCGCAGCGCAGACTTTCGAAACGCAACCTGCATGATGCGCCGCTGGTAGCGATGCTCGTCGCCATCCATGGCCATGATGGCGCCTGGAAAAACCTTGCCGATGAATGGACGCCAGCCGCGTGCGCTGGAGAAAGCGCCGTCGCGATTCTTCAGCACCAATTCGAGCGCGTCAGGCCCCAGCATGCTGATGATGGTGCCGCCGAGTCCCATCGGCGTTTTCCACACCTGCCCATGGATCTTCTCCAAACCCATGAGATACCCGACCAGATCCTTGCGCATGGTGGTTATCGTCAGGATAGCGGCGGATCCAGCCTGTATCGGAATCGCTTTACTCGCAGCGGCACCCGTCCCCATGCCGGCAATCTTACACCGAACCGGCCGCGCTATGCTGTGCCGATGGACGAACCTGAGCGGGAGCCATGGCGTGAAATCGCACCACTGTGCCGGCGAAAGAATCTGCGCGGTTGTTGCTCGGTATTGGGCTCGGTAATGGCGCTCCTGGTGGCGCTTGTCTGGACCTCGAACCGCTGCGCTGCGCAGACCTTGTTGCCGCATGAATCCGATGCAACCAACTCCGGCATCATCTACGTGGCTCGCCGCGGGTGGCACATCGACATTGGATTGGCTGCCGCGGATTTGCCGCCGCCGCTGAACGCAGTGGCAGCCGATCTTCCCGATGCGCGGTATGTTTTTTTCGGTTTCGGAGACCGCCACTATCTGATGGCGAACAGTCACAATGCTCCCGTGCTGCTGTCGGCGCTTTGGCCCGGAGCGGGGGTCATTCTCGCGACGGGATTGACGCAATCACCGCAGGCCGGATTTGGATCCGAACACGTGGTTCAGCTATCTGTCACCTCGGATCAATCGAGAGCGCTGCGCGACTTCATCTGGAAATCCCTGCGAACCGACAAGGGCACGCTGCGCATTTACGGAGAGGGTCCCTATGAGGATAGCTTGTATTTTCTTGCCACTGCGAAGTACTCGGCGCTGCATACCTGCAACACGTGGGCGGCGCAGGCGCTGCGGGCAGCGGGCTTGCCTGTGCACAGCACGGGGGTGATATTCGCGGGACAGTTTTGGTCGCAGGTCCGAAGGCTCAAACAGACTCAAGATGCCGAGACTGCCCCAAGAGCTTCCCTGCTCTTGACGCATCCCCTGCATGCACCGCAGCGCTTGGACGGACCGCAGCGCCTGGACGGACCGCCGCGCGTGGCAGCGGCCAGATAGACGGCTGCGCAGCCGTTAATTGCAGGGCGGCTGCGTGCCGTTCTGGCAGACCACTGTCGTCGTCGAGCCCGACGGCACGACCACGGTGGTCCTCGCCGGCGGCGGCGGACTGCTGCTGCTGATGCAGCCCGACAGCATCGCGGCTGCTACGACAAAACCAGCTAGAATTTTCATTATCGCCTCCAATAGTGTCGCAAATTCAGTCGCCATTCTTAGCCGGTGGCGCGGCGCCGGGCATGAGCCGATGTCTCATTCATGCATGGGCCGATGGTTCCACGCACTGTCGTCCGGCGTCCTACAGGCGGCGGAAACTCCTTTCGATATGGGCATATAAGCTCGCTTCCCCTGAGATGAGCTTTGCCCGGATAATGAGCAGCATGGCAACGATTGGAACTGAACGAGTATTGACGGTTCATCACTGGAACGAGACAGTGTTCAGTTTCACGACGACGCGCGATCAAGGTCTGCGTTTCGAGAATGGACACTTCATCATGCTGGGTCTGCGAATCGACGATAAGCCGGTGATGCGCGCCTACAGCATCGCCAGCGCAAATCACGAGGACCATCTGGAATTCCTCAGCATCAAGGTGGTCGACGGACCGTTGACCTCGCGGCTGCAGAACATAAAGCCCGGCGATGAGGTTCTTGTCAGCCGCAAACCCACAGGTACGTTGTTGCTGCATGATTTGAAACCCGGCAAACGCTTGTACTTGTTGAGTTCCGGCACCGGGCTTGCGCCTTTTATGAGTCTCATCAAGGACCCGGAGATCTATGAGCGCTTCGAAAAAATCATCCTGGTGCACGGCGTGCGCTACCGCAGCGAGCTTGCCTATCGTGATTACATCGAGTGGGAATTGACGCACCATGAATATCTCGGCGAGCAAGTGAGAAAGAAGCTGGTGTATTTCCCGACCGTGACGCGCGAACGATTTCGATATCAGGGCCGGGTCACCGAACTCATCGAAACCGGCAAACTCTTTCAGGACATCGACACGCCTGCCCTCGACCCGGCCGAAGATAGGGTGATGATTTGCGGCAGTCCGGCGATGCTGGCAGATCTCTCGGCCATGCTCGACGCGCGGGGATTCAAGATTTCACCCCACGTCGGCGAGCCGGGCGATTATGTGATCGAGCGTGCATTTGTCCCGCGATAAGGAAACTCCGCAAACCTGCAGGCGATGCGATTTGTGGAAACACGCGACGCAGGCGGTGACTGGCGAGGGCCCGGCCGATGCACGCATCATGCTCGTGGGAGAGCAGCCGGGCGACGAGGAGGACGTGCGCGGACAGCCGTTCGTGGGACCCGCGGGCCGGGTGCTCGATGAAATGATGCAAGCGGCAGGACTCGATCGCAGAAACGTATTCGTCACCAATGCGGTGAAGCATTTCAAATGGGAGCCGCGGGGTAAGCGGCGGCTTCACAAGCGCCCGGGCACGGGCGAAATCAAGGCCTGCAATGTTTGGCTGGAGCAGGAAATAAGCGCGGTCAAGCCGCGGGTCATCGTCGCGCTCGGAGCCACCGCTTTCAAAGCGTTGCTCGGATCATTGCTGGCCATCCAAGCGGCACGCCTGCAAGTGTTCAGTCACGCGCAAGGTGCAAGAGTTCTGGCAACCTACCATCCCTCCGCGCTGCTGCGGGCAGAGGGGGAGCGCGGCCACGAACTGCGAATGATGCTGATTGAAGACCTGCGGCACGCGCGGGAACTGGCCGCCATACAGTAGTCGGCGCCTTGGACTACTGGATTTACGAACCTTCGGGCAGCGCGTAAAGTTTGCCCATGCCGCGCAGCATTATCGGCCATCATTCCTTCAAGGGCAGAGGCGCCTCCTCGAATGTCGCGGGGCGATTTGATTCGCTCATCCTCGAGCAGACCGACGACGGCTGGTATCAGGACGAAATCGTCGAGCATGTTGCCGAAACCGTCCTGCCGGACCGGGCGCGCAGCGTCATCACCTCGAATGACTCCCCGGATGTCGGCTTCGAGGTTTCGATCAACCCGTACCGCGGCTGCAGCCACGGATGCGTTTACTGTTTTGCCCGGCCGACCCACGCTTTCCTGGGGCTCTCGCCTGGATTGGATTTTGAAACCAAGCTTTTCTACAAGGCGGATGCCGTCAAGATTTTGGAAAGCGAACTCGCGAAGCCAAAATATGTTTGCAAACCGATCGCGCTTGGCATCAATACCGACGGTTATCAGCCTCTGGAAAAGCGTCTGCAAGTCACACGCGGCATTCTCGCAGTGCTGGAGCGCTGCCGGCATCCATTGACCATCGTTACCAAGAGCGCGCTGATCGTGCGCGATATCGATCTGCTGTCGAGTCTCGCCAAGGATCATCTGGTGTCGGTGATGTTGAGCGTGACATCGTTGAGCAGCGATATCAAAAGGACGCTGGAGCCGAGGACGGCTTCTCCTCAGGCGCGTCTGCGCGTGATCCAGCAGTTGTCGGAGGCCGGAATCCCGGTCGGAGTCCTGCTGGCGCCGGTGATCCCGGCGATCACCGATCATGAGATGGAAGACATACTCGCCGCGGCAAAGGCTGCCGGCGCATCGCGTGCGGGTTACGTTTTGCTGCGTTTGCCGCACGAGCTGAAAATCATTTTTCGCGACTGGCTTGCCGAGCATTATCCGGACCGGGCCAAGCATGTCATGTCGCTGATCAATCAGGCGCGCGGCGGAAAGGACTATGACTCGCAGTTCGGCACGCGCATGCGCGGTACCGGACCTTACGCCGAGCTGCTGCGCACGCGATTTGAATTGGCAAAGCGAAAACTCGGCTTCGCTCCAGCAAGCGAGCGCTACGAACTCAATACCTCGTTGTTCCGGCCGCCGGCGCCGGACACCCCGCAACTATCCTTGGGACTGTAGGCCGCGACAAGGAGAATACTCATCGTGATCTACCATCGACGATCAACTGAAATTTGCGGGTGCGTTCATTGAGGGGGATTTCCGCGACGATCGACACCTGGAACGTCACATTGGCCAAACCTTTTTGCTGCAATATTTCCTCGAGGCGTGCCTCGACTGCGGCCGCGGCTGCGGTGCGCGCCTGATCATCCAGAGCCGCCTCCACGCAGATCAGAAAGCGGAATGAACTCGGCCCTGTGATCTGCATTTGAAATCGAGTGACTCCCGGCACGAATATCTCGTTGATGGTGTGCGGGCTGATGAAATCCTGGTCGCCCGCGCTGTTGACGAACAGCGGCATCAATTCGGTCCGGCCCACCAGGTTTTCGATCACGATGCGGCGGGCGCCGGGTTCACTCACGGGGCGCAGAATGTCCGACATCCGGTAGCGGATCAACGGCATGGTGTAATTGAAGAGATTGGTGATGACCGAATGGTCCTCGTAAATCTCGAACGTCAGATTGTCATCCATCAGAGTCATGGTTTCGCCGTCGGGATCTGAGATCCCCAGCAGCATGTGCTCCGTGCAGGCGTACAGGCTCGAAGCGGTCGCACCGTGAAAAGCTCGCGACAGCATCTGCATGTCGCCGGTGGCGAACACTGCCATGGGCCTGATATTGAGGCGCCCGGCCAGCTGTTCGTCGGCGAGCATCTTCAGCGCGGTGGTATAGCCGGAAATGACATCCGGCTTGAATTCGTTGAGTTGCGCGATCACCGCGGGCAGCGGCGTGTTGACCTCAAAGGCCCTGGCCTTGATGAGCCAGCGCAACGCGCCGCGCTGCAGGGCCGCCACACCGGTTACGCCCGCGTAGTGCCCACCGGTCGCGCCATAAAAGGCCGCGCGCAGCCGCCGCAAGCCCGGCCAACGGCGCGGAAAAAGGTGGCGAAACGCCTTGCGGTTGCGCCTCGCGTTGACCCGCATACGCGCGTAATCGGCGGGCGAGTACAGAAAGTAGCCGATCTCGCCCGAGGTTCCGGACGTGTGCACGACGGTGATCTCCTCGAACAGGAGCTCCTTGGGATCAGAAGAGCGCGTCAGGAAGTCCGCGACCACTTGTTTGGTGATGCGAGGATCCGTGACGATGGCATCGAAATTCGCCATGAGCAGCTTCTTGGTGAGTTCGGGAAAGTCCGACGGGGCGCAGGTGTCGAGATCCAGACCCCGCTCACGAACGATGCGGGCGTAGTAAGGCGCATGGGCGTTGGCGTGGCGCACCAGACGGCGGAATTTTTCGCGCTTGGCCGCCTCCAGCTCGATGCGGGATTGCGCTGCAGAACTCATTTTATGACTCCCCGCGCGGGAGTATAGCGCCGCGGGCCAGTGGCTACGGGACAGCACCGCGGGATCGGGCCTTTGCGCCGCCCGTAGCAGTAGGGACAGAGGATTGGGTCGTAGAAGGGAGTTTAAGTCAGACGCCGAGCGGCGCGTCAGTCTCGCTGGCTGGCAGGAGGTGCCGCGGCGCGTGGGGTGTGTGCTGGTCAGACTCGCCGTTAGGGTAGCGCGAACAACTGATTACAAATCGCGCCGAGTTTCTGTCCCAACTCGGCGCCTCGTAGGCGCAGCGACCCGGGGGCGCCGCCGGCGTCAATGCTGCAGTTCCGATTGGCACCTTTCATGGCGACTATCCCAATCATCGACTGCGAGGCTTTGTCACCGACGCCCTGCAACGGCTCAGGATTGACGAGGTATTTCTGGTATTCGTCAAAGGCCGCTGGGCCAGCATTGGTAAGGGTGATGGTTATGGTACCGGCGCTGTCGTTGGTCGTATAGGAACAGGCCTGCGCGCTCAGCGTCTTCGCTGATCCGGAAGGATTGGTCAGGATCGCAGCAACCACATCGCGGCTGAGGTAGCGATCGCAAGCAGTCGCACCATTGGCAATCCAGGCGTCGGCGCCGGTCCTTCTGGGAGACTCCGGAGTTTTGGAACAGCCGGAGCTCGCACACGATGCTGCGACAACAATGAGTGCAAGCGGCGTCCATCTATTCATAAGCACCCCTTAGACATGCTGCGACAGGAATATTGCGACTTCGCCAAGGGCTTACAGATCCGAGCAGATCGCCGCGAGCAATGATTTGGCGTTTTCATAGTCTGCGGATTGCAGGTCCATGCCGACCATCACATCGGCCTTCACCGCGATGAGTTGTGTGCCGTGGAGCAACGTGGCGTTGTCCCATGGTCCTTTGAGCGAGCTATCCGTCTTGAATCCGACCTGCGTGGATGCTCCGCGGGCCGCCCCCCCGCCACCGCCAGCCATTTGCATCAACCCGCCGATCATGGCCGCGGTCTTCGAATCCTGCGGTATTGAATCCAATCCGCCCATTGGAATGCCGCCGCCCATCACCGATCCGAGCGTCGAGGAACCGTTCTTCAACATGTTGTAGTTTTTCACACCGCCTTGCCAAACGTACTCGACGGAGTAGGTGCGAACACCCTGCGGGGTGCCGACCCGATACACACACTTGGACCCGGCGGGATCCGCCATCGGGGCGCTCGCGAGTGCTCCGATCGCCGCTTCGACCGCCGCCCGGGGCACGACGTCGCACGCGCTACCTGCGTGTCGTTTCGGCTTTGGCACGGCGGCCACCGCGCCCGCACCGTCATATGCCAGCGGATCGTTGAAACGCGGCACCAGCTGCCTTGCGATCGCAACTGCATCGGACTGCTTGCCGCTCATGCCGCTCACATCGACATTGACACCCTGATCGCCTTTGGTGACAAACAGCGTGCCACCCGGAATCCAGCTCGCCTTGTCCCACGCGCCATCCGACGCTTGCACGATCACCCGATGAGTGCTTGCCGACATGCCTGTCTGACCCGCCTTGTCGAACGCATCACCGACGGTGTTCGGCAGCGATTCGACAATACTACCCGCCTGAGCCGCACCCTTACCGTTCCAGGTAATGCTCAGCTGCCGCCCATCCGAACCGCGATATACGCACTCATCGCCGTGAACATTCGCCATTCCGTCCGCGTTGGCGCGATACGGCGGGGTCACCAGCACGCCGACGTAGGATTGTGCCTCACTCGCCGCGAACAGCGTGCACGGATCCGTGGCCGCGGCCGCTGCCGCAAATGAAGGCAAGAGTGCCGCGGCAACGCCCAGAGCAGCGACCGTTTTCAGAGAACCCATACGAGCAACCAGCATTCGAACCTCCCGTCGCTGCACCGGCGCGGCGCGTCGGTTTCGCTAAAATGACTGTCCACAAGATGACAACCGGAAGGCGGCCGGAATCCCGCCATCGAATCTCCAAGGCATCGGGGGCCCGGCCCATCGGGTTGGGCTATACTATTTTCCGCAGCCGACACTCGATTACGCGTTCTGCAGCAACATCATGCATCCGAGCGATCAAGCCGCTGGGTTTTCCCCCGAACAGAAGGCGCGTATTTACTCGCTGCTCGATGAGCTGTTGGATTTGCCCGAAGATCAGCGAGTCTCGACCCTTCGCAACCGGTACATCGATGATGCGGCGGTGGCAGACGAAGTTGAAAGCCTGTTGCATGCTGCGAGAGCCTCCGATGGGTTTTTAGCGATGCCGCCACAGCC
>Ga0302326_10011286_pt1 | contig 19268 bp, 22 predicted proteins | sample Palsa_T0_3_FD_202264 | JGI IMG/M metagenome (GOLD analysis project Ga0302326, IMG submission 202264) | Peat permafrost microbial communities from Stordalen Mire near Abisko, Sweden - Palsa_T0_3 | ecosystem: Environmental > Terrestrial > Soil > Palsa > Peat permafrost | place: Sweden: Abisko...
CTTTCGCCCGAAGAAGCCCGCGAGTATCTGGCCAGCTACGGCTTGAAGGAGTCCGCGCTCGAACGGCTGATCTCGGCCACCTACGCGCTGCTCGGCCTGATGAGCTTCCTCACGGCGGGCGAAACGGAGGTGCGCGCCTGGACCATTCCGATGCACAGCACGGCGCAGAAAGCCGCCGGAGCCATCCACAGCGATTTTGAGAAAAAGTTCATCCGCGCCGAAGTGGTGAACTGGCAGGCGCTCATCGATCACCATGGTTACCCAGGCGTTCGCGAAAAAGGTTTGCTGCGGCTGGAAGGCAAAGAGTACATCGTCAAGGACGGCGACGTGCTTGTGATCCGGCACGGTTGATCCGGGGTTTAGCCTCGTAGTGCGGCCGCTGCGACCAAAACAGCGCGAATATCGCGGCCGCCAGGCAACTCCACGCGAACCAGTCGCCGCGATTCGTGTAGAACGTGACGCCGTCGCGGAACGCGAAATGAACCAACGCAGTGGTTTCCTGATACATCGGGAGGCGTTCGTCGATGTGACCCGCGGGATCGATCACCGCGGTAATTCCGTCGTTAGTGGATCGGATCAGCCAGCGGCCATTTTCCACCGCGCGCATGCGGGCGATCTCCAGGTGCTGCTCGCGCGCCGCGCTGTGCCCGAAGTAGCCATCGTTGGAGATGTTCACCAGCAGGTTCGCGCCGCCTTTGACGAATTGCCGTACTTCATCGGGAAACACCGATTCGTAGCAGATGAACACGCCCAGCCGGTGCGCATCCATCATGGGGAAAACCACGATGCGATTCCCGGGGACGAAGTCGCTGATTTCTTGCGTGATGCGATTCACGAAGCCGAAGAATTGGGGCACGTACTCGCCAAAGGGCACCAGGTTGATTTTGTCGTAGCGGTCCACCAGCGCGCCGTTCGGGGCGAGCAAGACGGCTGAATTCAGCGGCGCTCCTTCCCGTGTTTCAGCCACCGTGCCAAACAGAAAATACGCGTGCGCTTGTTGCGCCAATTGCGCGGCTTCCTGGTGAAACGCGGGATCGCGATAGTAATACAACGGGCCGGGGCTTTCCGGCCAAATGACGATCTCAGGGCCGCTCCGCTCGGACGCTTCCAGCGATTCGCGGATGATATGGTCGCGTTCCCGAGCGGCTGAAGCGGGCGTCCATTGTTCTTCTTCGGACATATTAGGCTGCAACAGCAGCGCGGCGTCGGCGGGCGTTTCACGCGCCGGCAGATCCGGCAGCAGCAGCAGCGCGGGAACGATGGCCAGCCAGTACAGATGCTTGCGCTCGCGCCGCAAAATCAGCAGAGCCACCACCGCGGACATCAGCGCGAAGACGAACGAAATGCCGTAGACTCCGGTGAACGGCGCAACGCGCAGCGGCAGCGGCATATCGATTCCGGCGTTGCCGAGCGTGAGCCACGCGAAGCCAAATGTTCCATGCGTCCGCTCGATGCCGGTCCAAAGCGCCGCGATGGCCGGAATCGCGTAGCGAGTTTCGATCAGCACCGCGGCCAGCATGCTGAAGATGGCCAGGTGCGCTGCCTTGGCGACGCAGAACAGAGCGAAAGTGCCCCAACTGCCCCAGCGTCCCATCGCGCCGTGCACCTCGAGCACGAATTGAATCCAGTAACAGATGGCGAACCAATAAACGATGCCGGCGAACTCGCCCAGCAGGAAGCGCCACAGCGGCCGGGGTTCGCGCGCAATAGCGATCAGCAACGGGACCAGCGCCACGGGCGCGAGCCAGGGCAGGCCAGAGTCCGGAAAGATCAGGTTCGGATACAGCAAAATGAGCAGCATTGCCGAGAGCAATGCCAGGCTGAGGTTGATTAAAAGCCTCAATACTTCCGCATGATGGGATTCTTGAAACCCACGGCTTCGAGGTTGGTGCGGGTCTGAGCTTGCGTGGGAGGATCCGCGAGCGGCCCAACCAGAACACGGAACATGCCCTCCTTGGGCGCGGGAGCGAGCACCGCGTGGAATCCCCGCTTGGCCAGCGCCTCGGCGATGATTTCGGCGTCCGGCCGCGTGGTCGCCACCACCTGCCAATACTGGCCGCCGGCTACTTGTCCAGTCACCGGAGCGCGCTCGGGAACGGGAGTGTCATCACGCGAGGGAAACGGCCGGGGCTTGGCATCCTTCGCCGGCGCTGGCGCGGATTTTACAGCCGGCTGAGCGACCGCGGGTTTTTCAGGTTCCGAAGTGGCCGCGGGAGCCGCATCGTCGGTCCCAGAGCTAGACGGTAACGGTTGCAAGGCGGACGGCCCGGAGGAAGTGGAACCGTCGGTGGACGCGGATTCCGGCGGATGCGTATCGCCGCGCGCCGGGTCCGAAACAGCGGCCGACACGGAAGAGTTTCGCCCCACGATGTAGCCCATCGAGAAAAATACGCCTAGCAGCGCGACCACGATCACGAACACGCTGATGAGCTGGCGGTTTCCTAGTACAAGTTCAAATTCGCCTTCGTCGTTTTTCGGCAAGTTGGATTTAGCCTTCCAGTTTCTTTTACGGCAGCTTCTTACCCGCCAGGTGATCGATCGCCCCGGCTAAAGACGAGAATATATCGATCGGCAGTGGGAAAACAACCGTCGTGTTCTTATCGGAGCCGATCTCCACCAGCGTTTGAAGATAGCGCAGGGTAAGCGCGGCCGGCTGCTTCTGAATCAGCTCGGCGGCCATGGCGAGTTTTTCAGCCGCCATATACTCGCCCTCGGCATGAATGATCTTGGCGCGCCGGTCGCGTTCTGCTTCGGCCTGCCTGCCGATCGCGCGAATCATTTGCTCGGGCAGATCTACTTGTTTCACCTCAACCACGGTGACCTTCACTCCCCAGGGTCCGGTGTGCGCATCCAAAACCGATTGAAGGCGCAGATTTAATTTCTCGCGCTGGCTCAGCAGCTCGTCGAGCTCTACCTCGCCCAGTGCGCTACGCAGAGTGGTTTGCGACACTTGCGACGTCGCGTACAGAAAATTCGAGACCTCCAGCACGGCCTTGGTCGGATCCAAGACGCGGAAATAGACGACTGCATTTACCTTCACCGTCACGTTGTCGCGCGTGATGACGTCCTGCGCCGGCACCTCCATGGCTTCAATGCGCAGCGAGATGCGGACCATACGGTCGATCGGAGCGAACACCAGGATGACGCCCGGTCCTTTGGGATGCGGCAGCACGCGGCCCAGGCGGAAGATCACGCCCCGCTCATATTCTGCCAGAATCTTGATGGAGGACAGCAGGTAGATTACGACAATCAGCAGCGGAATGAGGATAGTCAAATCGGGCATGGCAACCTCGCGGAGGCCATTTCACTATACACCGGGCCGAGGATGCATGGCAGCGAGAAGTCGCTTATCGCCCGGCGGCCCGGTCCGCACGCGTGCCGGTGTGCGATATAGAAGTGGAAAGGCTAAACGTAATACCCCTGGTACACGCGGCTTTCCAGCCGCGTTTCTGCCAACTCGCGAGGAAGCGCGGCGTGAGAGGTTTTTGAATTCCAGGTATGAATTGGGCGTCTCGGTGCTGATGCCTAAGGGGCGGGCAAAACGCGGCTGAAGAGGCCGCGTGTACCCTACGCTCGCGTTTCCCTGTTGGGCGGAGATCAGCCGACTAGCGCCGCTTGAATCTGTAACGCCGTTGTAATATGTAGGATATAGAATGCTCCCCATGGACCATATCGAAATCGGGCGGACGCCCGGCTCCGCAAGCGACGTCTCAATTCTGACCCTCCAAGGCCCACTCACGATGAGGACGTTGTTCGATCTTCAAACCGCGCTGCGCGAGCCCGATTTGAAGAGCGTGATCATCGATTTTTCGGGCGTGCCGTATATCGATTCCGCCGGCTTAGGCGTCGTGCTCAGCCATTGGGCGCACACGCAGAGAAATGGCCTAAAATTCGCAGTGGTCGCAATGCCCGAGCGCGTGCGCGTGCTTCTGGAAATGACCAAGGTCGATACTCTTCTGCCTATATTTCCCACCGCCGCCGACGCGGAACGCAGCTTTGCCGGTGCTGCTGGCGCGCCCCAGATTGCGCTGAAACCGTAAAATCTATTGCCTGACTGCTAGAATTCTGTGATACGTTAGTAGATCGAGCAGTCGCCGAGCAAGGCTTTGATCAAGGACTATATCGCGTTAACGAAGCCGCGAATCACTTGGCTCATTCTCATGAGCACGGGTGTCGGTTACTTCTTCGGAGCCCCAAAGGGCTCACCCGGTTGGTCCGGCTGGCATTGGGCAACGCTGCTCCATACCATCATTGGAACCGCATTGATTGCTTCCGGGACTGCGGCGCTCAATCAATGGTACGAGCGCGAGGCCGATGCAAAGATGCGGCGCACGCAGGCTCGCCCGTTGCCCGCGGGGCGATTGGCTGCGTGGAAAGCGCTGGTTTTCGCCATACTTATTTCGGTGGTTGGATTCGCCGAGCTTTGGATTGGCGCCAACGCGCTCGCCGCGATGCTCGGCCTCTTCACGCTGCTGTGCTACTTGTTCGTTTATACGCCGCTGAAGCAGCGCTCGCCGCACTCGACTACGATTGGATCCATTCCCGGCGCGATGCCGCCGCTGATTGGCTTCGCCGCCGCCAGCGGCACGTTGACATGGGACGCATGGGTGCTGTTCGCGATTCTGTTCTTGTGGCAGTTCCCTCACTTTTACGCCATCGCTTGGATGTACAAGGAAGACTACGCGCGCGCCGGAATACGCATGCTGCCGGTGGTTGAGCCGGACGGCCGGTCGACCGCGCGACGCATTCTGCTGTATTCGGCTGCGTTGATTCCCATCAGCCTGATGCCGAAGTTTTTCGCGATGGCCGGCAACTTGTACATGTACGGGGCGCTCGCCTTGGGCCTCGCGTTTCTCTACGCTGGGCTGCGCATTCGTTGGGACCGCACGCGTCAGCAGGCGCGGCGGGTTTTGCTCGCATCGGTAGTTTATTTGCCGGTACTGTTCAGCCTGATGCTGTTAGACCGTCCCGCATGAAGCTGTTGGCTGTTCTCGCGTTCACAGTGGCGTTTATGGCCTGCTCACGGCATGCTTCGTCGCTGGAGGTCCTCGGCCAAGTTCCTCAATTCGAGTTGATCGCGCAAGATGGCCAGCCGTTTCTCAGCCAGGCGCTCGCGGGCAAAGTCTGGATCGCGGATTTTATTTACACCACCTGCCCTGGACCTTGCCCGCGCATGACTTCCCAGATGCGGGAAGTGCAGGACGCGGTGTTAAAAGTCCCCGCCATATCCGGCGATGTGCGCCTGGTTTCGTTTACCGTTGACCCTGCAAACGATACGCCACCGGTCCTCGCCGCGTACGCCAAGACGCATGGCGCCTCGACGGCCATGTGGTATTTTCTCACCGGACCGATTCCGGTATTACAGACCCTGGATCGCGACGCGTTCAAGCTCGGCGACATCGACGCGAGCATGCAGCACAGCACGCGATTCGTGCTGGTGGATCGCCAGGGGCGCATTCGCGGTTATTACGACACCTCGGAATCGTCCGCGATCCCGAAGGTGATTTCGGACATCGGCGCGCTCGCGCGGGAACGCGGCTGATGGACGTTCATTCGCTGCCGGCAGTGAACGCGACACTGAACGGGATCGCGGCGGTGTTGCTGGTAATCGGCTACACCTTCATGCGCCAGGGCCGCATCCAGGCGCACAAGCGCGTGATGCTGACTGCGTTCTCGGTATCGGCCGTGTTCCTGGCGAGCTATCTGCTTCACCATGCCTTGGTCGGCATCGTCTACGACCAACACACCGGCGTACGGCATACGGTTTACTTGGCGATCCTGTACACACACACGACTCTGGCGGTGATCACCCCGGTACTCGCGATCATCACGCTGCGGCGCGGGCTTCGGATGGATGTGCTGCGGCATCGCGCGATCGCGCGCTGGACGTTTCCGATTTGGATGTATGTGAGTGTGACAGGGGTGGTGGTGTATTTGATGCTTTATCGATTGTGAGGGAAGAATTCAGAAGTCAGAATTCAGAAGTCAGAATGCGCTGCACGTACCCTTCGAGGCAGCGACTGGTTTCTTCCAACAAGGCCATAGCGGACGCCGCGTCTCCATAGCGAAGGTCGTCCGTGAGGATCAGGTAATATCGGCACTCTTCGAGAGAAGATTGGGCGATGTTTAGAAATCGCACTTTGTCTCGACAGCCTCGGCGTTTGAAGCCTTCCGCGATATTGGCTGCGATAGATACTGCTGCACGGCGCAACTGACTGGTCAATCCGAATGTTTCGTTCTTTGGGAATGTAGCCGTCACTCGATATACCGCGAGAACAAATTGGTGCGCCCGCTGCCAAATGATTAGATCGCGAAATGTCTTCGCCGCCGCGCGCTCCAAGTGAAGTCGTGGGCCGTTAGGCCCCTTCCTCTCTTCTGAATTCTGACTTCTGAATTCTGTATTCTTAAACTGTGCCACGGACAAAAAGTCACCTTACCGCTCAAACTTCCGCCGGCGGCTGCGCCTCCAAACTGAGCCCCAAGATTCTGGACCAGGTGCTCGCCCGGATTCCGCGCTGGGCGAACGAAAACGTGCTGGTCGGGTTCGATACCGCCGACGACGCGGGCGTGTACCAGCTGACGCCGGAGTTGGCCCTGGTGCAGACCGTCGATTTCTTCACGCCGGTCGTCGACGATGCTTACACCTTCGGTGCGATCGCCGCCGCCAACGCGCTGAGCGATGTTTACGCCATGGGTGGGAAGCCGATCTCGGCGCTTTCCATTCTGGCGTTCCCCGCCCAGGGCGATCTGGACGAGCTGGCGGAGATCCTCAGAGGCGGCGCGGAAAAGATTCATGAGGCCGGCGGCGTGGTTCTGGGTGGCCACAGCGTCAAGGATGATGAGCTGAAGTTCGGCTATGCCGTCACCGGCACCATCCATCCGGACCGCGTCAAGACCAACGCAGGCGCGCGTCCCGGCGATGCGCTGGTGTTCACCAAGCGCATAGGCACGGGCGTGATATCGACGGCGTTGAAGAAGGGAATCGCGCGGGAATCCGACGTGCAGGCCGCGGTGGATTCCATGCTGAAGCTCAATCGTGAAGCTTGCGAGGCCATGCTCGCATTCGACGTGCATGGGTGCACGGATGTGACCGGCTTCGGGCTCGCCGGACATGCGCGTGAGATGGCGCTGGCGAGCCGCGTAACTCTGGAAATCGATCCGCGCAAGATCCGGTTCTTGCCCGGCGCCGAAGAGTATGCGAGGCAGGGCGCGATTCCGGGCGGGTTAAGCAACAATCGCGAATTCGCGGCCTCATGCGTGGAGGGAAGCTGGGAATTTGAAGCGCTGCTGTATGATCCCCAGACCTCGGGTGGCTTGCTGATTGCGCTGCCGGAGCGCGATGCCGCGCGCCTGGAAGCGAAACTGAGGGACGCTTACCGCATCGGGCAGGTGACACCAAGACAGAATAAACCTATCGTGATTACTTGAGCGGCTCAGGGGAGTGTGACGCGCTTGCCTTCCAGCGGTGTTGCATGGGTGGGGCCTTCAGTCAGAGTGCCGACGGCGTTATATGAGTCGCATCGAAGACGTACACGTGATAGGAAAGGGTGCGCCAAGATCGTTGACGAACCGAAACCAGGCGACACCACTGTTGGGTCTACCGCTACTTAGCTTCCTCCGCCGTGATGCCGCCCTGGGCCGCCGCCGCCGCTGCCTTCGCGGCCTTGGCCTTCTTGGTGTCCAGCGCTTTCTGCACCCACTTGTCGGCGGTCTCGATGTCGGCCTTGTATTGATCCGGCGAGTCGTCCAGATCGGCTTTCTCGCGGATCAAAAGGTTCATGTAGGCCATCGCGTCGTCATAGTTCGGATCGATGTCCAGGGCCTTCTGCAAGTTTTTGATGCCGTCATCGATGACGGCGCTGTACTGCGTCTGCAAGTCGGCCTTGACCTTCTTGTCCTTCAGTGGACCGGGTTCTTCGGGTTTCAAACCCAGGTCGGCGCGCGCCCTCATCCAGGCGGCGTACCACTTCACCCAATCAATCACCGCCAGGCTATAAAAGCCCTCCTTGTTTTGCGGATCGGCGGCGATCAGCTTGAGGTACCATTCCTTGGCATCGTCCAGCTTCTTAAGCTTCTGGTCGAGGTCCGGCATCCCCTGCGCTTGCTGGTAGCTCAACGAGGCCAGCGAAGCGAGCGCAGTGGTGTCCGACGGACTCTTTTCCAGGACCTTGAGGAATTCCTCTTTCGCCTCTTTGGCAAGCTGCATGTTCTCGGGCGACTCGGCGCCGGGAATGTACTGGCTCATGTACGCCGTGGCCAGGTACAAGCGCGGCATCGTATTCTCCGGATCTAGCTGCACCGCGGTCTTGAAGTAATCCACCGCTTCGGTGTAATGCGCGCCCTTATAGGCTTGGACACCGTGGTTCAAGGCGTCGCGCGACCGGAGTTTGTCGCAGCCTGTTCCGAACAGAATCAGCAGTCCGATTCCCGCTACCAATAATGTGCTCTTCATGACGTTAACCTTGGACATTCCGAATTCTTACTCCCCAATTCTGACTTCTGAATTCTGAATTCTCGGATTTAGTTACCAGCCTCCACCTTCGGTGTCATTAGACCGACCTTGTCGATCTGCGCGCCTTTGGCGATGTCGATGGCCCGGGCCACGGTTTGGTATTCCAGATCGGGGTCGCCCTTCACGAACACCACCCGTTCGGCGCGAGTCTTGAAGATCTGTTCCAGGCGAGGACCGAGCTTGTCGAAATCGGTATCCTCCTGGTTGATGTGCATCGACTTGTCTTTATCGATTACGATCACGACCGTGCGCTGATCCGTATCCTGCTGCGGCTTATTCTTATCGGGAGGTTCCGGCGCCAAGGCTTCCAAGCCGTGCGGCGTCAGAGGGGTGATGACCATGAAAATGATCAGCAGCACCAGCAGAATATCGATCATGGGCGTCATGTTGATGTCGCATCGTGGCCCTGATTTGGGGCCGCCCACTGCCATTGCCATAGTTCGTTACCTCGCTTGTTATGAACTCTTACTGCTTGAATCTTACTGAGCAGGCGCGGCTGCCGCTCCGGGTTGCTGCGGTTTGTTCTCGTGAGGCTCCTCGGTTATGAGGCCGATTTCGTTCACGCCGGCCGCGCGCAGGTTATCTACGACATCCTCTACGCTGGAGTACTTGGAGCGGGCATCGGCCCGGACATAGACCGTCTTGTCGAGCTTGTTGGTCAGCAGATCGCGCACTCTTTCGGGGAGTTGATCCGCCGTGAGTTTGATGTTGCCCGGGCTCAGGAAAACGCCCCCATTACGCGTGACGGAAATGAGTATCGCGTCTTCCTTGTCGGCCGCTTGCATAGTGATGGGATTCTTGGTCTTCACCAGATCCACGCTGACGCCTTTGGTGAGCATGGGCGTGATGACCATGAAGATGATGAGCAGCACCAGCATGACGTCCACCATGGGCGTCACGTTGATGTCGGCTACGGGCGGAGGAGCTTTCTTCTTTTCCATTTCAAAATCCTTTCGGCGGAGAGGCGCGGCCGCTTTTCAAAAAATTAGGGGGCCGCGCCCCTTCCGAATTCAACTCGCGAGTCTTCTCGAACCTTACTTAGCGGCGCTGGCGCGCTGCACGCGCTTCAGGAAGTAGTCCAGAAGCTCGGAGCTGGAGTTGCCCATCTCCACGTCGAACGCGTCAATGCGATTGGTGAAGTAGTTGAACGCCCAAACCGCCGGGACCGCGACGAACAGACCGATAGCGGTGGTGACCAGCGCTTCCGAAATACCGCCGGCGACCGCGCCCAGACCAGTGGACTTCTGCGTCGAAATGCCCTGGAACGCGTGAATGATGCCGACCACGGTGCCGAACAGGCCCACGAAGGGCGCCGTGGAACCGATGGTGGCGAGGCCGCTGACGCCGCGCTTCAGTTCGGCATGCACGATGGCTTCGGCGCGTTCCAGCGCGCGCTTGGAAGCTTCAATCTCTTCACCCGAGATTTCCGAGCTGAGCTGATGCGCGCGGAATTCCTGCAAGCCAGCCACCACAACCTTCGCCAGATGGCTCTTGCTGTAACGGTCGGCGATCTTGATGGCCTCGTCCAGTTTGCCTTCGCGCAGCGCGCCCGCCACGGCGGGTGCGAACTGCCGCGATTGTTTGCGGGCGCCATTGTAGGCGATGGCGCGGTCGATCATGACACCGATCGACCAGGCCGACATGAAGAACAGCAGGATCACAACCAGCTTGGCTGCCCATCCCATGTTCTCCCACATGCCCCGCACGTCGAAATTGACCGTTTCCTGCAAAAGCATAAACGACCAAACTTGTAATTGTAGAAACATCTGATTCTCCCGAGAGTTGAATTTTAGACTTCTAAGAGCTTAGCGTAAAATTGACTTCAATCGTGGTGACAACTTCCACCGGCTCCCCATTGAGGAGTGTCGGCTTGTATTGCCACTGCGAAACCGCTTGTTTGGCGGCTTCCACCAGCAACGGATGGCCGCTCACCAATTGCAAATTCTGAATGGAGCCGTCCTTGCCGATGATGGCCGTGAACCGCACCACGCCCTGAATGCGGGCTTGCTTGGCCAGCGGCGGGTAGAGCGGAGTGACCTTGCGGATCAGGTTGGCTTGCTGCACATTGCCGCCCACGCGGATACGCGTCGGGCCGGCGGGCTTTTCTTTCACCGGCGGCGGCGGAGGAGCGGCACTGGCAACGCCGCCCAGGATTCCACCGAGCACGCCGCCCGGCGCTCCACCGGGCATTCCGCCCACCACTCCACCCACGACACCGGAACTGGAGGGAGGAGGAAGCTCTTCTTCCTTGATGTTGGCGATCTCTTTCGGAATGGTCTTGGGCGCCATCAGCTTGCCGGCGTCGAACTGGCGGGGGATGACCTTGACAACCTTCGGCGGCGCGGGCGGGGGTGGCGGCGGCGGGGGCGGGGGTGGCGGCGGAGCCACTAAGAAACTGGTTAGCTGAGCGCGGGGCAGCGTGTCGGTGTAGATCAGCGGAACCAGGATCAGAGCCAAAACTATCAGCACCTGGAATCCGAACGTCAGGAACACCGACCACGTCTTGTGCGTTTTCGCGGTGCTCACAAAAGTTTGCTCAAACATGCCTCACCTCGTTCCCAAAAGTACCTTACCTAATTTGCGTAGAAATCATCATACAACGCTCTGCGCCGTTATTTCACCTTGGCGGCCCCGCGCCGGGGACGCTCCTTGCCGGCCGCGGGCGCCGGCGTCTTGACCTTCGCCGCCATCGCCGGAACGCTGGGTTCCTTGCGAGGACTGGCCGCGCCACGCGGGCCGCGCTTCCTTCCCTCCAGGAAATTATGCCAGAAGATCAGGATCGGGCTAGCGATAAAAACCGACGAATAAGTACCAACGATAATGCCGCACACCAGCGCGAACGCGAAACCGTTCAGCACCTGCCCGCCGAATAAGAACAGCGCCAGGGCGGTGATCAAGGTTAATCCGGAAGTTAGTACTGTGCGGCTCAGGGTCTGGTTCACGCTTTTGTTGATGAGGGGCTCCAGCTCCTCCCGCCGCATGATTTTCAGGTTCTCGCGGATGCGGTCGAACGTGACGATGGTATCGTTCATCGAATAACCGACCAGCGTCAGCAGCGCGGCCACCACCGTGAGAGTGATCTCCTTGTTGAACAACGAGAACAGGCCGATGGTAATGAGCGTGTCGTGGAACACGGCGATCACTGCCGCTGCCCCGTAGATCCATTCGAAACGAAACGCAATGTAGACCAGCATGCCGCCCAACGCGTACAGCACGGCCAGGATCGCCTTGCGCTGCAGCTCCGCGCCGATCGTAGGGCCGACCACCTCAGTACCAACCACCGCTACCGTATCGGGGTAGGTCTGCTGCTTGAGTACGTTCAGGACCTGGGGCGTTACGCCTGGTACCGAACGAAGGTCATCCAAATTGTGGATCAGGCCGGAATGCTGCTTCCGGTAGTCCAGGATGTTCGCCGCGAGCGTGTTAAGCTGTTGCTCCGAGGTCGGGACCGCGGCGGCCGGCAGAGCATCCCGGAGACGATCGGCAAGTCCCTGGGCGCCGCCCGCGTTGATGTTGTATTTGCCATTGCCCGGCTGTCCGAACGACGCCGTGAGCCGGTCGACGATCTTCTGGCGGGCTGCTTGCAGCGCCGTATCTTCCAGAGCGTCGATGCCGATGATGTCATCCTGCTTGCCGGAGACTTCCTGCACTTGCACCGGAAGAGCGCCGGACAGCGCCGCGCGTACCTTGTCGACGGGCGGGCGGTTGGCGAAAGTGACGGTAATCAGCGCTCCGCCTCGGAAGTCGATTCCGTAGCGCGGTCCCCCTTTGACAGCCAAGCTCACGAAGCCAGCCGCCGTGAGGATGAGGGACAGGATGATGAACGGCCACTTCTTGCCGAGAAAATCAAAGTCGGTATGCTTGAATAATTCCATGTAACCAGTCGCAGCGCCAGCATCCACGAATTTAGACACCGGCATGCGGGAAACAGTTCCCGCCGTTCAATTCAACCCATCAAATACTCAATGCCGCTACCTGCCGCTTGCCGGACAACTCGAAGTCGAAGATGGTCCGCGAGACGAAGACGGCTGTAAAAAGGTTGGCGACGAGGCCGATCACCAGGGTAACCGCGAAGCCCTTGACGGGGCCGGTCCCGAAGATGAACAGAAACGCACAAGATACCACGGTTGTGACGTGCGTGTCGATGATCGTCAAAAACGCCTTGGAGAAGCCCGCGTCCACGGCCGCAACCACTGCCTTGCCGGCGCGCAGTTCCTCGCGGATACGCTCAAAAATCAGGACGTTGCTGTCCACCGCCATACCAATGGTCAGAATGATGCCCGCGATGCCGGGCAGCGTCAACGTGGCGTCGAAGTAACTCAAGGCCGCGATCAGGATGACCGCGTTCAGGAACAAGGCGAGGGTGGCGTTGATTCCGGAGCGCCGGTAGTAGATCAACATCCAAAGCACCACCGCCACCAGGCCCGCGATACCCGCGCGGAAGCCTTCGCGAATCGAATCGGCGCCCAGCGACGGGCCAACCGTCCGTTCTTCCTCGTATTTCACGCCGGCCGGGAGCGATCCGGCGCGGAGATTCAGCGCCAGGTCGGCGGCCTCTTCCTGCGAGCTGGCGCCGGTAATGCGGCCGGTGTCGCTGATTTTGCTTTGAATGGTGGGAGCGCTGATCACCAAACCGTCCACGACGATGGCGGCGCGGTTTCCGATATTGGCCTGCGTGTAAACCTCAAACCGTTTGGCGGCTTCCTGGGTCAACACGAAATTGGTCTCCCAGCGATTCAACTCGCCTTGCGCCGCGCTGGCGTCACGAATGTCGGTGCCGCGCACCACCGCGCCGCGCGATACCAGATACCAGCTCGCCTGGCCTCCACGCACGGGCGACGGCACCAGCTTGGTGTTCAAGGGCAGAATGCCTCCGTGCTTGGTGAGCGCTTCTTCCCGGGAGTTGAACGGACCATCCTTCACTTCATCCCATTCCAGCACCGCTTGAGTCTGCAGCAATTGTTTGACGTGCGCCGAATCGTCGACGCCCGGAAGCTGCACCAGCAGCTCCGCTTCGGCATCGCTGCGACCCGTGGGCTGCACGGACGATTCAGCTAAACCCAGGGCGTTGATCTTGCGCTCGATGGTGGCCATGGTCTGGGTCATGGTGTCCTGCTTGAGCTTGAGGGACTGGGTGGGCTTCATGGTCAGTTTGTAGTCGCTGGAATTCAGAGCCGTCGGCACCCAGTCGCTGAACTGATCGTTCACGATGGCGCGAAACGCGCTGCTCTTGTCGCTTGGAACTCCCTTGACGTCGATCTCGATCTTGTCGGCGTCCTGCAGCGTCGCCGGATCATTGCGCGTGAGATCGCCGGAAGTGGGGATGGAGTCTTTTTGAAGCTCCACCTTCAGGCGGTCAATGGTGTTGTCCGCGAAGGCCTTGAAGGCATCCTGGAGTTGGACCTGCATGACCAGCTGGGTGCCGCCGCTCAGATCGAGCCCGAGATGGATGTTCTTGTGCCAGTTGGCGATCAGCTCGTCCTTGGACTTGGGAATTCCAATGATGCCGTACAGGCATACCAGAATGACCGCGACGATGATAGCGGCCTTGATCTTGATGTTGCGATTCATATGTTAATTGGTAAGCCGTGCTGAGCCGCGCGTGTCAGCAAGCGGTTTCATGCTTTCTTTTCCTCACTCAGCAAACTCGAAATGGCGCTGCGCGCCACCTGCAACTTCACGTTGTCGGGTTTTACCCGCAGTATCAGCGTATCATCCTCGTTCACGCTGACAATTGTCCCGACGATTCCGCCCGTGGTCACCACCACCTTGCCGTTTTCGAGCGTCTTCAGCATTTGTTGTTGCTGGCGCTTCTGCCGCTGCATCGGCATGAACACCAACAGGTAAAAGATGGCCACCAGCGCCAGGGGTAACAGCAATCCCATGATCGGGTTGCTCCCTGAAGTTTGTGCCTGCAATAAGAATGCAAAAAAGGTCATGCGCACCGGCGGCTGTTCCCACTCCCAGCCTCACACTAGCTAATCATCATCGAAGGATGGAATCAAGGAGTACGACAGCGGAAGAACTAACTTGATTCTACCGCCGACTTGCGGACGCTGTACAAGAAGTCCCGAAATCTCCCAAGCAGTATAGCCTGCCTCATTTGGCGCATCATGTCAAGGTAGTACTTCAAATTGTGGATCGTCGCGAGCGTGGAGAATAGCATTTCGCCTGCCTGGAACAGGTGGCGGAGGTAGGCGCGCGAGTATGTGCGGCAAGTGATGCACTGGCAGTTGGCGTCCACGGGACCCGAATCGTCCTTGTACCGGGCTTGCTTGATGATGACTCGTCCAGAAGCCGTGAACAGGCAGCCGTTGCGGGCGTTGCGGGAGGGCAGCACGCAATCCATCATGTCCACGCCACGGGCGACGTACTCAGGCAGTTCCTCCGGCATTCCGACGCCCATGACATAGCGCGGACGATCGCGGGGCAGCAACGGCGTGGTAGCCTCGGTCATTTCCAGGCTCAGCGAGCGGGGCTCGCCGACCGAGAGTCCACCGATCGCGTAGCCCGGCGCGTTTAGATCCAGAAGTTCGGTGGCGCAATCGCGCCGCAAGTCGGCGAACATGGAGCCTTGGACGATGGGGAAGAGAGCGGAAGAGCGGGGAGCGTGGCAGGTTCTTTGTTCCAGGTAGTGGTAAGCGGCACGCGCCCACCGCACGGTCCGGCGCATGGCTTGATGGGCCGCTTCGTGACTGGCTGGGTATTCCAAGCACTCATCGAGCGGCATCATGATATCGCTTGCGAGCGCAAGCTGGACATCCACGGTGGATTCCGGCGTAAACATGTGCGCGTCGCCATCCAGGTGCGAACGGAACAGCACGCCTTCATCGCTAATCTTGCGCAGATGGCTCAGGCTGAAGACCTGGAAGCCGCCGGAGTCCGTCAGGATCGCGCGCGGCCACGACATGAAGCGGTGCAATCCTCCGAGTTGTTGGATCAACTGGTGGCCCGGACGCAGAAACAGATGGTAGGTATTCGCCAGGATGATTTTGGCGTCCAACTCTCCGGCCAGGTCGCTCTGCATCACGCCCTTCACCGTGGCGTGCGTGCCTACGGGCATGAAGGCCGGAGTTTCGACGATCCCATGTGCGGTGTGGATGCGGCCGGCGCGCGCGCCAGTATCGGGGCACTCGGCTTCGAGTTCGAAACGCACTATTTCACTGTAAGCAATTGCGGTTTTGAATACGTTGGGAATTGGAACATCGGGTCAACGTCCAGAAGCGGAGCGAACGGGTTGTGAGGTCGGGCCGGGAGTGGCCGCGTAAGGGTGCTTCGGCAACAAACGCGCAAGCGTCGTAAATCGCCTGTTCGACGCGGTCGGCCGCGGCTACGTTGTCGTCCGCAATATGAGACCAGATGTCAAAAATATCCGCTTTAGCAAGCGCCGTGAGAGCATACGCGCTCATCGTCCGGGGCTTTACAGGCGATTGGACAAGCGCCAGTCGTCTTTCATAATCTGAATTTCACGGCGAGCCTGTTCGCCGTCGATCAGTTCGCCGCGCTCGGCCTGTTGGAAACCTTCCTCGATGTGAGCCGACAACGCCAGGCGTTCCTCCTCGGTCCAGCTTTCCTCGGCATCCTGCGCTTCAAGGGCGCGGCGCAACACGTCTTCAACGCTGTCATAACCCCCACTGGAAAGCCGCTTGTTGATAAGCGTCTCAAGGTCGGGCGGGACGTTCAATTGCATGGATGGTTCTCCGTTCTCGTTTTCATCGTAGCCTTTCAACGCAATTCGATGCTATCGGCCACGCCGGGAAAGGAGTCCCTTGCCGAGACCGCCAGAACGGCGACGGATTCCTTCTTGGGAGCGGATCGTCAACACGGCGGCTCATTCTGTGCCTCTCAGGATCGCTGCCATAACGCGCGGGCTGCGCCGTCCATGCATGACTGCGACAACCCAGAGCGGCTTTTCTCCGCGGCGACGGCATCCCAAATCCAGTTGAAGTCGCGCGGACTTCCGGGTGACGCGATCACGAACCGTTCGGGGTTCTGCGGGCGGGGGCGCTCTTTTTGCGGAAGTGGGCAATGACCGCATCGCGGGAGAAGGGCTTCACTTTGCCGCTCTTCAGATCGTCATAGCGGCTGTCGAGCATTTCGCGTGTCTCCACAACTTCGGCTAGGTATATAGCCAGGGCATCCTCCAGCAGCTTGTTGGCAGGACGTCCAGTCTCGATAACCAACTAGTCAATCTTGGCTTGCAACTCGGGGGCGAAATTTACTTCCATGGCTCCTTTACTTCCATGGCTCCAGAGTAACCGAATCGGACGATACCCGCTGCGTTACGCTGAGAGTTTCCTCGCGATGCTCTTCGACCCCCTCCAGCGGCGCTTTCGCGCCCGTCGCATGGCCTTGCTGGCGAAAACCGTGGGACTAACGCAGGACACTCGAGTCTTGGACGTCGGCGGCACGGTCGAGATCTGGCAACTGGCGCCGGTCATGCCGCGGTTGGTTTTATTGAACCAGGCGCGGGCGCGGTACGAGATCGGCGCGGCCGAGGCGGTGGTCTTGGGCGACGGCGCCAGCCTGCCGTTCGCGGATCAATCCTTCGATCTGGTTTTCAGCAACTCAGTGATCGAACACGTTGGCAGCCGTGCGCAACAGGCCCGCTTCGCCACCGAGATCGCGCGCGTCGGCAAGCAATACTGGGTGCAAACTCCGAACCTGTTTTTTCCCATTGAGCAGCACCTCTGGACGCCTTTTGTCCACTGGCTGCCGAGCCGGTGGCAGGCTGCGGTGCTGAAACGATTCTCGGTTTGGCGAATCCTCACGCGCACGACACCCGGCCAGCGCGAGTTTTACGTGAGCCACTACCTGGATTCGATCCGTTTGCTCGCGGCGTCCGACCTGCGCAGTCTGTTTCCTGGCGCCACGGTGCTGCGGGAACGTTTCCTCGGATGGACCAAGTCGCTGATAGCATGGCGGGACACAAGGCGATCAAACAGCAAGCCTGGGGTACCATGAAAATTCACCATGAAAATTCAACCCCTCGCTAACTTCTAATGGCCCTTCGTTTCTACAACACTCTCACTCAGCAGGTAGAGCCGTTCACCTTGCTCGAAGGCAACACCGTGCGGATGTACACTTGCGGTCCGACGGTTTACAACTACGCGCACATCGGTAACTTCCGCACGTTCACGTTCGAGGACATTCTGCGGCGCTGGCTGCTCTATCGCGGGTTCGAGCTCGATCACGTCATGAACATCACCGACGTGGACGACAAGATCATCCGCAACGCCATCGCCGAAAACACTTCGCTCGCCGACTACACGGCTAAGTACACTGAGGCGTTTTTCGAGGATGCGGATGCGCTGCGGCTGCAGCGGCCCGAGCATATCGTGAAAGCCACGGAACATATCCCGGAAATGGTGCGCGCCATCGAGCAACTGGCCGAACGCGGTTTCACCTACCAAAGCGACGGATCGATTTACTATCGCATCGCGAGGTTCCCCGGTTACGGCAAGCTCTCGCACAACGATTTCAGCGGCATCCGCGCCGGCGCCCGGGTGGACGTGGACGAATACGATAAAGCAAACGCCCGCGATTTTGTTCTATGGAAAGCGCCCAAGGACGGCGAGCCGTTTTGGGACAGCGCGATTGGTCCGGGCCGGCCGGGCTGGCATATTGAGTGTTCCGCCATGGCGATGAAGTATCTGGGCGAGACGCTCGACATCCACGCGGGCGGCGTGGATCTGATTTTTCCGCATCACGAGAATGAGATCGCGCAATCGGAAGCCATAACGTCGAAGCCGTTCGCGCGCTTTTGGCTGCACTCGGAATTCCTGAGCATCGACGCGCAGAAAATGTCCAAGTCGGCGGGGAATTTTTTTACTCTGCGCGATTTGCTGGCCGACGGCTATCATCCGGAAGTAGTTCGTTATCTGCTGACGTCGGTGCCCTATCGGAAGAAGCTGAACTTCAGCGTCGATGGATTGAGGGCCGCGGCGGTAGCGATCGACCGTTTGCGCAACTTCAAGCTGCGCTTGGAAACCGACAGGTATCCGGAGGGCGCGAACGAAAGCATCCTGGAGCGGACCCGCTTGGCGGTCCGCCAGTTCGAAGACAGCCTGGACGACGATCTGAACACCGCCGAAGCATTGGCCGCGCTGTTCGAATTCGTGCGCGACGCCAACACCGCCATGGACGCCGGAGAGTTTCGGGCCGGCAACACCGCGCCGGCGCTGGATTTGTTGGACCGGTTCGATCGCATCTTCGACGTGCTGCGGCCCACGCTCTCGGAAGCCGGTCTCTCCGATGCGCGTATCGAGGAGCTCATCCAAGAACGCAGCGCGGCCAAGAAGAGCCGCAACTTCGCGCGATCCGATCAAATCCGCCAGGAGCTGCTCGACGCCGGCGTCGTCTTGGAAGACACTAAAGAAGGAACGCGCTGGAAGAGAAAGTGAAGTGTGAGGAACGAGGCCAAGGCATGAAGATTGAAACCAAGGTGGTGCATGCGGGCGACCGGAAAAAGGATCCCGGACGGCCCGGGGGTTTTGTTCCCTCATCGACGCCGATCTACACCGCAACCACATACCTCTACGAAGACACAGCCAAGCTCGATCGCGTGCTGGGCCTGGAAGAGCCGGGCTTCTGTTACGGCCGCTATGACAATCCGACGCGCAGCGCGCTGGAAGAATTGCTCAACGCGCTGGAAGGTGGATCGAGCGCCCAGGTTTGTTCATCGGGGATGATGGCGATCCACGTGGCGCTGCTGGCCGCGCTGACGGATCGGCGCAAGTCGGTGCTGGCGGCGAAT
>Ga0302326_10011288_pt1 | contig 19266 bp, 14 predicted proteins | sample Palsa_T0_3_FD_202264 | JGI IMG/M metagenome (GOLD analysis project Ga0302326, IMG submission 202264) | Peat permafrost microbial communities from Stordalen Mire near Abisko, Sweden - Palsa_T0_3 | ecosystem: Environmental > Terrestrial > Soil > Palsa > Peat permafrost | place: Sweden: Abisko...
GATCCTTCGCGTATTCATCTGGCATCCCTTCCGGCCTCGTTGGCGCGAGACCCTAAAACGAAGTGATGCCAGTTTTATTACATGTTCGAGATTCGCGCGCCCCTATTTAGCGCGTCGTACGACAAAACAATGCGATTATGGGATGCGCAAAACGGGCAATGCATTGGTGAACTATCCGAGCATAGCGACCAGATTCGCTGCATCGATTGGTCGCCGAATGGCCGCCTCATCGCTACCGGCGCATCTGATTCCAGGGTGATCCTTTGGGATGCGTCAACCCGAAGTTTTTTCAAGAAATTTTCGTCAAACAACCAATGGATTAATGCATTGGCGTTCAACGCCGAAAAGTCTCTACTCGCCATCGGTCTTGGCGACGGAAATATTATGCTTCGATATCCAGCGAGTGAAAAATCGCGAAAGAACCTCAGAGCGCACCGCACTTATGTCAATGCGGTTGTCTGGATTCCTGGAACGAACCTTCTTTGCTCGGGGTCTGGCCGTGGCACGATCCGCTTGATCGACGTGCAAAAAGAAAAGTCAATTAAAGAGATAAGAGAGCATGACGACAAAATTCTTAGACTCTCCGTTTCCAGTGATGGACGACATCTCGCGTCCCTGGGCCAAGATCGCCTGATCATATGGGATTGCAGCACATGGAAACCGATTCATACCGTTGAAGGGCCGTTTCCCACCAGCACGTACCTGCCATTGGCATTTGGCAGAACTGCACCGATGCTTGCAACCGCGAGCGCGACTGATCCAACGATTGTTCAGATCGTCCACTTTCAATGAATAACCACGGGCTGTGTGGAGACTTTTATAAGTTAGCGGCGCCAATGCCTCCATTGAAGTAGCAGCGACAGGACTCGAACCTGTGACCCGGGGCTTATGAATCCCCTGCTCTGCCAACTGAGCTACGCTGCCGATTGTTTTGGGATTCTAAGCGGGGTGAGGGGACGGTTCAATGTCACTGCCGGCTGCTTCCGTAAGCGGTGATCTCCGACGGAGTAAAATGCTCCTGCGACATGTGGCTGATGAATTCCGGATATCCCGGCGCGCCCATCTCCGGGATATCAAGCCCTGCCACTTCGACTTCGGGCCGCACGCGGTTGGAGCCGATCCATCGGCCAATCAGCGAAAACACCACGCCCGCAACCACCACGTTCCACACGATGCAGACCACCGCCGCGATGGTCTGCGCGAATAGTTGTTTGAACGAATGGCTCCCATAAAACAGGCCGACGACGTTGCCGGAAACGCCGTTGTAACCGTCGCCGTATGTTCCATTGGCGAACAGTCCCAGCGACAGGATTCCCCACAGCCCGCCGATGCCGTGAACGCTGATCGCGCCCACGGGATCGTCGATCCCCTTGCGCTCCATCCACAGCACGCTCCAGACGACGATCAACCCCGCCACAATCCCGATGAACATCGCCGCCATCGGGCTGATAAACGCGCACGGTGCCGTGATGGCCACGAGCCCGCCGAGCATTCCGTTGCACATCATTGACGGGTCGGGCTTGCCGTACACTTTCCACATGAAAAAGCAGGCGGCCACGGTCGAACCGCCGGATGCCAGCATGGTGTTGACGGCGATCAGCCCGATGCGGCTGGTCACGCCCGAAAGCGAAGACCCCGCGTTAAATCCAAACCATCCGAAAGCGAGGATGAACGTCCCGATCATCATCATCGGCACGTGGTGTCCGAAAATGGGACGCGGGTTTCCGTCCTCATCATATTTTCCGATGCGCGGTCCGATCATCGCGGTCAGGATAAACGCCATTGCACCGCCTTGGAGGTGAACGACCGACGACCCGGCATAGTCAACCGCCCCGTGTCCCAGCCCCGCGTTAACGCCCAGCGCCGCCAGCCATCCGCCGCCCCACATCCAGCACCCATACGCGCTGTAAATAAACGCTCCAACGCACAGGCTGAAAATGGTGAAACTCTTAAAGCGCCATCGTTCCGCCATCGCGCCGGTGGGGATGGTGGCGGTCGTGTCCATGAACACCATCATGTAAAAAAATAGCACCATCGCACCTGGCGTCAGCGAGCTTCCGCTAAGGAAAAAGCCGGATAATCCGCAGATTCCCCAGCTCTTTCCGGCAATCGGAAGGTACAGCATATGATTCAGCACGGAGGTGCCGTACAGGTTCAGCGAAGATGGTCCGCCGATCAGCGGCGCGCCTGATCCCGCGGGGGCGCCGTTCACCCCGCCCATCATGAATGCGAATCCGCACACGAAAAAACCGAGCATTCCCAGCGAATAAACCAGGAAATTCATGCTCATCGTGTGGGCGACATTTTTGGCGCGGGACATTCCGGCCTCCACCAGCGCAAAGCCTGCCTGCATGAACATCACCAGAAACCCTGCCAGAAGTGTCCAGATAAAATTGATCGCCCGGGAATGCTCGGCAAACTCGGAAAGAGTCGAATCCATAAGGTGCGTCAAGGTACAGCGACCAGCGCATTCCAACAAGAAAAGCCGTAAGCCGCGCCGAAAAAAGAACGGCCGCCCTGGCACGGGCGGCCGTCTGATGAAACCACTTCTTTGAAATCCAGCGTTACACCGGGGTTGTTGCCGCCGGTTTGGTCAGGAATACTTCGCGGCCCATCTTCTTGCTCTTGGCGATGAAGTATATCCCACCCAGGATTCCCCACAGGGCACAGAATCCAAGGGCGATAAACGGCTCCTTCTTGCTCATACCGACGACCGCGAACGGTCCGATGAGGTAAAAGCTCATACAAGCCAGGTTTGCAAGAATTCCGAACAGGGGGATGAAGATATGCTTGATCGGATTGTGCATCTGATGTTCATGGAAAGCCACCATGGCACAGATGCAGCTCATCATGTACAGCAGGAAGGTTCCGAAGTTGCTGATCAGGGTAATGATGATCAGGCTATTGGGAATACCGCCCGCTGTGGCGAAGCTGAACACGCCCTTATACCAGAGGCTGGCTTTCTGATCGGCGGAGAGATTGGTATCCAGCGCCGCCGAAGCCGAGGGGCCGCAGAGGTAGAAGACCACGCCATAAATTCCGATGAACACGGAAAGCGTGGCCAGTGTCCAGATGCAGCGGTGGGGCGTATTGTTCTTTCCGTGCAAAACGCCGAAGTGCATCGGCACTTCTTCGTCGCGTCCCATAGCATAGGTCACGCGAGCGCCGGTGTTAATGCAGGACAAGGTCGTTCCGATCATGGCCAGGAACACCGTGATGGCTTCCCAGAACATGAACCACCATCCGGCCTTGGCCGTGCCGAACACCCAGGCGCCGCAAAGCTGCATCATGTCGCCGATCGGCGCGGAAGAACCGGCCGCGGTGACATTGGTGTAGCTGCTGCTCTGGAAGTAATTGGCGGCAAAGTATTCGAACAGATAACAGAATCCGCCCTGAATCAGCAGGGAGGCGACGATGGCGATGGGAATATGCTTCTTGGGATTCTTCGCTTCTTCACCCATCGACGAAACCGATTCGAAACCGACCAGGCACAAGATCGCGATACAGCCCTGGATGATCACGAACATCGGCGAGTGCCAGTAGACGACTGACTTGGCGCTGTCGTGATACAGGAAGGTCCACTGCCCGGTCTTGGGGTCCTGAAGCATACCGCCCTTGTAGGAGGTTGTGTTCACCTCGGGAATGGATTGAGTCGCACCGGCGGGCAGAGCGCCGGTGGTCTTACCATTGGCATCGGTGGGAATAACCACCGGATTACCGCTGGAATCATTGATGACATTTCCCTTGGCATCAGCAGCGACCATGATTGCGATCATGTTGCCGTTGGAATCGACCTTGGGAGTGGTCGCTCCGCTGGGATCGACAATCTGCTTGGTCGGATCCTTGGGATCGGGAATCATGTTGGGGGTCGCATCCTGTACATATTGCGTCGGCGTACCGGTGGAATCGAGCGTCCAGTCAGGATCGCCTTCATGGACTTTAAGGCGGTGGGTAATGGCCATGCAGGCGAAAATCAGCAGGGCGGTAATCTGAATGATGTTGATCGCCACGTTGACGCTGGTTGCCCCGACGACGCCAATATAGGCGATGTAGGAAACCCCGTAAGCAAAGATGACGGCGAACACGATCATCAGCAGGGGGCTGTTCTCCGCCGTCGTAAATTTCGCGGGTAACAACTGCCCGGCCATGTAGCCTATGAAAATGGATGTAACGCACACCATCACACCGGGATAAACCCAATAATAAAGGTGACTTGCCCAGCCAACAATGAACTTGTAAAGGCGCGCCCATTTGAACGCTTGCTTTTTGGAAAGGAAGGCCTGTTCGGCGAAGTAATAACTCGAACCGGCACCGGGATAGAGCTTTGACAACTCAGCGTAAGAGACTGCCGTTGCGAGGCATAGCAGCGTTGCCAGGAGCATCCCCATCCACATGGCGGAACCGGCGGATGGCGATCCATAGGCCGATTGCTCCGAAAACGTCAGCCATAGAAACGCTCCAGGCGCGATCAGCGCCATGGCATTGCTCGTCAGCCCGGTAAGGCCGAGCGTAGGTTTCATCGTTCCCTGGGTGCTGCCCGACGATGGTGTATCCGGAGTTTCAGTTGCCACAATCACTCTCCTTTGGACCTTAACAAGTTAGAAAATGACGCGCAATGGCAATTACAAACATCATGCCAATAAAATGATTGTTGCAAATTGCAACGTTTAAACCGGGACGTCCAGTAGTAAGCCGCGTTTTGCTCACATCCGGTGAGTTTTCGACGGACGCTTAAAAACTGTGCATGGCGGCGCAAAGATGTGTCGGCAAGCCGCGAAGATGCGCGTCTTGTCAGGTGAATATCCCGGGCAAACTTGTATTGTTTCTCGCCCTATCTAGAATCACCGCTTAACCGCGTTTTTGATCGTTTATGCAGATTTCCTACGGTGGATTGTCGATGACGGGGCCGGTTCGCGCCAACAACGAGGACTATCTAACGCTCTGGCAGCCCAAAGATGCGGCCGATTGGCGAAACCGCGGCGCGATTGCGGTACTCGCCGATGGGGTCGGCGGGCAATCCAAAGGCGAAGTGGCCAGCAAAATGGCCTGCGACGCGGCCCTGGCCACGTTCCTGGAGTCCAAAGCATTGGCGTCCCCCACCCAGACCCTCTTCCAGATGTTCCTTGCGGCAAACATCGCCGTCTACGATGAGAACGTCAAACACAATGGCTCGGGCCGGATGGCCACCACCCTCACCGTGAGCCTCTTCCGGCACAACGAAGTCAATATAGGCCATGTCGGGGATTGCCGCGTCTACATCGTCCAGCAAAACCGCATCCGGCGGGTGACCAACGATCATTCCTATGCCGGCGTGCAACTGAAGCTGGGTTTGATCACCGTGGACGAGGCGATGAACAGCCAGATGCGCTCCGTCCTGACCCGCACCGTGGGCCAGGAGCCGACCATCCGCGTCGATTACCACACCATCACCGTTCACGGCGGTGATATCGTGGTTCAGATGTGCGATGGCATGTGGTCGCAGCTCACCGAGGGCGAAATCTTTGAAATCGTCAACCGCCAGCCGCCCGAGGAGGCGTGTAAATCTCTCGTCCGCATGGCCGAGCGGCGGGGGGCCGACGACAATCTTTCCGTTCAAGTCATCCAGGTACAGGCCATCGAGCGATTGAGCTACTATCGCGGCCTTCCAACCTTTCAGAAAGAGAGTCCCGCCATCATGGGCAGCGAATTGGAAGTGGGTCAGGTTCTCGACGGCCGGTTCCGAATCACTGATCTGATCAGCCGATCCGGGATGGCGACGATTTTCAAGGCCATCGATCAGAAGGACGACAGCGTTGTCGCGCTCAAGGTTCCCTTCATGCAGTTCGAATCCGATCCGGGTTTTTACCAGCGCTTTCAGCGCGAGCAGGCCATCGGCAAGGCCCTCAAGCACCCGTACATCCTAAAGATGCTGGATGATGATTCGATCAGCAAAAGCCGACCATACATCGTCATGGAATATCTGGAAGGGCAGACGCTGGGCCATATCATGCACAGCATCCGCCCGATGCCCGAGCACGATGCCCTGAAAATCGTCAGCCGAATTTGCGAAGCGCTGAGTTACATGCACGAGCACGATGTCGTGCACCGCGACCTCAAGCCGGACAATATCATGATCTGCAACGACGGCAGCATCCGGATCATGGACTTCGGCATCGCCAAGTTCGAAGGCCAGCGCCGGTTGACCTTCGGTGGATTCACGCCCGCGATGGGCACGCCGGATTACATGGCTCCCGAACAGGTGAAGGGCAAACGAGGCGATGCCCGCACTGACATCTACAGCCTCGGCGCGATCCTTTACGAGATGGTCACCGGCTCCGTCCCCTTCGAAGGCGCCAACCCGTTCATCATCATGAACAGCCGACTGAGCGGCGATCCCATCGCCCCGCGCGTGAAAAATGACAAGATTTCTCCCCAGGTAGAGGAAATCATTCTCCATGCGATGGCCCGCAATCCGCAGGAGCGATACGCCACCGCGCTGGAGATGAAAGACGACCTGGATCACCCGGAGAAAGTTCAGCTCACCGGTCGATGCGACCGCCTCGTGGTGCCTAACCCCGTGACGGGAAATCTGCGGCGATATCGATTGGTCGCCCTGTGCATTCTGATTCCGGTGCTGGTGTTTGCGGTCACTTGGGGGGCCAAGCACCTGCACATCAGCGTGAAATAACGCTATTCGCTTGGACAATTTCGCGCGCCCGGCCGAGGGCATCGTCGATATTCCCGAACATATTTTCCTCGCCGATTTTCTCGACCAGGCCGTATTCGGTCATCGCAAAGATCGGCTGCGCGTGAACGCCCGACAGCAGAAGCCGAGTTCGTCCCTTCACGCATTTATCGTGAAATTCATCCAGCGCGTGCATCCCCGTGGCGTCGATGGCGGGCACTCGGCGCATACGCAAAATGAAAACTTTCGGCGGACGTTCCAGGCTTCGCAGCGTGTCTTTCAGCCGGTCCGCAATGCCAAAGAAAAATGGACCGTTGATCTCGAAAACCTCCACCCCGGCCGGCACCTCCCGCCGAAGCAGGGAATTGGGATCGCTCAGATCGGCGAATTCTTCTCCGACTTCATCGATTTCGCTGCGCACGGCCGCGACATTGGTGACTTCGCTCATCCGTTTCATGAAGAGCATTGCCGCCAGGATCATTCCCACGCCGACGCCTTTGGTCAAATCGGTCAGCACGGTCAACCCGAACGTCGTTAGCAGCACGAGCATATCGCCGCGCGGAGCGCGAAAGATCGACTTGAAATGGTCAAGTTCCGCCATGTTCCACGCGACCATCACCAGGATTGCCGCCAGCGCTGCCAGCGGAATTCGGCTCGCATACGGGGCCAGCAACAGCATGAGCAGCAGCAACGTCAGCGAGTGGATTATTCCCGCCAGCGGGGTTCGACCGCCGCATTTCACATTCGCGGCTGTACGCGCGATCACCCCGCTGGCGGGGATGCCGCCGAAGATGATCGATCCGATATTCCCCAGACCCTGCGCGATCAGCTCGCAATTGCTTTTGTGCCGACCGCCGATCATGCCATCAGCCACCACCGCGCACAAGAGCGATTCGATGGAGCAAAGCAGCGCGATCGTCGTCGCCTCGGGCACCAGCGTCACCGCTTTGTTCCAGGCGGTCGCGACATCATTCCAATTCGACAATTTCACCGGCAGGTGCGGCCTCGGAAGCGTGCTGGGAATGGCGCCAAATCGCGATCCGAGTGTTTCAACGCCGTGAAGATGTCCCAGCGACACCAGGACCGCGCTCACCACGACCACGATAATCGCCGCCGGCATCCGCGGGACGAGGCGGCGCATGACAACGAGCACGACCAGAGATCCGATTCCAATCGCCGTCGCCGCCGTATTGATCGTGTGCATCGACTGAAACAGCACCCGCCAGCACGCAAGAAAGCTCGACGGCGGATTATGCATCACAACGCCGGCGTCGTTCACATAGCTGATCGACAATCCAAGCAGATCGCGGATTTGCGACGTGAAGATGATTACCGCGATTCCCGTCGTGAACCCCGTCGTCACCGGATAGGGGATGAACTTGACGAGCGAACCCAGCTTCGTGATGCCCATGAGAATGAGGATCACGCCGGCCATCAGAGTTGCGATGCACAGTCCGTCGTATCCCTGCTTTGCAACGATTGCCGCGACAATGGCCATGAACGCGCCGGCCGGGCCGCCGATTTGCACCCGGCTTCCACCCAGCGCGGAAATGATGAATCCCCCGATGATGGCGGTGAACAATCCCTGCTCGGGCCGCACGCCGCTGCCGATGGCCAGGGCAAGCGAAAGCGGCAGGGCGATGATCGCGACAGTCAATCCCGCGGCTAGATCATTGAAAAGAAATTGCCGTCCGTATCCTTCGCGGATGCAGACGATGCTTTTCGGCACAAAATCGTCGGAGATGTGCCAGGAACGGCGGTGTGGCGCGCCGGGCGAAACTGCCGGAATGTTGATCTGAGCCATAAAATGCCTTCGCCGCGTCGCGCCTTCGCCTCCCCTTTATCGGCCAATCGCTTTACAATCATTCCATGATCAGGACTCGATTCGGGAAAACAAATTTACAGGTCTCGGCACTCGGTTTCGGTGCCGCTGAGATCGGATTTCTAAAAACCGACCGCCAGCGCGTCGCCGAGGTATTGAACCTGCTGCTTGACGAAGGCGCCAACGTCATCGATACCGCCGCTTCCTACGACACTTCCGAAGAAATTATCGGCCAAACGATCGGGCATCGGCGAGATCAATATGTCCTGATCAGCAAATGCGGTCAGAAAGTGGCCGGCCTCAGCGGCGCGGACTGGTCGGCGGAGCTGATCTCGCAAACGGTTGACCGGGCGATGTCGCGACTTAAGACCGATTTTCTCGATGTCATGTTGTTGCACTCGTGCGATGAGGCGGTGCTGCGAAAGGGCGAAGCGCTGGGTGCGCTGGTCAAAGCGCAGAAAGCCGGGAAAGTGAAATTCGTCGGCTACAGCGGCGACAACGAGGCGGTGGCGTATGCGGCGACCATCCCCGACGTCGCAGTCGTCGAAACAACGATCAACATCGCCGATCAAGCCAATATCGATCTGGTTCTTCCCCTCGCCCGAAAGCACGATGTGGGCATTCTCGCCAAACGACCCATCGCCAACGCCGCCTGGAAGAAATCTAACGAGCAGCCGGGCTTTTACGGTAGCTACGCACAGCCCTACGTCGATCGGCTGGCGAAAATGAAATTCGATCCGGCCTCACTTGGATTCTCCGGCGCCGGCGAAGTGGCGTGGCCGGAAATCGCCCTGCGATTCACCCTCAGCCAAAGCGGCGTCAACACCGCGATCATCGGTTCAACCAATCCGCAGAATGTCCGGAGCAATATTGAATTTGCCCGCAAGGGACCGCTGCCGAAGGAAACGATTCAAAAAATTCGCGACGCGTTCGCGGCAGGCCGGGGCGGGGAAAGCTGGCCGGGCCTGACATGAGCCGCGCTGTGAGCGAGCAAGCGCCACAGTTCGAATCGGGCGAATCTTCCGGCCCCGGTCGAGCGCGCCTGAACCTCGTCCCCGCGCAGGTGTTTCTGCCGCTCGCCTGGGTTCTTGGAATTCTTTACGCCGTTGTCACGCCTCCGTTTCAGGTCCCTGATGAGTTTCAGCATTTTTACCGCGCATATCAGGTTTCGGAGGGAAGATTGACCGCGTACCGCCAGGATGGCCGAGTCGGCGGCGAGCTTCCCACCAGTTTGAAAACGTTCGGCGAGCAGATCTGGGGCGAAACGTTCGATCCCACAAAAAAAATTGCTCCCGGGCGGGTCTGGGATTCCCGGCTCATTCCCCTTGATCCGCAAAACCGGCAGTTCTTCGTGTTTGGAAACGTGTCGTGGCATTCGCCGACAAACTATCTTCCACAGGCAATTGGAATCGCCATCGCTCGCGAATTTGGTCTGGGACCGATGGGGATTTTTTATGCCGGCAGATTCGCAAACCTCCTGTCCTGGAGCCTGCTGATCTATTTCTCGCTGCGCGTCATTCCGATTCTCCGCTGGACTTTCCTGCTGCTGGCGCTGACGCCCATGTCGCTGGCGCAGTCCGCGTCTCTTTCAGCGGATGCCACGGTCAACGGCATTTGTTTTCTGTTCGTGGCCGCCGCCGTCAGGTGCGCGATGACCGATGCGCCCATCCGCCCGCGCGAATTAGTGGGCCTGACGACCTGCGGCGCCGCGGTTGCCCTCGCCAAGACGGCGTATTTTCCACTGACTCTGCTCTTTCTGCTGATGCCCGCACGGCGATTTTCCAGCAGCCGGCGATATTGGCTGGCGTTCTGCATCTTCCTGGCGATCTGCGCGGCGACGGCGATCGGCTGGTCGCTCTGCACCTTCGGAGCCGAGAGTTACAGCATGGCAAACGTCTCGCCGCACCGGCAACTCATTTACATGCTGCACCATCCGGCCCTCATGTTGCACATGGAGCTTGGGATGCTCCTGGCAGTTCCGTTTCTCTCATCCATCATCGGACAGCTTGGCTGGCATCAGATCAAATTGTGGCTTCCCCTCACCGCAACATATTTCGCCCTGATATTCTGGTCCACGCAGCTTGGCGGAATTGTGACGCGCCGGTTCACCGCACGGCAGCGACTGGTTCTTGCCCTCGCCGCCGTGGGATGCTGGGGGATGATTTTCTCGCTGATCTACCTGACATTCACACCCGTGGGCGGAACGAGCATCAACGGCCTGCAGGGTCGCTATATGATTCCCGTGACGGCTCCATTTTTCCTGATGTTTTACTCCGCCCGCCGGCGTCCGCCCGGCGCGGGGGGCGCGTTGATTGCCCCGTTCGTCCTGCTGTTTTCCCTCTACGCGCTGGCGGTGCTTGTGCGGCGATTCTATATCTGGTAGTGAGCGATGCAGATGGATCAAGCCACCATTTCCGTCGCCGATTCCGCCGCCCAAATCCATCGGCAAAACCGCATCGCGCACTGGGATGCGCTGGCGCGCCGGCGCGACACGCGCGAAGGATTCGGCGGCTTCTATCGCCGGCGGCTGATCGAGGTCTACCGCTATCTCGTCCCGCCAAATCTCCGCGTGCTGGAACTCGGCTGCGCTCAGGGGGATCTGCTGGCGGCGGTAAAGCCCTTGATCGGCGTTGGGATTGATTTCTCCACCGCCATGATTGCCCAGGCCCGCCAGCGCTATCCCCACCTGTTTTTTATCCAGGCCGATGCGCACGAGCTGGTTCTCGACCAGGAGTTCGACGTCATCATTCTTTCGGATCTCATCAATGATCTTTGGAACGTGCAGACGGTCTTCGAGCATTTCCGCCGTCAGTGCCATCCAAAGACCCGCATCATACTGAACTTTTACAGCCGGCTCTGGGAATTGCCCCTGCGCGTGGCCGAGCGGCTTAAACTCGCGGAGCCGACATTGCAGCAGAACTGGCTCGATCAGAACGATGTGACCAATCTTCTATACCTTTCGGGCTACGAAATGATGCGCTACTGGAACGAGGTCTTATGGCCCGTTCCGACGCCGCTGGTCGCGGGATTATGCAACAAATATCTCGTGAAGCTCTTTCCCTTTCGGGCGATGGGGCTGACGAATTTCATGGTGGCTCGTCCGTTGCCGGTCCAGCCGCCCGATGAACCGCCGCCGCGTATTTCCGTGCTGGTGCCGGCTCGCAATGAAGCGGGAAACATCGACCAACTGATCGAACGAGTTCCGGAAATGGGGGGTGGGACCGAAATCATTTTCGTTGAAGGCCACTCCACCGATGACACCTACGGCGCGATTCAGCGGGCGATCGAGCGCCATCCGCACCGAAGCTGCAAACTTCTGCGCCAGCTCGGCAAGGGGAAGGGGGATGCCGTTCGCTGCGGGTTTGCCGCCGCGACGGGAGATATCCTGACCATCCTCGACGCCGATTTAACCGTTCCGCCCGAAGAATTACCGGCATTTTTCGAAGTGCTTCGCAGCGGGAAAGCCGATTTCGCCAACGGTGTGCGTCTCGTCTATCCGCGCGAGGAAAAGGCGATGCGAATGGCCAATCTGATCGGCAACAAATTTTTTGGTTTCGCCTTCTCCTGGCTTATCGGCCAGCGCATCAAGGACACGCTTTGCGGAACCAAGACCATCTGGAAAAAAGATTACGAGCTGCTGGCCGCCAATCGGTCTTATTTCGGCGACTTCGATCCCTTCGGCGATTTCGATCTGCTGTTCGGCGCGGCCAGGCTCAGCCTTAAAATTCTCGACGTCCCGGTCCGTTATCGCCAGCGAACCTATGGCACGACCAACATCCAGCGCTGGCGGCATGGGCTGCTTTTGCTGCGGATGGTTGCCTTCGCGGCCCGGCGGATGAAATTTATCTGATTCGATTTCCAACATGACAACTTTACCCCAACGCCCGACGCTGAAACTTCTGCCTCGAAACCAGTACGTCGGGGTCAACAGCCTCGATCCGATCCGGTTTTATCATTGGCCGATCTTCGGCGCGATGTATCGCCGCCGCGTGGAGCTTTGCCTGGGGGAATGCGCCGGCGGCGATCGCATTCTGGAAATCGGTTTTGGAACCGGCCTGACGTTTCTCAACCTGCATGATTCGTATCGGGAGATTCACGGACTTGATCTGACCGCCGACACCGCAGCCGTGCAGAAGGCTTTTGCAGATCGGGGGATTCAGACCGATCTTCGCCAGGGCGATGTGCTTCAGATGCCGTACGAGAATGAATATTTCGACACAGTTCTGCTGATCAGCATTCTGGAGCATCTGAAGCCTGAGGATCAGGCCCTGGCGTTTGCCGAAATTCGCCGCGTGTTGAAGCCCGGCGGGCAGGTTGTTTACGGGGTTCCGATCGAGCGCCCGCTGATGGTTTTCATGTTTCGCATGCTCGGATGCGACATCCGCAAGGAGCACTTCTCGACGGAGAAGGATGTCGCCGCCGCCGCCGAAAAAGTGATGCAGCGCGTCCGCATCCAGCAGATGACCAGCCGGCCGCCGATCTTTGGGCCGGTGTACGAAGTGGGCCATTTCAAGCGCATTTGAATTCCGGCAACAAAAGGTAGGGATATTCCCCACGCCGGTTATTTCTTGCGAATAGCGCGGGCGAGGCGTATCGTAAAGACGTGAGTTATTGTGCCGATTTCCAAGTCTAAAACTCTCGCGGTTGCGCGCGGTCCGGTGCGTTATGCGCTGGCGCTGGTGTATGTCGCCTCCGCGACGGGCATCGCATTTTTGATCAACCCGCACATCGGACAGTGCACCGCATCCCTCTTTTTTGCGGCCGTCATCCTCAGTTCCTGGACCGGAGGACTCGGACCGGGGCTGCTCGCCACGATCCTTGCCGCTTTTCTGGCGGGCGAATTTTATCGTTTGAATCCCGTCGGCTCGCGCGGGTTTGGCTGGGACGACTGGCTCCAGGCCGGTGTTTTCTTCGTGGTCGCTGTGCTGATCAGCTCTCTCACATCCCTGCGGCGAAGAGCGGAAAACGCGCTGCAGAAATCATTCGATGAGCTGGAAGTGCGAATCGACGAGCGCACCAGCGAACTTCGCCGCTCCAACACGCTGCTGCGCGAAAGCGAGGAGCGATTTCGCCTGATGGTGGACGGCGTGCCGGATTATGCGATCGTCATGCTCGATGCCAAAGGAATGGTCGTGAGCTGGAATCCCGGCGCCAATCGCATCTTCGGGTTCTCGCAGGATCAGGCGGTGGGTCTGAACGGCTCGGTATTTTACACGCCCGAGGATTCAGCCCGCGGCAAGCCGGCGGCGGACCTGCTCGATGCCGCGCAAGCTGGCCGCCGCGAGGACGAGGGGTGGCGCGTCCGGCGCGACGGCAGCCGCTTCTGGGCCAATGTCATCACATCCAGCCTGTGGGATGAAGCGGAGAACCTGCGCGGTTTCGCCCAGATCACCCGCGATGTCAGCGAATTGCGCTCGCTGGAAAAAGAAGTCCTGGAAATCAGCGAACGCGAGCAAATGCGCATCGGACATGATCTCCATGATGGCGTTGGACAGGAACTGACCGGCGTGGCGTTGCTTGCCCAGAATCTCCGCCAGCGGCTGGCGCAGCAGGGATCCGACGAAGAAGCGCAGGCCGCCCGTATCGCGACACTGATCAATCGCACGCTCGAGCAGGCCCGGAAGCTGGCGCGTGGATTTTCCCCGATGGAGCTGGGTCCGCAGGGGCTGGAAACCGCGCTGCGCGATCTGGCCGCCAAGGTCCAGAGTTCCATGCAGCGTGCCTGCAGCTTCAATTGCCGCGGGGCGCTGGAGATCACGGATGATGCCACTGCGCTGCATCTTTTCCGCATCGCCCAGGAGGCGGTCAACAACGCGGTTCGGCATTCCAGCGCCGCGCATATTCGGATCGAACTGGATACACTGGGCGGTGTAACGACGCTGGGTATCCATGATGATGGGCAGGGAATGTCAGGCGGCAGACCGCGCGGAAAAGGGATGGGAATCAGCGTGATGCAATACCGGGCCCGAATGATTGGTGGATCCGTTGAAATAAAAAGTTCCTCGTCCGGGACTTCCGTAATATGCACGTGTTCGAATGCACAAAATCATGAATCACCCGCAAGCCGCGGAAAAGAAGCGGCCGACAAACTCGTCTCAGGCGCGGTGGCGCGTTCTGCTTGTTGATGACCACCCCATCGTTCGCGAAGGCCTGGCCACGCGAATCGAAATGGAAGGGGACATGGTCGTCAGCGGCATGGCGGAAACCGCGGACCAGGCTCTCGATCTGATCAGGCAGTCCGAGCCGGACATTGTCATTACCGACCTGTCTCTTTCGGGCCGGCCCGGTCTGGAATTGATCAAGGAAATCCGTGCCTCCTGGGCGGCGCTGCCGGTGCTTGTGCTTTCCATTCACGATGAGGAACTGTGGGCCGAGCGGGTCCTCCGCGCCGGGGCGCAGGGGTATGTGATGAAATCTCACGCCACCGAAAAAGTAATGGAAGCAATGAGGCGCGTCCTGGCAGGTGGGATGTGGCTCAGCGACAACATGAGTTCCACACTGCTGGGCCGATTGACGCACCATCGCCAGCCGCCGATTCATGGAATGCCGCTTTCGACACTCAGCGATCGCGAGCTGGAAGTCTTTCAGATGATCGGCACGGGACTTTCGGTCAAGGAGATCGCCCAGCAATTGTTCCTCAGCGCCAAGACCGTGGAAGTACATCGCGAGCACATCAAGGAGAAACTCGGCATGCGCAGCAGCGCCGAATTATTGCGATATGCAGTAGTTCACACCCTGGAAGAACTGAAATAAGACCCGTTCGTGATTTTCATTTCATTTTCATAAATCACAAAAGCTGTACGAATTAGCATGAAAACGGGGCACTTCGCACCTGCCGGGCGATTCATAGGGAAAATACCTATATGAAAATGAGGGACACCGTGATGACGTGCGGTCTCAAAACGGGTTTGCTATGGGGGCTGGGACTTCCTGTAAGAGGTCTTGGTGCGCCTCGTCTGGTCGAGTCCGGTTTCCAAAGGGGGGGCCGGATTCGCTAGTGGGGCGTTTTTATTTGCGCAAAGCAAACCTTTCAGTACGCCCGCACCAGTTTTGCCTGCGGATAGGCATCTACTAGAATCTGGGCAAAATTTTCTCCGGCGGCTGCCCGGGCTTCCGCGCACCACTGGCACATTCCCACGCCGTGGCCGAAGCCGTGGCCTTCGTAGAACGTCACCGAATTGGCACCGGGGTCCGCGCTTATTTTGCAATAGCTGCTGGGCAGCGTCGGGCCGGACCGGGCATCGGTGTTCACGGCGGAGCGAAGCTGCTCCGCAGGCCAACTGTACTGGATGCCGCGCATGTCAGTCACGAGCACCCGATTGGGCCTCCCATAGCGATTGAGCTGCTGCACGTCGATCCGATAAACGGCAGCCATATTCACTTCCGGCAAGGCACGCCCGTTTTCCTGGCTTTGGCGCTGGGCCCAGACGTGAAATCTTCTCGTTAATTCCGCCTTGCTGATCGTGATGGGACCCCAGTTGAAATATTTCGACGCGTTGCAGCAATCGCCGTGCGATTGCTCGGCAAGCGGGGGGATATACGGCTCGCCGGGGAACGCATCGGCCGCGGCCTGGGTGACACCGCCGCAGCAACTGCTGAAATACGCCTTGAAAATATGCCCATCGCCCGGTCCGTAGGTGAGGACAAGCCCCTGCGTCTGGGCGACGGCTTCGCGGCTGACAGTGGTTTCCCCGTCGATGCCGCCGTACATCTGGCTGCGCTGATCGCCAAAGACATCCCAGGGTTTTGACCCGCCGCCCGTGCCGACCTCGAAGAGGGCGTAGGTTCGGGACGCGACGGCCTGCGTCTTAATGGCCTCAAGCGGCCAGGTTGCGTACATCTCCCGCGTCACCACGCCGGCAAGATAATCTTCAACATCGACATCGTTGATGACATTAAACCGCCCGCTTCCCAGGGGCATCAGGCGGATGTTTCCGCGGTAACCGCCCCCGTTCACGCGAATGGCCGAATCCCTCGGTCCCAGCGTCAAAACGCCGGGTCGGATCACTTCGCGCCCAACATGCCAGCCGTCGGCTCCAAGGGATACGAAAACCACCATTCCACGAGGAAAAGCGATAGTGACCGGCTGCGAATCCAGCCAGACCCGCGCGCCATCCGCACCGATACTGACACGGTCGGCATCTTCAACCAGCAGCACTCGGATGCGCGGAGATCGCGCCGCGATGGGTTGGCCTGAATTGTCCTGCGCGCACCCCGATGGAAGCAGCAGGCAGGTAATCAGCCCACAGAGAACGACCCGGATATAAAGCGAATATCGCAGTAGAGAATATCGCACCAGGGCCTCCTTGCCGAGGTTTGATCAAGACACTGAACTATTCTTCCAGCTTTCGCAGCGTCATGCCGAACGTGCCAAGCTGCTGCTTGATTTCGTTGAGGCTGGTCATTCCGAAATTCTTGCAGCCGAGCAACTCGTCCTCGGTTCGCGACGCCAGTTCGCCGAGCAAATTGATGTTGAGCCGCTGAAGCGCCTTTCGGCTGCGGACGGAAAGCTCGAGGTCCGCGACATTCTTGCTGAGAATCTCGGCTGGAATATTTCCAGTGACGGGAGCGGTGCGGCGCACGGTGCTTTTCGATTCATCCGCCGCCTGCCCGAGCCGCAGGCTTTTCTGCGCCAGCAGCGCCTTGATTTCGTTCAGGCTGGTTTCGCCGAAATTCTTGTAGCTCAGAAGCTCCTGCTCGGTTGTTTTGAGCAGATCGCCCAGCGTACGGATATTCATTTTCTTGAGGCAATTGCGGCTGCGGACGGACAATTCAAAATCGGTGACCGGAACATTGAGGATCGCGCTGCGCCGGTCGCCCCGGCCGTCGAGGTCCTCGTCGTAATGCATGCTCCGCGCCGATTCCACATCCTTCATGTAAAGTCGGGCTCGGATGTGGTTCGGATCGGTGCGCAGCACCGCATCGAGACAGCGATGCGCCTCATCGTAATGGTTGTTATCTTCGTACAGGATCGCCAGGTTCATCAGCGCATTGAGATGCACCGGCGGGCTGGTGCAGATTCGCTCATATAGCTCGATCGCCTTGGCATCCTCGGCCCGTCGGTCGTACAGGACCGCAAGATTGAATGCGGCCAATTCGTGATCCGGATTTTCATTCAGCGACCTTTCGTAGAACTCGATCGCCTTTTCGTGTGATCCCTGCTGTGCAGACTCGAGCCCCCGGCGAAAATATTCCTCGGCCGCCCGTTCATTGATAGATGCCACCGTCAATTCGCTCATCGTGTGAATCCGATCCTGTTGGTGAATGTTGAAGAACCCGCAGGCAGAAATTGTGCCAGTACGGAATTTAATCTAATGTTAAGTGGCAGGGGGCCGGTGCGTCAACTGCCGCGAGACGTGCTAGAATCGCCGGGTCCCATGGGTGCCATACAGCGGGTCGCCATTATCGCCAACCCCATCGCCGGCCAGGGGAAGGGACGCGCCACCGCTGCCAGGGTACGAAATAGCCTTGAAACAGCCGGCATTGAATCCCACGTAATCTTCGATTGGCTTAGCGCAACGCGCGAGCAACTGGCATTGGCCGATGCGATTGTCGCCATCGGCGGCGACGGCACGCTTCGCGGTGTTGCGGGGCGATGCCTTGGGGTACTGGATCGAATTCCTCCGCTGCTTCCGGTTCCGATGGGGACCGCCAACCTGATGGGCCGGCATCTGGGAATCGACTGGCAGACCGACGACATGGGCCCGCGCATCGTCCAATCGCTGCAGCGCGGGAGGATTTCCATGCTCGATGCCGCCGAGGTCAACGGGCAGATTTTTCTGCTGATGGCCAGCGTCGGCATCGATGCGCAGATTATCCACGAAATGGACCGGATGCGCCGTGGTCCGATCAACTTCGCCGATTATGTGCTTCCGGTGGCGATGGCCATCACCAATTATCGCTTTGGGCCGTTGGAAGTTTTTGCGGATGATGAGGAGATTTTTTCCGCATCGCCGGCGATGGCGCTGGTGGCGAACATCAGCGAATACGGCGCCGGCTTTCCCCTCGCCCCGCACGCGCGCCCGGATGACGGGCTCCTGGACGTGCTGGTGATTCCGGTCAATTCACCGGTCGATGCGGTGCAGAAATTCCTGCACGCGGCGGCGGGCGAGCATCTTCTCATCGAAGGCGTGGTTTATTCCCGCGGCAGGCAGATCGAAATCAGGTCCAGCCAATCAGCGCCCATTCAGATCGACGGCGATTCAGCCGGGCACACTCCCGCGCGAATCAGCGTCCTGCCAAATCGTGTGCCGTTTATCACGCCGGTTTGAAAACTTGCGTCAGCCAGCCGGGCCATTTATCGTGCCCGGCGTGAGCAAAGAGCCGGATATCCTCCAGCGAAATCGATCGCCTCTTTTTGTGATCGCCGGGCCGTGTGTGATTGAGTCGTCTGAATTGTGCCTCCAGATCGCCGGCAGTGTGAAAAAAATCTGTGAGAAACTTGGCCTGGCTTACATCTTCAAAGCCAGTTTTGACAAGGCGAACCGATCGAGCAAAGACAGCTTTCGCGGGCCGGGGCTCGCAGAAGGCGTGCGCATTCTGGATAAGGTTAAACAGGAAATTGGCGTGCCGGTGCTCACCGATATTCACGAAGCCGACCAGGCGGCCGAGGCGGCAGGGGTGGTGGATGTGCTGCAGGTTCCGGCGTTCCTGGCGCGGCAGACCGATCTTCTGCAGGCGTGCGGCCGCACAGGACGGTGGATTAACGTGAAAAAAGGTCAGTTCATGTCGCCCACTGAAATGGGGAATGCCGTCGAAAAAATAAAATCGACGGGAAATG
>Ga0302326_10011291_pt1 | contig 19261 bp, 14 predicted proteins | sample Palsa_T0_3_FD_202264 | JGI IMG/M metagenome (GOLD analysis project Ga0302326, IMG submission 202264) | Peat permafrost microbial communities from Stordalen Mire near Abisko, Sweden - Palsa_T0_3 | ecosystem: Environmental > Terrestrial > Soil > Palsa > Peat permafrost | place: Sweden: Abisko...
GGTCACACTGCTCAACGCGCTTGCCGTGTTCGCCGCGCTCCTGCTGTTGTGGCAGGGGCTGGATGTGCTGCTGCATTTGCCACCGTATATGCTGCCCACGCCCCTGGCCGTGGGCCGTGCCGTGGTCGCCCGCTTTCCATCGCTGGTGGCCTCGCTGGCCATCACTTCGACAGAGGCGGCCGGCGGGCTGGCAGCCAGTATCGTTGCCGGAGTGTTGATCGCCTTGGTCTTCGCGCAATCCCGCTGGGTACGGCGCATGCTCTACCCGTACACAATCCTGCTGCAGACTGTTCCTATCGTCGCCGTGGCGCCGCTGATCCTGATGTGGGTTGGGCCCGGGACGCTGTCGGTCACGATCGTGGCCTTCATCATCTGCCTGGCGCCAATCATCGCCAATACCACCCAGGGATTGATCAGCGTGGAGCCGAACCTGATCCATCTCTTTCTGATGCACAATGCCTCCCGGCTACAGATCCTCACCCGGCTTCGCCTTCCCCATGCCGTGCCGTCGCTCTTTGTGGGCATCCGCATTGCGGCCGGCATCTCGGTGATCGGCGCGATTACCGGGGAGCTTTTTGCCGGCTCCAGCAGGGTGGGCGAAGGCGGTCTGGGCTACTCTATCCTGTACGCCAGCGCACAGCTGCAAACGGATTACCTCTTCGCCCTGGTGCTGGCCGCCACTGTGCTGGGCTTTGCTTTTTTCTTTCTGGTGATGTTTCTGGAGTGGTATTTCCTGCACAACTGGCATGAGTCGGCGCGGGCCCTCACCGATGAATAGGGGACAGAACAATGCTTCGTCTGGAGTCTGAAACCGGGTGGTGGTTGGTGACGCATGTGGACCATGCGCAACTGGCGGGAGCTTTTGCAGCCCAGTGGGGTAACGGTTTATTCCTCGCGCCGGAGCCGCGCGCCCGGGTGCTGCGCGGCATCGCGACCCACGACAATGGTTGGGCAGCACGCGATCAGCAGCCGCAGATTACCAGGCAGGGAAAGCCCAGCGCCTTTTCTGTTGAGCTGGTCGGCAAATACTCAGCCTTTGAAGAGATAGACCTGGCCGACTATCTCGCGGTGCGGGAACGGGCCGCGCGCCTGGTAGCCGAGGAGGATGCCTATGCTGCGCTTCTGGTCTCTATGCACACCTACAATCTACTGACGGCGCACGCCGATCGCGCCACGATTCAACCCGAACAGCTGCCACTGCTCGATGCCTTTCTCGAGCGCCAGTTGAAATTTCAGCAGGAGTTGAAGGGCAGGATTGCAGTGGATAGGGAACTTTCAGTGGAAGCGATCTCGCCGGAGCGGATTGAGAATCACTTTCGACTGCTGCAAGCAACGGACAACCTGTCGCTGCTGAGTTGTGTCGGTTACACGCATCCGGGCGATCTGCTGCACGCTTTGCCTCTGCGTGCGGGCGGCGAAGGGCGGGTTGTGGTGGAGTCGCTGGGCGAGCGCCACTTTCGGCTCAATCCTTATCCTTTTGCCGCGTCGCCGGTGGTATTTAATTTGCCGGCGCGCCACGTGGAAGGCAAACTCTTTGCCAGCGCCGAGGAACTGGGGAAGAAATTTCATCAAGCCGCTACCGTTCTGTTACCGGTGACAGTTCAGGGGGAAAAATGAATCGGACGAAGCGTGTTGTTTCATTATGCCTCTTGTTGTCTTCCGCAGTGGCCGGGATGGCCCAGCAGGAATCAGCCCGGGCGCTGGTAGAGCGCCAGGCCCGGGCCTGGGAGAAGCAGGATTTCTCGATTGCCGCGTCTGACTGGCTGCCCACCGCGGTGTTGACCTCGCCGGAAGGGAACACGGCCGCTCCTGATATGCCGGCCTCGATGAAGGACTACTTCAAGGACTTCAGCGATCTGCACGTCACCATTAAAAATGTCTTTGCATCGCCCGATGGCAGGAAGGTCGCGATCGAATGGGATTGGGCGATCACCCGCAAGCGAGATGGCAATCGTGCGGTCTCGCACGATGCGATCATGGTCGATCTGAAGGACGGCAAGATCGCGTCATGGCGTGAATACTACGATCCCGCCGCTTCGGGAGAGGCGAAGCCGTAGCCCCGGTTAAGCCGCGAGAGAGACCGGGATCGGGGTCAGCAGAGGGCTGGCCTCCGCCAAGACAAAGAATCAGCTACCAACCGCCTCAGGGCAGCTCTTACATGCAGCGGCATCAGGAAGCCTCAGGAAACAATTGCATCGAGAATAGCAGCCGAGGGAACACAAAAGCGGCGCCGGTCTATGGATTGAACTTTCTCCATTTCTCACTCAGATTCTTGTCGGCAAGCGCCTTGATGAAGACACCACCGACCACCGAGCGAGCCTGGAAATGGAGCATCGTTCCCGTCTTGCTGTCGTACCAGTCGGTCAGCGGCACGCGAGAAGGAGTCTCGTTGAGCCATTTGCCGATGGGATCCATCAAAGCGGCGAACTGAGATCCATCTTCCGTAAGCGTCGCGGTCCATAACTCCCAGTCGAGCTTGGTGTAATCCGCGCGGTTGTCGAGCGGCAAGCCGTATTGGTTAAGCTGCTGGAGATAGAACGCTATCTCAGCCTTCCGAATGGACGGCGGAAAGAGACCCAGATCCAGCAGCTTATCCCAAACCAAGTTGTATTTCTGGCTCCATGTACCGGGTTTATCAAAAGCCAGCTTGTAATGATCGCCCTCCAGAGCCATGCTTTGCCATTGGCCGGCCATCCGCTTAGCGGCGCCGGCATATTGCTCCGCCAGCTTCGCGTCACCCAGCTTCTTTGCCATCTCGGAGTAGGCGGCGAGTCCTTCGATAGCCTTGATGGATAGGTTGGCGTTATGTGCAAGATGACCGGCAAAATCGTCGGTGCTGAGTTGATTTTCAGGGTCGAGACCCTTCGCGTTCAGATAGTCTGCCCATTTCGTCAACTGCGGCCAATATTTCTCAGCCAGATGCCAGTTACCTTGCGCATTCGCAAGCGCATCCATCAGGATCAGCATGTTCGCGCTTTCCTCAACCGGCATCTGATTTTCTTCGCTAAGTTCCCCGCCGCCATACACCTGTCCATCCGCCAGCGGATAGGTACCCAGATCGTGCGGCGCGAAGGGCCACTTCCATCGTGGAAGCGCGGAGTATTCGAGCACCGGCTTGAGCTGCGCCTCGAGTAATGCGGGGTTGAAGAACAAGAAAAACGGCGCCGACGGATACAAAACGTCTACCGTCGAGATACACCCATTGCTGAAGTTTTCCTTGGGGAAAAGCAGGGGCGTGTCGTCAATGTCCGCGGCGAAGCCATGAGCGGCGAGTGTCTGCCGGTACGCTAACGTCCCCAACTCCGCATAAGCCTTCCCCCCGGCATGTTCCAGGTCAGTCATGAGTTCCTCATCGAAGCGCTTGCCGCGCTCTTCAAGGCCGGGGTACTGAGTCTCCGATTCGGCCAGCATAGCGGCGGCCGTCTCTCCGTTTCTGCGCCAATAGGGGCGTAACTTGCGATCCAGATACTCAATGGAATACTCCTCGTCAAAGGCGATCAGCACATGCCGGCTTGCCGGCTTCGCCGCAGATACATCGGTGCGCAACCTGATCGCCAGGTGCGACGCGCCATTACGGGGCTGTCGTGGCATCTCCATATCATCGGATTGCGGCAGATCGCCTGAGGCCATGAAGCTTGCAATTGCATTCCCTGCCGTGACCAGAGTTGTATCCTCCTGGTCCGGTACCGCCAGATAGAAATATCCCCAGTCGATTCTCAGGTTATCGCCCCCGCGATTCAGCACGCGCTGATCGCGTGACCCCACCCGCAGTACCTCAATTCCAGGGAGCTTCGATCTTCCCCAGGTTACTTCCTCATCCTCAGAATTCACGGCGACAAGGGGGCTCACATCCAGCAGCAGGCTGACGGAATGGGGTCGCCCATCGCTGGAAGTGACGTTCCAGCTGAGATAGTCGACAGGACGCGATAATGCTTCGAGATCCTGGGGCAGAGCCGCGGTAAAGAACCTGACTTCTAATTGCACTCCGGCAGCCTCGAAGGTGTAAACGGTGTGCAATGGGGTCACGCGAAGCGATATCTGCGGCATCGCTGGAACCTGCCGCGGATCAGCGCCCATAAACCGGTAAGTGGCCGCATCGATGCGCACCAGCCCGGTTAAGGGTTGATCCCGGCCTGTCCAGTGACGCGTATTCACGTCCGTCAATCGGTCGGACATCGACCAGATGCTGAAATATGGATCGTGGGTCACCAGCGGCACGGCCGGCGGCCGCTGTGCGTCGACCGCCCTGGCGCTGGACAAACACACGATCACCGAACACAAGGCCGCAATAAAACGAGGCAAAGCAGGTTTCAGTACTTCTCTCATGGATTCCCCTCGAAACGATGAGAATACTGTAGCCTAGTGGAGCGACCTGCTGTTGAAGCGATTTGTGCGCCTGAGTCGGGCAGTAAATCCCGATTCGCTTGCTTCAGAAACCGAATTTGGGCAGGGCTAACTTCAGACCGCCCCACTCGGGGCTGGATCTCCGAGTGGAGTTTCCTCACTTGGCAATGGCCATCTGCGGTGTTTGTTCGCCAATCTTCCCCGAGTAAATGATGAACTTGAACGGGTCCGTATTCTGATTCTTTTCCATCAGCTTGAGGTAGACGAGCCGTTTGGCCTTGGCTACGGAATCGCTGTGCTCGAACCTGCTTCCAGACGATTCAAGCAGCGCGGCCGCCAGTTCGTATTTGCCGTCAGCGGTCAGGCGCTCCACGGTCCTAACCAGCTGCTTCTCCGATATACCGAGGTAGTCGACCAGGAGTTCCGCACGGTCGCTGCTGTCGAGATGGTCGAGGCCTTGCAGGTCCGGCTGCCAATAGCCTACGTTCTGGTCGTAAAGCCGGTCTATGACGTGTTCACGCAAGATAAGGTATGGCTGATAAACATCCTCCTGGCCACCGAGCAGGCCCGGAGGAATCAAGTTCGCCTGGTGAATGGCCGCACGTGCATCGCCGCGGCGGACTGCAGTCAATACCTGTTCGTGCAGCCACACCAGGTCTGTTTTGAGCTGCGCCAGCATGCTGGCAGAAGCGAAGATTTGGGTGAGCGGCGCGTGGCCGTGCAGCAGGTGTTGCGGATGCTTTTCCACCACCACGTCAATCGCATCGAGTAGACCTTGAAAATCACCCTCCTCCACAAACGGCGCCCCGAGATAAGGCATGATGAAATCTCCCACGAACATCACACCCTGATCCGGCAGGTTGATGAACATAGCGTCGTGAGTTTCTCCTCCGTGCACAGGAATCAGCTCAATACGCGTCCCCCCGATCTTAAGGTCCGTCCGGCCGTCGATCAGCACATCCGGCTTGAAGCTGAGCACGTCTTCGAGACTGAAGCGCTCACCGAAGAATTGCTTATCGAAATTACCCGGTCCATTGAGATCGTGAGCAATTTCCTCCTGATAGTTGCTCCTGGCATAGAAGCGTAAGCCCGGATTCAGGGCGCGGAAATATTTCTGGCCTCCTACGTGGTCCCAGTGGGAATGTGTAACGAAGATGGTTGTCAATTCCGGAAGGCCGGGCGCGTACGCCCGCAGCGCCTCGTACGCAACCTTGGCGGAATCCGCTCGTGTACCGGCGTCGATGCCGATCAACTGCCGTCCATCGTCGGAAACGACAAAATAGTATTCCGTGAACTCGAAGCCCGAGAGCGCATATACGCGGCCCGGCACGATCTCGGCGATGCGCCGGGGCACAAAGGCATGCCCCGAAGCGGCGTCTTCTGAAAAAGGCGTGATCAGCGTAATCGGCCGGTCGAAACTCTTGTAGCCGCTGCGCCGCAGATAGTCCTGTGCCTTGGCCTGTTCGCCGTCAGCCAGAGCCAGCTTTCCAAGTTGAAAATAGACTTCCCGCAACCAACCCGCATGAGGGGCTTTATCGGCATTCTCCACGCACCAGGCCAGCTCCTGCTGGGCTGCCTTCTTCTGCTGGAAGAACGCAGGAAGCTTGCTGTGAACAACACCGGCAATCCAGTTCACGACGAAGATTTGCCCTCCGGAAAGTTGCTTGGCTTGATCCAGGATGGCTATGGTGTCTTTCACGTAACCGATCCGGTGCAATAACGAAACGGACGATGCGTGCTGGGCGCGCAATAGTCCGATGGCGCTCAGATACAGCGCCTTCTGACTGTCGGTCAAGCGCGGGCCGAATTCCTTCAGTCGCGCCGAAAAGAACTCCGCGCCCTCACCCTGCAGGCTTTCACTCGAGTACTGTGCCATCAGCAGAAACAGCAGCTGCGGGTCTTTGGGAGGCGCGATGGAGTTTACCGCTTTCAGGTATTCGAGGTCCGGGCGATGTGCACTGGACGAAGAGTGAACTCCGTTACTTTCGGTGAGAAACTTTCCCAGCAACGCGGCCAGAAGAACCGTAAGCGCGAGCGCCCAGTAAATTGAGGTTTTCATAGTGGCTCCTTTGGTTGCCATGCTAGGTAGATGTATATGCATCTATATAGATCCAGAAAATTACACCCGCAGCGCGGCATCGGTCATTTGAAGTACCGTTTCTTTCATATTCTTCCAGCCCCCATCGCCCAGTTGGGTGCGTAACTTCCGCTCCGCCTGCTCCCAGTGCGGTTGCGCTGTCGCCAGCTGCCGGCTGCCTGCAGCGGTCAAGCTGAACAGGCGTTCCCGCCGATCCTTTCCGCGCCTGGCGCGAACCCAGCCCTGTTTCCGCAATAACCCCAGGGTTCGCGTCAGAGTCGTACTATCCATGGCAAAGCCGGCGCTCAGCCGCTTTTGATTAGCCTCTCCCACCTTGGCCAGTGCGACGAGCAGACCGTATTGCGTGATCTCAAGGCCGGCCCTTCTCACTTCCTGGTCGTAAATTCGGGTCACCAAGCGGCTCAGGCGGCGAAGGTTCTGGCACGCGCATGGCAACGCAAACAGTGAATCTGCAGGTTGTTCTCCAGAAGCTTGCTGGCGCATATTATATGTAGATACATCTGTCATGTGTGGCTGTCAAACCCGGCAGTTGATCCTGCGGAGTTATGCGACAACGGCACGGCTCAACTAGACTTTCGAGCGCATTGCCCGGTTCTCGGTAAGGGTCCTTTTTTCGCAAGGCATGATAGCTTTGTCTGATGACTGACGATTTCGGAGTCGAGGCGACGAATGACGATGATGTCTCCTATCGTGGATCGCGGTACTCCGAAGTTCGTGAGGCGCTCTTCGCTAACCCCTACCAGCGCGTCTGGGGCCAGCCTGGTGAACCGGATCTGCCAGTCTACCCAGTAAATCTTTATGGAGTCGTGCGGGGAATCTTTTCCTTCGGTGCTCGTTACCTGTTCCTGCAAGCGGCCAAACGTACCGTGGACTCTGCCGCTGACTTGAGGTGGGGGCGAAACGGTAGGGGCTTTCGCCGTCTATTGCATCCCAACGGCGTATGCCTCACCGGGGAATGGAAAATCACGGAAGACAATGAATACACCGGCTACTTCGCCAAGGGAAGCGCGGCACTGACTGTAGGTCGATACTCAACCTGCTGCAGCGAAACCCGCAGTGGATACTACCGGTCATTAGCGCTGGTGGGCAAACTTTTTCCCACCGATGATGCCAGCAACTCTACGCCCTTCCACACCGCAAACTTCATAACACAGCAGGATATCGGTGGTGCTCTCACTGCCAGCATTAACGATGCTGAGCTGTTAAATGCCCCGAATACGACGGCTTCTCGTCGCGGCGCCGGTCTACCCATCCTACTGGTGACCGGGGTGGTGTTAGGGATTGCAGACAAACAACCAACTATCAGGCAGCTCTATCAGATTGCGGAGCTTGGCAAGCCGAAAGGCCAGCCGACACGATCCCCCGAATTTATGCGGCTTCTTATCGCAGCAGGCCAACCGCGCATCGAGGGTGATCGGCTCGATTTTCGTGACGAAATAATGGCTCAGATATTTGACAAGGGAAATCCGAAGCCGCAAAGGAAATTGACGTTTAACATTGAAGTCACCGACGAAGGCGTGACGAGCGGCACAGCGCTGCTCCAACGACGCAAATTTCAAGGCTGGAAGCAAATCGGCACCCTGACCTTCGACGATGCGGTGATCTCATGGAACGGCGATTCCGTTATCCACTTCAACCATCCGACCTGGCGCAATGACCGGAACGATGCGTCTACCGCCACCAGAATCAACGGTCGAAAAGTCCGATAAGACGGCGCTGCGCGCGCGATTCATTGCGTCCGAACCATGGTGGTCGGTTCGACGCTTTCTAGCACCTCGTAGCGCTCCATGAGCTTGTGCATTTCTCCCATGACTCGCCCATGTCGTCGAACTCAATGATTCCCAGTTTGAAGTTCGACGGGGTAACTGCTCCGTCCACAATCGGCGCTGTTTGTACGGCCGCGGCCCCGGGGCGATAGATCCGGTTCGATACGCATCCGTTGAGTAGAAGCCCCAATGCAAACAAAGGAAGAAAACTTCGACGGGATTGCATTGCGCGGCCTCCATGCCTGAAGCGCCCCCACGATCTGGTATCCAGTTAGTTAACAAGTAACCGTGGAGCCCCGAAACACGCCAGTTCAACAACGTCACATGCGGCCGGCCCGCCGTTCCACCGTGCCCAATGCCCGCAATTAAAATGCCCGGCATGGAAAGTTGATTTTTCTGGACAAACGTAACCATACATGATTGCTTGTTAGTTGCAAAAAAAATCGGCCCCGGTGGCACCTTCTTTGCCCCCTTGCTCAGGATCGTTAGACCATCCCGTGTTGAAGGAAAGGCTTATCTATGGCCGAGGAGATTTTTGATTTTGTTGTGGCCGGGTCCGGAGCGGGCGGCGGTCCAGTTGCAGCAAACCTGGCGCGCGCCGGTTATTCCGTCCTGGTGCTTGAAGCCGGCGAAGACTGCGACAACTATGCTTACCGAGTACCTTGCTTCCATCCGTTCGCCAGCGAAGAACCGTCTATGAGTTGGCAGTTCTTCGTCCGGCACTATGCGGATCGGGTGAAGCAGCAGCAGGACACCAAGTTCGACGCGGCCCATGACGGCATCTTCTACCCGCGCGCGTCGACACTCGGGGGATGCACCGCGCATAACGCGATGATCACCGTCTACCCGCAAAACAGCGACTGGCAATATCTTCAGACGCTCACTGGGGATGCCTCCTGGGGACCGGAGGCAATGCACAATTACTTCAAACGGCTTGAGCATTGCGACTATGTGCGCGGCTTGGAGCGGCTCAAGCAGATGATCGTCGGAGTCCTGACTTGCCGGGGCATCAACCCAAGCGAACATGGATTCAGCGGCTGGCTTCACACGCAGATCGCCAATCCGCTGCTGATCCTCAAGGACGAAGAACTTCTCAAGCTGGTGGCGGTTGCCGCGGTGAGGAGCCTCGCCGCGAATCTGGGCGATGTTGACCTCGCTCTCTCCACCTTGTTCGATCCCAACGACTGGCGCACTATCTGCAGCAACGATCGTGAGGGGGTCAATGTGACTCCTCTGGCGACTCACTCGGGTTGCCGTAATGGTGTGCGGGAACGCCTGCTGGAGACAGTCAAGACCGCCAAGGGCAAGCTATCGATCCGCACAGGAGCACTCGTCTCCCGCATTCTGTTCCAGGGAACGCGTGCGTATGCCGTGGAGTATCTCGTGGGTAAGAGCCTCTACCGAGCCTCGCCGGACCCGGCGCCTGAAGGTCGCTTGGTGAAGGCCACCGTCCGCGCCAATTACGAGATCATCCTCTCAGGGGGAGCGTTCAACAGCCCCCAGCTCCTGATGCTTTCCGGCATCGGAGACCCGACCGATCTGGCACAGTTTGGAATTGAATCTGTAGTGAACCGGCCCGGGGTCGGCAAGAACCTTCAGGATCGTTACGAGGTTGGGATTATCTCGCAGTTAGCCCACCCGTTTGCGCTGCTCAAAGGTGCGACCTTCAAGATTCCCACACCTCCCAATCCGCCCGACCCGGCCTTCCTGGATTGGGAGAAAGGCAAGGGTGTGTACACCACCAATGGGGCGACGATCGCCATCACCAAGCGTTCCAATCGCGACAAGGTGGATCCTGACTTGTTTATCTTCGGCCTGCCCTCCTTCTTCAAAGGGTACTATCCCGGATACTCGCAGGCTCTCCAACACTATGAGGACATGTTCACCTGGGCGATTCTGAAGGCCCATACCAACAACACCGCGGGCCAGGTAAGGCTTCGGAGCGCCGATCCGCGCGATACTCCTCTCATCGATTTCCACTATTTCTCGGAAGGCAACGACACGGCGCAGGAGGATCTTGAGGCGGTTGTCGCCGGTGTCAAATTTGTTCGCGAGATGAACCGGGAAATCGGAGGCGCCGTAGGCATCGATGAGATCTGGCCCGGCCCAGGGGTGCAGACGGACGCGGAAATCGCCGAGTTTATACAGCGCGAGGCCTGGGGGCATCACGCTTCCTGCACCAACCCAATAGGACCGGCCTCCGACCCCAACGCTGTCCTTGACAGCCGCTTCCGCGTCCACGGGACAACTGGCCTGCGCGTGGTCGACGCTTCGGTATTTCCGCGAATCCCCGGTTACTTCATCGTCAGCGCGGTTTACATGATCGCGGAGAAGGCCAGTGACGTCATCCTCGAAGATACCCGCGCGCAAAAAAGTTCTGGAGGCGTTGCATGACCCAAATCGCACGCAAGTCAGGGATCCTCTGTGTGGTAATCCGCGCGTTGCTTCTGCTGATTGGCGGATTGGCCGTGGCTGTTGTCGTTTTGTTAATCCTGATGATCGTCTTCCCCTTGTCGAAGTCAGGCAAGGTGCAAGATGAGGCGATGCTCGCGGGAAGAACCGCCGAAAGCATGCCCGCTGCCGATGATACCTACTTTCACGATATGGACGGCGGCATCCAACTCACCGCGGATGAGGTGAAGGGACGCAACAACTGGATTGTCTGGACAGCCGGCAACGATCGATTCTGGGACTTGATCTCCGCCAAGAGCGCGGGCAACCTCGACTTCCTCAAGACCATTTCTTCCTACCAGGGCCTTCCGGCGTCACGAGACAACCGCTGGCAGTACCTCGGGCTGGTGAACGAGCCTTGTTATGAAAAAGCCACCGGCCCCGATCCTAAGCATTTCGGGTTGTGGCTGGATCAACGCAAACCCGAGTGCGGCCCCGACCCCTTCGCCGACGAACATAAGTATCCGGGAGTCAAGATAGGCGCGCGCGGCACAACTGTTCCCGTTGGTTCCTACTATGGCGAAGGTACCGGCATCGTTGGCTTGCGCTTATTTTCCAATCCGGCATTTGATGAGAAAGCAAAAGAGCATTGGGGCGACGGATCGAGATTCTACACCGACCAAAGCTTCTACAACGATGCCAAGCTGGTGAAGCCGTACCGTGTTGGCATGTCCTGCGGCTTCTGCCACGTGGGCCCTAACCCTTTGAACCCGCCATCCGACCCCAACAACCCTGAGTGGAAAAATCTTAGTTCCCTGGTCGGGGCTCAATACTTCTGGATCGACCGCATCTTCTCGTGGGATGGCGACCAGAGCAGTTTCGTCTTTCAAGACTTTCATAGCTCGCGACCCGGCTCCCTCGACACCTCGTTGGTCTCGACCGACAACATCAATAATCCACGCACGATGAACGCGGTTTACGGATTAAAGGCCCGGCTCGCGATGGCCAAGCAATGGGGCCAGGAGCGTCTTGCCGGTGGAAACCTCAACAACAAGCAGTTCAACGACTACGTTCCACCGACGGACTTTCTGGCCCAGTTCTTCGTCGCGCCCGACAAAGTCTTTACTCCGCATGTTCTGAAGGATGGCTCGGATTCGGTCGGCGCACTGGGCGCGCTCAACCGCGTTTACCTCAACATTGGGCTCTTCAGCGAGGAATGGCTGGAGCACTTCAACGCGCTGATCGGGGGCAAGAAGGTTACGCCGATCGAGATCGCGGTGGCGGAGAAGAACTCCAGCTATTGGCAGGCAAATGAAAGCCAAACGCCCGATCTTGCCCGCTTCATGCTGAAGGCCACCGATCCCCAATATCTGGCGAACGCACCGGGCGGCGCGAGCTATCTGACGCACGACCAGGCTGTGCTGACCCGCGGCAAGACAGTCTTCGCCGAGCGCTGCGCACGTTGCCACTCCAGCAAGTTGCCCGAGATGGCGCCCGGAGAAGGCCTGGCCAACTGTGCTGGAAAGGACTACCTGAACTGCTTCAAAAAGTACTGGAAGCTGACCCAGACCGAGGACTTCAAGGCGAAGATGCGAACCATCGTCTTGAAAGATGATTTTCTCAAAGACAATTTTCTCTCCACCGATGCCCGCATTCCGGTGACACTTCTGCAAACCAATGCGTGCAGTCCTCTCGCCACCAATGCCCTTGAAGACAACATTTGGGACAATTTTTCGTCCCGTTCCTACAAAGATCTGCCCTCCGTCGGCAGCATCACCGTCCAGGACCCCTACACCGGGGTGAAGAGCGAGTACCAAATGCCGGCCGGAGGACGAGGCTACACCCGGCCTGCCAGCCTCATCAGCGTCTGGTCCACCGCGCCCTTCCTGCTGAATAACACCGTGGGCCACTTTGAGGAGCTGCCTTCCGTCGAGGCCCGCATGAGAAGCTTCAACGATTCGATCGAGCAACTCCTTTGGCCTGAAAAGCGCGATACCGACCTGACGGGTCCGGAGCATGATAAGCTCCCGCCCGGTACGCCTTTGCTGAAGGACCCGGGGCCCAGCTACATCATGCGCACCACGCAGCAAACGTATCTTCGCGTTGCCTCAGGCTACCTGCCGGCTCCGCTCGACAGCAGTGCCGCAGCCAGGATCGGCGCTGCTCTCCTGCCTTGGCTTTTCACGGATGGCACAGTCAGCAACGCCAAGATCACCGGTGGCCAGAACCTAAGTGAAAAACAATTCTCCGGCATCCAAATCGGCCCAATACCTGCTGGAACGCCGGTCAACCTGCTCAGCAATCTCGACCTGATGAGCGACAGCACCAGCCGCGCAGAGCGTTTGGAGCATAACACCCAAGTTGTCTGGCTTATCCTGCGCCTCAAGCACGCGCTTGAGGGCCTGCCATCCCAGCCTACCGACGACCAGGTCCGCAACGCGTTCGCCAAAGTGGAACCCGACCTGATCAAGTTCAATAAGTGCCCCGACTTTGTGGTAAACCGCGGCCACTATTTTGGAACCGACATGCTCAAGGACACAGAGGATTTTCCCGGCGAACCCGGGCTTTCCGACTCGGACAAGAAGGCGCTCATCGAGTTCCTCAAGACCTTTTGACGGACAGCCCAAACGCTTTCAAGGGAAGACTCCATGCTCCGATTCTTCAACAACCCCGTTCCAGAGTCGGCTCTGGCCTATTGCCGCAGTCTCGCGCTGCAGGTCCAGCGCGCCTTTGGCCACGCGCTTACGCTCGAGGTCTGGACCTCCATCATGGGCACACAGGTGCCCGACCCCACCAAAGTGGCATACGGCCTGCTCGCGGAAAAGTATCTCGCCCCCAACGTCGCCGCCCAGGCCCGCCTCGCTGCGCTGCTCGAGTACCCCCCTTCCAAATGGCTGCTTGAGCGCGAGATGGAAGCCCGAGGCAACTGGCCGGGACCCAACCACCCTGCGAACGTTCCTCCCCCCGACGTCTACCAGGCGGCACTTGGCGCCAAACTCAAGGGTGTCTGCTTCTCCGGCGGAGGCATTCGCAGCGCGACCTTCAATCTCGGCGTGCTCGGGGCCATCGCCGCCCAAGGAAAACTCGGAAGCATCGACTATCTCTCGACCGTGTCGGGCGGCGGATACATTCATCTGTTTCTCGCCTCGTGGATCCACCGCAAGAAACTCGCGGAGGTCCAGACGCAACTGCACCCGCTCCCAGCCGGCTCCCCGCGCACCGCATGGCCCGAACCGATTCGCTGGCTGCGCCGATACTCCAACTACCTGACCCCCAGCAAGGGTCTTTTTACCGCCGACACCTGGGCCGCCGTCAGCATCTGGCTGCGCAATACTTTCCTCAACCAGCTCGTCCTTGTCTCCGCGCTCCTCACCTTCCTCTTGCTCCCGCATTTCCCCGTGCTTGGCATGTTCGGCTTTGACGCGGCGAAGCTCCCCTCCAACTGGCCGGCCGACGATCTCAGCCCTGCCGCGCCGGCTTTCTTCGCTTTCCTGTCCTTCCTCGCCGCGGCTATCGCGGTAGGCGTCGGACTCTTCAAGACGCCACATCCAACTGGTACCGCCGCTTCCAGGGCCACGCCAACGGACAACGTCGGAGTTCCCAGGAAGCGCCGAGGTTTTGGTGGCCTCCCGGTCTTCTTCACCATCATCATCCCGGTCTTTCTCGCCATCTTCACGGTTGCGCCTTTTCTCTATCGCTCGGTCTTCTTCCCCCTGTACCCCCTGGGACATTCTTCAGCCATGCCACCCAGCACCATCCCATGCTTTGTGGCACACCTCCACAACCTGACCCCACGCGAAGGCCCGGCTCCCTGTCCCGCTCCGTCGCCGTTCGGCTCCGCCTCTGGCTCTTTCACCGCCAACGCGACAACATGGTTTCACAACTACGATGCGCCGGACTTCTGGACACCCTTCGCCGAACGACAAAGCTCGGTGTTCACTGTCTTTGCCCTGGGGATCGGCTTACTTGCCCTCGCCTTCGTCGGGGCGGTTCCCCTGCGCAAGGGTCAATCTATCGCCAACGCCATCAAGGTCGTTACGCTGGTCACAGCAGCTTTGGTCTCCGTCATCGCCTCCCTGTTGTTGCTTCACTTCGTCCGCGTTCTGCTTCTGCTCGCGGCCATCGCCCTCCCTTACGCTGACTTTGTCCATTTCTCCGTCGTCTTCGCCCCACTCCTGCTGCTTTCCGTTCTTTTTATCTCGCTCGATCTCGCGATCGGTGTAGTCGGACGATGGATGCTCGACAGCAGCCGGGAGTGGCTCGCCCGCGTCCGTTCCTTCAGTTTTATCGCCGGCTTTGCATGGCTGGGACTAGTCGGCTGCTCTCTCCTCGGACCGCCCCTCATCTCCCTCCTCTTCCACCTCAAGTGGTGGTCGGCCAGTGCTCTGACTGCGTGGGCCTCAACCACCGCCGCCAGTATCCTTGCGGGAAAGAGTCCTTCGACAGGTGCTCCCGAAAACAAAGCTCCAGCTACCAAGCCCGCTCTCTCCATGCTCATTTACATTGGGCCGCCGGTTTTCCTGGTGGGACTGATGCTCTTACTCGCCTTTGCGCTGCAAACAGCGCTTAGGTCGCTGCACATCGAATCGCCTGCGCAATATTTCTCTACCTTGGCCGCGCTCGCGACGTTCGCTCTATTCTTCAGTTGGCGCGTCGATATCAACGAGTTTTCTCTCCACTCTTTCTACCGTGATCGCATCGCCCGCTGCTACGCCGGAGCCTCCAACCCCGATCGCCACCCCAACGCACTGACCGGACTCGCAGCCAGTGATGAGGATCTGCGCCTGGTAGAGCTCCTGCCTGCCAGGTTTGCCAAGGGAGACCCTTCGCTCTGGGCCGATCGCAAGACCGCACCTTCCTATGAGGGACCTTTCCCCATCTTCTCAGCCACCCTCAACCTCTCCTTTGGAGAAGACCTTGCCACCCAGGAGCGCAAAGCCGCTTGCTTCGCTTTCACACCTCTGTTCTGCGGCTACGATATCGGATGGACGGAGGGTCAAAGCCCCAGCGTCCAGTTCAACGGATATGCATCCACTCGGAGCTTCGCCTATCCAAAGACTGGAGGGCTCGCCGTCTCCACCGCCGCTTCCGCCTCTGGCGCCGCGCTCAATCCCAATGATGGCTTCCAGACCAACACCGCAATGGCCTTCCTGCTTAGTTTCTTCAACGCGCGGCTCGGCTGGTGGCTCCCCAATCCCCGTGCCACCGGCGGCATTTTCAGCCGCCTTTCCGGACCCACGCCTATCCTTGGTCTGACTTATCTTCTTGGGGAACTCTTCGGAATGGTCTCCGACGACGCATCCTTCGTCAACGTCTCCGACGGAGGTCAGTTTGAAAATATGGGCCTCTACGAGCTGGTCCGCCGCCGCTGTCTCAAGATCCTCATCTGCGACGCCGAAGAGGACGCCAAATTTAACTTTGAGGGGCTTGGAATGGCAGTCCGTAAGTGTCGCATTGATTTCGGCGTAGAAATCGACCTTCCAACGCTCAAACGTATCCTCCCCACCGCCAAGGGGTACAGTCGAATCGCCTATGCCGAGGGAACGATCCTCTACCCGAACCCCGTCCACCCCCATATTCCAATCAAGGGAGAGATCTTTTACCTCAAGTCAACGCTCACCGGCACCGAGCCGGTCGATCTCCGCAATTACAAGCGAGAACACCCGGCATTCCCAGGCGAATCCACCGTCGATCAGTGGTTCACCGAGTCCCAGTTCGAAAGCTATCGCCGCCTCGGTCAGTTCATCGGCGAACAAGAGGGCGTATCAAACTGGCTCAAAGCCCTTTGATTTACCCCAAGGCCGGTCGTGGGACGCGAACTCCGTCTACCCAGTACGCCCAGGCTACAGTCACGGAAAAGATAATCAAGCTGGCGAATGGGGCGGCCCTGGGATTCTGCGGTGGGGGACCCGCAATGTTACTGAACCACACTAATGTGAGAAGAACGACTCCACTCCAAAAGACGAAATTTCCCGTAAGACTCTTGGGACGAGTGACACGAACGTAAAGGATTATGGCCAAAGACCAGAAGCCGCCTTCTACAAGGAGAGTGGCGGGAATCGAGTTCCAGAGCCCTAAACCGACGTGTGCGTGCATTCCCGGCGCGATCGGCATATCGGGCCGATGACTCACGACGTCGAGTAGCCAATGGCTCAGAACGACGAGGAAGAGGATCAAGGCGCCACGTGGAAAATGCCTCCATAATAAGTACACCGAACCGAGCAAAGTAGCCCAAACCGCATCCATCAACAAACTGTGGCTCATTGCGATGTTGGTGGCGTAGAAATAATTTCCCGCGCCCATCCCAGATTTGAATTGCACATGCTCGACGCCCAAGAGCATAAAGACACACCAGGCAAAGTCGGCGAACATGGCGGCGAAAACGAATGTGCCAAGATTGATCGTCGGCTCCGCGCGCTTTGCAACAAGGGCTACGGCGCAGTGGCCCACAAACATGCGTTCCCCAGAATCTCGCGTGCATGAAACCGTGACAGCACCAAGCTATCGATGCGCTCGGCTATGCATGAACGGCGGTAGCGGCGGTTTGCCAGTCATCGCTGGAGATTCCGGCAACCATTCCTTGGCCCGGTTTGCAGATGTCGATGCCGCCCTTGAAGAAGGCCCCATCACCAATGCTGATGCGCTGTGCGGTCACATCCCCGGTCAAGGAACCTTCACTGCGGATGTCTACACGGTCGCTGGCATTGATGTTGCCGATCACTTTGCCAAAAACGATTACTTCACGGGCAGTGATATTCGCCGACACCTGTGCATCCCGGCTAATCGTGACTCGGCTGTCAGGTAAGCTGATCGCCCCCTCGACGTTGCCGTCGATGTACAACGATTCAGAACCTATCACTTCGCCCTTGATCTGCAGGCTTTTGCCAATGGTGGCCGGATCGGAGGCTGCCGGCGAGGCGGGGGAGGTATTGGAAGCGGTCGGTTCATGGATTGCCGCCATGGATGCTGACGACAGCATTGGTTCCTCGCTTGACGGCGAAGGAGTTCCAGGTTGGGTTTGCTCTCTGCTGATCATCACTGCGTTGTTCTCAATTCTCCATCGGCACAATAGCGTTAAGCCGATATCGTGTCTTCCTATCGCAAACAATGCTACGTCCGGTCGTTCGGGAGTGCAATCGCTTGTAGGTGACGCAACCGATTCCCCCCAAGTACGGGAAATGGCTTCCCACTCTGGCGAGCTTGAGAATCTGGTCATGCGTGCTGAATGAGAGTGAGGCGTTCTCTGCGACGTACATCGCAACGTAGTGGAGGATTGCGCTATGACGAAACGGGTTGCCAGACATCCCTTCAGGCTAATCTTGAATCCGAAAGCTTGGAGGACCGGTATGAAAGTTCTAGAGCTGGTAGGAACTCGAGTTTGGATAAAGTGCGGCCAATTTCGCCGGATTTCCGGCGTCATCTCCAGCGTGCTGCAGCCGGTAAGCCGCGATGACCTTCAGGCTTCCATTGCCGAGAGTCTTTTCAACGTTGTCTTACCTTCAGGGGAGGTCGTTCAATTGCTCGGGGCAGAAATTTGCAAGGTCGACCACATGTCAGAAGAGGTTGTTTTGCGTTGACACTCAGAGACCGTTCCTTTGGGGTGCTCTTTGCTTCAAGGGCCTGACTACTGTGGTGGGCCTGCGGGTTGAGGAGATGCACCCGCCGGGTTTGTCGCTTCAGGGGTATTCTCGGGCTTGGTCCGGATGGGTGTGTTCTTGCCGTGTTCGGGGTCGTAGTCGTGCTTGGCCATCCATTGCTTGAAAACATCGACTGGTTCGGTGGTCAGGTTGCCGTTGTGCGAGATGTAAACGAAATCTTTCACAAGTACCTTCAGCCTGCAGGTGTCGTAGCTGGCCTTCCCGAACTGCTGCTGGAGGATAACGAGCTCCTGCCCGGGTTTCTTCCACTTGGCCGGAAAAGTCTCATAACCGGATGAAGTTTGCAGTTTTGTGTCGCACTCGAACTGGAAATCGACGCCTTTGGGCTCCCCACCTTCAAATAGATTTGCCCGGCCCTCGCCTTTGGCATCTTCCGTTTGGTGGTAGTGATAGAAGGTTGTTTGGTCGCGGCGGTAGATATGAATGCGTAAAGGGTAGTCCGCCGGATTGTGACTTTCTGCATGCGTTGCGGGTGCAAACCAAGCTATCGAGGCAAGGATCACGAGAGCGAAAAGACGACGCATTCAGAGTCTCCTGTAAAGAGGCTTAGGCAGAGGCAGTATATCCAAGAAGCCTCATTTGCGCATGATAATATCCTTTGTCATGCGACATCTGGGCAGCGTGAGTCCGCGCTCCAACGCATGGCCGCTGTGGTCAGTTTACAGTCGGGATTCTTGCCGCTTCGTCCACTACCAATACGGCTACATTTTCTTTGCGGCTTTCGATTCTCAGTCCCAACTGATCTTCCAGGGCCCTCTGCCATGAGGCAAACCCATCTGTGCCCAGCTCAGGGTGGATGTCCACGCTGAAGTCGAAAATGCCCGGAAGTCCTGTTTTATCCAGCACAGAAATCGGGGACACACTTGCTCTCACCGGCTCGGCAGGATTGTCTGAAGCCGGTATGGATAACTGGACGGCAAGGAGATCTGCGAACTGGCGCAAATCCCCGTGAAAATGAAATCCGGCTCCTGCGGTGGTGGTTTGTCCGTCGCTCACCGGGTGAA
>Ga0302326_10011292_pt1 | contig 19260 bp, 13 predicted proteins | sample Palsa_T0_3_FD_202264 | JGI IMG/M metagenome (GOLD analysis project Ga0302326, IMG submission 202264) | Peat permafrost microbial communities from Stordalen Mire near Abisko, Sweden - Palsa_T0_3 | ecosystem: Environmental > Terrestrial > Soil > Palsa > Peat permafrost | place: Sweden: Abisko...
ATATCCGGCAACAGCTCTTTTTTCGAAGGCAAATAGTCTGCCGTTTCCTAACCGCCGGAATTGAGCGGAACACGCGGGATTGGCACACTTATCGACCATTCGATTCCCAAGCGTAGACTACATGGTCCTACGACAAAGCGAATCCCTAAGACTCGGGCTTTTTTCGTACCACTATCAAGTAATTCAATAGCGCTCGGGATGAGATGGCCTTATCGCGGACGCTGCGGCACGCCCAATTACTGCGAGTGTGATTGAGCGCTGCTCGACTCTCTAACTCGAAAGAGTTACGTAACTCCAAGCCTTCCGGGTTATCAAACAAATACTGTATGTCGTGATGCGAACTTGGCTGCGCCTGCGCAATGATTAACTGCGCCGCTCGAGTGGAAACAATAATGCGGGAAGGCGGGAGGGCGTCCGCAATTGCACGGGGGTAATTTTATCCGGAGGTTTCATGAAACTGATCTTCAAGCGGTTCACCGCTTCAGCCGTACTGATTCTTATTGCCGCTGCAATCTCGGCCAAGGCATCCGCGCAGCCCACGATCGTCTCGCGCATGGCTCAAGTGGACGGAGTCAAGCTGCACTACCTGACGGCAGGGCGCGGCCCGGCGGTGGTCCTGTTGCATGGTTACACGCAAACCTCTCGCATGTGGCGACCGATTATTCCACTGTTGGCCGCGAAGTTCACGGTGATCGCGCCCGACCTGCCGGGAATCGGCGATTCCGAAATCCCGGCGAATGGTTTGGACATGAAGAGCGCCGCAATCCGCATCCATGCGCTGGTAAAATCGCTCGGAGTTGAGAAGGCAAGAGTGGTCGGGCACGACATTGGGCTGATGGTCGCCTATGCTTATGCGGCTCAGTTCCCTGCCGAAACGGAAAAGCTGGTGGTACTGGATGCGTTTCTTCCCGGCGTGGCGGGATGGGAGAGCGTTTACAACGACCCTGGCATTTGGCATTTCAGATTTAATGGTCCGACGCCGGAAGCATTGGTGCGCGGGCGCGAGCGAGTGTATTTCGATTATTTCTGGAACGACTTCGCCGCGGATGGCAAGCACTCTATTCCAGAAGCCGACCGGGCAGCTTACACGGCGGCTTACTCCCGCCCTGGGCGCATGCATGCCGGGTGGGCGTATTTCGTTTCGTTCCAGCAGGCGGCCAGGGATTTCGCGCAGCTCTCACAGACCAGGCTCACCATGCCGGTTCTGGCGATTGGCGGCGAAAAGGCCAATGGACAGGTGCTTGGTGAACAAATGAGATTGGTCGCCACCGAGGCTACGATGGTCGTACTTAAGAACTGCGGCCATTGGGTGCTCGAGGAAAAGCCGAAAGAAACGACGGACGCGTTAATCAAATTTCTGTGAGGATTGATTGCAAGGCCAGGTGTGGATGAAATGCTGTATGCCGACCTAAAGGTCAGCGACGTCCCGAAGCCGTCGTTCAGCGGCAACGACGAAGCGAGTGCCACGGTGACGAGCGACGCCACGTGACATAGCTCGCTTACCGCGCAGGTTGTTCCTCTACTCTTCTACTCTTCGTCCAAATACTCGCCTGGCACGTCGTCTTCCGGCACTTCGCGAGTCCGCACCTCTTTCATGCCACCCCTCCCGGAATCTTCGACGCCCTCCACCACCCCAGCCTCGAAAGCGTTCCCTTCCTCGATCAACTCGTCGACGCTTTCCGAATCCGCGCCTTCGGTTCCAGACAATCCCTGCAAATCGCCGGACTGCCCGGCCGAGCCCGGACCCAGCATCTCGGAGGAGGGGGTAAATGCACGCCGCCCTGAACTGCCTCTTCGACCCTCGCTGGCGCCCGCGGCCTGCGCCCCGGGCTCTTTCTTCGCACTCTTCACGACGGTCTTCGCTTTCGCCACCAGCTTTTTCGGTGCACTCTTCTTCTTTGTCGATTTCGTCGATTTCTTGGGAGTTCTTCCCTTCTGCGCCTTCAGCTTTGCCGGCGTCGACTTCTTGCCGGCACTCTTTTTCGGTTTCGGTGATTTCTTCTTATTCTTCTTTTTGCTTGCCATTCGCGCAGTCTAGCACCGTCGCCCGGTCGCCTGCAAAAGCGAGCGGGACCGGCCCCAGAAGCTCGTTTGTTTCGAATACAATTGTGGTCTTGGGATGAGAGAAACCTTCTTAAGGAGTAACAATGCAAAAGCGCAAACTTGGAAAAAGCGATCTTGAAGTATCAGCTCTTGGCCTCGGCTGCATGGGCATGAGCTTCTCCTACGGTCCGCCCAAAGATAAGAAGGAGATGACCGATCTTCTCCACGCCGCCGTCGAACGCGGCGTCACATTCTTCGACACCGCCGAAGTCTACGGACCATTCACTAATGAAGAACTCGTGGGCGAGGCGCTCGCACCCCTTCGCAACCGCGTGGTGATCGCAACCAAGTTCGGGTTCGATCTGAGTGGCAGCGACAACCGGCCGGGAGTGGCGGGCGTGAACAGCCAACCCGACCACATCCGGCAGGCCGTCGAGGGATCGCTCAAGCGGTTGAAGGTTGATGTCATCGACCTGCTCTATCAGCATCGCGTTGACCCGAACGTGCCGATAGAAGACGTCGCCGGCACGGTGAAGGAACTGATCCAGGCCGGTAAGGTAAAGCACTTCGGACTTTCCGAGGCAGGCGTAAAGACGATTCGTCGCGCGCACGCCGTTCAGCCTGTGACTGCACTCCAAAGCGAATACTCTTTGTGGTGGAGGACGCCTGAAGCGGAAGTGCTGCCCACTCTTGAGGAACTTGGAATTGGTTTGGTTCCGTTCAGCCCTCTGGGAAAGGGATTTCTTACGGGGAAGATGGACGAAAATACGAAGTTCGGGAGCTCCGATTTCCGCAGCAGTCTCCCGCGCTTTACCCCAGAGGCTCTGAAGGCGAACCAGGCGGTTGTCGATCTGCTCGGAAGGATCGCCAGGCAAAAAAGCGCGACACCGGCTCAAATCGCACTCGCCTGGCTGCTGGCGCAGAAGCCGTGGATTGTTCCGATCCCGGGCACGACCAAGTTGTCCCGCCTCGATGAGAACATTGGTTCGGTCGCAATCCAACTCTCATCCGACGACCTGCGCGAAATCGACGGCGCGGCCTCGAAAATCACGGTGGAGGGTGAACGGTATCCGGAACGTCTGCTGAAAATGACCGGCCTGTGATCGGCGGGACTGGTTCTGACAGTGCTCAACAAGGGGAGAAGCACTGACCTAACCGGACCATGAAAGCAAATTACCAATTCCTTTCGAGGGCCTGAAAAAATGGCGGGACGACGGGTCTCGGACCCGCGCCGCGAAATCGAGGCCTTTGTCGAAGATCTTGGAATCGCGACCGAGGAGAAAGTTGCACCCTTCTTTGAGCAAGCAGGAAACACCAGTGAAGTGCAATGGCGCGTTGCCCGAGTAAGGATGGGCGCTCCTGCTGACTTCTGCGTTGAAGACTCCGAAGCAGAGAGAACCCTCGCCCTTTGGCAAAAGCAGCGTCGGGGCGAGGGTCCCAAAATTTTACGGCAGGTAGTAACGGAAAGAGGTCATAACCATGTTGTCGATTCCGTGCGGTGAAACGAAGGGGCCCGTTCCCCCCGAGGTGAGGGAACCCGACCATGCGTTTCGGATCAGGTAGGAATACTGCGGACCGATTTGCAGTCTTCCTTTAGAACCGTGGTAGGCGCGCACCCAGAACCCGAATGTGCCTTCCAGAGTGTATTGAGTATTGGCAGTGCAATTACTTCCAAGAGATCCGAAACCATAACCGGTGCCCGACGAGGGTGCGGTTTCGGTGTAGCAACTCGAGTCGCTGAAGAATGGCGACCCGTACCCCACCCAATTCCCACTGCCGAGCACATCCTGTGAATAGTGCCTTCCAACATATTCCTCGCCGCCATTGAGGTACACATCAATCCTGGGCGTGTGCCACTCCAACGTGGCCAGACCCTGATAGCTGCGCAATGGCGCCAGTGTGCCATCTGGATTGACGGTAGCATCGGGCAGGCCGGAGGCGCCGTACCGGCCTACACCCTCTCCGTAGAGCGCGTGAAGCCCGAGCTCGAGCTGCTTGACAGTGAAGCGGGCGTTTGCCCCAACGCCTCCCCCATTCTTTGAATTGTTATAGACTCCTGCCGTGGAAGAGCTGGTACCGCAAAGTGACGGGTTTTGCGTCGGTTCCACGCAAGGATAAATGCGGTCGCGGAAGCGGCTCCCGATGGCGAAGATTTCATAATGGCCGAAGCCGGGCTCAAACGCGGCCTTTACGATGATGTCCGGCATCGCATTGAACGAGTAGTTGGCTCCCGAGTTATACAGTCCACCCGTAGTGCCGGGGCCACCGAAGGCGAAGTTCGCGGCATTGCCGGTTGCAGCGAAGATCGTCTGGGGATTTTCCACCGAGGCCGCCAGCCAGAAACGATTATCAAAGTTCTTGGCTACGCGGAAACCCCACTGCCGCGCCCAACTGAAACCGACGTTATATGCCGGATCTATGGTCAAGGGTGTCGCTTCAGTCCGGTTATCGACTCCCTTTTTAGTTTCTGTCACCAGGCTCCACATTTGACCGCCGGTGAAGCTCCAGCCGTCGTCGAGGGCAGCCTGACCCCAAACCTGCCTCTGGCGCAGGGTATAGCTGTTGCTCTGGTTGTTGTTGGAGGTCGCGCCCGCCGAAAGAAAGTCAGCTTCGTAGTAGCCAAAAAGCCTGGCGGCGCTGAGCTTGCCCTCTGCCAGCATTGAGATGCGCGACTGCCGGCCGGAACCATAGAATTCAGAAACCGCGTTCTGACCCGCGCCCGGCGGGTTTACGCTGTTAAAAGGAGTATTAATATCCGACCCCAACGCACGAGTGCGATACACCGCTTCCGCCGCCAGGAAGCCGCCGGGAGTGAGCGTGATCCCTTTAAAATGCAGCGCCATCGGGCTCTCTATCGACGCGTTCACGTTTTTCTGCGTCTCTTGCAGGCTCTGCGCGGTGTTTGTAACAGTGGTCTTCAGGTCAGTGACATCGCTCTTGAGCGCCACCACTGTCTCCCGTTGTTCCGCTGTTTGCGCCGTCGCCTGTTCGGTCTTGGCCCGGTCCTGAGCGGCAGCGGCTTGGCTCTGATCAAGGCGCTGCTCCAGTTGCTGAATCTTTTGATCGCGGCTTTCCATTTCGTCGTTCAAATGCTTGATTTGCTGTTGCAAGGCATCAAGCGCCTGGTGCAGTTCATCGAACTGCGCAGAAGTGGACGGCTCGGATTTCTTGGGTTTCCGGTTCGCCGTCGTGGTAGAGCCCGTCCCTTGCTGACTTTGTGCTGCCATCACTCCGCCACCGAGCGCCAGCGAGAGTGCCACAGCGATAATTCGTTTCATCGTTCCGTCTCCTTAAGAAATTAAGTTCCACGACTCAGACAATGCCGTGGCAAACTGATTTTCAGCTCGTAACTGCAGCCTCGACTCCACGGGTGATTGCCCGGCTGAAATTCTTCCGCAACAAGCTGTGAGGCTAGTTGAGATCACTCAATTCCAAAGGAATCGATGAAATCGCGCCGCCCCCGATGGCGTCCACCAGCACGAGGGTGCGAATCTGCCCAACAGAAATTGTGTAGGTCTGATTAACAAGTTGAGCTTTGGTCGGGTCTCCTGATTCCGTCACGATCACGGTAATCTGCGCGTTGCCGCTCTTTTGTGTCGTAAGGTACTGGTAAGCGCTCTGCTGTCCGAACTGAAGGGCAGAAATCGTGGGATCGCGTTGAGTAATATCTATACCGGGTGAGACGATGTAGACGTCGAGGCTGGCCGGCGCACTGGGGGATGCATAGACAATTCGTAGCTCTGCCTGGCCTGACGGTGGCGCGGTATTATTGTCACGCAAAATAAAGGCAGCGGGGTCAGAGTAGAGTCCCGTCAAAAGCGCCGTGGATTGGGTCCCGGAGATCAGGTTCATGCTTGTGCTGTTGATCACGGAGGCACTGGCCTGAGTTACTTCGATTGGGTCACTCCCCACCGGCACCGACTGGTATCCGAATGTCGGCTCAGTTGATCCGAAAGCTACGTTTGTGAATACATTTTTTCCGTTAACCGAGACATCGAAGTTCCCCGGAGCATCGGGAATGGCCTGAACCACCCGATACTGAGCAGTGCTTGAGCTTGAGCCACAGCTGGCGGCGAAGATGCAGAGAGCTACGATCGCTGGCGCAAAGAGTAGAATTTTGAACACACGAGCCATGCGCTTGTGTCTCCGGTATGACGGTTCCGTGGCGAGATAACCTGTGTGAATCGCTCATAATAACCCTAGCCGTTACAAGCTTGTGTGAATTTTGCGTGACAGCAGATGTAGGAACCCCGGCTTCGCTCGACAAGCCGGTGAAACAGTGAGCCGTGTGGTAAAGGTAAGATTTCTAACCTCCATTTCGCCACTCCGCAGGATCTCGATTCTTATCAGCACCCAATTCCTGTTTTTCGCGCCGCGTTGGTCACGGCCCACTCGAATCTGCCGATAGCCCTGGGCGAGATTTCTTTCTCCTGGCCGAGAGGACAGAATTAATGGCTTTTTAACAATTCGGAAACATCACAGCAATATGGCGGACCTAGTGTTGCGAGTGGACTTGTTCGCCCGTATCCACCCAGCGCCGCCGGTCGGCGTCGAGCGAGGACGTTTCTGTTCTCGCCGGTGCTAACTTTATCGAGAGGCGCGGTTGCGTATTGCCGCACTTCGCCGACGACGTGGAGGTGGAGTTTCCGTATCTCAGTGGTAATGATCTCCAGGATGGAGACAGCTTGCAGGTCACCCATTCGGGTTCCATGAGAGTGATGATGTCGCGCTCCTTAAGATTAGAGAATATCTCCACCTCAAAATTGCGCCGCCACCGGAAGCAGACCGGTTACATCCTGCTGACGCTAATGCTGGCCGTCGCGCTCTTCACGGTTGCGATGGTCGTCGCGCTTCCCCAGATTGGGCAGCAGCTTCGTCGCGACAAGGAAGAAGAGTTGTGCCATCGCGGCACAGCCTACATGCGCGCGATTCAGACCTTCCACCGGAAACTTGGCCGGTATCCAACGCGGATCGAGGAACTGGAGAATAGTAATGACATGCGCTTCATTCGCAAACTTTACAAGGATCCGATGACCAGGGATCGGGCCACGGGCCGGGAGAAGGACTTCAAAATCCTGCGCGAGATGGACATCAGTTCAAACAACGGATCGGTTGTGGGCCAAACCGGGCAGAGCACTCCCCCAGCGCAGGATGTTCAGAAGGGACAAGGCGGGCCTGGCAACGTTGACGGGACACCAGGTGGGCTTCAAAAGACGGATGGTCCGCAGAGTCCACCGAGCGGTTCGGATGCTGGGGGAGATTTGAATTCGCCTGGATCCTCGCCTGTTGACACCAATTCCGACTCCGGCTCCGACGAGCAAACGCTCGGCGGAGGACCCATCCTTGGAGTTGTCAGCACAAGCAAGGAAGAAAGCATTCGCGAGTTTTTCGGTAAGAACCATTACGACGACTGGCTCTTCATTTATCTGCAGAACAACGATTTCAGTGGCCAGCTAAAGGGCCCGGCAAACCCCGGTGTCCCAACTGCCGGTTCGGGGGGCTTAGGCGGCGTGGCTCCGGGCCTGCCCGGGCAGGGACAAGGTACCGGACAAACTTCAAACCCTCTGCCGCAATCTGCGCCAAACTCGGTGGCTCCCTCACCCAACTAGAATATTGCCGAATCCCCGCTAATGTTCCAGTCTCAGAAAATATCTGCCTTGAAAGCTGCCTTATCGCGCAAGCACAAAAGGTCCAAGCCTTGAGAGGAGCCCATCTGCAAACTTCTCTTTGCATTCCAGTTTTAGAATTCGAAGGCGGAGCTTTCCGGGCTTGTGATTATTGAATCTGGTTGGGATCGGACGCAAGTTCTCTGGCTTTCTCGTAAGAAGTTTGCGCCTCCGAAATCCGATTCAACCGTTGCAGGGCGCGACTCAGTTCGAGATATCCTCTGGCGGTTGGCCGAAGCTCGATGGAATGCTGGTAGTCCGTCACGGCCTCCTCGATCTTCCCTTCCCTTTCAAGCACGAGACCTCGATCAAAATAGGCATTGAATAGCTTAGGGTTCAATTGCAATGCGTGGTTATAACTTTCGTACGCCTCCGGATATTTGCCACCCTGATCGTAAGCGGATCCCAAGTTGGTATAATCAGTCGCGAGTTGCTCCTGATCTCCGGTAAGATCGATCGCTTTTTTATACTGCTCAACTGCTACTGGATAGTTGCCCGCCTGCTCATAAACCGATCCCAAGTTCGTGTAGGCAACCGCGAGCTCTTCCGCATTCGCAGTTACACTAATTGCCCTCTTATACTGTTCAACCGCAGCGTCGAACTGATGACTTTTCTGCAGGCATAGTCCTAAATCGACATAGTTCATGGGGTCGGCCGGGCTAATCGCAACCGCTTCACGAAAATGCCATAGCGCGTCGTCGGTATCGTCAGAAAGCATCAAGGCCATGCCTACATGCCGATGGGCGAAGGCATTGCGCGTAGTGACTGCAAGCGTATGCGCCCAGAGCTTCGTATCGCTCGACCAATATCCGATTTGGCGATTTGTAGTCAACAAGAGCGCCAGTAGCATTCCGAAGGACAGTGCCGCGCTTACGGTCTGGGAGGCTCTTTGTGATTGAAAGAAGTCGGCTGCGGCCCAAGTAAACATGAGAAACACGCCGATGAGTGGAACATAAGCATACCTGTCGGCCATCCCTTGGTCTCCCACTTGTACCAATCCGATGACAGGAACTAAGGTGCCAAGAAACCACAACCAGCCCATCAAAAGATATTTTCGACTGCGAAAGACAACGGTCAGGCCCGTGATAATTGCCAGCACAAGGCTCGAGGCGGCGACGGTCCAAAGACTGACTGATACTCCAGGATGCGGATAGAACGCCGCCAAATGCGATGGCCACAAGGCCTTCCCCACGTAACGAACATAGGCCACAATTGCGTCCTCCAACCGAACAGCGAACGGGAATTGCATCGCGGCGTGGAGTGCATGCCCTGCTTGCTGTGCTTTGAATGTTATTACCGAGATGATCGCGGAGAGCGCGAAAAGCGGAAGTTTCTCTATGAGCAGCTTCGAGAAAGCCCTGTTCCGTTCGATTCGCTCCAGGGGCCAATAATCAAGCAGAAGGAGGACGAAAGGGAGCGTTACGAGCATCGGCTTCGACATCAGGCCGCAGGCAAAGAAGATGACTACGGACAGATACCGACTCAAGTTCGGCTTACGCGCATACCATCCATAAGCTCCCAGGGTGAGCAAAAAGAAAAGCGTGCTCAACACGTTCTTGCGTTCGGCGACCCATGCCACCGATTCCACATTGATGGGATGAACCGCAAATAGAAGAGCCAGCATAAGACTCGGTCCCTCCCGCTTTGTGGCATAGAAAATAAGCAAGAAAAGAAGCATAGCGTTGAGTGCGTGGAGTACTACGCTGATCAAATGGTGACCGTAGGGTTGTAAGCCGAAGACCTCGCAATCGAGAGCGTGAGACATCCAGGTCAGCGGGTGCCAATTGGAATGCTCGGTGGAGGCGAATGCCCAAGTCACGGCGCTCCACGTGAGTCCGTCCCGGATATGCAAATTCTCGGTGACATAATTATTGTCGTCATAATCTACAAAGGGATACCCGATCACGCGGCCGTACAAGGCAATGAACTACCGCCAGGATCAGGACGCAGATGGCGAGGTTTCGCATTTTCGCCGGCAACCGAAAAATAAGGTACCACCCGAATGTTACAGAATTGCAAAGCAGAGCTGCCGTAGCCTTCCAATTTTCAAACTCAAGCGCTGGGATCCCTCCCTCTCCCACCTTCTGCGGACATCGTCCGTTGTATGAGAGAAGAGCCAACCCCTGTTTGCAATGAATTATGGCTCTTTTCTGGAGAGGGGACTACACGTTTTGACCGCAAGCGCCATCTTGCCCGGGACAAGGACACATTTGAATTGTCATTTTCCCATCGGCTACAGGATTCTTCGCATGCCGCTTAACCTGCATTCCATGGGTTGGCGTCTATCGTCGGCGCCGTTTTAGTAAGGCACCGGCAGGAGAAGGGGCGCTGGGAAGGACGGAAGTGGCAAAATATCCGAAGGATACCTGCGGCAGCGACTGCTGGGTCAAGTCGTTCTCAACGAAGAACCCCTGAGTCTGGTCGATCATATAAAAATCTGCTGTGAATGATACGTTTGGTATGTTGTTATTGCTGCCTTGGAACGCGCTACCGCTGCCCGTGCTAAACGAACCTGAGAAACAGCCGACCGCGGTTGTCGAACAACTCGAAGAGCTGAAATTGCCACTGAAGCTCTGGTCAACATTGATACCGACATCGGCAAAGCCAGACAGGGAAGGCGGGGTTACGTTCATCTGGGCGGTGCCATCGTATTCAGTGCCATTCTGCTGGGTATAGCTTAGGCCGTAATTGCCACTAAAGGTAAGAGAAGCAGATTGGGGATATGCTATTCCCGATCCTATGAGTGGGTAGTTGCTGAGGCCGGCGTTCCCAAACGCGAGAACCAGGGCCGGGTTCCCATTTCCGGCGAGATAAAAAAAGTATTGAGGATCGAAACCTTCGTTTGGACTGGAGAAACCGTTGAAAACCGAGTGGACGCGGCCCGTTCCAGTCGCGCTGACGTTGTACGTTCCGGCGAATGTTTCACTTATCTGAACCGGCAACCCTGTGGTCGGCGATATAAACGCTTGAAAAATCGTGTCCGTGAACCCATTCGTCAGGTTGCCCGCGCCGTCGGGGCTGACCACGCCGGCCGAAGTGAAGGTCGCCGGTAGTCCGCTAGCCGGGTCTATTCCTAGGACACCGAACACGTACGTACCAGAGAATGCCGAGTCGTCCAGGAAGGTGCCTGTAGCGGAACCCTGGCTGAGGGCGAGCCCGGCGACCGCACCCAAACCGCCGTTATCATTTTCGATAAGTCTTATGTGTGTCGCATCCACTGCATACCCTTCGACGCTAAAAGCGGTAGTACTGGGGAACGCGGGAACGTTCAGATTGAACGTCACCGCCCCGAAATTATCGGGATTCGTGACAGTTCCCGAGGATGGCTGGTTCTCGCTTGCGAATCCCGCGAGGTTCTGATCGACGACGCTGCCCGTTCCTGAAATGGTGTTTGGTGAATCAATATTAAGGATGCCGCCGATAGATGTTGGTTCACCACTCGCGAAGTCCGAACCGTTCATCACGAACGCATACCCCGCTAAAGGCGACGTAAGCGTGCTGTCTTGCAAGTCCATCGTGCCCGAGGCCGAGGGGACGTTGACTGCAGCGGTTGAGGGCGCCGGTGTTTCGGCGATCAACGCATGCGAATTAGAAAGAAATACGAAGCTAAAGGTCTCTTGGATAATGGCTGCGTCGCCCGGTAGATTGATGGTAATGGTTCCTCTTCCGTCGGGACCGAGAAAGTAGCTACTGCCGCTTCCAGCAGGAATAGTATCGGTGTGGGATTCGAAAGCCCCGCTAATCTGATTTAGCAAGTTAACCGTCTGCTCACCGCCGGTGATATTACCGTTGCCATCGAGGACAATCACCCCCGCAATCTGGTAAGGCAGCGTATCCTCGGCTCCCTCGGCGTGGAAAACATAGTTGCCGCTGAGATTGCTGCCATAGGCGGTAACGTTGATGGAAGCGAGAACGTTCTTAGTCGGATCCGCAGTGGCGAAACCCACGATGTTGACGATCTCGACGTTTCCGGCCAGCGCGGAAGGCGGAGTATAGGTGGTAGCTTGGCCGCTGCTACTGTGCTCCGGGAGTATGGTGCCGCAATTGCCGCTCGCGCAAGTAAGATTCCAGTCCACACCGGAGCCCGTTCCTCCATTGCTGCTGTCGTTGGTGATAACCGCCGTGATGGGCGTCGGTGAGCTGACCGGAACTGACGCCGGGGGCAGGGGCTGAAAGGCAATGGTGAGCGCTGCTGGCGGCGGCGGCGCAGGATTCTGCGGATTTACAGTGCTTCCGCTATTGCATCCGGCAATCGCTGAAGTCAGCGCTGCCATCAGGATAAAGAGAATCCATCGCTTCGTTCCCATTGCCAACCTCCTAAAAATCGCTCGAAAAAGACTTGCTCGACGAAGAGTTGCCTTATGAAGCGTTATCTTTCATGACTCGACACAAGATCTGACCGGCACCCGACTGACATATCTGACGTGGACCAGCGTTCACTATCGAAGCGGTGCGCGGCAGATCACTGTCCGGTGCCCCGCAGATACACGAATTGCGGATTGCCGAGCGTGCTGGCCGATCCGAGCGTGTAAACAATGTTGAGCTGGCCTTGATTGAATCCCTTGCCCGAGGGATTGAATGTTACTGTGACAGTGCAGCTGGCGCCGGGCGCCAGGCTGAAAGGACAATCGTCCGCCTCTGTGTAATTACCCTTCGCCACCGCGATCTTGCTGATCAGGTTCACGGTCGCAGAATTGGGGTCGGTTGGATCGTTGAAGAGCGTAATCGTCTGCGCGGCACTGGACTTACCCGCGGTTACGCCGCCAAAATTCAATCCGGCAGCCGGTAGCATTCGCAGCGGGCTAAAACCATTGCCTCTTAATTCGACTGGAAAACGTCCACTATCGATTTCGCAATCGGAGCTGGCGCCACCGCTTTGAGAAGCGCATTGCACGGTATTCAGCTGCAGAAAATAGTCCAACCCCGAGCCTGCCAGGGTATAGATTGGCTGCGGCACCAGGGCAATCTCCAAACTGCAGCTGGCCTGAGGCGCGAGATTCGTTCCCGTGCAAGTATCCGAGGAGATCTGGAAATTGGGCAGGCCAGTTGTCGGATCGGCATCGCATTGGTAAAGCACGGTTGAAGAATTTAATGTTGCGCTGGTTACGACTTGAAGCCCAGCCTGGGCGCCATTGTTTACGACCGGGCGAGGAAGTGGAATCTGTGTGCTCGAGTATGGGCAAGGTGCAGTGAGAGGGCCCACAATCTGCACCGAGTACGGACTCTGGTTGGTGAACGAAAGCAATTGAGGCGGACTGGCTTCGCCAATCGCCTCCGCACCAAAATCGATTTCCGGAGTCGAGGGTTGAATGTAGCTGGCCCCGGTGCCAGTAATAGGTACGACGAAAGACGTGTCATTGTCGGAGCTGGTAGGAGTGGTAACACTCAGCTGCGCGGTCAAAGGGAGTGGACAGTCGTCGGCCACTGTATTAACACCGCCGTTCCCAGCCCCTGGGACCCAAGTGCAGCTTTCCTGGGGGGCAAACGCGACGGTGATGGTACAAGACTGGCCGGACGTCGAGGAGTTGAGAAAGTCGGCGCAGTTATCAGCCAATGTATCACTAAAGTTATTGATGAAGGTGAAGTCACTCTGGTCGGCACCGGTCGGTCCAAAGCTCAGGGTCAGACCTGTCAGTGGAGGCGAGCCCGGCGGCTGGTTGTTGGTAAGCGTGATTGTCTGCGTAGCCGGAGCGCCCAGGCCGGCCGGAGGACAATTTTGCGCGGCACAGACCAGCGACTGGGACGGGAAGGTCAGGGCGGCTGGAGACAATGTGATCGGCTGCTGGCAAGCGGTTGAGTTGTTCAACGCCAGACAGATGTACCCGATGTCTCCGCCCTTGCATGACTTGGTAGTTACCTGGTATCCCACTCCAGCAGAGTGCAGGTAGTATCCACTCGACGTGGAGAGGAAGGTCACTTGATCGAGATTCTCCGAATTGGGGACCTGGCTGGCCGGTATGCCAATCTGCCCGTCACTCGATCCGTCGGTCCCGATGAGCTGCAGAATGAGCGTGTCGCCGCTGATTTGGCCATTCACTGAAACCGAACCACCGGGGAAACATGGATAATCGCTTAGAAGCGTTACCGGGTCGATAAAGCTCAAAGTGCCGGTGACGGTCGCGCTGCTGGCTCCCAGGTTCTGGCCCTGAGCAAAAACGCCCGTCACGGGAAAATCTTGATTGCTGTACGCAAAAAGGCTGTGGAAGCTTCCTGTGAGTGGTCCGGTGAGCGCCGGTACAGAAACTGCGCTCCACGACAGGGCCGTTTCAGCGGTTCCGCATGGTGTGCCACCGGAAGGGGTAGTGACCGTCGATGAAGACTGCGAGGAAACGCCGCTTATGGCGAGGCCGTTGGCGGTGGAACTCAGCGTTCCCGTGAGCATAAACGTAGTATTGTTCGATGAGGTACCGGCCACGACCGTCAGAGTTACGGTCTGGCCGCTGATCGTTCCCTGCGTGATGGTGGCCGACCCGCTGTTACACACAACCTGCAGGCCGTTTTGGGTTTGGTCCAATGCGATGGAGTAAACCGCTTGTCCGGTCACCGAGCCTTTGTTCTGCAATAGAAAACCACCCTGCAGGCCATATTGCGCAGAGGAAGGGTAATTCGGATCGGATGACGTCATCGTAAACTGCCAGTTGCCCGAAAGCATTGCGCTCTGCTGCGAATCGCCGGAAGAGCCGCCCCCGCAAGCCGAAAGCAGAATCGTGCCAGCGAGCAATGAAATCCAAAGACACTTCACATGGCCGCCGTACAAACGCTGCGGGAGCGATTGACGCTTCCTGACCCGAAGCGTCGGATTCTTACCCAGCCGGTGTCTAGTTATTCTCAGCATGATGTTCTTCGTCCTGTAATGTGCGAGCGCTTGAGTTTGCGATGCTCCGCGCGAGATCTCCCTTCTGTTTGGTGAACCGCGGCGCTTGCGGAACGCTGGCTTCCAAAAGCCTCTCTGTGCCGAAATCGAATTCGCCGACCGCTGCTGCGCTGGAGCTAACCTGGCCCGTAATAGGAAGAGTAAAGATCGCATCGTTATTGGGACTTGTGACAATTAGCGTCGCGGCCAGACACGGGGCCGGCGGAACTACGCCGGCACAGTCCTCCGGCGGAGGAACTTGCAGGGGAGAAAATGCAACCGTAATGACACAAGCCTGCTTCGAACTGAGAACGAACGGCTGTCCCAGCGAAGAAACACCTCCGGCGCCGCAGGTGTCGGTCTCCGTAAAATTGGCCTGACCGGTATTTGTTAGCGTCACCGTCAGCCCGCCCAGCATTGAACCGTAACTGTTCGTCATGGTGATCGTCTGAAAGGTCGCAGGCGAGTCGATGGCTTGAGCGGGAAAATTCAGGGCGGACGGAGTCAGAGTGATCGGTTGCGAGCAACCAGTTGTGCCGTTCACGGCAAGACAGATATTCCCCTGATCCGCGGGGTTCGCGAGGTCCCCGCCTCCGCAGGCCGCCGCGTACACTGCGTATCCTGTTTCACCCGATGACTGGAGGACGTATCCGTTCGATGTGGACTCGAGGGTGACGACTTGCGGTCCCGGGCCGACCAGCGGACCATTCTGGCCAATTTGCCCAATGTTTGATCCATCAGTCCCGATGAGCTGCAAAAACACGGAATTGCCGCTGATTTGGCCCGTCACAGACGCGACTGAAAAGCAGGGGTAGTCGCTGAGATCCGTTATTGTGCTTAAGAAGCTTAGGTTGCCGGTCACAGCGGCGCTGCTTGCTCCGGTATTCGCAGCTTGGTTAAGTGCCCCCGTGACGAGGAAATCCTGCTCGTTCAGGCCCGCGGCACCACCGCTGCTCTGAAAAGTTCCCTGCACCGGCCCCGTGATCGGTGGTACCAGGACGGCGCTCCAGTTCTGCGCCGCTACGATCCCGCAACCTGCTCCGTCTGTCGAAGTGTAGGAGCCTGCCATAGTCGAGGCGTCCAAACTCAGGGTTCCGGTAAGCGTGAACATCTGTGCGCCAGTGGATCCCGCACTGAGGCTCACAGTCTGGCCAGTGATCGTTCCGGTGATCTGATCTATTCCACTGTTGCACTCGGTGGGATTTCCGCCGCTTCCGGACGGAGGCTCAGTCATGATGGAATAAACGGCCTGCCCCGTGATCGCGCCATTCGTCTGCAGCAGAAACCCGCCCTGAAGGCCACCTGTGAATGAAGGCTTGCTCTGATCGGGGCTGAGCTGCTCGCCCATGGTGAACTGCCAGTTGCCCGAAAGCGTTGGAGGAGGGAGCGGGGTGCTGTTAGAAGTGCCGCCGCCACACGCCGATAAAGCCATAATCCCCGGGAGCAACACGAGCAACAAACACTTGACCGGCCCTACGCTAAGACCTGGCGAAACCGATTTCCGGTTGATTCGGCGCAACGTTGGCTTTTTAGTCAATGTCTGCACGACCATATCAGTCCTAAAACCCTAGCTTCAGCCCAAACTGAATAGTGCGGGGGCGATGCGCATCGAGCGGGTGTAAAAAGGAAGCGCCCGTAACACAATCAGCGCCGCCGCCCCTAAATCCGGCGGAATACTCGGGACCTGCGTAGCAACTGATGATGTTGTTCCCACTGCTGCCTGGGTTATCGGGGTCGTAGATCCGGAACTGGGTGTGATTAAAAATATTGAACGCTTCAGCCCGGAACTCGAGGTCGCCGGACTCCCGGATTTTGAAATGTTTCAGCAGCGCCATGTCGAAGTTTGTGCGCCTTGGATTATTCAAAAAGTTCCGACCCGCGTCCCCGAAGGTGAGACCCCGGGGAGCCACAAACTCGGAAGGATTGTCGATGAGCGGACCAAAACTTCGGGCGTTGTTCCCTGGTGAGGGCAATCCACGCATTACGTCGGGGTAGGAGGCCGCGATGCCGAGTCCGCTGGAAACCCCAGCGTTGTCGGTGACTGAGATGCCGGTGTTACCGGCGCTGTTGATGACCGTGAAGGGCACACCCGACTGAACAATCGTAACTCCTGAAAGCTCCCAACCATCGAGAACGTCATTCGCAAGCCTTGAAGCTCTGGGTGCGGTCTTATCCGTTGGCCGTTCGTTGGCCCAGTCGCTGAGTCGACGAGGCAAATCCTTGAGCGGGAGCTTATACACGTAGTTGAGGTTGAGCAGATGACGTTCGTCAAAATTCGAACTTGCCCGGTTCTCGCGCAGGTCGTACGAATTAGCGAGAACCGGATCACTCCGATCCGATGCATCATCGATAGAGTGACTATAGGAATATGAGATCCCGGTCGTCAGCCCTCGGCTGGTGTGTTGCAGCGTGGCCTGAAGTGCGTGATAGTTTGAGTCGGCCACATTCTGCAACGAGAGAACTCTTCCCAGACCCGAGTATGGCCGGCCCGGAAGAGAATTAACGTTCGGGATTCTTGGATTCGTGCATGCCGCTTGCAAGTACATGTAGGCGGGGTTTTGCGCGGTCACCAGGACTCCACTCTGGAGCAGGAACGGAGTCGTGCCATCTCCGGGAGCGAAACCGCTGAAGCCAGGGGGAATTGCGGTGCAGTCCGCGATGGTAAGTGGCTCGTTGGGGCCGAAAGGATTTTCATCGGCCGGTAATGGATGTAACTGGTTGAGCTGGCGCTCAACTGTCAAATGGGTTCCTTTGCTTCCCACGTACGCCAGATTTACCACTATCGCTTTCGGGAGCTCCCGCTGAATCCCGAAACTCCACTGCTGAGCGTAGGGCCAAATTGCCTTGGTGGGAATTGATGCGACGTCGATAGGAAATGCGTCTCCGGGGGCGGGCTGCACGGAGTTCGGATTCAGAGAGGCAAAAAGACTTTGGCAAGGATTGATTGCATTAAATGCAGGCCCGTACCCGACATTACCGATGCACGGGTAGCTGAGGGGAAGTGGCTGCGTCATGCTGAGCACCAGAGGTGCGCTAGCCTCGAGCGAGCCGGTATTAGCCTCGTTACCGGTGCCGTGCTCAAAGAAGATGCCGTAGCCGCCACGGATTGAGGTCTTGCCGTCCCCCCGCGGGTCAAAGGCAAAACCGACTCGAGGCGCCGGATTAAACAGATGCCCCGTCATACAGCCCACGGGAACGCCATGGACTCCGCACTGCACCAAACCCAATGCGCTCACAACGTCGTTTCCCGGGACTAAGTCGCTGATCGGTACCGGCGCACCGGCGTTCAAGAGCTCGCCATAGCTGGGATCAACCGTAAATTGATTTGGGATGTAATTGGCAGGCACCCAGTTCCACGCGTTCTGGTTCTTCTCCCGGTAAGTCCCAAACAGGCTGATTCGCAATCCCAGGTTCACGGTGAGCCGGGGGGTCACTTTCCAGTCATCCTGGAAATACGGTTCAGCAATCTGGTAACGCTGGTAGTACCGGCGTTGAGCTGAATCCTGCGTAAAGCTCTGAATGAATCCCTGCGGCTGATTTGGAGTGATACTGCTGTTGAGCTGCTGAATCAGGAAATCAGCAAAGGCATTCCCCGAACTGTTGGCGAGATTGCTGAAGGTTAGCAAGCCTTGCAGGTCGCCAGAAGCTGCGCCGATCGCGTTGTTCGTTTGATTGCGCTGCGAGTACACATATTGCAGTCCAAATTGCAGTGTGTGTTTGCCGACTGCCTTGCCGACGTCATCGCGCAGCGAGTAGGTCGGATCCGTGTGGCCCCACGGCATGTAAGACGGGTCGGCTGCAAAGCCTTCACCGCCGTAAGCTGCATTGGTGCCAAGAAACTGGACCCCCGGCATTTTGCCGCCAAATCCGTTATTGAAGATGTAACCGATGGCGCACTGCGGGATGCCGGTGATGGGGTTGATGCTGATGAGTGGGTTGCACTGTCCGGGAGACGATGGATCGGTAACCAGCGGTTGATCGATTGCTGGATTACGCTGGAACTGAGCTCCCCCCGGGCCGTTCTGGTCCGTCAGCGTGATGCCCGAATTGACGTAGCTGATTACGAGATCGTTCAGAAGCGTCGGCGATATCGTGTCCGTCAGTCGCGCCACCAGGCTTACGCCCGGTCCATTGAAGGCATTCTGCACCGTGGGAAACGTGTTGCGTACGATGCCCCACTGCGGCGTTAAGACAGTTGTATCCCATGCGTCATGGATATAGCGAAACGAAGCCCTTATCTCGCTGCTCACTGTTTGGTCTATGCGAAACAATTCCTGCCGCCAGTAGGTAGAAGGGGAAACGGCAGCGATGTAACAATGGTTGGGGTCTTGCGGATCCAGGTTCGTTGCATTGGCGTTCAGATTTGGCAGACTATAGTTGCAACCGTACGGAGCATTGGGTAGTGGTATCAGGTTCGAGTTCAGGATTGCCACCGCGTTCTTGTCCACACCTAAGGCAATGCCCTGCGTGGGGGGCCCCCCCAATGTGGTTCGGGGAATGCCATTCACGACCGGGCAGTCGGGATACGACTGGCGGGTAAATGTAGCGCCGTTCGCTGGACAAACGTCGCTAAAATCGAAGTCCTGGTAAAAAATGCCAGAGCCTGCGAACGTGGGCTGGATGTTCTCCACGACCCCCTCCGAGGTCTGGACTTGAGCACACGGTGACAAGCAAAGTCCACGCTCCTTCAGCCCCGGA
>Ga0302326_10011293_pt1 | contig 19259 bp, 21 predicted proteins | sample Palsa_T0_3_FD_202264 | JGI IMG/M metagenome (GOLD analysis project Ga0302326, IMG submission 202264) | Peat permafrost microbial communities from Stordalen Mire near Abisko, Sweden - Palsa_T0_3 | ecosystem: Environmental > Terrestrial > Soil > Palsa > Peat permafrost | place: Sweden: Abisko...
TAGCCCACGACCGCGCCCGCCGCGTTGAGCACCACGGCCAGCTCGGGCTCGGGAACGTCAATGCTGGAGTCAGCCCGGACACAAACCGGGGCACCCGGGCCGCTGACCCGCCAGGCGGCCGACTTGAAGAACAGCTCGGGCCGCTCCGCCGCGTACACCCGGTCGTAGATGTCGGCCGACTGCTCGCTCTCCGCCATCCGCGCGGTCCTTGACCGTTCGTAGGTCACGCCGGCCGCCCATACCTCCATCCGCCCGTCAGCCGGCGCGAGCAGCTGAACCTCGGCCGCCGGCACGGTCTCGCCGGCAGGGGACGCGCAGATCTGGCGGATCTCGGCCAGCGGCAGCGCAAGCAGATCGCCCAGCGACCCCGCCGCCCCAAGAACGGTCACCGTGCCCGTCCCGCCCTCGCTGCCTCGGCTGAGGATCCCGACGCGGGGCTCGGCGTCGCCGGCCAGAAACCTGATGAGCCGCATGGCAGCACCTTAATTCAGCCGTCCAAGAAGATCAGCCGCGCAGCGCCCGACGTGTGACCGGATCGACCCGCAGCGGGACCTGATCCTGCCTTTTGCGCCCGCTGGCGGACCGGAATGCTTGGGGACATGACTCGCGCTCTCATCGTCATCGACGTCCAGGAATCGTTCCGCCAGCGCCCGCTCTGGCAGGCCATCTCCAACCCCCGCATCGCCGACGACGTCGCCCGCCTGGTCGACGGCGCCCGGGCCGGCGACGACCTCGTCGTGTGGGTCCTGCACACCGAGCCGGGCACCGGCGGCACGTTCGACCCGGCCAGCGGCCACGTCCGCCTCATCGAACCGCTCGCGCCGCGCGACGGGGAGCCCGTCCTCACCAAGACCTCGCATAACGCCTTCACCACGACCGGCCTGCAGCAGTTGCTCACCCAGCGCGGCATCACCGAGCTGGTCGTCTGCGGCATCAGGACCGAGCAGTGCTGCGAGACCACCGCCAGGGTGGCGTCCGACCTCGGCTATCAGGTCGCGTTCGTCACCGAGGCGACCGCCACCAACCCGATTCCGCATCGCGACGCGCCCGCCGGGCAGTCGGTGGAAGAGCTGCTGGCGGACCCGCGCACGCTGCCCGCCAGCGCGGTGATCGAGCGGACCGAGTACGCGCTGGCCGGGCGCTTCGCGACCATCGCCACCATCGAGGAAGTGATCGGCCGACCGGCCGCGTTGACCAGATCGTGACTCGGGTCGTCTTCCTGCTCGTACCGGGCCTGCATCTGCTCGACCTGGCCGGACCTGCCCAGGCGTTCAGCACCGCGGCCGACTTCGGCTGCGGCTACGAGCTGCACTACGTCGCCGAGCAGGAAGACGTCCGCACCGCGCAGGGCGCCACCGTCCGCGCGGCGACCGACTGGCCGTCGCTGACCGCTGACGACCTCGTCATCGTGCCCGGCTGGCGCTCCCCCGTGATCGCGGGCACCGGCGCGCTGTCGGCCACCACGCTGGGACGGCTCACGGGTCACCACGCCGATGGCGGCACGGTCGTGAGCATCTGCGCCGGGGCCGACGCGCTCGGCCGGGCCGGGCTGCTCGACGGCCGCCGCTGCACGACGCACCACCTCATCCAGGACGAACTGGCGGCGCGCTACCCGGGTGCGACGATCATCCGCGACGTGCTCTACGTCGTCGACGGGCGGATCGCGACCTCGGCCGGGATCGCCAGCGGCATCGATCTCGCGCTGCACCTGATCGCCGTCCGCGACGGCCCCGTCGTCGCCGCCCGGGTCGCCAGGGAGATGGTGATCTACGCGCGCCGCAACGGCGACGACCAGCAGGCCAGCGCCATGCTCCGGCACCGCAACCACCTCAGCGACTTCGCCCACCGCGCCCAGGACAGCATTGAGTCGCGGTACGCCGACCCCCTGCCGCTGGCGGACCTCGCCGCCGACTGCGGCGTCAGCGAGCGCACCCTGACTCGCCGTTTCGTCGCCGCGACCGGCATGACGCCCCTGCGCTACCAGCAGGTCCTGCGGGTAGAGCGCGCAGAGCACCTGATCGGGCACGGGGCGACGGTGGAGGCAGCCGCGCGCACGGTCGGCTTTGCCGATGCCCGGATGCTCCGGCGGCTGCGCAGCAGGCGGTAAGCCGGCGGTCGCTACGCACCGCTCATGACGCCGTTGCCGCCGTGAAGCGCCGCTCGGCTTCATCGATCGCGGCGATCTGGGCGAGGATCTCACCCGGCGAGGATTCTCCGACGACCTTCTGCAGGAACGGGGTTCGGTCGAGGACCGCATCGCGGACGGCTCGCAGCGGGGCCGGCGCGTGATGAAAAACCTTCCCGAGGATGAAAGCCTGCTGGACCTGACGGGCGGTGTGCGGCTTGCGCGGTGCCTCGAAGGCGTCGAGGGCGGCGCGAACGGCGGCATGGTCGGATAGGTCGACCCCGGCCAGCCGACGGCCGAGGAAGTACCCGTCTTCGGTGGCCATGCCCGCGCCGTAGGCGGCGTAGGGCGACGTCGGGTGAGCGGCATCGCCGACCAGGGTGGCCCGCCCCTTCGACCACTGCTTGAGCGCCTTGCGGTCGCGCAGTACCCAGCGCTGCACGTTACCGGGGTCGGTGGCGGCGATGAGCCGTGGCAGCGGGGCCGCGAAGCCGGCGCCCATCTTCGTCGCGGTGTCGTGCAGGTCGCCGGTGAACTCGGTGCTGGCGTCGTGGGCGCCAAGCACCCACCACTGAAAGCCGTCGCGGCCCTTGTTACGGATCGAGGTCCAGCTGCCCTGCGCGGTTCGGCTGTGCGAGATGATGGCCAGCCCTCTCTCCGCCCGCACGCTCTCGTCCAGGGTGAACCCGCCGAAGATGTGCAGGTTGTGCTCGCGCTTGGGGGCATCGCCCCAGAGGGTGCGGCGCACCAGGGAGTCGATCCCGTCGGCGCCGACCACAACGTCAGCCTCGATGACCGCGCCGCCCGCCATATGCAGGCGCACGCCCGTTTCGTCCTGGTCGAAGCTGTCCACCGTCCGGTCGACCTGCAGCACGCCCGGCGGCAGCGCGGCGAGCAGCCGCTCGTACAGCTCTGGACGGAGCAGGCCGATGAACCCGCCACCGTAAGCGCTCACCACATCGTCGGGCAGGTTGACCCGGACGCGGGTGCGGCCCGCTGCGGAGCGAAACTCTGAATAGCAGGGCGCGCCCAGATCGTTGACGTCCACGCCGAGCAGGCCGAGCGCCTTGATCGGCGGGGGCCACAGGTTGAGGATGTTGCCGGCCGGCCGTGCCTGGTGATAGCGCTCCAGCAAGATCACGTCGTGACCGGCCTGATGGACCGACAGGGCGGTGGCCATACCGGCCGGACCGGCCCCGATGACCGCGACACGGCCTCGTTTGGCGCTCATAGGGTCTCCTCGTTACGAATGACCAAACCGTAGTGTTCACTACGGTTTGTTGGAGATGAGCATCCGTTGCGGTTATGGCCCTTGTCAACCTCCAGCCGAACCCCCGACGCTGTCACCGGGCGCCGGCCCACGGGCGTCGCCTGGGAGGATGGGACGGTGACGACACCCGCAGCTGCCGACGGCGCCCCGGCCGAGTCGCTAAAGATTCGGCCCCCGGTACAGCGTCGCAGTCGCGAGGCGTGGGAGCGCGTGCTCAACGCCGGAGTCGAGTTGCTCGAGGAAGGCGGGTACGACGCGTTCACCATCGCCGCGGTCTGCGAGCGGGCTCACGTCGCGCCGCGGGCCATCTACGCCCGTGCCGACAGCAAGGACGCGCTGTTCCTGGCCGTTTACGAGCACGGCATGGCCCGCCTGCGGGCCGACCAGGCGGTCCTGATCGACGAGGAACGCTGGCGCGGCCTGCCGGCCGACCAGCTGGCGATCGGCGTGGTCAACGAGGTCGCGGCCATCTTCTTCCGGCACGCCGCTCTGCTGCGCGCGGTCGTGCTCATCTCTGGGATGCACCCGGAGGTCTATCGCCGCGGCGCCCACTACAGTCAGGAACTTGGCGACCTGGTCACGAACTTGCTGCTGCTTGGCAGAGACGCCATCGACGACCCCGACCCGGAGACCGCCGCCCGCGCGGCCTTCAACGCCGTCTTCTCCACCCTGGTCCTGCGGGTCGGTTACGGCCCGACCTTCGCCGCTCCCCTGGCTGACGACCAGATCTTCCTCGAGACGTTGAGCCTGATGGTCCGCCGGTACCTATTCCGGCCGTGAACTCGCAGCCCGCGAGCGGCGTCCCTCACCCGGAGGCGGCGAACTTGGCGGCGATCGCGGCGGCGGTTTCGCGCAGCCACAGGTGGCCGGCGTCATGGGTGTGGACCGGATGCCACCACAGCGCCTCCCGGACCGGGACCGCGTCGAACGGGCAGTCGAGCACCCGGATGCCGCCCCCGGAACCAGGGCCCGCGCCGAGGCCGAGCCGGGCGGCGAGCAGCCCGTGGACCATCGCCACCCGGCCGGTGCCCGCGACCATCGACGGCAGCGCGTAGAAGCTGTCGACCGAGACCTGGACGCGGGGCTCGATGCCGAGCGTGGAGAGCTGGCGGGCGGCCGGCGCGTCATAGGCCCGCTGGTACACGGCCCACGGCAGGGTCGCGAGGTCGTCCAGCGTGATCGACTCGCCGACGTCGGGGTTGTCCTCCGCCACCAGGCAGAGCCAGTGATCGGTGAACAGCTCGACGGCGGGCAGGCCGCCGATGATGCCGTGCGGGAGGATCATGCCGTCGACGGTGGCCAGCAGGGCGGCCGGGTCGTCGGTGACCGTGACCGGTATCTGGCGGAAGGTGATCCGGACACCGGGCGCCTGCGCGCTGATCTCGCGGGCGAGCTGGTCACCGAAGACGGCGGCGGCGTAGTCGGAGGTGAGGATGACGAACTCGCGTCGCTCCCGCGCCGGGTCGAAGCGCGGCTGACTGCCGAAGACCTGCTCAAGCATCTCGCAGGCGACCTCGGTCCGGTCGAGCAGCACCACCCCGAGGGCGGTCAGCTCGTAGCCGCCGCCTTTCCTGGCCAGCAGCTCATCGCCGAAATGGCGGCGCAGCCGGGCGAGCGCGGCGCTCATCGCGGGCTGACTCAGGCCGATCCGCTCTCCTGCCCTGGTCACGTTGCGCTCGGCGAGCAGCGCCCGCAGCGCGACCACCAGGTTCATGTCGAGTCGGGCGAGATTCATACGGCGATGATATCCACGCCACGGATGATCATTATCTCAAGAATCGATTTCATAAATCCTGTTGGCTGATCCCACAATCGCACCATGTCTGAACTAGAAGTCCCCCCGGACCTGGCCCGGCCTGCGGTCCGTCGGCAGGAACTCACCGTCTACACGCTGATCGCCGCGGCGCTGGCCGCGTGCCTGGCCGAGGCGGCGCTGGCCATCCCGGCGTCGCTGACCGGCCTGCTCCAGCAGGACATCGGAACCTCCTCTTCCCAGCTGACCTGGATCACGGACGGGTTCCTGGTCCCGGTCAGCCTGTTCGAGCTGACCTTCGGCGTCCTCGGCGACCTGTTCGGCCGCAAGCGCCTGCTCGTCGGCGGCGCGCTGCTGCTCGCCGTCGGCGAGGCCGTCGTCTTCCTGTCGCCCGGCTCCGGATCCTCGACCGGTACCCGGGTGGCGGTGATCTTGACCGGGCAGGTGCTGGCCGGCATCGGGGCGGGCGCGCTGTTCCCGACCAGCCTGGCGATGATCGCCTCGGCCACGCATACCCAGAAAGCGCGGGCGCGGGGCGTCGCGGTCTGGGTCTCCGGCTTCACCTTCGGCGCCCTCGTCGGGCCCGTGATCGGCGGCGTGGCCGCCCAAGCGCACTACGGCGCGGACATCAACGCGGGCTGGCGCTGGGCGTTTCTCGTCGTTCTCGTACTCGCCGTCGCCAGCGCGGGGCTGTCCTTCCTCGCCCAGGACTCCTCGGCCCCGGAAGGGCGCTCGCTCGACTGGACCGGCCAGGTCACGATCGCCGTAGCCGTTTTCACCCTGCTGTTCGCGGTCATTCAGGGGCCCACCAGCGGCTGGGGCAGCGGGCCGGTGATCGGCTGCTTCATCGCCGCCGCCGTCTTCGGCGTGGCGTTCGTCGTCGCCGAACTCCGGTCTCCGGCGCCGCTGCTGCAGCTCGCGTTTTTCCGGCACCGCAGCTTCGCGGCGGTCTCGGTCGTCACCGTGGTCGGCATGTTCGCCTTCCTCGGCACGGTCTACGCGATCGCCATCCGGCTGGCCACGGTGCAGGGCTTCTCGCCGCTGAAGACCTCCCTTGCCTCGGTCCTGGTCGTCGGGATGATGCTGATCCTGCTGCCCGTCGCCCCCCGCCTGCTGGTGCGCTTCGCCACCAAGTGGGTGCTCGGCGCCGGGCTCGTCATCATGGGGGCCGGCGACCTGTGGCTGGCCGCGACCGATAACACCGACGTGTCCTACGCCCGCATCTGGGCTCCGCTGCTGCTCATCGGCATCGGGATCGCGCTCGCGCTCGCGTCGTTCACCGCCGGCGCCGTCAACGGGATGCCCACCCACCTGGCCGGCATGGCCAGCGGAGCCAACAACATGCTGCGCGACCTCGGGGCCACCCTCGGCCCGGCCGTGATCGGCGCGGTCGCTCTCAGCCAGGCGGCATCGCGTATCTCCGGCGCCGTCGCCGCCAGCCCTTCCCTGCGCGGAGCCGTCGCGGCCTTCACCGCGTCAGCCGACCATGCCCCGGCCGCCCAGCGCCCGGCGCTTGAAGGCGCCGTGCACGCGGTGCAGTCCGGGCCGCTCGGCGCCAACGCGGTCCCCGCCACGGTGACGCTGCCGAACGGTCACGCGATGCCGTTCAATCCACTGCACGACGTGGCCTATCAGGCTCTGACGCACGGCTACGCGACCGGCTACGTCATCTGCGCGGCAGCCGCGTTCGCGGCCGCCGCGGTCGCGTTCGCCGCGATGAGCGGGCAGGCGCGGGGCATGGAGTTCGTCGAGACCATCCAGCACATGGATTTATGTCATCCGGAAAATCGATTTCATAAATCTAGATCGCCAGCCCATAGTTGGTCACACGAGTTTTGGAGGTACGTCCATGGCCACGCCGCCGTCCCCGGTGCCGCAAACCGACCGGCCGCCCGCCGCGTCACCCGGGTTCCTCGACCGGGCGAACCCGGAAGCGGAGATCGCCCGGGCGGCGCTGGCCTACTCCAACTGGGGCCGCTGGGGCGCCGACGACGTGCTCGGCACGGTCAACTTCATCACCGACGAGCTCCGCCTGGCGGCGGCCGCGCTGGTGCGGCGGGGCGCCAGCTTCTCGCTGTCGCAGCGGTTCGATATGGACGGGCCGCAGCGCGGCTGGCGGCGGCGGACCAACCCGGTGCACACCATGCTCGACACCGGGACCGACGCCGCCCTCGGCCATCAGGGGTTCCCGCACGGGATCGGCGGGGCGGACGACGTGATCGCGATGCCGCTGCAGTGCTCGACCCAGTGGGACGGGCTCGGCCACATCTTCGACCACGGCCGGGCGTGGAACGGGCGGGACGCGGCGCGGACCGTCACCTCCGACGGCGACCTCGTGACCGGCATCGAGCAGCTGGCCCGGCCGGTCTGCGGGCGCGGCGTGCTGCTCGACGTGGCGCGGGTGATCGCGCCGTCGCTCGGCCCCGCCGCCGACGGCACTGACGCGGCACGCGGCGAGCTGCCCGACGGCTTCGCGATCACGACCGAGCACCTGACGGCCACCGCCGCCGCCCACGGCGTCACCGTCGGCCGGGGCGACCTGGTGCTGGTGCGCACCGGCCGGCACGCGCGGGCGCTGCGCGAAGGCTGGGGCGAGTACGCGGGCGGCGCCTCCCCCGGCCTATCGTTCACCACCGCGGGCTGGCTGCACCGCACCGAGATCGCCGCGATCGCCACCGATACCTGGGGCTTCGAGGTCCGGCCGAACGAGTTCGACGAGGCCTTCCAGCCGCTGCACCAGGTCGCGATCCCGAACATGGGGCTGCTCATCGGGGAGATGTGGGCGCTGGAGGAACTGGCGGCGGACTGCGCCGCCGACGGCGTCTACGAGTTCCTCCTGACCGCCGCCCCGTTGCCGATCACCGGGGCGGTCGGCTCCCCCGTCAACCCGATCGCCGTCAAGTAGCCACCGGAGGAACGCGATGCCAGCAGTCAGCAACGTCCTGGTGATAGGGGCCGGCCTAGCGGGCACGGCGGCGGCCGTCGGCCTCGCCGACGCCGGGATCGGAGTCGACCTGATCGACGTCAAGCCGGAGGTCGGCGCGGTTGGCTCCGGCATCACCATGCAGGGCAACGGGCTGCGCGAACTGCGCCGACTCGGTGTCTGGGACGCGGTGCTCGCGGTGGGATACCCCTTCGACAGCCTGGGGTTGCGCGCCCCCGACCCGGCCGGCACGCTGCTGGCCGAGATTCCCGACGCGCGGACCGGCGGCCCCGACCTGCCCGCCACCCTCGGCCTGCCCCGGCCCGCGCTCGCGCGCATCATGGCGGAGCGCGCGACCGCGGCGGGCGCCAAGCTCCGGTTCGGCACCCGCGTCAGCTCCCTGTCGCACGACGCCGCCGGCGTGGACGTGACGTTCTCCGATGGCTCGGCCGGCCGCTATGACCTCGTGATCGGCGCGGACGGCATCCGGTCGGCGACCCGGCCGATGATCGGCATCAGCGACCAGCCGCGGCCGACCGGCATGGGCATCTTCCGGGCGTTCGGGCCCCGGCCCGCCAGCGTCACCAGGACCGACCTCTATTACGGCGGCCCCTCGTATATCGCCGGGTACTGCCCGACCGGCGAGAACTCGCTGTACGCGTACATCGTGGAGGACGCGCGGGACCGGTCCGGGCTGACCCCGGCCGGGCGCCTGGCGGCGATGCGGTCGCTGGCCGAGGCCTACCACGGCCCGTGGGACGAGATCCGCGCGACGCTCAGCGACCCGGGGACGGTCAGCTACACCCTGTTCGAGGAGCTGCTGGTGCCCGCGCCGTGGAACCGGGGACGGGTCGTGCTCATCGGCGACGCCGCCCACGCCTGCCCGCCGACCCTGGCCCAGGGCGGATCGCAGGCGCTGGAGGACGCGGCTGTGCTGACCGAACTGCTGCTGTCCCTGACCGCGGTCGACGACGAGCTCTGGTCGGCGTTCACCGCCCGCCGATTCGAGCGCGCGAAGACCGTCGTCGAGGCGTCCTGCCAGCTCGGACAGTGGCAGCTTGACCACGAGGAGGGCGACGTGCCCGGCCTGATCGCCGCGATCACCGCGCTCGTCGCCCAGCCCGCCTGAACGAGAAGCCCGCGTGACCCCGACGTGCCCGTACTGAAGGAGAACCCGCCGTGACCGACCGGCTCATCACCCACCTGCGCCACATCGACCTGGCGGTGCCCGACCACGCGAGGCAGCTCGACTTCTTCACCGGCGCGTGGGGGCTCACCGCCGAGCACAGCGACACCGGGCTGACCTTCCTCGCCGCCGAGGGGTCGCCCGAGCAGTACGTCGTCCGGCTGCGGCAGGCCGATGACAAGCGGATCGACCTGATCGCCTTCGGCGCGGCGAGCGCGGCCGACGTCGACGCGCTCGCCGCCCGGCTGGCCGCCGACGGGGTCCGGCTGGTGAGCGAGCCGGGCGCGCTCGCGACGCCGGGCGGCGGCTACGGGTTCCGGTTCTTCGATAACGAGGGCCGCACGGTCGAGGTCAGCGCCGACGTCGCGGTCCGCGCGCACCGCACGATCGAGGAAGGCGAGTCGATCCCGGTCCGGCTGTCGCACGTGGTGGTCAACTCGGCTACCCCGGAGGCGACGGTGGAGTGGTACGAACGGCACCTGGGGTTCGCGCTGTCCGACACCCTCATGCACCCGCAGATGGGCGAGATGATGTACTTCCTGCGGATCAACCGCTGGCACCACAGCCTCGCGGTCGCCCGCTGCCCGCACCCGTCGCTGCACCACGCCTCGTTCGAGCTGCGCGGCATCGACGAGTACATGCGCGGCACCGGCCGCCTGCTGCGGGCGGGGGTGGAGAAGCTCTGGGGACCCGGACGTCACCTGGCCGGCAACAACACCTTCAGCTACTTCCTCGACCCGCACGGCAACACCGTCGAGTACACCACCGAGCTCGAGATCATCGACGAGGACACCTGGCACCCGCACCTGTACGACTTCACCCAGCCCGGAGTCGCCGACCAGTGGGGGACCGCGAACCAGATGAACGAGTTCGTCGCGGCCAAGTCGTTCAACGACCCCGACCGCGGCCTGTTCACCGCGCCGCCGGTCTGAGGAGAGCCGAATGCGATTCGCCAGCTACATGGAACACCCCGGCGGCGCCGCGCGGGCGGGCGTCGTCAGCGACGCCGGCCTCCACCCGCTGCCGCCCGACGTCACCGTGCTCGGCCTGGTTCGGGCGGGGCTGCCCGCCGCGCGGGCGGCGGGAGACCGCGCGCTTGACGGCCCGGCCGTCCCGCTGGCGGGCGTCCGCCTGCTTCCCCCGCTGGCCGCGCCGACGGTGCGGGACTTCGTGGCGTTCGAGGAGCACGTCGAGGGGGTCGCGGCCAGCGTCGGCGCCCCGGCCGCGAGCGCGGCCGTGGTCCCCGAGTGGTACCAGGCGCCGACGTTCTACTTCACCAACCCGTACGCGCTCATCGGAGCGTACGACGACGTGCCCGTCCCGCCGGGTTCCGAGCTGCTCGACTTCGAGCTCGAGGTCGCCGTCGTGGTCGGCCGAGGCTCTGCCTCCCAGAACACCGTCGGGGCGTCGCTGACGCCGGAGCAGGCGCGCGAGCACATCTTCGGGTACACCGTGCTGAACGACTGGTCCGCCCGCGACCTGCAGCGCCGCGAGATGAAGGTGCTGCTCGGGCCGGCCAAGGGCAAGGACTCGGCCACCACGCTCGGGCCCTGGCTGGTCACCGCCGACGAGCTCGAGCCCTACCGCGACGCCGACGGGTTCCTCGCGGTCGACCTGCGCGCGTTCGTGAACGGCGAGCTGATCGGCCAGGACCTGCTGTCCAACATGGGCTGGCCGTTCGAGGAGCTGATCAGCTACGCCTCGCGCGGCACCGAGGTCCGGGCGGGCGACGTGCTCGGCTCGGGCACCTGCGGCAACGGCGGCTGCCTGGCCGAGCTATGGGGCCGCCGGGGTCGCATCGACCCGCCGCCGCTTCGCCCGGGCGACGTGGTGGAGCTGACCGTCGAAGGAATCGGCACGGTCCGCAACAAGGTCGTGGCGGGGCTCACGCTGCCGCCGATCCGCGCAGCACGGGACCGTTCGATACCTCGGGTCAGGAAGCGCGGGTAAGCCGCACCGGGCGGATCGGCGCGGCGCTGACCAGCTGTTTTGAAGCTGTTTGAGAGGGAGCGGAAACGGTGTTCGAGTACTTTCCCGGCAACTACGTGTGGAACCTGGCGGTGGTCGCCGCGCTGAACAGCGGCGGGCTGATCGATGAGGTCGACCGCGCCTGCCGGCCGATCCGCGACGCGGCCGCGCGCGGCGAGGACGCGGGCACCGGCGACTTCCTGGCGGCCTGGACCGACCTCACCGATCAGCTCGACCAGCAGGCGGGCACGGCGCTGGCGGCCGGGCACGGACGGACCGCCGGCGAGCTCTGGTTCCGCGCGACCAACTACCTGTGCAACGCCGAGCGGATGCAGAGCGCCTCGTCACCGGGCCGTGTGCCGGTGTACCGACGGGTGCTTGATCTCGCCGCGCGGGCGATGGAGCACCGCGACCCGCTGGTGTCGCGGGTGGCGATCCCGTACGAGGGCACGACGCTGCCCGGCTACTTCAGCCAGGCGCCGGCCGCGGCGTCCGGCCCGGCGCCGGTGATCATCCTGTGGAACGGGCTCGATTCCACCAAGGAGCACATGTACACCTCCTCGCACTGGGCCGAGCTCGCCGCCCGTGGCATCTCCTGCCTGATGGTTGACTGCCCCGGATCGGGCGAGGCGCTGCGGCTGCAGGGGCTCACCGCCCGGCCCGACAGCGAGGCGTGGGCGGGGCCTTGCGTCGACTACCTGCTCACCCGGCCCGATGTCGACCCGGCCAGGATCGGGCTGGTCGGCTGGTCGCTCGGCGGCTACTACGCGCCGCGGGCGGCGGCGTTCGAGAAACGGCTGGCGCTGGTGGTGGCGTGGGGCGCGAACCACAACTGGGGCGCGGTGCAGCGGCGCCGGCTCGAGCGCGAGGGCGAGCGGCCGGTGCCGCACTACTGGGAGCACGTGCTGTGGGTGTGGGGACAGCCGGATTTGAACACCTTCATCGAGTTCGCCGACCAGATCCACCTGGACGGAGTCGCGTCGCAGATCACCGTCCCGTTCCTGATCTGCCACGGCGCCAACGACCGGCAGATCCCGCTTGAGTACGCGCACCGCTCCTACGCTCAGGCGGTTGCCAGCCCGCGCCGTGAGCTGCGGATCTTCAGCCCGCAGGAGGGCGGGGCGGAGCACATCGGGCTCGACCATCTGCCGTACGTCAGCGCGTATATCGCGGACTGGGTCAGCGACGTGCTCGCGAGCCGGTGATCGGGTCGTCCCGGAACCGTTAGCGGCTGCGGCGCAGGAGCAGGGCGAGTTCGGCCGCCGCCCGCCTGATCTGCGCAAGCGTGGCGGTGCCGTACCCGACGATCAGGCCGTTCATCGTGGGCTTGCCCGCGAAGTAGCGGTCGAGCGGATAGACCGCGACGCCGCGCTCGGCGGCCGCGTCGATCAGGCGGCCGACCGGGAAGTCGGTCGGAAGCTCCAGGACCACGTGCATGCCGGCCGTGTCGCCGAGCAGCCGGAACGGCACCCCGTTGGCTCCGCCGCCCGCCCCGTCCCGGCCTGCGCGGGTGAGCCCGTCGACCAGGACGGCGCGGCGACGGGCGTACTCCAGGCGCATCCGGCGGATATGGCGCTCCAGGTCGCCCGAGCGGAGCAGGGCGAGGATGGCGTGCTGCACCGGCTCGGGGATGCGGACGCCGAGTTGCGGGCGCAGCGCCGCCAGCTTGTCGACCAGCTCAGGCGGCGCGACCAGCCAGCCCGCGCCGAAGGCGGTGGCGAGGACCTTCGACGCCGTGCCCAGATAGACGATGACGTCAGGGTCCATGCTGTGCAGGGCCGGCAGCGGGCCGACGTCGTAGCGGAACTCGCTGTCGTAGTCGTCCTCGACGATGATCGCGCCGGTCGCCCTGGCCCACGCGATCAGCGCCTGCCTGCGACTGACCGGAAGCCGCCCGCCAAGCGGGTACTGATGGGCGGGCGTGGTGTACAGCAGCGTGAGATCGTCGGGGAGTTCCTCGGGGACGATGCCGTGCGCGTCGACCCGGCAGGGCACCACCCGGGCACCGGCTCGGTGCAGCACCTCGCGGCCCGTGGGGTAGCCGGGCTCCTCGATGCCGGCCCGGTCACCCGGCTTCAGGAGCACGTCCGCGAGCAGCGCGAGCCCGCTCGACACGCCCTGGGTGATCAGGACCCGCTCCGGCCCGACGACAAGCCCGCGTGACCTCCGCAGGTAGGCGGCGATTGCTTCGCGAAGCTCCGGGAGCCCGTACGGGTCGGGCCACCGGGACGGGAGGTGCGCGCCCGCCTGCCGCCACGCTCGCCGCCAGGCGGCCGGGTCGATCCCGTCCGCCCAGGAGATGCCGGGCTGGAGGTCGACCGGCGCGGGCCGCCCGGCCGGCTCGGCTGCCCCGGCCGGCGTTCCTGCCACGGCCGGCGTTCCTGGCACGGCCGTTGGCGCCTTCGCCCGGGGCGGCGGGGCGGCCCGATGGCGTGAAACCCGCGGGACGGCGGGGGGCGCCGCGACATCGGCCACGTAGGTACCGGAGCCGTGGCGGCCCTCGAGCCACCCCTCCGCGAAGAGGCGGGCGTACGCGTTGGTCACCACCGTCCGGCTGACGCCGAGCGAGACGGCCAGATCACGGCTGGACGGCAGCCGGTCCCCGGCGCGCAGCACGCCGTCGGTGACGGCGGCCTCGAGCTGCGCGGATATCTGCACCGCAAGCGGCACCGGGTCCGCCCGCTCGACCGCGACCGGCAGGCCCGACGGCAAAGTGGTCATCAGGAATCCTCCGTGATTGGCTATTTGTGCCAGTCCACCTGCTACCTAGGCTACGGAATCATGAGCACTGAAACCACGCCTTTGTCCAGCACTCCCCGAACCACCCTGCGCAGGCACCGTGAGCGCGGCCAGGCCGACCGCGCGGCCCTCTACGAGGTGCTCGACGCCGGGCTGGTCTGCCACCTCGGCGTGGTCGCCGACGGCGACCCGGTCGTGCTGCCCATCGCCTACGGCCGCGACGGCGACACGCTGTACTTGCACGGGTCGTCGGCGAACGGTGCGTTCTGGGCGGCTGACGGGCAGCGGGTCTGCGTGACCGTCACGCACATCGACGGGCTCGTCGCCGCCCGCTCGGTGTTCACCCACTCGGTGAACTACCGCAGCGCGGTCATCTTCGGCACCGCCGCGATTGTCTCCGGCGAGGACGAGCGCCGGGAGGGCTTGCGGATCATCACCGACCACCTCATCCCGGGCCGGTGGGCGGCCGCGCGGCAGCCTACCGGCAAGGAGATGGCGGCCACGGCGGTGCTGTCGCTCCCCCTGGCCGAGGCCTCGGTCAAGATCCGCACCGGCATGCCCGCAGACGAGCCGGAAGACCATGACCTGGACGTCTGGGCGGGCGTGCTCCCGATCGCGGTCACCTTCGGCGACCCGCTCCCGGACCCGCATCTCCGCGCGCAGATCCCGCTCCCGGCCCACATCCGCGACCGCGTCCGTTGATCTACCTCGACAGCTCGGCGGCGCTGAACCTTGTCATGCCGCTCGGGCGAACGTACTGATCAGTTCCTCGTTGAAGGCGTCCAGGTCGTCGGGCTTGCGGCTGGTTACCAGGTTGAACCCCATGGCGGAGCAGAGCAGGACCTGCTCGTCACGCCAGACGGCGCCGGCGTTGCTGATGTCGGTCTCCAGGCTGGGCCAGCTCGTGAGCGACTTGCCCGCCACCACACCGGCCTCGATCAGCGTCCACGGGCCGTGGCAGATCGCCGCCATCGGCTTGCCGGCGGCCGCCATGGCCTGCACGAAGGCGATCGCCTCCGGAACCAGGCGCAGCTTGTCGGGATTGGCGACGCCGCCCGGCAGCACCAGCGCCGCGAAGTCCTCGGCGAGGACATCGCCGACCGCCTGATCGGGATCGAAGGAGCCGGCCGGCTCGCTGTCGTGGTTGACGGTCTGGACGGGCTCCTTCTCCGGCGCGAGCAGCACCGGCTCGCCGCCGGCGTCCATGACGGCCTGCCAGGGGCTAGTCAGTTCCACCTGCTCGACGCCAACGTTGGCGACCAGGAACGCAATGCGCTTACCGGCCAGTTCGTTGCTCATGCGCTGCTCCCATTGTCCGGAGACGGAACTCCTCCCCGAGTCCGTTGAAGGTATTCACGTCGGCGCCGTCGCATTGCCGGCGACGTCAGGCTGCCACGCCATGAGAGGCAGCCGATCGACTCTGAGTCAGCCGGGACCGTTCGGACAAAAAGAATTCGATCTTCCGGTTGGCCGGGTCGAGGCCTGCCCCTCTGCCGACCTGCGTCCGGTGAGCGTAAAGTTCCCAGTGAGAGAGCTGCCCCCACCTCTGAGGACGACAGGAAGCAGGCAGTTATGGCGGACACGGCCGAATTCACGATCGGGGCGGAAGTCAGCGCCAGCGACGGTTCCGTGGGCAAGGTGAACCGGGTGGTCGTCGACCCGGTCGCCAAGAAGCTCACCCACCTGGTGGTCGAGACCGGCCTCGGGCAGGGCCCCAGCCGGCTCGTTCCGCTCGACCTCGTCCAGGGCGACGGCGGCGGCGAGGTCCGGCTCAGCTGCACCAAGGCGGAGTTCCAGAACCTCGAGCCGGCCGAGGAGACCAAGTTCGTACGGCGGACGACCTCCTTCGGGTCGTTCGGGGCCGGGGACGTGCTGTCCTGGCCGTACTACGGCGCGGCCGGCATAGGCGACCTGGACGGCATCGGCGGGGCCGGCGGCATGGGCACCGAGGACGGCAGCCCCGTCCCCAGGAAGGTCACCTACGACACGGTGCCGGTGGGCGAGGTCTCGGTCCGCCGCGGCCAGCCGGTGCTCGCCACCGACGGCGCCATCGGCCATGTCCAGGGGCTCGTCGTCCACCCCGACAGCGGTCACGTGACCCACGTGCTGCTGCAGGAGGGGCACCTGTGGGGCCGCAAGGAGGTGGCCATCCCGATCAGCGCGGTGGACACCACCGTCGACGGCACCCAGCTCAAGATCGCCAAGCAGGACGTGCAGGATCTGCCGCCGGTGGACATCTCTCACCCGGAGTAGAGCCCTAAAATCTTTCTCCCGAACGGACCGTGGCGACTCTCACCAGCCATTCATCAAATCCTATCAAATCGACCTGATTTATTGACAAATCTCCGGCCGTCGTGCTTGCATGCAAGACAGCAGCTCTTCGCGTCCGCAACGGCAAGGGGACGCGGTCGCGTTCGACCGGGCCCCGATCGTCGACGGCGACGTAGTGCCGGTCGGGCGGTCGATGCGGGTCCGGGCGCTCGCCACCCCCGGGCACACGTTCACGCAACTGGCTTACGCGCTCGAGGACGCGTTCACGGGCGAGGTAGTCGCGGTGTTCACCGGCGGCTCGCTGCTGCACGGGTCGGCCGGGCGGCCCGACCTGCTCGGCGCCGAGCACGCGCCCGTTCTCGCGGCGGCGCAGCGCCGGTCGCTCAGGCGGCTGGCGGCGGAACTGCCCGCCCAGGCCGTCGTCTATCCCACCCACGGGTTCGGCAGCTTCTGCGCGGCCGGGCCCTCCGCGTCCGGCCCGGACGGCTCCACGATCGGCCAGGAGCGGCGCGACAACCCCGCGCTCACGCTCGACTCCGACTCGTACGTGGCGGGGATGCTGGCCGGCCTGGACGATTATCCGGCCTACTACGCCCAGATGGGGCCGGCCAACGCGGCCGGCCCGGCCGCTTCCGACCTGGTGCCGCCCGCCTTGGCCGGGGTCGCGCAGATCAGGCGGCGGATGGCCGAGGGCGAGTGGGTGGTGGACCTGCGCAGTCGGCGGGCGTTCGCGGCCGGGCACCTGCCCGGGTCGCTGAGCTTCGAGTACGGCGACAACCTGGTCGCCAACCTCGGCTGGCTGCTGCCCCCTGGCACCCCGCTGACGCTGATCGGCGAGAGCCCGGGTCAGGTGACCGACGCCCAGCGCGACCTGACCCGGATCGGCATCGACCGGATCGCGGGCATGGCCGGGCCGCCGCACGAGTGGCGCGACCAGGCGCCGCACCTGGGGTCCTACCGCGTCGCCGACTTCGAGGCGCTGGCCGGCACCTGGCGCGACCAGCCGGTCGCGGTCCTCGACGTCCGCCGCAGGCTGGAGTGGTCCGCCGGCCACATCGAGGGGGCGCTGCACGTTCCCCTCCATCAACTGCCTGGCCGCCTCCCCGACCTGCCGCCTGACCCGATCTGGGTGCACTGCCAGGCCGGGTACCGCGCCAGCGTCGCCGCCTCGATCCTGGACGCGGCCGGGCACGTCGTCACCGCCATCGACGACGACTTCGGCAACGCCGCGCTGACCGGGCTGCCGGTCACCACCGCCGCGGCCGCCGCCGCGGCGTGAGGCCGGGGCCGGTTGCTAGCGGGCCGGCCGTTTGCTCGCGGACCGGCCGGTTGCTAGCGGACCAGCAGGTCGTAGGCGCGGGCGGGCAGGCCGAACTTCTGCAGGACCCGCGCGGCCTCGGCCGCGACGCCCGCCGGGGCGTCGCCGATCTCGATGTAGGCGCCCGCATGGGGCCGCCGGGCGAGCAGCACCGCCGCCTCCGCCAGCACCACGCAGCGCAGCATCGGAGCGATGTCGGTCCGGACCGGGCACGAGCCGCGCAGGTCGTCCAGGCGGCTCCGGCCTTCGTTCCAGTAGACCTGGGCGGCCGCGTTCCTGGTCCGCAACCGCTGGTAGACCCGGGCGCCGGTCTCAGTCGAGGTGGGCCCGACATCGTGCGGGCGGGCGCCGGTCTCCATCACGATGTGAAACTCAAGCGCGGTCGCGGCTTCCTCCCAGCGCCCGGCGTCCCAGCCGCCCTCCCGGCGGTCCGCCGTGCCACGGGAGGCCGCGAAGTCGGCCCCGTCCGCGAGCACCCCGTACTCGAACCGCTGATTCGGCAGCCACGGGTCACCCAGCCACCACGACAGCGCCTCCGTGCGGTCGGTGAGCGTCTGCTGCCGGATCCACGCGTGGTGCTCATACAGCCAGCACTCGTACGCCCGGCCCACCACGTCGACACGGCGCATCCCCGGCTGCGGACCGCAGCGCTGCCGGAGGTGGTACGCCTTCAGGTCATCGTCCGGGTAAAGACCCGCTAGCAGGCTCATCGCCGTCATCACCGCGTTTTCCGCGTCGCAGCAACCTTCCCCTCAAGGATTTCGCGCCGTTGCCGTTCTTACAACCGGTTTAGGGATACACCAGGCGGACGCGGCGTGAAGTCAGCGGTTTACCGGCGCCGCCATTCCTCGGCCAGCAGCCGGTAGGAGCGGACCCGGTCGGCGTGGTCGTGGGTGATGGTGGTGACCAGCAGCTCGTCGGCGTCGGTGGCGTCCCTGAGCTGCTCCAGCTTGTCCGCCACCTGGCCCGGGGAGCCGACGAACTGGGTGTCCACCCGGTCGGCGACCAGCTCGCGGTCGGCGTCGGTCCAGACGTGCTCGCGTGCCTCCTTCGGGGTGGGGAACTCGATCGCGCCTGCGCCCGAGCGGATGCTGCGACCCAGAGGCCGTAGCCGGTGGCGAGTTCCCTGGCCGTCTCCTCGTCCTCGGCCACCACGACGTCGGCCGAGACGCTGACGTACGGCCGGTCGAGGTCGGCCGCAGGCCGGAACGCCGCCCGGTACCCGTCGACCGCCTCGAGCACCGTCGCCGGGCTGACGTGGTAGTTGGCCGCGAACCTGAGGCCGTTCGAGCCGCCCGCCTCGGCGCTCTCCCCGCCGCTGCTGCCCAGGATCCAGACCTGGACCTGCGCGCCCTCGCCGGGGACGGCGCGCCCGGGGACGCCGTCGGGCGACCGGTACGTTCCCCGCAGCAGCGCGAGGACGTCGCCGACCTGCTCGCCGTAGTCCTGCGACTGCGCGCCGGGGAGCTGCAGCAGCCCCTTCTGCATCGCGATCCGCGGCGAGCCGAGCAGCCGCCTGATGTCGAATTTCGGCGGAATGAGGAGCCCGTCCCTGGCGGCGCGCGTCTTCGGGGAAAGGCTTGGAGCGTCCTGAGGGCTGGGAGCCGCGCCAGGCCCGCCGGTCCCGCTCCCGCCAGGCGGGCGGCCCCCCGACCGGCCGAGCCCGAGATCGAGGCGGCCGGGGTGCAGGGCGTCGATCAGGCCGA
>Ga0302326_10011295_pt1 | contig 19258 bp, 20 predicted proteins | sample Palsa_T0_3_FD_202264 | JGI IMG/M metagenome (GOLD analysis project Ga0302326, IMG submission 202264) | Peat permafrost microbial communities from Stordalen Mire near Abisko, Sweden - Palsa_T0_3 | ecosystem: Environmental > Terrestrial > Soil > Palsa > Peat permafrost | place: Sweden: Abisko...
ATCGACCCCAACCCAAGGAGGCACTCGAACTCACCGCGGCCTAAGAAGCCAACACCCCCCACCGACGAAATGAACGCCAACCTCTTACACCACCTCCCGGGACTTGACTACCAGCCCGTCCCGACGGTGGTGAGGTGCCGCGAGCGGCAACAGGACGTAGCCCCGAACGCGAGTGCGGCTCGAGGTCGAGCTGGTGGCGATCGAGCGATCTGAGGGGCTGCTGGTTGAGCGGCTGCTGGATGGGGGGCTGCGGGTGTTGGCGTTGCATCCGAACAAGGTCGCGGCCGCGCGCGACCGGTTCCGGGTCTCGGGCGGGAAGTCCGACAGGTTCGACGCGTTCGTGCTGTGCGAGCTTGCGCGCACCGACCATCACCGCTTCGGTGTGCTCGAGCCGGACTCCGATCAGACGAAGGCGGTCCGGGTGCTGACCCGGGCGCGGGAAGATCTCGTCGGTACCCGCACCGCGGTGGTCAACCAGCTCCGCGCGGAGCTGGAGCGGTTCTGGCCAGGCCGCTGCGGCTGTTCAGCCACATCGACGCCGAGATCCTCCTCGGGTTCTTGGAGGCTACCCCAGCCCGACTGACGCGCATGGTCTCGGGGTGGCGCGGATGTAGGCGTTTCTGAAGCGCGAGCGGTACTCCGGCGGGCAGCAGGCGAGCGCGTTGATCGCCAAGCTCCGCAGCGCTCCGCACGGGCGGCTCGGCGAGCTGGAACTCGCTGCCCGCCGGCAGCTCGTGCTCACGTTCGTGGCGATGATCAGGACGCTGAACGCGCAGATCAAAGATCTCGAACGCCAGATCAGAGACCAGGTCGGCGCGCATCCGGACGGGCCGATCTTCCTCTCGCTGTTCAAATCGCCTGTGAGCGTAATCACCGCCGCGGAGCTGCTCGCGGAGATCGGCGACTGCCGGGAGCGCTACCCCGACCGGGACGCGCTCGCCGCCGCCGCCGGCCAGGCCGCCGTCGCCCACGAATCGGGCAAATGGAAAACCGCCGGGTTCCGGCGGGCGTGCAACAAGCGCCTACGCGTCGCGTTCTGCCGGCTGGCGGACAGCAGCCGCCACTGGCACCCCTGGGCCCAAGCCGTCTATGCCCAAGCCCGCCAGCGCGGCCACGAGCATCCGCGTGCGATCCGGACCCTCGGACGCGCCTGGTGCCGCGTCGTGTGGCAATGCTGGCGCAACCACACCCCATACGACCCCGCGCGACATCGCGCGCTGCAGCGACACATCACGGTGGCCATCCCGACCCTATCGGGCCCCGCGCCCGACCTCGTCGCCACCCAGCGGATGGCCGGCGCGACTGTCACCCAACGGGCGGCCAACGCCCGAGCGCGAAGCGCTCGACAGGCCGCCGCCATCCGCTACCCCAACCAGGAGGTTGACACAGGACGTCTTAGGCGACGATCCGCTCGTCCGGTGCGACCTCGCCGCTCGCCGATTGCGGGCTCGTGTGACGGCGTGCGGAACCGCCGCGATACCTATGTATGCGCCACGGAGCTGGCCGGCGTCTGCCGGCCCTCGAGCGCGGGCGGAGTGCTCGGTTGGGGCGATTGCGATCGTCGGCCTGGGCGCCGATCACGGCCGAGCCGGGCGAGCGCCTGGTCGCCATTGCGATGGCGCGGTGCGCACCGCCCCGAGCGTGGAAGCGATCGTCCGGACGGTCGTCTGCTCGTCGTCGTGTCCAGGCGCTCGGCCTATCAGCTCAGCTGCTCTGTTCTGCTTGGCACCAGAATGCAGGCGAGTTCGGGCGCCCCTGGCGATAGCACCTCTGCTCAGGAGCGTCTGTCTCGCCGAGGTCGGAGGCAGACTTCCGGTTTCCGCGTCGCGGCGCGTGGCACCGGAACGGCAGCGAGCAAGCACCGCTGCTTGTACGGCATGCGGAGCTTGCAAGCGCGGGAGCCCGGTCGCTATCGCTCGTCCCGCGAAGCTCGCTGACGTCGACCCCTCCTTTGATTAGCACTCGTGCTCAGATGCGCAACTCTTGGGGTGTACTTCCCCATCCTTGGGCGGACCGGAAGTCTCGCGGCGGGCTCGCCGGTCGAGTCCGACTGCGCTTCGCATCTTTCGCCGCGATGTCGTCGGCGGCGACCGCGGATCGCCGACGGCCTCGGCAGCTGGGTCACCGAGCGCAGCGGCCCTCTCGCGGCTGATCCAAGATCCGTGCTAGCACGGTAGTCGAACCCCCGGCACCCGTTTAGGTTGCGGGTGCAGAGATCAATGGCGCGACGCGCATCGCGGTGACAGTGTCCGCTCGCCGTGCGACCGCCGCTTCATCTATTCAAAGGGGTTACCGCCATGTCGTTTCTACGGCCGCGCCGGCCATCGCCGGCGTTTGTCCTCGCGTGTGTTGCGCTGTTCGTCGGGTTGGGTGGTGCGGCGTGGGCGACGATCCCGGATTCGTCCGGGACGATCCACGCCTGCTACGTGAACCTGAATGGCACGGGCGATCCGGGCAACCTGCGCGTGATCGATCCGAGCAAGGGTGGGGCCTGCATCCCGCGACTCGAGACGTCGCTCAACTTCTCCCAGACGGGCCCGGCCGGTCCGCAGGGACCACAGGGTGCGACCGGTGCCACGGGTGCGACCGGCCCGACCGGTCCCGCCGGGTCACCGGGGTCAACGGGTCCGAGCGATGCATACATCGCGCAGGGCGGTCCCTCCACGACCCTCACGCTGCCGGCGGGTAGCTACGACGTCTCGTGGCAGGCCCTCGGCTACGCGCGGGTGAACAACGGCCCGCCATACGGAACCTATAGCGTCTACGCGCAATGTGGGCTAGAGAACGCGGGGCTAGGGCTCTCGACTGACGAGGCGGAGACCGCGATGGTTCCGTTCAGCCTCGGCACCTACTACGAGTGGCACCAGGACCTCGGCACGGCGACACCACTCACGCTGACCGCCTCGGCGACCCTGTCAGTCAGCTGCACCGGGCCGACCGTGACGGATGCTAACGGCGCGACGCCCGCCAACGTGATCGAGCAGATCCCCGGGGTCACCATCAACGCGATCAAGGTGGGAACGCTCCACGCGTCGACGGGATAAGACCTGCCGTTCTGAATGGGCACGGGCGGTTTCGAACCGCCGAGCTCTCGCTTGTGAAGCGGTTGGACTGATCCGCCAGATCGCCCGGAAACGCTGGTTTTACGGACGATCCTGGCCGCTCTCGGCGTGATCGGATATGCACGGATCCATCCGGATCGGTGCGGTCACCTCGAGCGGTGTCCTGCGGCTCCCGTCTGCGAGCGGCAAGCGCGGGCGGCACCAGGTGGGTGAGTCGATTAGCGCCCACGGCCCGGCTGGTCCGATTGGTCCGGCCGGTCCGCGCGGGTCGACCGGATCGACCGGTGCGCCGGGGGGTCCCAAGGGTGACACCGGCGCCACCGGAGCACAGGGTCCAGCCGGGTCAGCCGGGCCTGCAGGTGCGGGCGCGATGTTCGCCTCCGGAGACTCTCAAGCGGGAGCAGTCAACGGCGGCTTCGTAACCGTGCAGACACTGTCGCTCCCCGCCGGAGATTATGCAGTCACCGCCGTCGGCTCCTTCGCGATCACCTCGAAGAGCACCTTCAAGTCATACGCGACCGCCAGCCACGTGTTCCTCGCGCGCGCGCGCCGACGAACTCGAGATAGCCATCCACCAGCGGATGCCCCAGCGTGATCGACACCAACTCCGACCCGTCCATCGACCGGACCAAACACGGCACGAACGTCATCGCACAGCTCCTTCCACCCGGGAAAGGACCAAAACGATCGACCCCCCTCCGGACAGCGCGCACGCGGTAGGCGCACCGCTCCGGCCGCCCTCCGGGCGACCTCCGCTACGCGCCCACCGCGTAGGCAGCTCGGGCGCCAATCCCCTAACGACGCAGTCCACAGCGGGATCCATGACAGAGCTGCCATATCACCCGCATATCCAACACGCCAACCTGGGTATCACGAGTATCTATCTGCAGGGGATCGACAACTCGGAGGTGATCGACGCCGTCCACGCGCGGCGCTCGCCGGTGATCCCCGCGACGGCTGGGCTCAACACCACGCCGGTGGCGAAGAGCCGATCGCTCGCTACCTCGGACCACGCTCTCCGCAGCCGCCCGGCCAGGGCGCGAAAGTCGTCCGCGTCGATCATCAGCTCAACTCGACCGAGCCCGCCGACGCACCTCCACGGCTGACCGAGGCGCACAGTCAGCGTGACCGCCTTGGCGCGTCCGGATCAGCCCCAGAACACGCATATCGGGTCGAGTTCGAGTTCCTTGAGCAACGGCTCGATGCGAGTTGTTGAGCCCAGTAGCGGGTAGCGCTCCCAACGGCCCGTGTGCCGGTGGTAGTACAGCGTCCAGAACCGAGTCGTGGCGACGTACCGGAATCGCGCGATCGGCATGGGCGTCCACTCGGGCCCGAAATCCTCCCGCCACGGCGGCCGCAACTCGACCACAGTCACCGCCCTCGGATCCACCTCACATTCCACGCGGACCTCGTCACTGTGTTCGGCGGGCACGCGACCGGCACAGAGTCTCTGAATCCGCTCGACGTCAGCTCGCGGCACCATTCGCACAGCGTAAGCACGGCTGCGGTCGCCATCGACAGCGCTAGGACTTCGAACTCATTCGCGACTCGGCTGAGATCTCAGGGGCGGCGGAACACGTCGTGGGTGCCAATCCGTCGCCAGATCACGTGCGGCTCGCCGGCGATTACCTCGGGTCCGTACTCGAACGTGGCTCGGCCGTCTGCCGCCCACGTCATCTCCCAGACACCGCGGCGCCCTTGCACCCGTTTGACGCGCAGTCGCGGATCAAAGTCCTGCTGGGCGACCCCGCCGACGAAGAGCTGCAGCGCCGCGAGAAACAGAGCGCGCTGAGCTCGATCGAGGGACGCCCAGTCCCGCAGGAACCGCGGCAGCTCGTCGTGGGTCGGCAACGCCTACGCGGCGTCGTCTGCGGGGGCCGACTCGAGGTGCGTGACGAACTCCTCGGTGCTGCGATGCGTCACGGCCTGCCCGTCGGCGAGCTGCTGATCGGCTTCACGCTCACCGGCTTGCCACGCCGGCGTCCAGAACCACGCCTGGTCGGGATCGATCGGTCCCTCGATGATCCCGCGCAGCAGTACAGCGGCACCTTCGAGGGATCCCGCTGGCAACGCGTCGATCAAGTCATGAAGCTCAGCCTTGGTCACAGCCAGATTGTCGCACCCATGGAAGCGTCGCCATCGACCCAGCTGAGAACGGCGCCTCGAGCCCCATCCAGGCGGCAGCCGCCTTGAGACCCCGCCAACCGCGGCGGCCGGCTTGCCTACGCATTTGCGGCGTCACGCAAGCTAGCCCCGAGCCTCGCATTCGGCGATGAGCGCGTCCCGCTGGGCGTCCTCGGAGGACTGCGTTCACGGCGAACCGACCGATCCCGGCACCCTCTGGTCGTGCCGCGGGCCTATCAGCGGCGGCTGTCCCCAGGCAGCAAACGCGGGCAACGGGATCGAGCGAGCCCGCCTGGCAGTACTTGACTGTCCCGCCACTCCTCATGTAAGCTACGCCGCCGTAGCTTCTGTCGCCCGCGGCGGGGTGCGGTGGTGGTGTGATGGCGATGAGAGGGAGGTCTTGGCATGCGTAAGTACAGCTGCGCGATCATGGTCGCTCTGATCGCGGCTCTGACGATCGTCGTCACAGCCGCCGGGGCCGCGGCCGCGGGGCCGCTGCCGCCATCCCAGGATCCGTTCTACGCCTACAGCGGCTCCACGCCGCTAGGCCAGATCCCGGCGGGCACCGTGCTCAAGACCCGCACGGTCGTCTACCACGTGCTCGGAGTGCCGACCCCGGTGTCCGTCGTGCAGCTGCTCTACCGGACCGTCAACGCCGAAGGACTGCCCGCGGTGAACGTCACCTCGGTGATCAAACCGCCGGTCAGCGCGAGTTCTCCCAAGGTGGTCGCATACGGTTCGTTCTACGACTCACTGAACCCCTCCGACGAACCGTCATACCAGATCGCCGGCGGGGTCACGCTGGGCGGACTCATCCCCGACGCCGAGACGCTCTTCATCGCGCCGTTCCTGCTCCAGGGCGACGCGGTCATCGTCGACGACACCGAGGGCGAGCACGCCGACTTCGCCGCCGGCATCGAGTACGGGACCAACACGCTGGACGCCATCCGGGCCACCTTCAACTCACCAATCACCGGTGTCCCGAGCGACGCAGACGTCGCGCTGCTGGGCTACTCGGGCGGCGCGATCGCGACCGAGTGGGCCGGCGAGCTGGCCCCCACCTACGCGCCCGATGTCAACCGTCGGCTCGTCGGCGCGGCTATGGGCGGCGTGTTCGTCGACCCGCTGCACAACCTTTCCTACGTAAGCGGCAGCGCCGTGTGGGCCGGGGTGATGCCCGCCGCCCTCGTCGGCATCGCGCGCGCCTATGGGATCGACCTCAGTCCCTACCTGAGTGCCTACGGACAGCAGATCGCCAAGAAGGTGCAGGACGCGTCGATCGTCGACGTGCTCGGCCAATATCCGGGCCTCACCTTCGCCCAACTGGTTAAGCCCCAGTACGCGGAGCCCGAGAGCATCCCCCAGCTGCTGCAGATCGGCAACGACCTCATCATGGGATCGCACGGCACCCCAACGACTCCGCTGCTCATCGGCCAGGGCGCCGACGGGCTCCTCGAGGGCACGCTCCCGGGCGGACCCGGCATCGGCCCCGGCGACGGGGTCATGGTCACCGGCGACGTCCGCACCCTCGCCCGCGAGTACTGCCAGCGGGGCGTCTCGGTTCAGTACGACGAGTACGACCTGCTCAGTCACACGACGTCCATGGCGGTGTGGGCACCGCAGGCGGTGGCCTGGGTCGACGGCCGGTTCGCCGGCACGACCGCGCCCCAGGACTGCTCCCAGATTCCTGTGGGCAACTCGCTCGCGCCCGAGACGGCCCCGTAGGCGCAATCCGGCGTAGGGAAATCGTCGTGTCGCTGGGTCGCTGAATCACGACTCAGCGGGGGCGAGGCCGAGCGCGCCGGGTTGCTCAACTCCCGGGCCGGTCGGGCGTGCGGTCGCGCAGGGCTTCGTAGCGGCGGCGTAGGAAATGCATGTCCTGCTCGAACTGGACTCGCCACGCGTCGGACGCGGTCGTCTGGCTGGCGTGATGGTGGTAGATGAACGTGGCACCGGGGACGTACGCGCCGGCCCACACGGAGTCGACCCCTAGCAGCAACCCAATATCGGACCCTCCGGGCAAGGCGCTCCAGCCGCCCGCCGCCAGCACGGCGCCGGTGCGCCACATTGCGCCCGCCAGATGAAACGGCACCCAGCGCTCGTCGTACCAGATTCGACCAAGCGTTCCGGGTGCTAACCATCCGGGCGTGAAGCGGGGCGTCGGGATCCATGGGTCGCGGTCCGGCCAATGCTCGATCCAGTCTCCGAACGCGAGCCCGACCGACGGATCCTCAAACGCGATCGCCAAGCGATCGATCGCGCCCGGAACGGGCACGTCATCGCTGTCGGCGTTGAGCACGAGCGGCGCTTCTGCACGCGCGAGTGCCCGATTGCGGGTGGCGGCGATCCCGACGCGCTGACCGTTGGCTTCGATCCGCACCCGCGGATCGGTGACGAGCATGATCGGGAGCTCACCGGCCGCCTCGTCATCAACCTGGATCAGCCACTCGTAATCGATCCGCGACGCGCCAAGCGCAGCGTGCGTCTCGAGCAGCCGATGCCCGGGACGCGGCGCGAGCGCAGTGATGATCGCCACCGCGGATCTCACGACGTGGGAGCGGCCTTCACAAACGACGCATGAGGCTTGGATTCGAGAGCCGCCACGCTGGCCACCAATCTCAGTTTGAGCGAGATGGCCCGCTGACGCAGCGACACCTCCCAGCTCGTGAGGCCCGACGAGGATCCCGGGCCAGCGCGTGTCAGCCGAGCACCGTCTGGCTCGCAGCTGCCAGCGCGGCGATGTGCTGATCGACGGTCGAGAAGCCGGCCCCCATGGTGTTGATGCTCAGATGTGTGGCGCCGGCCTCGCGCCAGGCGGCGATCTGCTGATCGATCGAGGAACGGCTCTCGGATCCGAGGTTGATCCGGCCCTCCATGCCAAGCGTCGTCGGGTCGCGCCCGGCCTCGAGCGCGGCCTTGTGCACGATCGCGGTGGACCGCACGAGCGCGGGCCCGGGCTGGTTCATCGGGAACCATCCGTCGGCGATCCTACCGGCCCGCCGGAGCGCAACGTCCGCGCGAGCTCCGATCCAGACGGGGATCGGGCGCTGGACTGGGAGCGGCGCGATCCCGGCGCCAGTGACGTGCTCGCGGTCGCCGGCGACCGTGACGCTGGTCTCGGTCCACAGGCGGCGCAGCAGCGCGACCTGCTCGGTGAGGCGCGCACCACGATCGGAGAAATTCTGCCCGAGCGCCTCGTACTCGACCTCATTCCAACCGAGGCCAACGCCGAGACGGAACTTGCCCAACGTGAGCAGGTCGATCTCGGCGGCCTGCTTGGCGACCAGCACGGTCTGTCGCTGCGGAAGGATCATGATCGAGGTGACAAGCTCCAACGACGTCAGCGCCGCGAGGTAGCCGAACAGCACGAACGGCTCGTGGAAGGTGGTATGGACGTCGTACGGGCCGCTCCAACCGCGGTGGACCGCGGGATCGGCGCCGACCACGTGGTCGAACACCGCGATGTGCGCGTAGCCAAGCTCGGAGGCCGCCGTGGCGAACGCGCGCACCGCCCCCGGGTCACCCCCAAGCTCCGTCTGCGGGAACACCACACCGATACGCATCGACTCAGCCCACCGCGTCGTCGCGCACGAGCTCGACGTCACTGTCCCGCAGCGCGGGCATCTTGAACCACTGCTCCTCGGAGTCCTCCACGAACGCCAGCATGTCCGCCCGCCCCATGAAGTCCGCGTCGATCCGGGTGACGGTCAACTCGGCGCCCGATCGCGTGCGCAGACGGTCACCCAACCGGACCTCGGTCGCCTTGACGGTCGCCGGCGCCACGGTCACGGAAGCACGCGCTCGATCGCGCGTATGACCTGATCGTCATCGGGCTCGACCTGGGGACGGAACCGCGCGACGATCTCGCCTGCCGGCGAGATCAGGAACTTCTCGAAGTTCCACTCGACCTCACCCGCCCGCCCGTCGGTGTCCGCCACGGCCGTCAGCCACTCATACAGCGGGTGGCGGTGGCGTCCGTTGACCTCGAGCTTCTCGGTCAACGGGAAGCTCGCTCCGTACGTGGTCGAGCAGAATCGCTGGATCTCCTCCGGCGTTCCGGGCTCCTGGCCCGCAAACTGGTTGCACGGAACCCCGAGCACCGTGAACCCCGCGGCACCGTAGCGCTCCTGCAATCGCTCGAGACCCTCGTACTGCGGCGTCAGCCCGCACTTCGAAGCGACATTGACGACCAGGACCGCCTTGCCATCCAGAACGGCAGGATCGATCCGGCCTCCGTCGATCCCAGTGAGCCCGTCGGCGACCACCACAGCACGAACCCTAACAATCCAAGTGGCGACCCCGTCGACCTCCCGCCAAACAACCGGGAGGGCTCGTGGCGGATTCCAAGCGGTCAGATTGGTGGAGGGCAGAGCGGTCCCGTGCGCGGCGGTACCGGTTCTCCGGGTTCGCTGATCGGCGCGGACGCGTCGATGCTGGCGCTGACGAGCTGCACCGGCCCGAGCGCGTGGGTCCGGGTTACGCAGGGGTCGGACGAGGTCGATGTGGTGTAGCCGAGGCTCTGCTGGGCCCACGCGAGGTGCGTCCCATGCAGGCCGATGCCGAGCACGCCAGCCGAGCCGGGGAAGCCGGCCACCGTCCGCGTCGTGTCGGTCGACAGGTTGCGCACAGCGATCGTCTCGATGTCTTGCGAATAGGTCGCGTAAGCAAGCAGGCCGTCGGAGAGCGCGGCGGCGACCGCGGGGGAGACATCGTCGCGGGTGAACGGCTCCGGATTGGCGCCGACCACCAGACCGTCGAGGACGTGACCGACACGGTGGCGTCGGTTGCCCCACCAGCCCTCGGCCGACGTAACGGGGGGAAGAAAGAACGTTCCGGTCAGGAGAACATCGCCCCGCGAATCGAGCTGCGTCGAGATCTGGTCGGGCGTTAGCTCGGACGCTGGGAAGCTCACCGTGAAGCTCACTGTGAACAGCGACCGACCGGTAGCTGCGTTGAGGACGTCCACATGCGCTGCGTGTGGCGGCGAACCGGCGAGGAAGGTGAGCGCCAGCCGCGAGCCGGCTGCCGTGAGGGTCGCAGCGCCGGCTGGGACACGGGCGAGGACACGCACCGTGCCTGCAGGCAATGGGACACGTATCAGCACCGGTCTGTCGACCCGCGAGCGATCGACGCAGCTCGCGGCGATCACCGCATATAGATCACCTCCCGTGAGCGCAAGCAGCGGCACCTGCGGCTGTGTCCCGGCAGGCGACTCCAGCGGGAGGCAGCGGCGGGGCAGCGCGACGGCGGTCAGCCGACGGCCAAGCCGTGCCCCGCGCACCCCCGACCGACCGGATAGTCCGATCCAGTTCTGATCGCCGACGACAGCCGACAACGACGATCCGGGCGCAACCACGCTCGATACCCCTGCCGGCGAGGTCATCGACACGCCGCCCGCGCCCGACCACAACAATCCTCCTTGCAGCACCCGCGGGCCAGCCGTGAAACCGGGGGCGCTGCTTGTCGTCTGTCCCCGGGCCGGAGCGCTCACCATCAGCACCGCGACGAACACGACACACACCAGCGTGAATCGCACGCTCGTACCGTATCGCTGACGGCCCGAAGCCGCGGTCAGGAGCCCTCACATCGCCGTGCTCGTGTCAGAATACTTTCGTGATGGTGGCTCCCGTTCGCCGCGAAACTCCCGACGGCGAGGCAGAACCCGTCGACATTGCCGCTCAGCAAGAGGATCACGCTGCAGATCTCGGCGCTCTGTCCGGAGACGTCTTGCCTGGACAGCACTACAACCCGAGGGCAGTCAGCATGATGACACGAGCAAGGTACCTGCGGCACGTGGTTGTGGCGGGTCTGATGGTGTTCGGCTTCCTCTCGTGGACTAGCGTGGCGCAGGCCTTCGACCCCGCAGTCAACCCCGCGTCCGACTATGCCGGGCCGGCCGCTCCCGCCGCGTGCTTCGTCGATCCGAGCGCCACCGTGTGCGTCAATGCCGCGGTTTACCAGCTCGATCGGTCCAGGGCCGCGCTCGGCGAGCCGGCGTACCAGTTGCCGGCCCACTTTCCCAGCTTGTCTGCAGCCGAGCAGGCGTTCGTGCTGACGAACCTGGATCGCGTGCTCTACGGGCTCGCTCCGATCCCCGGCATCACGGCTCAGCTCGATGGCTTTGCGGCCGCCGCTGCCGCGCAGGACGAGTACCCGGCGACCAGCGGCGATCTCGAGGATGCGACCGACTATCCGAGTTTCGGCCAGGAAGTAGCCAACATGCCGTTTGCCTACGAGCAGATGATGTTCCAGGACAGCGGCAACACGTGGCAGGATCGTCAGGCGGTGCTGGCGTCGCTGCCCTCCGGCGAGGGCGCGACCGCGATGGGCGCGGCCGGGGCGATCGATACCTCCGGCGCTCCGATCTTCACTCTGATGCTCGTTCAGCAGACCTCCTACCAGCCTGATTACACCTACACGTGGGCACAAGCTCAGGCGGCCGGCGCCGGTCGCAATACCTACGATCCCGGTGGTCCCGCCGACGGGTACACGCCGGGAGGACCGGACACCTACCGGGACCCCTCTGTCAATCCCGCTCAGGACTACAAAGGACGCAACAAGCCGGCCGCCTGCTCGCGCGATCCGCGCGGCACGGTCTGTGTGAACTCTGCCGTCTATCAGCTCGACAAGGCGCGGGCGGCGCTCAAGGAGCCTCCGTACGCGCTGCCGGCCAACTTTCCGCGGCTTTCTGCGCCCGAGCAGGCGTTCATATTGAGCAACCTCGACCGAATCCTCTATGCCCAGCCCCCGATGCCGGGCCTGGACGCCGAGCTGGACACGGATGCCGGCGACAACGACGTCAACGACGACGATCCGTACCCCACGGGCGTGCTCGCGAACGGGTCCTCATCAGCTAACTTCTTCGCCGGACCGCCGAATATGCCCTACGCCTACCTGGGGTGGATGTACCAGGACGCCGAGGAACAGTGGGGACACCGGCAGGACACGCTGTACGTGTTCTTTCCGGGAGCGGGACCGCTGCTGATGGGCGCCAACGCCGGGACCGATCCATCCGGGCACCCGGCGTGGGGAGAGCTCTACGTCCAAGGCCCGACCTCCTATCAACCCACCTATGTCTACACGTGGGCGCAGGCTCAGGCGGACCGTGCGGGCACGAATGACTACGATCCCGGCACTCCGGCCGATAACTACACGCCGAAGCCGAAGCCGAAGGTCAGGATCCGGATCACGAGTTCGCGCGTGAAAGGCTCGACGATCACGGTTCGGTTCACCAAGCCGTCGACTCTGGCCGTGCAGTGCGCCCTCACGCACGGCACGGCGCGGGGATTCTCTCGTGCTCGCTACGCGCGCTGCTCCTCGCCGAAGGTCTATCGGCACCAGCGGCGCGGCCAATATCGGTTCATCGTCCGCGCCGGCTCGGTCTCCGCCTCGGTCAAGCTCACCGTGCGCGTCGGGCGCTGAGTCTCCGACTGCTCCTCGCGCGGCGTTGCTTACCGTCCGGCGTGCTCGCCGCGTGGCGCCCCCGGGCCGGGCGGGAGCTCGATCTCTCCGCGCGCGGCGTGTCTGCCGCACCGGTCGCAGCGTAAGTCTGGGCCGATGTTGCCTCCGCAGTCGGCGTGGAGGGTGAGTCGGGGTGGGCCGCCTGGGGTCGGGTAGTGGCGGTCGCCCCATTTCATCAGCACGATGAGGGCGGGCCCGAGCTCGCGTCCCTTGTCGGTGAGCACGTACTTCGGCCGGCCGGGCCGCTCCGGGTCCGGAATGCGTTCGAGCAATTCCTCGTCGCACAGACGCTTGAGCCGGTTGGTGAGGACGTTGGAGGCAATCCCGAGCTTCGCCTGGAACTCCTCGAAGCGCGTTAGGCCGACGAGGGCGTCGCGGAGGATCAGCAGCGTCCAGCGCTCCCCGATGACCTCTAGTGATCGGGCGATCGAGCAGACCTGGTCGGGATAGTCGCGTTGAAGCACGCTCCGATTTTAGCTGACTTGCTTGACAAAAGCCAGGGTCCCTGCCTAGGCTGCCTTGCGTGACGCAAGCTAGCCACCCTGAGGAGGAGTAGTGAAACGCAAGCCCCTGATCCTGATCTCGCTGCTGCTGGCGGCGTTTGTGATCAATCTCGACACAACGATCGTCAACGTCGCGTTGCCTTCGCTCGTTCGCGAGCTGCATGCGTCGGACTCGCAGCTGCAGTGGGTCGTGGACGCGTTCAACTTGCTGTTCGCCGGATCGGTACTGGCCGTGGGCAGCCTGTCTGACCGGTTTGGGCGCAAGGGGATGCTGCTCGCCGGCCTGTCGGTGTTTGGTCTGGCGAGCCTCGCGGGCGGGCTGATGGACAGTCCCGGCCAGCTGATTGCCGCGCGTGCGGTGATGGGCGTGGGTGCGGCGATGGTGTTCCCGTCGACGCTGTCGCTGCTCACCAACGTGTTCACCGAGCGGGGCGAGCGCGCCCGGGCGATCGGCTTGTGGGGCGCGATCACGGGCGTGGCGATCGCGCTCGGACCGATCATCGGCGGCTGGCTGCTCGAGCTCTCCGACTGGCGCAGCATCTTCTTCGCGATGGTGCCGATCGCCGCTGCCGCCGGTGTCCTGGTCGCCGGCTACGTTCCGACCTCGCGTGACCCGCACGCCACGAGCACCGACCGGGCCGGATTCGCGCTCTCGACCGCGACAATCGGGCTGCTCGTCTACACGATCATCGAGGCCCCGAACCAGAGTTGGGAAAGCACGCGGACGCTCGCCAGCTTCGCGTTGAGCGCAATGCTGGCGGCGGCGTTCGTGGCCTGGGAGCGGCGCACCGAGCAGCCTATGCTCGAGGTGAGCTTGTTCCGCAACCCGCGCTTCGCTGCCGCGAGCGCCTCGGTCGCGATCTCGTTCTTCGCGCTGTCGGGCTTTATCTTCCTGGTCACCCAGCTGTTCCAGTTCCTCAAGGGCTACGGCCCGCTTTCGACTGGCGTGCGCCTGCTGCCAGTCGCCTCATTCGTCGCGATCTCCTCGATCCTCGGGACCAAGCTGGCCGTCCGGTTCGGCACTAAGCTGATCGTTGCCTGCGGGCTGTTCTCGATGGCCGCGTTCTACCTATGGGTCTCGACTTCATCAGTCACGACCGGCTACGGGACGATCGCCGCCCAGATGGTCGTCCTCGGGACAGGGATGGGCCTGACCAGCGCGCCCGCGACCGAGGCGATCATGGGCGTCGTCCCGAAAGCGAAAGCCGGCGTCGGGTCGTCGGTCAACGACGCCACGCGCCTTCTGGGCGGCACCCTCGGCGTCGCCGTGATCGGCAGCGTTTACGCGTCGCTGTACGCCAGCCGGCTCACCGGCGCGCTACCCGGGGGGTTACCTGCCAGCATCGTGCGGACCGCGCACGCATCCGTCGGTGCCGCACTCACAGTCGCAGGCAAGCTAACCCACGCCGGCCATCCGCTGCTCGCATCCGCCATCCACAACGCCGCTAACTCGGCCTTCTTCCAGGGCTTCCACGCGGCCAACTACGTCGCCGCGGGCATCGCCGCCGCAGGCGCCGTGATGGCGCTGGCGCTGCTGCCCGCCCAACCGACGACCAGCCGCGACGACACGCCAGAGGTGCCGCCACTAGGCACGCCCGCCACAGCCGCAGCGCACAGCTGACAACGTCGAGGCCGCGCTCGAGCGCAACCGCACCTCCGCCGCCGCTACGCGCCGCGGATCGCCGCCGAAGAATCGACCCTGCGCGAGCACGCCGTGCTCGACCCAGCGGCCACCGTCACCCGAGACGTCGAGCGCCTCCGCTCCACCAAACACCATGCTGCGAACTGAACAACTGCTGTTCAGTTCGCAGCACGCCCCTGCGCGAGCTACCAGGCAGATGAGGCACGCAGCGGCGATGCAAGGTCAAACCGGTCCGGCTCCTCGCCGCCGCCGCGCCGCTTCTGTAATCAGCGGGTGGCCCGGCGGCGCACCAGCGCGTCGAGTGTCACCGCGAGGATCAGCACGATTGCCGTGACGATGTCCTGGACGGCGGCGCCGACGCTCATCAGGCCGAGGCCGTCGAACACGGTGGCGATCACGATGCCGCCGAGCAGCGCGTTCAGCATCTTGCCGCGGCCGCCGAACAGGCTGGTCCCGCCGATCACGGCCGCCGCGACGGCGAACAGCACGTACTGGCCGCCGGGGATGTCGGTCGCGATTGACCCCTGGTTCGACTCGTAGATCAGCCCGGCCAGGCAGGCGGTCACGCTCGACATCACGAACCCGAAGATGACGATCCGCGGCACGTGGATGCCGGCACGACGAGCGGCCTCGGGGTTGGCGCCGATCGCATAGATGTAGCGGCCGGTCCGAGTCCGGTTCAGCAGCCACGAGTAGAACAGCAGCACGATCAGTACGAACGGGATCACCCACGGCAGCCCGCGGATGGTGGCGAGCGCCAGCCCCTGGTTCGAGTTGCCGATCAGCACCACCACGATCCCGCCGACTGCCGCGATGATGATTGTCAGCGCGGTCACGCCGAGCGGCGGCGTCGTCAGGCCCTGCGCCCGGCGGCTGCGCGAGCGCAGCAGCAAGACCGCCGCGAACCCGGCGACGGCGACCACCATCACGACCCAGCCAAGCGTCGGTGACATATGGCTGGTCACGAGCTTGTATACCGGGCTTCCCTGGTCGATCTCCATCACCCCGCCGACGGCCGTCTTGTCGACGTTGGCGAGCTCCAGCATCAAGCCGGTGAAGCCGAGGTAGCCGCCGAGCGTGACGATGAACGACGGCAGCCCGAGCCGGGCGATCAGCGACCCCTGGACGAACCCGAGGAAGCCCATCGCCGCCAGCCCGCCGAGGATCCCCAGCCACCACGGCAGCGAGACCGGCGGCGCGATCAGCTCCGCGATCACGAACGCGCCGACGCCGGCGCCAAAGCCGATCGACAGGTCGATCTCGCTCAGCAGCAGCACGAAGATCTCGGCCGCGCCGAACATGATGAACAGCGATGCCTGGACCATCAGGTTGACGAGGTTCTGGGCGGTCAGGAACTGCGAGCGCTCGACCTGGAAGAAGATCACGATCGCGATCAGGCCGACGAGCACGGGCACGGCGCCGGACTCACCGTTCTTGATCCGTTGCCCCCATGCCTTGAAGTACTCGCCGACCGAGGTCGCCAGCACCTCTGGCGCCGCCGCGGTCAGCTCCTCGTCTGTGATCGCGGGCGGTGGCGCGTCTGGAGTCTTCGTTGACATCTCTTCCGCTCCTAGGCCGCCCGTGTGGCGGCGCCGGTGGTCATGTATTCAACCGCACTCTGGCGGTCGAAATCGGTGGCAGGGCCGCTCGCTACCGACCGCCCGAGATATAGGACGGTGATCCGGTCGGCAATCTCGAACACGTCGTTGAGGTTGTGCGAGACGACCATCACCGCGACGCCCCGCGACGCCAGCCTCTTGATCAGGTCGAGCACCATCCGCGTCTGCGCGACGCCGAGGGCAGCGGTCGGTTCGTCCATGATCACCAGCTTGGCGTCGAACAGCACCGCCTTCGCGACCGCGACCGATTGACGCTGGCCGCCGGACAGCGAAGCGACCGGCTGGCGGATCGAGCGGACGGTCGTAACCGACAGATCCTTCAATGTCTTGGAGGCGTCCATCTCCATCTGGGCCTCATCGAGCTGGCGATGGCGTAGCGGCTCGTGGCCGAGGAACATGTTCTGGACGATGTCCAGGTTGTCGCAGAGCGCGAGATCCTGATAGATCGTCCGGATCCCCAGCGCCTCGGAGTCGCGGGGACCGTGCATCTGGACGGCGTTGCCGTCCCACTCGAGCTCGCCTTCGTCGGGCTGCCACAGGCCCGAGATCGTCTTGATCGTCACCGACTTACCGGCGCCGTTGTCGCCGATCAGCGCGGTGACCTTGCCGGCCGGAATTTCGAATGAGATCTCGTCAAGCGCCTGCACGGGACCGAAGCGCTTGCGAACCCCTCGCAGGGCGAGCAGTGGTTTGTCGTCAGTCATCGTTCTGAGCGGTCCGGCCGCCCGCCCCAGCCGGTAAGCCGGGGGGGCGGCCGGTGACCTTCGGACTTACGATATCCCGTACTTCTTGCACTCTGCGGCGTAGCTGCCGCCCGCGCACAGCTGGCTGGTCGGCACGAAGTTGTCCTTGACGATCGTGTCAACCATGTTCTGCGGGGTGACCCACTCCGGCTGCAGCAGCACCGAAGGCACGCTGAGCTTGTTGGTCGGGTCGGTGGTCGTGCCGTTCAGCAGGCCGGACGGCGGGGTCTTGCCGGCGCGCAGGTAGATCGCCAGCGCGACGGCCGCCTGGGCCTCCTTGTAGACCGGCTTGTACACGGTCCCGCACTGATACCCCGAGAGGATGTTCTGCAGACCGGTGAGGGTCGCATCCTGGCCGGTGGTCGGGAACGTATTCGGCTTCACTCCGTGGCTCTTCAGGTAGGTGATGATCGGCGCACCGTTCTCGTCGTTGGGGATCACCGCCGAGTTGGCGTTCGGATGCGCCGTGAAGGCGGTCTCGAACTCGGTCTGCGCGACGGTCGGCGTCCACGTGCCGGCGGTGTTGGCGAGCAGCGTGTACTTACCTGACTTGAAGTACGAGGCCAGCACGCCGTCGTAACCCTCGTAGAACAGCGTCGCGTTGTTGTCGGTCGGGTCGCCGCGCATCATGATCACGTTCGGATGGTTGACGTGCCACGACTTCACACAGCTGACGAAGCCGGAGCCGATCAGCGTGCCGACCTCGACGTTGTTGAAGCTGACGTAGTAGTCGGCTGGGCCGCCGAGGACGAGCCGGTCGTAGTTGATCACGGCGACGCCGTGGGCCTTCGCGTAGCGCTCCACCGCAAGGCCGGTGCCGGAGTCCTCCGGGTCGATCAGCAGCACGCTGGCGCCGTTGGTGATGTCTGACTGCGCATCGGTCAGGAACTGCGAGTCCGAGTCATTGCCGTTCTGGACGATGATGTCGGAGCTGGGGATGCCGGCCTGCGTCATCGCTTTCTTCAGGTCCGGCTGGTCGAACTCGACGTAGCGGGTCGAGCTGGTGGTGTCCGGCAGGATCGCGGCGATCTTGCCCTTGCCCGCACTCGCCAGTGACTTCAGAGCGGCCATCGCCGTGAAATTGTTGGTGAATGACGAGGTCGAGATGCTCGGTGCCGCCGGGCTCGAAGTTGTGCTCGTTGTCGACGACGTGGTGCTCGGCGATGAGCTGCCGCAGGCCGCCACGGCGACGCTTGCGGTAACGGCGCAGGCAGCGATAACCGCCTTGCTCCTCAGCAAGTCCACAGTGATCTCCTCTCCTATACAACTGCTGCGGCAGGGGTATGCCGCAGTCGACGGATGTCTGCGCCGGACCTTAGACCCAGGGTTGTGAATGAACCGTTAAAATTGGGCGGCCCGGCGTAAACATGGGATGAACGGCCTATTCGGCGACGAAGCGGTAACCGGCGCGGGGGGCGGTGAGGATCAGCGGCTCGCGATCATCTGCCTCGAGCTTCGCCCGCAGCCGCCGCACGTAGACGCGGACGTACTCGGTCTCGGTCTGGTAAGCGGGTCCCCAGACCCGCCGCAGCAGGTACGCGTGGCTGAGCAGCTTGCCGCGGTTCGTGGCGAGCTCGCGGAGCAGCGAGAACTCGGTCGGCGTCAGGTGGACCAGGACGCCGGCGCGGGTCACCTGTTGGTTGGTGAGGTCGATCACGACGTCCCCGACGACAACGGTCGGCGGCCCGGGCTCGCTCGCTCCGGCCGACCGCGTGCGGCGCAGCGTCGCGGTGATCCGCGCGAGCAGCTCCTCGACGCTGAACGGCTTGGTCATGTAGTCGTCGGCGCCCATGTTCAGCGCCGTCACCTTGTCGCGCTCGCCGCCGCGCGCCGAGACGACGATCACCGCCACCGCCGAGCGCTCGCGGATCTGTCGGCACAGCTCGAAGCCGTCGGCCTCCGGCAGCATCAGGTCGAGCAGGACGATGTCGGGCTGCTCGGTCTCGAGCAGCTGCAGCGCCCGCATGCCGTCGGCCGAGACGACCGTGTCGAACCCGCGCACGGCGAGGTTGGAGCGGATCAGGTCGACGATGTTCGGGTCGTCCTCGATCAGCAGCGCCCGTGTGGCCGGAGCCTCGTCAGACATGTCTGGGCGCAAGTCCGG
>Ga0302326_10011296_pt1 | contig 19258 bp, 16 predicted proteins | sample Palsa_T0_3_FD_202264 | JGI IMG/M metagenome (GOLD analysis project Ga0302326, IMG submission 202264) | Peat permafrost microbial communities from Stordalen Mire near Abisko, Sweden - Palsa_T0_3 | ecosystem: Environmental > Terrestrial > Soil > Palsa > Peat permafrost | place: Sweden: Abisko...
TCGCTTTGAAGGGGCACGCCTTTTAGTCCCCTGAAAAAGTCGCCTCTGGAGTGCTTTGTGTCAGGGCACGACTTCAGTCGTGCCGATAAGCTGCTTCTTTTTGTCATCCCTCGCGGCCTTCAGGCCGCGAGGGACCTGCTGTTCTGACTTTTTCAGCAGCCTGTTTAGGCGTGCCGCGAATGTCACACAGAGAATCCGGCCGCTGAGGGAATGCGCCCTCAGGGCCTAAAGGCCGGACCTCCTATGCATCTGACGGCACGGCTGAAAGCCTGCCCTGAGCCCAGCCGAATGGGCCGTGCCCCTTCAAATCCGGAAATGCCAACAAGGTGCTGCTCTCAATATAACGATTCCCTATTCAAGCTTTTCGATCTGTTAAGCAGTGTAAAGGTGTGTAAAGCACCCATTTGTAGCGCTAGCGCGTCAGCTATACTAACTTCCTGCAACGTGAGGTTGAGATCAATTTCCATCCCCCTGCGACGTCAGCTTGAGACCGAATCGCCAACAACTGTCCCGCCATCCAGGTTGGGCGACAGAAAATTGCCGCAAAGGCATGTAGAGCTCTTGGCGTTCTTCTAGGAGAAGCAAAGAATGTCTGTTTCCAATCCGACTTCGAATCGTGCTCCATTCGTGCCAGCGTGTCTAGTCTCGCTGCTGTTGATCTGGTTGCTTGCTATCTCGAGTTTCGCCCAGGATGCAGGGCCGCAACAGAATACCGCGCCGGCGCGGCAGAGCGCGCCTGACGCAAGTGCAGTCCCGCCAGGGGCTACGACGCAGTCAACTTCAGCGTCCCAGCAGAACAGCCCGCAGGCGTCGACGCTGACGCCGCTTCCGCAGGCGCCAGCGCCGCAGCGCAATGCCCATCCCTATTCGGAGGGGGACTACAGCCGCGGGAAGCGGCAGTGGCCCAATCCTTTCGTCGTGTACATGCAGCGTCCGGTCGCTCAGCTGAAAGTGGCAAATTCCCCGCGCGTCGACCAGTTGCTTCAGGACGGCAAGATGTATCTGTCGATCAATGACGCGGTGACGATGGCTTTGGAGAATAATCTTGACATCGGCATTCAGCGCTACAACCTGTCGATCGCCGACACGGACATTCTGCGAACATCGTCGGGGGCGGTTGCGCTCGGGGTTAATGCAGGACTGGTCCAGGGCACGCCCGGCGGCACGACCGGAACGACCTCCGCCGGAGGTACGGGAACGTCGACGACGGGCTCGACAGGCGGCGGCGTTGGTGGAACCACGATCGGCGTGGGGGGAGCCGGCTCAGGCGCGGCAGGCATTGTCGCCTCCACCCAAGGTGAAGGTCCACCGCTTGACAATTATGATCCCGTCCTTACCGGGACGGTATCGGCGGGACACTCAATTACGCCGGAATCCAACACCGTGTTTACCGGCACGAACGAACTGTACGAGAACACCACCACGGCGAATTTCCTCTACTCGCAAGGCTTTCCTACTGGAACCTTAATGACCGTGGGCTTCGACAATACCCGCCTGTGGGAGAGCTCTATCTACAACACCATCAATCCCACCCTGACCCCGAGCTTTACCTTTCAGGTGCGGCAGCATCTGCTGTCGGGCTTCGGCTTCGACCCTAACTTGCGCTACATCCGTATCGCCCGCAACAACAAGATGATTACCGAGGTCACCTTCCGCAACCAAATCATCACTACGGTTTCGCAAATCGAGAACATTTATTGGGACCTGGTAAACGCCTACGAGAACGTCACGGTTCAACAGCGGGCGCTGGACCTCGCCAACAAGACGCTTTCCGATAACCAAAAGCAGGTTGCGCAGGGAACCATGGCGCCGCTCACTGTGGTCCAGTCCAAAAGCGCGGTCGCCACGGCACAGCAAAACCTGATTGCAGCGCAGGTAAACCTCAAGCTCGAGCAGTTGCTGATGAAGAACGCGATCACGCGCAACATGGCGGACCCGGTCCTCGCCGTGGCCCCGGTGATTCCGACCGATACGCTCAACACCACGAAGGAGTACGAGGTTGGTTCGGTGGAGGACCTGATCGCCGACGCCATACGGCAACGGCCGGAGATTGCCACGGCGCGCCTGAATCTCACCAACAGCATGGTCTCCAGAAAATCCATTCGCAACGAGCTGTTGCCGGTCGTCGATGTGTACGCTTTCTACGGCGCCACCGCCCTGGCCGGGCCAACGAGCCCTTTGTGTACCGACCCGAGCCGCTGTGGTTCGCCGGGATTTCCGGCTGGCTACGGGGGCGCATTCAGCAACCTGTTCAACAGCAGCGCTCCGGACAAGGGAGTTGGCGTGAACATCAATATCCCTATTCGCAACCGCCAGGTGCAAGCCGATCAAGTGCGCTCCGACCTGGAATACCGTCAGGCCCAGTTGAGCTTGCTGCAGACCGAGAACACCATCCAGCTGCAAGTCCGGCAGGCGCAGTTCGCGCTGCAGGAAAATTGGGTGGCGCTACAGGCGGCGATTTCCGCTCGCGACTATGCCGCCGAGGCCCTGGATGCGGAACAGAAGAAGCTGGTGATGGGAGCGTCCACCAACACGCTGGTTTTGCAGGCTTCGAGCAATCTGACGCAAGCGGAGTCCAACGTCCTCGGGGCCGCGACCAACTACGAGAAGTCTAAAGTCCAGCTTGATCTCTCCACCGCCGATACCCTGACTAGGCTCGGCATCGATGTGATCGACGCCGAAGGCGGTCTGGTGAAACACGAGCTCAAAGTACCGGGGGTGGTACCGGCGAACGCGCCCAACGAATTAACCACGCCTCACCTCGTGCCGCTTGGCCCGGGAGGTCCGGATACAGGTCCGACTATGGCGCCACAGCCGCAACCACAACCGCAGCCGCAGCAACCGGCATCGCCGCCGCAGCATTGAAGCTGACGGCTGGCGCATGAAAGACGCTTGAAGAGAATTGGTAGCGGCGTTTATGAGATTGGCTCGATGTTTTCTTGGAAGCCACGGTCCGCGATCGCAACTTGTGGCACGGGTATGGCTTATTCAATATACTATCTGGTATCTGGCATCAAAATTCGCGCACTGCTCGCGGGCCAGATCTAGTTCGCCCGCCACAGGCCAAGTTGTGAGAGCTGCATAGGAAAAGACCTCCTGCTTTTTCCTGAATCGTCTCCGGTGCACTTCATCACGTTGCGAAGGAGGGCCGCTCGCGATGATGGCAATGGAACGGTCGAGGCGCCAACCTTCCGGCTATGTCCTCGTCATTACGAACCATGCCAGCGACGCCAGGACCATCCGGGAGTCCTTACTGGCTGTGGGACCGGAGCCGTTGCCGGTGGAATGGGTCAGCACTCTGTCCGAGGGCTTGGACCGGCTACAACGCTTGAGCATTGAGGCTGTCATTCTGGATCTCTGCCTGCCGGACAGCCACGGCATCGAGACCTTCGATAAAGTATCGACCTGCGCGCCCGGAGTCCCCGTCCTGGTCTTAAGTGACTCGTCCGAAGAAGAAGTCGCCAAAGAAGCCGTGCACCGAGGAGACTCAGGATTACCTTCCCAAGGATCGTCTGGATGCCTACTCGCTTCCCCGCGCCGTTCATACCGTGATCGCCTTAAAGGTTGCGGCCGAGATGCTAGTCGGCGACAGGGAACGAGCCGAGGCAACGCTCAACTCAATTGGCGACGCTGTACTCAGTACGGACAACCGGGGGAAAGATCACCTATCTGAATGCCATGGCCGAAAGAATGATGGGTTGGACACTCGGCGAGGCGCACGGGCGGCGCCTGAGCGAGGTTTTTCATATCGTCGATCGGGAAACTCGCGAGACAGCCGCTAATCCGCTGGAGTTCGCCATTGCACAAGACCAGATGGTAGGTCTTACGGCAGACTGTCTGCTCATCCGGCGCGACGGATCTGAACTCGCAATCGAGGATTCCGCCGCCCGTATTCGCGATCATGAAGGCCGGGTTGTGGGAGCCGTGCTGGTCTTTCGTGACGTGGGTAGGGCGCAAGCTCTGGTGCATAAAATGTTTCACCTGGCGCTACACGACTCTCTGACCGAATTGCCGAACCGCGTCCTGTTGAATGATCGGCTTAAGCAGGCGGTCAGGATGGACGAGCGTCATCACAAGAAGCTCGCAGTGCTATTTGTTGACCTGGACCACTTCAAACCTATCAATGACTCGCTGGGCCATGCGACTGGAGATGCACTGCTCAAGTCAGTGGCAAAGCGCATGCGCGAGACAATACGCGAAATGGACACCGCCAGCCGGCACGGAGGAGATGAATTTGTAATTCTGCTTCCGGAAATCGAGGAAGCGAGCGACGCTGCTCTGGTGGCGAAAAAGGTCCTCGCCAGACTGGCAGCGCCTCACCTGATCGAGGGTCGCGAGCTGCACGTCAGCGCCAGCATAGGAATCAGCATCTACCCCGATCACGGCCGAATGGCGGAGGTGCTTGTGAACCGTGCTGACCTTGCCATGTACGAGGCCAAGAAAAGCGGCGGGCGGAAGTATCGCTTCTTTGCGTAGAAGGGTGGCTGCAGGCTTGCCGGGCCCCGAGAAGTCTTGTTAATTTTTGGAGGCTTCCTGGGTGAGCGATGCCTCTTAACATCCAAAGAAGGGGGGAAATGGAATGGCATACCTCTTGTTCATGGACGAAAGTGGCCATGATCACAAAACGATGCCGTACGAGGTGCGAGGCGGAATTGCGTTACATGTCGAGAAGCTTTGGCCTTTCGTTAGAGGCATGGCCGAGTTGGAACAAGCCGCCTTTGGAGATCGACTGCACAAGTACAAATCCGAAGTGAAAGGGCATCAGTTACTCGACAAAGACCGCTTCAAATGGGCGGGGCAAGAACCGGCCATGGATGATGTTGCCCGCCGCAAGCACGCGATTGCTTTCCTCAATCGTGGCATTCGACACCAGTCACCCGCGAAAAGCGAATTTACAGCCTACGGCCAAGCAAGTTTGCTGATGGCTCGGGGAATATTTGAATTGCTTCTCGCACACGATGCCAAACTCTTTGCGGTAGCTATTCCACGCGAAGTCGTCAAGCCTAAGAACGCCTTTTGTACCTGATCCGTACACCGGTCGATAAGTAAAAAGGAGGCAATGCGTAAGCACCCACGCAAGGCAGGTACAAACCCGAGCCTCCGTGTGAAGTATATCAAAGTTCCGCGATGGGTGTCGGGTAATTTCCCAGTCTCGATCCTACTCCACTGCCCCGAAAAACGCGACATCCCTTTATGGGGGCTTCCCGCCTTGCCCCCATCCCCCGGCATCTACTAGCATGTAAGGGTCGTCCTACTGTGGGGTAGATCATGGCAAGCAGCCGCAAGTCCAACGGGAAAGTTCTATCTGAATCGCCGGTCACCGATCTGTTCGAAGCTGGCCGTCATCCTTCCGACTCCGAAAAACAATGGGCCGAGAAGACGCTTGCGCCTACGCTGGAGAAAAATCCCGAGCGGCCCATCGGCGCGCCCACAGGCATCAACATTGACGAGCACGACGACGCGCGCTTCACCACGATTTCCGGCTTGCCAATCCGCCGCCTCTACACGCAAGCCGATCTGCCCGAAGACTGGAACTACGACAACTACCTCAACTATCCCGGCCAGCCGCCGTACACGCGCGGCATTCATGCTTCCGGCTATCGCGGCAAGATGTGGACCATGCGCCAGTTCTCCGGCTTCGCCTCGCCGGAGGAGACCAACCAGCGCTACAAATATCTGCTCGCACACGGCGGTCAGGGCCTGTCGGTTGCGTTCGATCTGCCTACGCTGATGGGCTATGACAGCGATCATCCTTTCGCGGAAGGCGAAGTCGGCAAGTGCGGCGTCGCGATCGATTCGCTTGAAGACATGGAGATCCTGTTCGACGGCATCGACCTGGAAAAGACCACCGTCTCGATGACCATCAACTCGCCCGCATCGATCTTGTGGGCAATGTATCTCGCGGTCGCAGAAAAACAGGGCGCGGACTGGAAGAAAATTTCCGGCACCACGCAGAACGACATCCTGAAGGAATACATTGCCCAGAAGGAATACATCTATCCGCCGGCGCCGTCGATGCGGCTGGTGATCGATACCTTCGAGTTTGGCTCGTTGTTCACGCCGCGCTTCAACACCATTTCCATCTCGGGCTACCACATCCGCGAAGCCGGTTCGACCGCGCTGCAGGAACTCGCCTTCACTGTCTACGACGGCGTCGAGTACGTGGAGTGGGCTCGCCGCCGTGGCCTCGACGTCGATGAGTTCGGCCCGCGCCTCAGTTTCTTCTTCAACGCCCATAACGATTTCTTCGAGGAGATAGCCAAGTACCGCGCCGCGCGCAAAATCTGGTATCGCCTGATGAAGGACCGCTTCGGCGCTAAGAACCAGCGCACCTGGTTGATGCGCTTCCACACGCAGACCGCGGGCGTCTCGCTGACCGCGCAGCAGCCGATGAACAACATCGCTCGCGTCGCCATCCAGGCGCTGGCGGGCGTCCTGGGCGGAACGCAGTCGCTGCACACCGATAGCTACGACGAAGCTCTCGCTCTGCCGACGGAAGAGGCTGTGCGCATCGCGCTGCGCAGCCAGCAGATCATCGCCTACGAGTCAGGCGTGGCGCAGACCGTCGATCCGCTGGGCGGGTCGTACTTCGTTGAGCGGCTCACGCTCGACATGGAAAACGGGGCTTTTGATTATTTCAACAAGCTCGACGCCATGGGCGGCATGGTTGCAGCCATCGAGAAGGGATATCCGCAGAAGGAGATAGCCGAGGCCAGCTACCAGTTCCAGCGCGCCACTGAAGCGCGCGAGAAAATTACCGTCGGCGCAAATGAGTTCGTCGTGGATGAGCCGTCGCCGAACATTCTCTACATCGGCGAGGAAGTCGCGCAGGCGCAGAGCAAGAAGTTGAAAGCCCTGCGCGAGCGCCGCTCAAATGACGAAGTGCGCCGCCGCCTCGATGCGCTGAAGAAGACCGCAGCGCAGGAGCCAAAGGCTGGTGACAACGGCCAGATCTCGCCAGCGAACACCATGCCGTTCATCGTGGAAGCGGTGAAGGCCTACGCAACGGTGGGCGAAATCTGCGACGCGCTACGCCAGGTCTACGGCGAGTACACGGAGACGGCGTTTGCGTGAGGAGCGAGCTGTCAGCTCTCAGCCGTCAGCTCTCAGTTAATTCCGATATGCCTCTGCCGTTCGGGCTCACTGAGTCGCAACTATCCCTAGAGCTTGAGCCCTGCCGCTTTGGCTAGCTTCGCCTGTCTCTCATCGAAGGTCCAAAATCGCTCGGCACCCAACTCCAACGCCGACGCGACGTGCAGCGTATCTAAGGTTCGCAAGGCGAGTCGGTTCGCATATTGCTGAGTGAGTTGCACGCAGCGGTCAAAGACCGTGTCGGATAGATTCACCTCCATCCAGAACCTGGCTTCGCGATCGCCCTGGAACTCCCTAAGGACCTTTTGCGCCTGGTCGGCAGAAATCTTCTTCATGAAAAGCTGCTGCGCGACTGAATTGGCTAGCTCCGCCCGATGAAGTGGCGTTAGCCAGACACGTGCGTGCTGGGCTTCGAGGCGCTGCGCTTGCGTGAAATGCCGGTCGGGCAAATACAGTGAGACAAACAAACTCGAGTCGGCATAGATGCTCAATAGCGTGCCCGTCTCCGCTGTTCGATCAACAGGTCCACGGAGTCAAGCACCCTGTCCCCAAAAATCTTCTTGGCCCGGGCGGCAAAGTCGGGCATCTCAGCTGGGGGCTTGTCCCCGTTGGCGGGAACGATGCGGCCGATCAGACGATCTCGCTCGCGCAGTTCCACCGTCTTCCCTGCCCGCAGCCACGCTTTCAGTTGGCGGGTATCACGGAGTTGACGCATATTCACGGATGGCATAGCGCTAATGTGTCACAAAATGTGTCACATCGTCAATCCTTGTCTAGATAGTCCGCATTACTCCACCGGCAGCACGAACTGGAAGCTCTCACTGCCGAGGGGCACAGTCACGCGCACCAGCCGGCCTTTCTTGCCGTTGTTCGACGCGGCCGTGCTCTCTGAGAGCTTGCCCAAAGGAAAATAGAGAACCCCAGCCACATTGGCGCGCGGCGGAACGGTATTGGCCAGCAGAGCACACTGCTCCACGAACTCAGGCGAGTTTTGCCGCTGTAGTTGCGCCAGCACATCTGCACCCTGGCCCTCGCGGGTGCGAAGCCGGCATACTACATCGCATTCCTCCGCTCGGGGAGTTTCGTCGCCCGATTCCAACGCACCGGGCGTGTCGGTATAGAGCAGATTGTTTCCGGCGACCCCGCCGCTGTTGGCTCGCGCGGCCATGGCCCGCATCATCTGCAGGAACTGAGGACTCGTCATCTCGCTGGTGATTGGAGTGTCCGGTGAATCGCTGCCTGCCATGGCATTCACGCCAAATCGTGCCATGTTGTACGATTTGCGCATTCTCCTGGCGAGTTCGGCGCCCGGGATTGCAGCCACGGCGTGACCGGCGACAACGTCTTCCACCAGGATGTCTTCCGGCTTCACTGTGACCGACCGCTGGCCGGCGTTATATACCCGTACTTTCACCGCAAGGAACCTGTGGTTGATGACCGAATGAGCCGCAGCTACCACCGTGTGGTCGGTTCCACTGGCGTACTGATACACAATTCCATCGACATAGAACGCTCCCTTGGCAGCTCCTGATTGCTGCGCGGCCGAGGCTTGGGCTTCGTTCTGGGCAAACAGAGAACAGCTGAACAATAGAGCACACAGTAGATAGCGCATGAGGCCTCCGATGGCGGCGCGGGGGAACCTGCATAACAGATCGGCAAATGCATCTTGCACCATCAGCGTCCGCCCCGCCCTAGACAAAGGAGGCGGACAAAGCAGGTCCCCTTCGGCAGGCTCAGGGCAGGCCCTCGACTTCGCTCAGGATGACAGAACGCGGCACCCGGCACCCCGCGCTCGGGGTGACAGGCGTAAACTTCATGCAAAATGGGACCGTGCGCAATCGGGAACAGCGGAACACTTTTCCCGCTTGAATGCTCACTGTGCCGCCTCTGCTTGAGTGCTACACTGACTCGTGGTAAAGGCAATGCAGAATTCGGGAGCCAATACTGAAAGCGATCCCACTGCTCCGGGAACGCTGTACCTGGTGGGAACACCCATCGGCAATCTGGAAGACATTACGCTGCGCGCTCTGCGCACCTTGAAGGAAGTGGACCTGATCGCCTGCGAGGACACGCGGCAGACGGCCAAGCTGCTGAATCATTACGGCATCGAAAAGCCCACTCTCAGCTACCACGAGCACAATGAATTGACCCGCGCGGCTGAAGTGGTGGTGCATCTGGAACGTGGCGATAACGTGGCCGTCGTGAGCGACGCGGGTATGCCCGGTGTCAGCGACCCGGGATACAGGCTGGTGGCGCTCGCCATCCGGCACCATCTCCGCGTGGTGCCGATTCCGGGTGCATCAGCCTTGCTCTCTGCCCTGGTCGCCAGCGGCCTGCCCACCGACTCTTTCCACTTCGGAGGCTTCCTGCCCGCCAAGGCAGGCGCCCGGCAAACTGCGCTGGAAGCGGTCCGCAATTCTTCCCGAACGCAAATTTTCTACGAGGCCCCGCATCGCATTGTGGAGAGCGTACGCGATGTGGTGGACATCCTCGGCCCGGAACGTCACATCGTGATGGCACGCGAGGTCACCAAACTGCATGAGGAATTCCTGCGCGGCCACGCCGCAGACGTACTGGCGCAACTGGAGAAGCGGACCGAGATCCGGGGTGAAATCACGCTGCTGATCGGCAAGGCGGAAGAGATATCGCACGTGCCGACTTCCAGCAACACGGTCGCGAAGCGCGTCAAGGAATTGGTGGGCCTGCAAAAGCTCGAGGAAAAGGCGGCCCTGAAACAGGTAGCCAAGGAATTCGGGCTCTCTAAAAGCGAGGCCTATCGCAAGTTGCAGAGAGCCAAGCTTTAGCGGCTGCGGCTTGACAATCGGGACAACGCTTCGAAAACGTTAGCGGACAAGTGGGAAGTGGTTGGGCCGCAGCGACCTATGCCGGCTGTGGTGGTCTCCCGATACATGGCCGAAGCCTTCCAGGCGGACCGAACCACTCATCGTCTGACAGTCAGTTAATGGAGTTCGAGGGCAAGGTGACTCTGACTGGCTGATTCACCGAGCTGACCGCCGCCGCCGCATCTCGCGAGGGCGGCGGACCGAGCATGACCGTGGCCGTAGCCTGGGCCAGAATCCGATGATGCACGACGAAAAGGGCAAGCTCCAAACGGTCCGAGACCCCGATCTTGTCGAAGATGTTGCGCAGAGCATTCTTAACCACCTGCTCGCTGGTGTACAGCTGGGCGGCGATCTCCCGGTTCTTATAGCCTTGCACGATGGCCGCGATGATTCGCAATTCTCTGTCGGAGAGCCGCTTGCGTACGCGCGCTCCTACCAGGTCTTCGCTGACCTCAACTTCTGCGGAGTTCGGAGTCTGCAAGAACGATTGCCCTTGCGCAAGCCGCCGCACCGCTTCCACCACCATACAGCCGCTGGCCGAACGATAAATTACACCCTGCACACCCATGCGCATGAAGTCGGAAGCGTCTTCGCTGTTATCGCAGATCACCAGCACGGCAATTTGCCGCCTCTGGGCAATCTCCTGGACCGCGGGGAGGAACGACAGGAAGCCAGTCGATAAGATCACTACTGCCGGCCGCAGCTTCTCCAGGGCATTGAGGATCTGCTCGGGTGCCGGCGGTTGCCCAACGATCCGGAGGTCTTCTTCCACAGCCAGGAGTTTGGCAACTCCCGCACGAAAGATTGCCTGATTGTCGGCGATGATAACGTTGATCATGATGGACGCTAGGAAGCTTTCTTATTACTTTATTTAATTGTTGTCAATTGCTTCCGTGGTTCCAGACCGGCACAACACGTTCCAGCGAAAGTACCGGCCTTAACACTGACTGGCCAGCAATAGGACGGTTTTATACCACGGAAAGATAAATACCAATAGCTCTTTAGTGTGGGCGACCGGAAAAATGTCCAATACTTGGCCGAGGCTGGCCAAGAACTGGACGATTGATCGGATGGCGTGGGTAGGAGGTTGGAACTTCAGCGGCGGGGCGAACCTGCCCGCCATTCCATACTGCTGATGAGTGCCAGCAGCGAGGCCGCCGTCCGGAACTGCCAAACATGCAGAGGTTTCCAGCTTGATTCCAGCCTCTCGTAATTCATCGTCCGCAACTTGTATGATCGAATCTTGGCGACAACTCTGACATCCTCCCGCATTGAGACCCGGCCCAACTGGGCTGAAGTTTCCCTGTCCGCCTTGCGCCATAATTTTCGCGTGGTGCAAAAACGCGTCGGCGCGGACGTCACCATCTGCGCGGTCGTGAAGTGCAATGCCTACGGCCACGGGGTGGAAGAATGTGCGCCCGCGTTGGAGCAGGCCGGCGCCAAGTGGTTTGGTGTCACCTCCACCGACGAAGGCGTGGTGCTGCGCGAGTGCGGCATTACGGGCCGGGTCCTGGTATTGTGCGGCCTTTATCCCGGCGAGGAAGAAGAAGCGCTTCGCCATTCCCTCACCCCTGCCGTCTTCCGATTGGAGCAGGCAGAGGGCATCGCGCGCGCAGCCGCACGCCTGGGCCTCACGCACCGCGTCGCAATCCATCTCAAGATCGATACCGGCATGGCCCGCCTCGGCCTTCCGCTCTCGGAGCTGGAGTCATTTGCCGAAAGCGTGAAGCGCCTGCCGCAGATTGAACTGGAGGGCGTCTTCAGTCATCTGGCCTCTTCCGAAGTGCTGGATGATGAAGACACGGCGCGCCAGATTGAGCGCTATGAAGCTGCACTGCGCACGCTGGCGAATCATGGACTGCATCCGGCGCTGCGCCATCTGGCCAATAGCGGCGCAGTCTCTGCCCGCCCAAACACGTGGCACAACTTCGTGCGCCCGGGACTCCTGCTCTACGGATATGAGTATGCGCCATCTCGTCACGACGGTTCGCCGATAACCGATGTTCCCGCTCTGCCGCTCAAACCGGTGCTTTCCTGGAAGACGCACATTTTGGGATTGCGCGATGTGCCCACGGGACAGCCGCTGGGATACGGCGGCGCCTATGTCACTCCCGCGCCGGCGCGCATTGCCGCCGTGTCGGTGGGATATGGCGATGGATTGTCGCGCAAAATTTCCGTTCGCAACGGACATGGGTCGGCTTGCGATATGGATCACGCAGTCGGGCGCGGCGAAGTGCTGATTCGCGGACAACGTGCCCCGATAGTAGGCCGCGTCTCGATGGATTTGACGCTGATCGATGTGACGCGAATCCCCGGGGCCGCCATTGGCGATGAAGTGGTGCTGATCGGCCGCAGCGGCGACCAGCAGATCTCGGCGTGGGATTTAGCGCGCAGCTCGGACACCGTGGTCTACGAGACACTGTGCAATCTCTCCAAACGCGTGCCCCGCCGCCACGCGGATTAGAGACACTTTAGGGTTCGCATTGCTCATGTCGAGCTTCATCACGCCAGCCTCTGTCAGGTGACTCCGCTTGAGCAGTGGTTCTCCTGCACGAAGCCTTTCAATGTTCTGAGTCACTCCCGTAGCGATGTCGACAAAGGAGTCAGAGGTAATCCCGAGGCCAACGTCGCCGCCGGCTCTGTTCATTCACGGACACCCTCCAGTGAAACCGGACCACAATTCGCTTCCATACAGCTGCGAGATACCGCAAGCCCCTTCGTTCTTATGAAGTTGCATTCAGGACTCTTTGGCTCTCGAAGTGCACTTCTTTCCATGTCGCCACGTCGTCACCCCAGAGGCGGACCATGACCAACCTTTTGCAGGACCTGCGATTCGCTATTCGCCAGATGCGCCGTTCTCCGGGCTTCGCCCTCACTGCGGTCCTTACTCTGGCGCTCGGGATCGCCGCGAATGTCATCGTCTTCGGTGTGTTGCAGGCATTTATCCTGCGGCCAATCGATGTGCCTCACCCCGACCGGGTGATGACGCTCGCGCACAAGGACCAGGCCTATCCGATTTTTTCCTATCCGGAAGTACGCGATGTCCGCGACGGAAATACGGTGTTCTCTGCTGTCGCCGCCTTTTCTATATGGAATTTTGGCTTGGAGGCCAACGGCGTTACCCGGCCTGTCTGGGGATCCCCGGTGAGCGGGCAATACTTCGAGGTCGTCGGTATCAAGCCGTTCCTCGGGCGTCTGCTACAGCGCGCCGACGACGATCATCCCGGAGCCTCAGAGGCTGCCGTGCTTACCTGGACCGCCTGGAAGAGTGATTTTGGCGCGGACCCCAACATCGTGGGAAAGACCATCCGCCTTAACAAGCATCCCTACACCATCGTCGGCGTTACCCCGGAAGGCTTCTACGGTACCGAAAAAATGGGGCAGCCTGACATTTTCATTCCGCTGGCGAACCAGGCATCGCTGTACGGGGTCGACTGGCTTGAGTCGCGGCACGATCAGAATGTCTGGTCCATCGTGCGCATCAAGGACGGGGTCACCATGCCCCAGGTGCAGGCTGAATTGAACACCATTGCGGCGCGCATTGCCCGGCAGTATCCGAAAGATGAAGAAAAAATATCGTTCAAGCTGGTTCGTCCTGGCCTGGGCGGCGAGTTTTTTGGCGCACCGGCGCGCGCTTTTCTGGCTGGGGTGCTGGGGCTGGCTGGTATTTTGCTGCTCGCCGCCTGCGCCAACCTCGGCGGCCTGTTCGCCGCGCGTACCGCAGACCGCACCCGCGAGATCGCCATCCGCATGGCCATTGGATCGAGCCGCTGGCGCATCGTCCGCCAGGTCCTGGTCGAGGCCATTGTAATTTCGATCCTCGGAGGCGCGTGCGCCTTCGCCTTAGCCTGGACCGCGCTCACTGCCTTGGCTAACTGGCACCCGCCCACGGAATATCCGATGGGCTTCCATATACTACTGCCGCAGCCATCGTTGATCCTGATGGCGTTGCTCATCTCGCTGCTCGCCGGCGTACTGTTCGGGGTGATGCCGCTGTGGCAGATATTCAAGACCGATCCCAATGCCGCGATTAAGAGCGGCGGAAGTCAATCCTCCGCCGGACGCCGCTGGGCGCTTCGCGATGTGCTGCTAGCGGCACAGATCGCGCTCTGCTGCGTCACCGTCACGGCTGCCTTTGTCTCGCTGCGTGGCCTGGGCAAAGCATTGACCATGAACATGGGTTTCAATCCGAAGCATGCTGTGGTGACGAAATTCGAACTCAGCCAGGCTGGCTATTCCAGCGAGGCTGCCGACCATTTCCAGCGCCAACTGCTGGCAAGGGTCTCGCAGCTTCCGGGAGTGGAAGCGGCAGGCTACGGGCAATCCACGCCCCTTTCCCTGGATACAGCTGATTCTAACGTCTTCCCTCAACAGACTACCGATTTCAGGCCCTCAAACAGAGCATTTGATGCCTACGACTACTACGTCTCGCCCGGATACTTTACCGCCGCTGAAACACCCCTTCTCGCCGGACGCGATGTAAGCTTTACCGACACTGCGAAGACCCCGGCCGTTGCCGTTGTGAATCGGGAATTCGCCCGGCGCCTCTTCCACTCCGACCATGCCGTCGGCCGCTATTTCAAAAACAGCTCCGGCCAGCCGGTTCAGATCGTGGGCATCGTGGCCGATGGAAAGTACCTGACACTTACTGAAGATCAGGAAGCGGTAGCGTTCTTCCCCATCTCGCAGCAAACAACTACGCAAACATCGCTCATCGTCCGGCTACGGCCGGATTCCCCCGACATGGCCACGAACGATATGGCAGCTACCATTCGCAAAGTGGTGCGTGATCTTGACCCCGCCGTTCCTATCCGGGCGTCGAGTGCCTGGAACAACCAGCTTGGGCTGACCTTCTTTGTATCTCAGGTGGCTACCGTCACCCTTGGCATCTTCGGCGCGTTTGGACTCCTGCTCTCGATCGCCGGCACCTTCGGCCTCGCCTCCTATACGGTCAGCAAGCGGATGCGCGAGCTGAGTATTCGGGTCGCGCTCGGTGCGCAAGCGAAGCAGATTCTCTCGGCGGCGCTCGGTCGTATGCTGATCCTGCTGGCCAGCGGCTCAGTCGTTGGGATGGTCCTCGGTGTCGCTGCGAGCCGGCTACTTTCGGCGATTGTTTACCACGCCACAGCGCAGGACCCATTTGTACTTGCTGCGGTTGCATTAACGTTGCTGCTCACCGGATCGCTTTCGGTTGCCGGGCCGGTGAGACGCGCCCTGCACATTGATCCGGCAAACCTGCTCCGCGAACAATAATTTTCCAGCCAGAACCAAAAAGGCTGTGACCGCATAATCGGCACGATTCACGATTAACGTGGCGGAACACTGACCTGGACAATCCGCCCCGGCATGCGTGGCAAGAAAACACCAAAGTAGGAGCACCCGTTGAACCGGGGGCCCAGACCAGTTTTGCGTGGGGGATTCTTGCAGGATTGACGACTAGCCACGGACTTACGCGTCCATCTCGTAGGCCGTTCGCATCCAGCGCTTGGCCTCGTCGTCGAAATCCTCGACGCTGGTGATTTCGATCCGGTGGGTGATACGGTCTTTCCTGGCGAATCCTCCCGTGTCGATCAGCCGATTTGGCGTTTTGGTGTCGCCCAACGCGAACCCCAGATCGATGCGCGTCCGCGTTGTCGGCTTGATCTGCGCGATGACGTGCTTACGATAAATGGGAACGATGGTCTGGCACGGTGATACTCGAATGTCGCGCCCCAGCGTCTTGGCGTATGTCAGGATTTCGTCATAGATGGCGCGCAGGTGTACTTTGGGCCCGGCATACATCTTCTCGACGTAGTCTTCGGCATGCCTCAGATATTCGTTGGCATCTTCGCCAGCGTCGGTCTTCCCCAGTGACTGGCCCGCAATCCAGAAAGCATAGTTCGTGCCGAGACCATGCTCCTTTTTCAGCCATGCGGCGCGCTCTTTCTCCCCGGCAGGGCCCGCTTTCTTGACGTGTCGCAGCCACTCGTCGAGCGAGCGGCCGGTTTTCTCCTTCATCCCCTTAATGATCGACTGCGCCATGCGAACGCTGGGATGCAGATCGTACTTCCACTTCTTGTGAGGACCTGATATCGGCACGGTGTGCTCCTTTACGGACCATCTTTATTAGAACCTATCTAACCTATCTAATTTATCTCAGAAATTGTTTTATCTCAGGGCACAAAATCGCTTTGTATCAGGGCACCAAATTGCTTTGTATCGCCTTCAATGTCAGCGCAGCCAGATAGGTTGCGCTAGTCACTAGTTACTAGTTACTAATTACTAATTACTAATTACTAGTTACTAGTTACTAATTGCTAGTTGCTAATTGCTAATTGCTGCCTTTATACGCCGTCCCAACACTCACGCTCCGAAACCTTGCTGGCGCGGCGCCGTGTCCGGTGCCCATCACCTGCTGCGGCTGGCCTTTGCCGCAGTTGGGCGTGCCCCACAGCGTCCACTGGTCGCGCGAGCAGATGGCGTCCATCGAATTCCAGAACTCCGTCGTGATGCCCGAGTACGACGGATTCTTCAGCATGCGCCCGCGCTTGCCGCCAACGATCTCCCAACCGATTTCGCATCCGAACTGGAAGTTGTAGCGCTTGTCGTCGATGGACCACGAGCGGTTCGTCTCCATCAGGACGCCGCGCTCGGTGGAAGCGATGAGTTGCTCCAGCGTCAGCGGCGACTCGCTGGGCAGGATGCTGACGTTGGTCATGCGCACGATAGGCAAGCGGTTCCAGCCTTCGGCGCGCAAACATCCTCCGCTGCGGGATGCGCCAATCGCGGCAGCGGTATCGCGCGAGGTCAGATAGCCGGTGAACAGCCCGTTGGTAATGATGGGCGTGCGCTGCGCGGCGACGCCTTCATCGTCATAGGCGAAGGTGCCCAGTCCGGGGCCGTGCGCTGCGGTCGCGTCGGCGACGACATTCACGATTTCGCTGCCATACTTCAGCGTCCGCAGCTTGTCGAGCGTAAGGAAAGACGTGCCCGCAAAATTCGCCTCCATGCCCAGCACGCGATCCAGTTCGATGGGATGGCCGATGGATTCGTGGATTTGCAGCGATAGTTGCGACGAGTCGAGGATGATGTCGAACGTGCCTTCGGGACACTGCTCCGCCGAGTGCAGCGCGACCGCCTGCTCCCCGATTTCGGTGGCATGGTCCAGCAGCCTCAGCTCCTCAATCAGTTCGTATCCCCGATTTTGATATTGCCCGCCAAAGGAATTCGGATAAGAGCGCTTCTGGATTTCCGTTCCCTCGAACGAATGTGCCGCATAACCCGCGCCCGAAGTCGTGATGGTCTGGTGAATCTCGGCGCCTTCAGTGGAGAAGAACCACTGCTCGTAGCGGCGGAAGTTCATGTTCGTCTCTGCCAGGGTCACGCCCTTCACCTTGCGCAGGGCTTCGTCGACAGCGAACAGCAGCTCCAGGTTCTTCTCGATCGAGATTGCGAAGGGATCGATCTTGCAGGGCGAAATCCAGTCCGCCTTAGCGGGCGGTTCGGGAACCAGATACAACTCTTGCGCCTTCACACGGGCCGAGGCCTTGGCGATCTCGACCGCCCTGGCTGCGCAGCGATCGACCCCGTCGCGCGAGAGATCGTCGGTAGCGGCGAAGCCGAAGCCGCCGTCGGCGATTACGCGAATGCCGATGCCGAGCGATTCGGCGTCCGATGCGCCGCCGATCTTGCCGTTCTTGGTAGCCAGCGAGCGGTCGCGCTCGTCGACAATGCGCGCTTCGGCCAGGGATGCGCCACGCGACCTAGCCGTTTCCAGCGCCTGTGATGCGATTTCTTTCATCTGCGGTCCTCGCGGTAAAGATGATATCGTGTTCTGCATCAGCGCGGGGAGGGGCGCGGCTGAAGGGACGATACGACGCCGGGTCGATCGACTGCCGCATGATTCAGACTAGACTCTTGCTTCTCTCATGAGTCGCCAAGTTTAGTTCCGGTTTGTGTCAGGGCACGACTTTCAGTCGTGCCGCAAATGAGGTCTTTCAATAATTGGGGCTTTAGCCCCTGAGGGCCAATTCTTGCAGGGGCTAAAGCCCAATTCTTGCAGCGTATCGTTTGGCACGACTGAAGTCGTGCCCTGACACAAAACGGCTCCGACCTCTGTAAAGCCCATGGCCGCCACCATCAAAACCGTGATCCTGAAAGAAGGCATGCCCAGCGTGGAGCAGGCCCGCGCGCGCCTGCACGGCGAAATCCAGAGCGCCCGGCAAAGCGGCGTGAAGCTGCTGAAGCTGGTGCACGGTTACGGTTCCACCGGAGTCGGCGGCGACTTGCGCATCGCGCTGCAGTCAACCTTGCGGCAGATGGCTGCGAAGGGCGAGATCCGCGATTGCATCTACGGCGAGAACTGGCGAAAGTCCGATGAGCGCAGCTGGGAGCTGTTGAAACGCCTGCCGGAGCTCAAGGCCGACAGCGACCTCGGCAAAGGCAACAAGGGGATTACCATCGTGCTGCTGTGAGGCGGATTTGGGTGGGCGTGCGCGCGGGATGCCCATCGCAAACAAGAGAAAAGCCGAGCATCAGCGTGCTCCGTTGCTTCGTGTCAGGGCATGGCTTCAGCCGTGCCGTAACGTCACAAGAAGAAATCTGGCCTTTAGGCCCTGAGGTTCTATCCGAAGGCGTAAAAGAAATGGCAGAAGCAGCGACAGGATTCTGCAGGGGCTAAAGCCCAGTCGTACTCCGCCCCGTGTTTGGCACGGCTAAAGCCAATGCCCTGACACAAGGCGATTCATGCGGAGCAATCTCAACCTTGGAATCTTGGGCGCACCCAGTCACTGCACTGCCCTATAATCCTCATCTAAACTTTTCCTTTGTCCTAATGTCCCTTCTGTCCCAACCCTCGAGGCCCTCCCGCCGATGAGCAGCTCTGCGCCAACCATCGCTGTCGCGGTCAAGCCCGCGCCGCCGCCAACCAGCGCGATGGCTGCCTGCTTTCTGGCGGGCGTGTGCACTTACCTGAACATGTACTGCACGCAGCCGCTGCTGCCTCACTTGCAGCGCATCTACCACGTCTCGGAAATCGACGTCAGCATGACGGTGAGCGCCACCATCCTGGCGGTCGCGCTGGTTGCTCCTTTCGTCGGCCTGATGGCGGAGTCCGTCGGCCGCAAGAAAGTCATCGTTCCCTGCCTGTACGCGCTCACCGTGCCCACTCTGCTGGCGGCAACGTCGCAAACTCTGAACCAGTTGATCTTCTGGCGCTTCCTGCAAGGGGTGTTCGTGCCGGGCGTGGTCGTGGTCATCATAGCCTACATCTGCGAGGAGTTTGCCGGTGCCCATGTTGGCCGGGCCATGTCGGCTTACGTTTCAGGCAGCGTGCTCGGCGGATT
>Ga0302326_10011299_pt1 | contig 19254 bp, 17 predicted proteins | sample Palsa_T0_3_FD_202264 | JGI IMG/M metagenome (GOLD analysis project Ga0302326, IMG submission 202264) | Peat permafrost microbial communities from Stordalen Mire near Abisko, Sweden - Palsa_T0_3 | ecosystem: Environmental > Terrestrial > Soil > Palsa > Peat permafrost | place: Sweden: Abisko...
GGCGATCGCTTCGGCGCTGTCCGCCTTCTTGGCGCGCGCGGTCACCTGGACGCTACCGGGCTTTTCCTCATCCGCATGCGTTGCCAAAGTGACGGTGAGCGCAGCAGCGTTGCGCACCTGGTTCGATTGCTCCGCGTCCTTGTGAGTCGCCCGGCGCGGCCATTTGCCCGGCCCAAATTCGATGATCGTGGTTGGCTTGTCGCCGGAGCCGGCAATGGCGCCGGCGAGCCGCGAGGCGAATGTGCCGTTGGCGCTGCCGTCAACCGCGAGCAAGAGACGCTCGAGATTGGGCACGAAGCCGCGGGCATCAAGCTCCTCGCGCTCGAGCCGCTGGCGTTCCGCCTCGCGAAGCGGCAGCCGGCGCAGCGCCCAGCGCAGCATCGGCGGCATCGTCATGGTGGTGAGCACCGCCATGCCCACGATCAGCGTGTACAGGTTGCGGCTGAACACGCCCGCCGACAGGCCGATCGAGGCGACGATCACCTCGGTCGAGCCGCGCGCGTTCATGGCGCAGGCGAGCGCGAGCGATTCGGCGCGATTGAGACCGCCGAGCTTGCCGCCGACGAAAGCGCCGGCAAACTTGCCGACGCTGGCAATGACGATGAGCCCACCGGCAAGCAACAGCAAATTGGGATCTTTCAGGATGGTCAGATCGGCGCTGAGCCCCGACAGCCCGAAGAACACCGGCATGAACAACGCCGCGATCAGCCCGCGCAGCTGCTCGTCGATGTGCCGGGTGAGGATCGGCGACTCACCGATCAAAACGCCGGCGACGAAAGCGCCGAGCACCGTCTGCACGCCGATCAGGTAAGTGATCAGCGCCATCGTGAACATGATCAGGAGGATCATGGTGATGACCGCGAATTCGCTGGCGAAATGATCGTTGGTCCAGCGGATCAGGCCGAACACGACGCGCCGGCCGACCGTCATGCTTACCGCCAGGAACAGGAGCGTGCCGACGATGGCGAAGCTCACCGAGCGCAGATCGAGGGTGCCGGACGAAGCGATCCCGAACGAAATGGCGATGATGATCCATCCGCTCGAATCTTCGAGAATGGCGGAGGCAACGATGATCTGACCGATATCGCGGCGCATGAAATTCATCTCGCGCACCACCATGGCGACGATCTTGATCGAGGAGATCGACAGCGCGGTGGCGAGGAATAGCGCGGTGAAGAAGCGCGCCTGCGGATTGGGCAGGATCGAATCCGGCAGCATCTCGCCGAGGCCAAAGCCGCAGACGAAAGGCAGCATTACGCCGGCCGCAGCGACGGCGATCGCCGCGCGTCCGACCCGCCGCACCAGCCGCAGATCGGTTTCCATCCCGGTGAGCAGCAGCAGCATGAGCACGCCGAGCTGCGAGACGGCGTCGACCATGCTCTTCTGCTCGGCCGTTTGCGGAAACAGCGCATGCTGAAAATCGGGCCAGACCAGGCCGAGCAGGGAAGGACCGAGCAAAAGCCCGCCGAGGAGTTGCCCCATGACGGCCGGCTGGCCGACGCGTTGCATCAGTTCGCCGAGGCCGCGGCCGACAAGAAGGAGGAGGCCGAGCTCGGCGATGAAGATCGCTTCCGATTTCCCGGAAAGGTTTTGCTCGGCGGCAAAGGCGATCGAGGCGCCGCCGCATAGCACAAAGGCGGCGAGCAGACCGCGCCGCGCTATGGCCGGGGGCACGGCTCTCCACCTCGCCCGCTCGCGGTTACGACGGGAATGCAGCCGTTTCACTCCCCCAATTGACGGATTATTCGCCAATCCAAGCGGCTAAGATTCCGCACGGCGTGCAAATCAACGCCGTCCGGGTTCCGGCGTTCCCCTCCCTGCCGTTATGCGTTTTCCGCTTGGCTCGCCGTCGTTATTTCCTGCGTCGGCCAGCGTTCGTGCGTGAGCGGTACGATCATACGGGTGGAAAAGCCGGCGCGCGCATAGGAGGAATGCACCTCCCCGTTCATCTGCCGCTCGATGACCAGCCCGATCAGGCGGGCGCCAAACCCGCTCCGCCGCGGCCGTCGCGCCGGCGGGCCGTTTCGCTCGACCCAGTCGAACGTGAGCGTCATGCCGCGCCGCGTGCGCGCCACCGACCAGCTCAGCTCCAGCCGGCCTTGCGGTCGCGACAGACTGCCGTGCTTGATGGCGTTGACGGCAAGCTCGTGCAGCGCCGCGCTCAGGCTGAAGGTCGGATCCGGCTCTAGGTCGACATCGGGGCCGGCGAAAGTGGTGCGGTCGAGATAGGCGCCGAGCACGACACGCAACAGCTCGGTGAGCGGCGTCGATTTCCAGCCGGCTTCGGTGATCAGCCTGTGGGCGTTCGCAAGAGCGAGCACGCGCGCCTGATATTTGCTGACCAGCTCGGCCATGTTCCGCGAATTTTTTGCCGTCTGCGAGAACAGCGCCAGCAGTTGCGAAAACAGATTGCCGGAGCGGTGGCGCAGCTCACGGATCATCAATTCGTGGCGCTGCTCCAACTGCCGGCGTTGAATCGCGCCGGCGACCAGATTGGCAACAGCGGCGAGGAATGCGGAATCCTGCACGCTGAATTGCCGGGGCTTGTTGGTGCAGACGCCGAGCACGCCATAGGCGCGGCCGTCTCGCCCGGCAATGGTCGTGCTCATGCCGCTGACGCAGCCGTGGTTGCGCAGATATTGCGGGGTGGTGAAGCGTGTCTCGGTGGCAAAATCGGCGGTGATCACCGGCACCGCGGCGCTTAAGATATACGGCGCGTAATCGTCGCTTTCCTTCGACATCACGATCGAGCCGATGCAGCCGGCCTTCCAGCCGAAGCCGGCGCGCAGCAGCAGATCGCTGTCGCCCGGCATGAGTTCGAGAACCTTGACGAAATCCACCGGCAAGGTGAGCGCGACGGTAGAGACCACATCGTTGAGCAGCCGCTCGATGTCGGTCTCCGCCAATGCGCGCTCGCCGAGTTGGGCGAGCGCCTCTTCCTGCTTGGCGCGGTTGCGTAATTCCTCTTGCAGCTTCACCTGCTCGGTGACGTCGTGGCACAGCCCAACCATGCGCTCCGGCGCCCCATCCTTCATCGTCACCGTGCCGGTTGCCTCGATCCAGAGCTCCCGCCGCCCATCGCGGGGCGCCACCCGATAGCGCACCCAGTATGATCCCCCGGTGCGTAGCGCTTCGCCCACCGCTTCCAACACCTTGGCCCGATCCTCCTCGTGAATGTCGCTTTCGAAAAACGAATAAGTGCCGTCGAAGGCGCCGGGGGACAGACCGCAAATCGACTCGACATTTCTCGACCACGTCACCGCCTTGGTGGGGATGTCCCAGGACCAGATGCCGATCTGTCCTGCTTCGAGCGCAACGCGGACCGTGGCAAAATCCGGAAAGAACGCCGTCGCGGTTTCTTTCGGCGCCGGGTCCGGTTCCGTTGTCGGCGTTCTTTTGACCTCGGGCCTGTCCATACGCTTACAGTTCGACCTCGCCCCATCGGGGGTCAAGGGCGACATTTGGATTACTTAAGGGAAAACAACGGAGCCGCGCATCGGGTTTCGCTCCCGTCGGCCAAATCGGCCGGTGGTTGACGCTGAACGTTGGCTGCGGCCCGTTCAATAGAGGCCGAACGGCGTCGGATTGCTGCTCCATTCGGCGCGCGGCGGCAATTGCTCGGCGGCGACCGGTCGCACCGCTATCCTGGCGGTCATGGCGCCAGGGCCGGCTTCGATCGACACCTCTTTTTGCAGCACTTCCTTTTGATCGCTGACGGGAATTGCGCGCTGATCGTTCGGCAGCACCACGACTTTGCTGCCGATGCCGACGCGATCGTAAAGGTCGATCACATCGGCGTCGCGCATGCGGATGCAGCCGCTGGAGACATGCTTGCCGATCGAAGCCGGGCTGTTGGTGCCGTGGATGCGGTAGTCGGAGTTGCCGAGATAAAGCGCGCGGGCACCGAGCGGATTGCCGGGTCCGCCGCCGACCCAGCGCGGCAGATAAGGCTGGCGCGCGATCATGTCAGCCGGCGGAATCCAATCGGGCCATTCGGACTTGCGCGAAATCCTCTCGACGCCCGACCAGGTGAAGCCTTTGCGCCCGACGCCGATGCCATAGCGCAGCGCCGTGCCGTCGCCGAGCGTCAGATAAAGGAAAGTGTGCGCGGTATCGATGATAATGGTGCCGGCCGGCTCGCCGCCCGTGTAGGAGACGGTCTGCCGCCTCAACGGCGCGGCAAGTTCGTCGCCGGCCGTCGCCGCAGGCGGCTGTTCCGCCGGCGGCGCAGCGTCGCGCAGCATCATGCCATCGCGACCGATGGATTTGTCCGAGAGCGACTGCGCGGAGGCGGTACCGGCGAGGAAAGTCGCGAAGGCTGCACAGAGAGCCGCGGTGCAGGCGCGCCGTGGCAGCTTGGCCGCCGACATGACACACTCCGCTCGTTGAGTTCCGTCAATCAATCGCCGAGGGAGGTCAAAGGTTCCACGTCCAGCAGCGCCGTTATGCGCGGCGCTTTTGGATCAAATTATTTGCAAAATTATCTTTCAGACCACGCAACGGCGGACGATGTCGGCCAGCTGCGGCGCGGAAATCGAACTGAACGCGGCCTCGCATCCAAGCGGAACTTTCTCGCGCAACGCCGGCTGCGCCGGCGACACCGGCAACGCCGGCGATCCCAGTTCATGCTGCCACACCGCCACCGAGGGCAGCCGATCGCCCTTGAGCAAGCGGTTCACCGATGGCGCCGGGCCTGACGTGAACATGCCGGTGCTGGGGAAAGAGGGAAACGAGATGAAGCTCGCAGTGAACAGCGCCAGCATCACGCCCGCAACGCGAACCAAAAACACCCTGCGCATCGGATCGTCTCCGCAACTCTCACACGATCCCCAACACCCCAAAATCCGTAGCCACGCGGCCACGCCCGATCAGGAACGTGCATCGGGCAATTGCAGTTCCGGCGCGGTCTCCCGGCTTGCGATGACGATGCTCACACCTGCGTGATGATGACGCCCGGCGCCGAGGCGGCGGAACAAACCCCGCGGTCGCGGCTTATCGTGGCGACCGGCCATCCTTTCCCCCCTCCCCCCGTGCTTGGCCGGTCATGTTGGGCGCAGCCGATGGACCGATCGGCTGCGCCCTAATTTTTTTGAGTCATTCCGGGTCAACGCGAAGCGGCGAGCCCGGAATCCATAACCTCCGCGCTCGCGGATATGGATTCCGGGTTCACGGGCTAAAGCCCGCGCCCCGGAATGACAGTTTAAGGGAGACGAGAGAACTACGCCGTTGGCTGCCGCTCGCGCTGCCGCGCCTTGCGCCCGAAGAACAGCGCCTGGCTGGCCACGGCCGAGACCACCGCCAGCTGGAATGGCTTGGCGATGAGGAATGCGGGCTCCGGCCGCTGCCCGGTGAGGAAACGCTCGGGGTAGGCCGTGATGAAGATCACCGGCACCTCGAATGTGCCGAGAAGCTCGTTCACCGCATCGAGGCCGGAGCTGCCGTCGGCGAGCTGGATGTCCGCGAGGATCAGCCCGGGCCGCTTCTGGCGAGAGAGCGCAATGGCCTCGGTGTGGGTGCGGGCGACGCCGATGACCCGGTGCCCGAGGCTCTCTACCAAAGCCTCAATGTCCATGGCGATGAAGGTTTCGTCCTCGATGATGAGCACGTCGGTGGCGATTTCGGCCGCGAGTTCACGGCCGGATTCCTCGACCAGACCGCGCAGCGTTGGCAGATCGCAGTCGAGGATCTGCGCCGCGTCTTCCTCCGAAAAGCCCTCGAGCGCCACCAGCAGGAATGCCTGGCGTGGACGCGGCGTGATCTGGGTCAGGTGGTGTTCCGGCGTGAGATGGGGCTCGGCCGCGTCGGGTTTGCCGTTCACAGCGACCGAATTCCAGATTTTCGTGAACAGTTTATAGAGCGCAACCCGTTGATTTGGCGCGGATTCCAGGATTTTTGGACTAGCGATGAGCGATTCCAAAGTGGCGGCCACATAAGCGTCGCCCGACGCCTGGTGGCCGGTCAGCGCCCGAGCATAGCGGCGCAAAAACGGCAAATGCTGTATGACGGATTGTGATGTCGACAAGCGCACCCTCCCCTTCCAGATTCCCGAGGCTATTGGCTAAAACGTCCCGGCGCAAACATGGTTCCCGAAATCAGTTCCAGGCCCCGGAACCAACGCCGAACCCAAGAGTTGGTGGCCAGCAATTGGGGGTAAAGGCCATGCGGATTACCGGAAAATGTGGCACGGGGGCGTGACGAAAAATGAAGACGGGGAAGACAGTTAACCTTCAACCGCCGGCCTCCGGCGAGGCCAAGGCGGAAGACCGGGACGCGATGGGTAGGCTAGCAACTCAACGCAAGGGCGAGGTACGGCTCGGACGCGAAGTGCAAGTCCGCATCGGCCAGCAATTGCGGGCGCTGTACGATGACGTCGTCAGCGAGGGCGTACCGCAGCACATCGCCGATCTCGTTCGCAAGCTCAGCGATCAAGATGATGGGGTGGCATGACGCTCGATCCCGCCATACGCGATCAAGTCCTCGGAACGGTGCCGAGCCTGCGCGCGTTCGCCATTTCGCTGTCCGGCAATATCGACCGCGCCGACGACCTGGTGCAGGAGACGCTGCTGCGCGCGCTCGCGCATATCGACTCTTTCCAGCCCGGCACCAACATGCCGGCATGGCTCTTCACCATCCTGCGCAATCTGTTCCGCTCGGAATATCGCAAGCGCCGGCGCGAGGTCGAGGACGCCGACGGCCGCTACGCCGAGACGCTCAAATCGCATCCGGAGCAGACCGGCCGGGTTGAATTCAACGAATTCCGCGCCGCGCTGGCCAAGCTGCCATCCGATCAGCGCGAGGCGCTGATCCTGGTGGGCGCGTCGGGCTTCTCCTACGAAGACGCCGCGGCGATCTGCGGATGCGCCGTCGGCACCATCAAGAGCCGCGTCAATCGCGCGCGCACGCGGCTTGCCGATCTCCTCGCTATCGACAGCGTCGACGATTTCGGGCCGGACCGTGCGACGCGCGCCGTCCTTGCCGGCGGCGGCCGGAGTTAAATAAACCAAAAGTTACGGCAACTGGCTGCGGTGGGTGAGCCCGCCGTCGATGGTGACGATCGTGCCGCTCGTATAGGAGCAAAGATCGGACGCCAGGAACACGACGGTTGCGGCGATCTCGTCGCATGTCGCCGCCCGGCCGAACGGCATGTTGGCAAAAGTTTCCCGCCATCGGTCAGCGTTACCGTAGAGTGTGGCGGCGCGCTTGCGGCCCAAGACCTCGAGACGATCAGTCGCCACGGGGCCCGGATTGACGCCGATCACGCGCACGCCGAATTCCGGGCTGGTGCCGCCGAGCGCGCGGGTCAGCGCCATCAGCCCAGCATTACCCGCCGCTCCGGCGATGTAGCCGCAATCCAGCCGCTCGCCGCCGGCGCCGATGATATTGATGATGACGCCGCTGCGGCGCGCTTTCATCTTTTGCAGATAGAGCCGCGTCAGGCCAATATAGCCAAACACTTTGAGGTCCCACGCGGCGCGCCAGGTCGGTTCGTCGACCTGATCGATCGAGCCGCCGGGAATGGCGCCGGCGTTGTTGATCAGGATATCGATGTCGGGAAAGGCCGCGGCGACGCGCTCGCGCGCGGCGGCATCGGCAAGATCGGCAGCCAGCGTGCGCACCGTCACCCCCGTAGCGTTGCGCATGGCGACGGCCTCCTGCTCCAGGCGCTCCGCCGAGCGCGCGACTAGGCAAACGTGCACGCCCTCGCGTGCCAGCCATTGCGCGACGGAAAGCCCGATGCCCTTCGAAGCCCCGGTGACGAGCGCACTGTGCCCGGAAAGTTTTAGATCCATGTTTTCTTCTCACATATGCGAGGGTAGCCAGAGTGCCAGAATCGGAAACGCGATCAGAATGACGAGACGGATGAGATCGGTGACGATGAACGGCAGCACGCCGACGAAGATCGTCGAAAAGCTCACATCCTGCACCACGCTTTTAATCACGAAGACATTCATGCCCACCGGCGGATGGATGAGCCCGAGCTCGACCGTCATGACGATGATGACACCGAACCAGATCGGATCGAAGCCGAGCTGGGTGATCACCGGGAAGATGATCGGGATGGTGAGGATGATCATGGCGAGCGCGTCCATGAGGCAGCCGAGCACGATGTACATCAGCATGATCAGCGTCAGCACGCCGTAGCGGCCGAGTCCGAGCCCGGTGAGGAAGGCGGTGACCTTCTGCGGCGTCTGCGTCACGGTGAGGAAATAGCCGAACAGCAGAGCGCCGATCAGCACGGTGAGCACCGCCGCGGCCGTGCGCACCGCCTGCAAGAGCGAGCGGCGGATGTCCGGCCGCGACAGCTTGCCGCGCGCCACGCCGATCAAGAGCGCGCCGACCGCTCCCATGCCGCCGGCTTCGGTCGGCGTGAACAGGCCGCCGTAAAGCCCGCCGATGACGAAGACGAAAAGCAGCAGCATCGCCCAGATGTCGCGCAAACCGGCGGCACGCTCCTTCCAGGAATGACGCGGCGCCGAGGGTAGGAAGTTCGGCCGCAGCCGGCCGATGACCACGACGGTAAGCATGTCCATCGATGCGGCGAGCAATCCGGGAATGATCCCGGCGATGAACAGCTTGCCGATATCCTGCTCGGTGATGATGCCGTAAACGGCGAGCACGGTCGAAGGCGGCAGCATGGCGCCGAGCGTGCCGCCCGCGGCGATCACGCCGGTGGCGAAAGATTTCGGATAGTCGTAGCGGCGCATTTCCGGATAGGCGACGGTCGCGAAAGTGGCGGCCGTGGCCACCGATGAGCCCGAGATCGCGGCAAAGCCGGCGCAAGCCGCGATGGTGGCGATGCCGAGACCGCCCTTGAAATGCCCGACGAAGGCGTTGGCGGCGCGGAACAACTCCCGGCTCATGCCCGAATTGGATACGAACGCGCCCATCAAGAGGAACATCGGTATGACGCCGAAGGTGTAGTCGGTCACCGTGCGCATCGAGGTGTGGCCGACGATCTTGAGCGCCGGCGTGCCACCGACGAGGTAGGCAAAACCGCTCACTCCCACCAACCCCATCGCCATGCCCACCGGCACGCGCATGAGCATCAAGCCGAACAGGACGACAAAGCCGAGGATAGCGACGACGTCGGCGCTCAAGTGAGCCTCTTGGATTTGCGCCTCATTCGACCGGCTTGATCTGGTAGCGGCCGCCGAGAAGCTCGGGATGGAAGATCAGCCGATAGGTGCGCACCGCGATCAGCAGCACCGCCGACACGTCGCCGAGCCAGGAGACCATGAAGAACGGCCACACCGGCAGCCGCAGATCGAAAGTGGACACGTTCTCGGCGTAAGTGCTCGTGACCTTGTCGAACAAGGTATAGGTCTGCACCGTCACCACGAAGAGCAGCACCAACGTGGCGAACACGTCGATGAAACGCTGCATGTGGGGGCCGACGTTGGCGTAGAGGAGATCGACGGTGATGTGGTTGCCGCGATAGGACGTCGCCGCGATGCCCCAAAAGATGACGATGCCGAGCAAGAGCCGGCCGAAATCGTAGCTGTCGGGAATCTGCACGGCAAAGAAGTAGCGCAGCAGCACCGAGACGAAGATATCGACGGCGACGAGGCCGATGAAGAACGCGGCGATGAGTTCGATGCCGTTGATGAAGCGGTCCATGGCGTTGTGCGGCGGGCGTGCCGCTTCCACCGCTTGCTCCTGCCGCTCAGCCATGAAACACCGAATGCTTCACCGTCATCCTGAGGTGCGAGCCAACGGGTCCGGCCCGAAGTGGCCGGCCCGATGACAAGCTCCGCGAGCCTCGAAGGATGCGGCCAGGGCGAGGCCGTCGCCCTTCGAGGCTCGGCGCTTCACGCCGATCGCCTCAGGGCGACGGCATCAGGTTGTCAATACCCGGAATTGTATTTGGCGAGATCCGCCTTCAGCTCCTTGAGTACGGTGTCCGGATCGTTGCCGGTCTTTTTCACCGCGTTGGCCCAGCTCTGCACCACCGGCCCGGCCGCGGCTTTCCATTCGTCGAGCTGCGCGTCGCTGATCGGATAGACCTCCTGGCCGGGCTCGGCCTTGAGCTTGGCGATGCCGTCATGCTCGAAGTCCGCCCAGGGCGAGGCGACGCGTTCCGCCCACTGCGTGTTGCAATGGTCGTCGATCACCTTCTGTTGCGACGGCGACATCTGCGCATAGGTCGATTTGTTCATCACCCAGACGAAGCTCGTGGTGTAGAGCGCCGCTTCCATGTGGTATTTCGTCACCTTGTCGATGCCGAACAGCACGATCGAACCCCAGGGGAAGGTGACCGCGTCGGCCACGCCCTTCTCGATGACGTCGCGCACTTCCGGCGCCGAAGCCTGCACATTGGTGCCGCCGAGCTCGGTGACCAGCGAAGCCATGGTGGAGTGCGCCGGGCGGATCTTCATGCCCTTGATGTCGGCCGGCACCATGATCTTCTTGGTGCGCGAATGGAACGTGCCGGGGTCGTGGGCGAAGGCGAAGCAGAACTTGACGTCCTTCATCTCCTTGGCCGCGTAGTTGCGATACCAGACGTCGAGCGCCTCAGAACCGCTTTTGGCGTTGGCCAGCATGAACGGCAGATTGCCGGCATCGAAGATGGGGAAGCGGCCGGGCTGATAGCCGGGACTGACATAGGTAACGTCGGCGATGCCGTCGCGCGCCATGTCGTAATGGTCGAACGCCTTGCCGAGCTGCTGCGCCGGATAGATCTTGTATTTGATGGTGCCGCCGGAATCTTTCTCGATCGACGAGCCCCAATCCTCCAGCGCCTTTTGCAGCGGATGCGAGGGCGGCACCCAGTGCGAGAGCTTGAGCTCGAAAGTCTTGTCCTCGGCCGAGGCCACGCCGATGCCGAGCGCAAGGCCGAGCATTGCGAAGCCGCAAAGCTTTGTCCGGCGCATCTGGCGCATGATCCCTCCCCTTGGTCATTAGTTGCAGTCTTAACTTTTCATTTAATCGCAACGGCGGCCTTCTGTATAGCGGCCCGCCGCAATCGCGATCATTAAAATTGTCCGCGACGGCGTGAGAGTCCCTGCACGATGTTTTCGATCATCCCCGGCGAAATCCCTACGTAGTAACGCGGTGGCAGCAGCGGCCGGGTTATCGCGTCCCCGAACGAAAAGGCCGGGAGAGCGCTTCGGCGCGAAGCCCCGGGGTTTGGGGACGTCAAAATGTCTAGAGGTGTTGTAGCGCGCAGCCTTGCGGTGCTGCTTGTTTTGATGCCGCTCGTTCTTATCGGTCCGGTGACCGCCTTTGCGCAATATCAAACCGGCGCAACCGCGGCCGACGCGGCGACGCCGTCGAGCCAGGCGGCGGCGGTACCGGAGCCGTTCGGTCTCAACACCGTGCCGATGACGCGCGGCGAAGTCGTGACCAAGTGGAGCGGTGTTGTCGCCAATATCCGCGCCGAGGGCGACATTCTGATGCGTTGCCGGGACGATGCGGAGAGCTGCCCGACGGCGGCACAAAAATTCCTCGCCGTGATCGCCGACGGCCGCGCGCACGAAGGCCGCGCCCGATACGGTGTGATCAACCGCGCCATTAATCTCGCGATCCAGCCGATGAGCGACCTCGCGCAATGGGGCGTGCCCGACCGCTGGAGCGCGCCGCTCGCCACGCTCACCACCGGCCGCGGCGATTGCGAGGATTATGCCATCGCCAAATACGTGGCGTTGCGCGAAGCGGGTGTGACCGAGGACGATCTGCGGCTTCTTATCGTCCGCGATCTCGCCGCCGGTGAGGATCACGCCGTCGTTGCCGCCCGCATCGAGGAAAAGTGGATCGTGCTCGACAATCGCCGTCTGGCGCTGGTCGAGGACGTCGAAATGCCGCGGGTGCTGCCGCTGTTCGTGCTCGACCGTTACGGCGTCAAGCGGTTCGCGCCGGTGATCGCGGATGCACCCGACGGCGCACCTGCCGCGCTGAACTTTTAGATTTCACCGCCGTAAGGCCCTTGCGGATCGGCCAGCGCCTGCAAGCGCAGCGCCGCGGCGTGGGCAAAGCGCAGCATGACCGTTCTGCGCCGCGCCGGAACAAGCCGATGCTCGGGCGCCTCGCAAACGATCGACGCGCCGAAGGCGTCGGCCACGATCAGGCCGGCGTCGGCCGGAAATATCTCGCAGGGAACGTCGACGACAGTGGCAAAGAACAGCCGGTCGCAGTGTAGCCGGTAATCCCTCCATTTCTGGTCGGCGCGAAAATCGGCGACCGAGGATTTGATCTCCACGATCAAAATCTCGCCGTCGCCGCCGAGCGCGACCAAATCGGCGCGGCGGCCCGAAGGCAGCGGCAGCTCGCTCACTACGCAATAGCCGAGCGCGTGCAAAAAGCGCGCGGCGCCGCGCGCGATTGCCGACGCGGTGGGCGATTGCCGTCCATCGACCGGCGGCGGCGCCGGCAACAAGTTGACGCTCATCGTGAAAATTCCAGGAAGCGACGGGTTCGGCCCAAGCCTGTTTTCGAGCTTACGCACGGCACGCACCCCCACAACGCAAACGAGTCGATGCTGCCGGTCATTTTGCCGCGCCGGCCCGCTCGGGAAAAGCCCCCGCCAGCGCCGCGCTCGATGCCGCGATCACGCCGCGCTCGGTGATCAGCCCGGTGACGAGCCGCGCCGGCGTCACATCGAAGCCGTAATTGGCGACAGGGGTGCCCGCCGGCGCGATGCGCACGGTCTCGATGCGGCCGCCGGCGGTGCGCCCGGTCATGGTCGCCAACTCGTCGGCATCGCGCTCTTCGATCGGTATCTCGGCGACGCCGTCGGCGACGCTGAAGTCGATGGTCGGCGACGGCAGCGCGACGTAGAAAGGCACATTGTTGTCGCGGGCGGCAAGCGCCTTCAGATAAGTCCCGATTTTGTTGCAGACGTCGCCATTGGCGGTGACGCGATCGGTGCCGACGATGACCAGGTCGACCATGTCGTGCTGCATCAGATGGCCACCGGTATTGTCGGCGATCAGCGTGTGCGCCACGCCGTGCTGGCCGAGTTCCCAAGCGGTGAGCGAGGCGCCCTGATTGCGCGGGCGCGTCTCGTCGGCGAAGACGTGAATGGCGATGCCCTTGTCATGCGCCATATAGATCGGCGCCGTGGCGGTGCCGACGTCGACCGCGGCGAGCCAGCCGGCGTTGCAGTGGGTGAGCACGTTGACCCGCTCGCCAGGCTTTTTCCGCGCCGCCACCGCCTCGATCAGCGGCAGGCCGCTGCGGCCGATACCGGTATTGATCGCGATATCCTGCTCGCTGATTTCGGCGGCGCGCCGATAGGCCGCGGCGGTCCGTTCCGCGCGTGGCCGGTTGCGTACGGCCGCCATCATCTCGTCGAGCGCCCATTTGAGATTGATCGCGGTCGGGCGCGTGGCGAGCAGCGTAATGTAAGCGCGCTCCAGCGCTTCATCGGAGGCGTCGTCGCGAAGCGCCAGGCATACGCCATAGGCCGCGGTGGCCCCGATCAGCGGCGCGCCGCGGATCACCATGGCGCGGATCGCATGCGCGGTTTCCGCAAGCGTGGTGAGCCGCGCCGTCAGTAAACGATGCGGCAGCGCCGTTTGGTCGATCACCCCGACCGACCAGCCGTCCGGCTCGAGCCAGATGCTGCGCATTGCCTTGCCGTCGACCTTCATATGCAACCTTTATTTGGGAGCGATCTTTGTCTTAAGTCGCACGTTGCCCGCGCAACGCCCTTGCCCCAATGTCGTGTAAGCCGCTGGAGACCCCGATGGCCGCCGCCGATTTAGAGGCAGAGTACAACCTTCGCGCCCGCGTGCCGGAACATCAGGAGATTTTTCTCCGCTGGGCGCGCGACGCGGAGTTTTATCGCGCCGAGACACTCAAGCGCGACCGCGCCGAGCTCGGCCTGTCCTATGGCGACACACCGCGCCAGTTCATCGATCTGTTCCTGCCGGAAGCAGGCGAAGCGGCGCCGCTCGCCATGTATATCCACGGCGGCTATTGGCGCTCGCTCGATCCGTCCTCATCGAGCCACATGGCGCGCGGCCTGAACGGGCGCGGCGTCGCCGTCGCGGTGGCCGGTTACGATCTTTGCCCGATCGTGACCGTGGCCGACATCATCGAGCAAATCCGCCGCGCCTGCATTTTCCTCTGGCAACGGTTCGGCAGACGCGTGCTGGTGTACGGCCATTCGGCCGGGGGGCATTTGGCCGCCGCCATGGTCGCGACCGACTGGCGGGCGCTCTATCCGAAGGCGCCGGCCGATCTCGTGCCCGCGGGCTACGCCATTTCCGGCGTGTTCGACCTGACGCCGCTTGTCGGCCTGAACATTAATCAGGATTTGCGCCTGACTGCCGAAGAAGCGCGGCGTGTTTCGCCGCTGTTCTGGCCGGTCCCGGCCGGGCGCGCGCTCGACGCCGTGGTCGGCGACCTCGAAACCGGCGAATTCAAACGCCAGAGCCAGGCCATGGCCGCCACTTGGCGGCAGGCAGGCGCGGACACGCTTTACGCGGGATTCCCTGGCCACCACTTCAACGTCATCGACGCGCTCACCGATCCGCAAAGCGCGATGGTCGCGCGCATTGCCGAATTGGTGCAGCGGGTCAACCGATAGCCCGCCGGGTTATTCGTGTGGGAAGTTGGGCACAGACCGACGCGGCAAATATGAACGCAAACCCGACGTCGTCGGCGGCGGTCAGCCGCTCGCCGATGATCAGGATAGTGGAGATGACGCCGATAACGGGTATGCCGACGATCCCCAGAGTCGCCGTCAACGCCGGCACTCGCCGGACGATCGCGAACCACATAGCGTAGGCGATCGCGTTGCCAAACACGCCGGTGAAGACCACGGCGAGGAGCGCGCCGGCATGCGCATCGCCAAGATTGAGGCTGCCTTCGAAAATCAACATGCTCGCCATGATGATGAAGAACGCGATGGTGATTTGCCAGCTGGCAACGCCTACCGGATCGGCCTCGATGCGCGCCCATTTGAGATAGACGGTGCCGGCCGCCCAGCTCACGCCAGAACCGACTGCCAGCAACAGGCCGAGAGGTACTCCCGTCGTCGCCAGGGGGAGGATCAGAACGGCGAGCCCGGCGGCGCAGAAAGCAATCGCAATCGCCTGCATGCGACTCGGGCGCTCGCCGAGGATCGCCCAGGCCAGCACCAGCGCCCAGATCGGCATGGTGTAGGTCAGGATCGCCACCCGCGAAGTCGCGGCCGCGATTTGCGCGAACGCGCTGAACAGACTGAAGCCCACGACATTGAGAACGGATGCGACCATGACATGCGCCCACGCCGTCCCCATCGGAACGCGCAAGCTGCGCCGCCCGACCAGACAGATCGCGAGTAACGTCAGCGCACCGATCCCGGCAGTCGAAGTGCGCATGCTGAGCGGCGGGATTTCGTTCAGCGCGATCTTCATCATCGGCCAGGTGAGGCCCCAGATGAGGCAGAGAGCGACGAGCATCAGCCGCGCCTGGATGTCGGTGGCGCCCTTGGCAACGCGCACGCCTTCGCTGTGTTCGCGGCTGGTCATGGCGACTTCGGTCCGGCGGCGCGATACCAGTCGGCGATCTGCGCGCCGGTCCAGAATTTCACGCCGCTCTTGTTGCGGATCGCCTTTAACACGCGGCGGAGATATTTCAGCCGGTGCGGCGCGCCCATGATGTAGGGATGAACGACCAGCGCCATGACCCGCGCCGATTGGGCGGCGTCGGCATGGATCTGCTCGAACTGATCGAGCGCGCGGTCGCTATACTCGCTCGCCTTGTGGTGCTGGATCAGCATCATGGCGACGTCGTTGCATTCCTGCGTGTAGGGCACGTTGAGGATCGGCTTGGTGCGGGTCTTGAGCCAGACCGGCTGATCGTCAAGCACCCAGTCGGCGACGTAGTCATAGCCCTCCTCGACCAGAATGTCTGGCGTCTGCCAGGTTTCGGTGAGGCCCGGGCCGAGCCAGCCGCGCGGCGGCTTGCCGGTCGCCTGCGCGATCGCGTCGCGCGTTTTGCGGATATCGGCCCGTTCGTTCTTCACGTTCTGCATGTTGCGCTGGGTGAAGCCGTGGCCGATGAACTCCCACTTGCGCTCGACCGCCGCGCGCACGATCGGCGGATAGGCGGCGAGCGCCGAGCCGTTGATCGCCAGCACGGCGGGAATGGCGAATTCATCGAATAGCTCGACGAAGCGCCAGAAGCCGACGCGGTTGCCGTATTCGTGCCAGGCCCAATTGGGCACGTCCGGCATCGGCGAGCCGCCCGCGGGCGGCGTGAGCACGGTGCGCGGCATCGGTCGCGTCGGATCCCATTCCTCCACATTGACGATGACCCACACCACCATGCGTGCGCCGTCCGGCGGCTTGAGCGGCGGCCGTTCGCCGATCGCCGAATAGACCAACCGGTCGGTCGGCAGCATACGACGCTGCGCCGTCCTCTTCGTTCCGGGTTTCCTCGGTGGCGTGGTCATCGCCGCATTATGCCCATCGGGCGGACAATTTTTCAGAAGCCGGTTGACGGCGCGCCGCGATGGCGCCAACGACCGTAAGGCCCAAACAGCAAATGCATGGCAGAACGAACGTGGTCCACGACTTGCCGGTCAGGTCCCACAGCGCGCCGCAGGCGGTCGGAATTACGATGGCGCAGATATAGGCGATCGTGAGCATGCCCGCGGCGGTGCGCGAAACGTCGCCCGGCGCGGCCAGCAGCGGCGGTAGCGCCAGAACCGCGGTCATGGTGATCGACGTGGAGAGGCCCACCAATACGGCGCAGACCACGATACCGAGCGGCGATTGGACGAAGATCAATCCGAGGAAAGCCGCCAACATGGCGGGGCCGAACAAGAGGAACGGCCACGCCCGCCGTTGCAGTCGCCCGGCCATCAGGATCAGGACGACGAGGCCCACGATTTGCGCGCCGTTGAGCGCGCTGAGCGCCGGGCCGAAGAGGTCCGCTTGTCCCCGGCTGTCGAGATAGTCGCCGAGGAAGGCGTTGGCGGCGAAGAACGGACCGCTGTTGCTGCCGAAGGCGAAGCCGAGCAGCCAGACCAGCGGATTCTTCCAGTCCGGCCGCCACAATCCCATGACCGCGACTGGTGCCTTGTCGCTATCCCGATTGCGGGCGCGGTCTTTCGGGCTCAAGAGAAAAAACACCAGCGCGATGAGAGCGGCCGGCACCGCCCACAGCAGCAGATCGAGCCGCCATGAGCCGCCGGCCAGCGGCAAGACAAACGCCAGCGTCAGCGCCGGCGGCAACGTCGCGCCGATCACCATGCCGCTTGAATAAGCGATGGTGCCGAGCGCGATGCGCGCCGGCAGCCATTCGCGCACCAGTAGCGGCATTCCCGGCTGCATGACGGCGATGCCGAAGCCGGCCACTATCGCGGCCGCATACAGCGTCCAGACATCGACCGCGGCGCCGCGGAAGGCACCCGCAATTGCCGCCAGGGCCATGCCGAGGATCGCCGCGAGGTTGGCACCGATCCGGGCGACGAGCAGCGATCCGGGCACGGCGGCAATGGCGAAGACCGCCAGCGGCAGGCCGATCAGGAGCCCGATCTGCGTCTCAGACATGTGCAACTCGTCGTGCACCAGCGGAATCACCGGCGGCATCGCCAAAAGCGTCAGGCGCATGGCGACACCGGCCAGAAAGAGCAGGCAAAGGAGCCTGGCGAGGCCGAAGGACGGGCCAGCGGTGGAAGTCCCGGAAGGCGGCATTGGGTGGGCGATTGTTAAGCGCCGAAACTGCATCAATGGCTGCCAAGGTTCAAGAAAGGCCGGCACATAGCTGCTTTTCCGCTTTCAGGCGCTTGTCTGCAAACTGGAACAAAGCTAGAACAAAGGCAATGGACCTCGCCGCGGCAGAACACAGTCTTCGCTCCACGTTCGGATTTGCGGCCTTCCGGCCCGGGCAGGGCGAAATCGTCGCCACTATTCTCGAAGGCCGCGACGTACTCGCCGTGATGCCGACCGGGAGCGGTAAGTCGCTTTGCTATCAGCTTCCGGCGCTGCTGCGTGACGGCCTCACTGTTGTGGTGTCGCCGCTGATCGCGCTCATGCGCAATCAAGTGGCGCAGCTTCGCGGCTACGGCATTGCGGCGGCGAGTCTCAATTCCGCGAACGACGCCCGCGAAAACTACGCGGTGCTCGATCGGATCGCGCGCGGAGAGTTGCGTCTGCTCTACGTCGCCCCCGAACGCCTGGTGAGATCAGAGACGCTTGATATTCTCAACCGCGCGAACACCGCGCTGCTCGCGGTCGACGAAGCGCATTGCATCTCGCAATGGGGCCATGACTTTCGCCCGGAATACGCGGCGCTCGGCGCCGCGCAGGCGGAGCTTGGCGGCGTGCAAACCGTGGCGTTCACCGCGACTGCCGATGCCGCGACGCGCGCGGATATTGTTGAAAAGCTGTTCTCGCGCTCGCCGGCGGTGTTCGTGCACGGCTTCGATCGGCCAAACTTGCGCTTGGCGATGCAGGCAAAATCCGGTGGACGCAAGCAAATCGCCGATTTCGTCCAGGAGCATAAAGGGCAGGCCGGCATCGTATATTGCGCTTCGCGGCGCAAGACTGACGAATTCGCCGATGTCCTGCGCCAAGGCGGCCTCAAGGCGTTGCCTTATCATGCCGGCATGGAGGGGGCCGACCGCTCGCGCAATCAGGATTTCTTCCTGCAGGAGGATGGCGTTGTCATGGTGGCGACCGTCGCCTTCGGCATGGGGATCGACAAGCCGGATATCCGCTTCGTTCTTCACGCCGACATGCCGTCCAATATCGAAAGCTATTACCAGGAAATCGGACGTGCCGGCCGCGACGGCCTGCCTGCGGACACGCTCACGCTTTACGGCATGGCCGACATCCGCTTGCGCCGCTTGCAGATCGACGAGAGCGATACCTCCGACGAGCAAAAGCGGGTCGATCGGCAACGGCTCAATGCGCTTGTCTCATTATGCGAATCGCCACGCTGCCGCCGCCAGACGCTGCTGGCCTATTTCGGCGAGACGGCGGAGCCGTGCGGGAATTGCGACTTCTGCTGCGACGGCGCGCAGGTGATCGACGGCACGATCGCGGCGCAGAAGGCGCTCTCGGCCATCGTGCGCACCGGCGAACGCTTCGGCACCGAACACCTGACGAACGTACTGATTGGCGACGACACCGATGCGGTTTTGAAATTCGGTCACGACTGCCTACCCACATTCGGCGTCGGCAAGGAATACGGTAAGCAGGAATGGCGATCGATCTTCCGCCAGCTCCATGGCGCCGGCGTTATCGCGCTCGATATCACCGGCTATGGCACCTGGGCGGTCACCGACGCCGGCCGGGGCGTGCTTAAGGGCACGGCCAA
>Ga0302326_10011301_pt1 | contig 19253 bp, 17 predicted proteins | sample Palsa_T0_3_FD_202264 | JGI IMG/M metagenome (GOLD analysis project Ga0302326, IMG submission 202264) | Peat permafrost microbial communities from Stordalen Mire near Abisko, Sweden - Palsa_T0_3 | ecosystem: Environmental > Terrestrial > Soil > Palsa > Peat permafrost | place: Sweden: Abisko...
GTCGCGATGCTCAGCGTCGATGCCATCGGCTTTCGGCGCGGCGCGGGCGCGATGGCGACGATCCTGCAGGAGAACAAGCTCGTCGATGATCCGCTGTTCGCGGAGGCGAAGGGCAGGGGCATCCGGGCGCTGGCTGGGCACGCCGAAAGTACCGATCTGACAAACGACGTCAACGGCGGCCCATCCGGAATTGGTATCGCGACGGCCGCCGGCAAAGCCGCCTTCTGGGACATCATCGGCGCGTCGATAGAGGCGCCCAAGATCATCGCCTTTGAAGGTGAGTTCGCGATGACTGAAGGGCATGCGCAGGAATTGAAGACCCAGGCGCTCGCGATGCAGGTCGGCAAGCGCCTGCGTGTCATGTTCTCCGATAACAACGCCGGTATCGATGACTCCTTGCTCGGCGGCGTGATCGCGGCCAAGTACGACGGCTACAAACTCGCGGAACAGTGGACGTCCTACGGCTGGAATGTCCTGACAGTCGAAGACGGCAACGATTACGACCAGGTCGTCGCGGCACTGAAGAAGATGGACGACTGGGATCCGAAGGATCGCCGTCCGATGGTCATGCTGGGCAAGACCGTCAAAGGCTATTGGCCTAAGGTCGAGTCCGGCATGGTGGGCAAGACATGCCAGCAGGTCGTCGGCTATCTGAGCCATCCCTACGGGATGAAGATGAACTCGGAGTACTTCGTTGCGCTCGCGGAAACATTTGAAAAGCAGTATGGCGTCGAGTTCGTTGGCATCAGGAAGGGCGCCGTCACCGATACGCGCGAGCGGCTGCTCCAGTTCAAGACCAATATGGATATCGCAATGTCCGTGCTCGATCGCAACGGACTCGGAGACTGGCTCGCCGAGCGCCTCGTGACGATCGGCGATACCGTCAAGGATGAATTTAAACTGCGCATCGATGCGAAGCGCGATCCGTTTCTCGACGATCGCCTGCGCGTCGCCAATCTTCCCGTGGACGCGCAGAAGGTCACCGTCAAGAATAAAATTTCGGGCGCCGAGAAGCAGGTCGGTATTGCGCTGTTCCGCAAGCCCGGCGAGATGGCCGGCACGCGCCGCGCGATCTCGGAAATCATCAAGTGGATGAACTACGTCACTGATGGCCGCTTCCTGACGCTGGCCGCCGATTTGTCGGAATCGATCAACGTCGAGCACGGCAGCCTCTGGGGCCATTACGATCCCGAGACCAATCCGCTCGGCACGCGCATCAAAGCCTCCATTCAGGAGGCGGGCAATGCGTCGAGTGCAATCGGCATGGTGAGCCAGAGTGCGAGCGTCGATCCAGAGAAATTCGCCGGCGTCTGGGCGCTCAGCGGCACTTATGGCGCCTTCACGCCGCTGATGTACACGCCCGCGCGTGTCTGGAGTCAGCAGAACCAGGACAGCAAGTTCCGCATGGGCGTGCTGCACATTCTCGCCGGACACTCTGGCCCCGAGACTGCCGCCGACGGGCGCACGCACTTCGGCATTTTCGCGACTCAGGTCTGGAAGCTCTTCCCGCGCGGTCAGACGATCCATCTGAATTTCTGGGATTACAACGACGTTGCTGCGGGTTATTTCGCCGCCGCCGAGATCGCCGCACGCGATCCAAAGGTCGGCATCATCTCGATTGAAGTCGCGCGCCCCGACTTTCCCGTGGCGGATCGCGCCAAGTTTGGCGACACGGATCTGAAGGCCGCCGCCAAAGGCTTCTACGTGATCCGTGATTTCGCGCCCGGCCAGCCCAAGCACGGCTACGTCGTCGCGCAGGGCTCCAGTTCCACCGTGAATCTCGTCAACGTTCTGCCGCGTCTCGAGCAGGCCGGCATCAACGTCAAGGTGATTGCGGCCATCAGCGAGGCATTGTTCGACCGGCAGCCCGAAGCCTATCGTAACTCGGTGCTGCCGCCGCAGGCGCGCTACGATCTGATGGTCGTGAGCACCGGCACGCGCCGCGTCTGGCCGTTGAGCGATCCCGGACCGCTGACCGACGCCTATTCTCTGACCTCCGATTGGGACAATCAGTGGCTCACCGGTGGCCTCGAGGCCGACGTGATCACGGAGGCGCACCTGGATCGTGATTCGATCTTCGCCGGCATCGAGCGTTTCGCGCGCGATCGCTCCGAGCGACTCAGTCGCCAGAAGGCACTCCTGAACGCCTTGTAACTCGCACCGATTTGCGATCAGTTTTTCGGTACCAGCGCTACCACGCGGGCCGGAAAGCCGCTGCCGTTCTGCGGTTTCGGAAAGCTGACCATGACGAGTCCACCGGCTTCGGGCACCCGATCCAGATTCGCGAGCAACTCAATCTGAAAGTGATTCGTGCCGAGCAGGTAGCTCTCCAGCGAGTAGTCATCCTTCGACACCGCGCTGCCCGGATCGGTATCCGTGGTCTCGTGACCCGATGCAGTGATCTTGCGCTGCTCGTAGAGGTATTGCAGAACCGGCTTGGCCCAGCCCGGGTAATGCGCCACGCCATGGGTGTCGAGATTCTGCATGGACGCCATATCCGGCCAGCGCTTGGACCAATCGGTGCGCAGTGCCACGAATGCGCCGGTGGGAATAGGGCCGTGCCTGGATTCCCACTCCCTGATGTCCTGCAGGGTGACGACGTAGTCCGGATTTGTGGCGACTTTTTCATGCACATCGATCACGACCAGGCGCAGCAGGAACTCACGTGGGTCGATCTGATCAACGGTCTTGAGTCCATCGTGAAAATGCGCCGGCGGATCCACATGCGTGCCCCACTGGCCCGGATGGCAAAAACTCTCCACGTGAAAGCCATCCTTCGGAATCGTGAACAAAGTCGTGACGGTCTCGGGCGCGAAGCCCTTCCAATGCGGCGAGGTCGGACTGAATGCGTGCGTCAGATCAATGAACTCGGCGCTCTGCAGAACGCTGTAAGCCTGCTCCAGGTTCGAGGGCGTCGCGCAGCGCGCCGGAAAGCTGGCCACAGCGAGGAGCAGCGCGGCCACCAAAACGCCATATGGAGTGCGGGCAGACATCGTATGTTCCTCCGGTCTTTGTGTTTCTTGCCGTGCATTGTACTGACGGTGCTACCCTTGCTGGCAAGCATGCGAGGCTCCTGATGGAACGTGAGCAGTTGGTTTTCGTGGGCACCAGCGACCTGTCCGGACATTTTCGCGGCAAGAGCTTCCCCGCCGCGGATCTGCAGGCCAGGATGCAAAGCGGCGTTGGTCTTGCGCCGACCAACATATTTATATCGGCCTTTGGCCCGATCCAGATGACCACCTTTGGAACGAGCGGGGAAGTCTTTATGATTCCCGACCCCAGCGCGCGCGTGTGCGTACCCTTTCTCGGCAGCCAGGCGGAATACTTCTTCATCGGCGACATCAGAACCGAGGATGGCTCACCGTGGGCGTTTTGTCCGCGCCACGTACTGCGGCGTGCGCTGGATCGCCTGCAGCAGGAGACTGGGCTGCAACTGCTTGCGGGGTTCGAGCAGGAGTTCATCTACACGGGCGTCAGCGCGCAGCCGCAGCAAGCCTATGAGCTCGATGCGCTGCGCCGCCAGGCACCCTTCGGTGAGGCGCTACTCGCGGCGATGCGCCAGGCCGGCGTCATCCCCGATACCTTTCTGGCGGAGTTTGGCGCACGCCAATTTGAAGTGACCAGCGCGCCGGCGATCGGCCTGAGAAGCGCGGATGATGCGGTGATCACGCGCGAGCTCGCGCAGGCGGTTGCGTTTCGTTTGGGAAATCGCGTGAGTTTCGCGCCGCTTCCCGATCCAGGCGGCGCCAGCAGTGGCACTCATATCCATTGGAGCTTTCTGGATTCGGACGGCCAACCGGTCATCTATAATGAGCACCATCCTTGGAACTTATCGGTGCTGGCCCGACAGTTCATCGCGGGTATTCAGTATCATCTGCCCGCGCTGTGCGCGCTGACCGCGCCATCGGTAGCTTCCTATTACCGCTTGCGTCCGGATCGCTGGGCGCCGGTGCAGTGCGATGTGTCGCCGCTGGACCGCGGTGCCGCGGTGCGCATCTGCCCAGTGAGCGGCAGTGATCCGGACCAACGCGCACGGCATTTCAATGTCGAGTATCGGGTCGCTGACGCGACCGCCAGTCCCTACCTGGCGCTGGCCGTACTCGTTCAGGCCGGACTCGACGGCATTCGCGAGGAGCGGGGCATCATGATTGAGCGCTTGCGACCATTGCCCCGCAGTCTGAGCGAGGCGCTCGCAATGCTCGAGAGCAGTGATGTGGCCGCTGACTGGCTTGGCGCTGATCTGCTCGCAGCCTATCTGAAGTTCAAGCGCGCGGAAATCAAAGGTCTCGAGGCTCTCAATGAAACCGAAATCTGTCATCGCTATGCTGAAGTCTATTGATGCTCTGGAGTACTCCTGATGAACGCGCCCCTGAGTCGTGAAATCCCGATCGACCCTGCTCACTGCGCGCTTTTGTTCGTGGATGTGCAGAATTACAACTGCACCTGGGACGGCAGCGAATATGCGCACCTGAGCCGTCAGGAGAAGGAGCAGCGCTATGGCTATTTCTTTCGCACGCTCAAGGACAGTGCTCTACCCAATATGGTCGTGCTGCAGCGAGCATGCCGCAAGGCCGGTATCGAGGTCCTCTACACGCTGATCGAGAGCCTGACTGCCGACGGGCGCGATCGCTCGCTCGACTACAAGATCAGCGGCTTCAACGTCCCGAAAGGATCACCGGATGCCAGAATTCTCGAAGAGCTCGCGCCCTTGCCTGATGAGATCCTGTTTCCCAAGACCTCATCCTCGGTATTCATCTCGACCAATATCGACTATGTGTTGCGCAATCTGGGTGTGCGCTCTTTGATCATCGCCGGCTGCCTGACGGATCAATGTGTCGACTCGGCGGTACGCGATGCCTGCGATCTGGGCTATCTAGTCACAGTGCCGACCGATGCCTGCGCGACCTTATCCGCGGAGCGCCACGACTGGTCGCTGCGCAACAATCGCGGCTACTGCCGGCAGCTCACGACGCAGCAATTGGCGCAGGAGATCGTGCGTCTGACTCAGCCGCGCTGAGATTAATTATGCCGCAGCAGGCCGATGCACCGCACGCCGCTGAGCCTGGAGATCTGAATACGATCGCCTCAGGGACGCTCGAGTATTACGAGCGTCGTGCCCTGGAGTTCCGTGACGGCACGCGCGATCACGATGTCAGTCAGAACATCGCGGCGCTTCTGCGGCATATCGAGGGTCAGCCGCCATTCACGATTCTTGATTTGGGTTGCGGTCCAGGGCGCGATCTCAAGACCCTCGCACAGCTGGGCCACAGAGCGATCGGCCTGGAGGGCGCTGCTGCCTTTGTGGCCATGGCACGGGCCGATACCGGATGCGAAGTATGGCAGCAGGATTTCCTGAGACCTGGCCTGCCGGCCGCGCAATTCGACGGCATCTTCGCGAACGCATCGCTGTTTCACGTGCCGTCCCGGGAATTGCCGCGTGTCCTGCAAGAGTTGCACGCTGCATTGAAGCCCAGGGGCGTGCTGTTCAGCTCCAATCCGCACGGCCATAACGAGGAGGGCTGGAACCGTGGGCGCTATGGCGCCTACCACGACCTCGAGAAATGGCGGCGATATTTGCTCGATGCGGGCTACGAGGAGCTCGAGCATTACTATCGGCCAACCGGGCTGCCGCGCGAGCAGCAGCCCTGGCTCGCGAGCGTCTGGCGGGCGTTCCCGTGACAGCGATGTTCGCGGTCCTGAACCGAACCGCGTGCGGGATGGCATTCGTTGTCGCCGCGCTGGCGCTGTGGGGCCATAGCGCGCGCGCCGAGGATGGTTACGATCTGTGGCTGCGCTACAGGCCACTCGAAACCCAATGGGTTGGCCCATATAAACACGCCGCGACGCAACTCGTGGGCGACGCCGGCTCGCCTACACTGCAGGCCGCGCAATCGGAACTCTTGCGGGGACTGTCGGGCTTGTTGGGCAGCGCACCGCGCAGCGCTCGGCGTGTCACGCAGGATGGGGCGATTGTACTCGGCACACCCCGATCATCGGCGTTGATTGCGCATCTGGACATGAAGCCGCCAGGCACTGGGCGCGAGGGCTACGTCATCCGCAGCGTTGTGATGGACGGCCATCATGCGACAGTGATCGCGGCGAACGAAGACATTGGGGTGCTTTACGGTGCGTTTCACTTCCTGCGCCTGCTACAGACGCACCAGGCGCTCGAAGAGCTCAATGTCAGCTCCTCGCCGCAGATCCAATTGCGTCTGCTCAATCACTGGGACAATCTGGACGGCTCGATCGAGCGCGGTTATGCCGGAGCCTCGATCTGGGACTGGCAGAAGCTGCCCGACTATCTGTATCCGCGCTATACCGATTACGCCCGCGCTTGCGCCTCGGTCGGCATAAATGGCACCGTACTCAATGATGTCAATGCGAGCGCATTCAGTCTCACCGCGCTTTATCTGCGTAAAGCTGCGGCGCTTGCGAATGTCTTCCGACCCTACGGCCTGCGCGTCTATCTAAGCGCGCGCTTCAGTGCGCCCATCGAGATCGGCGGGCTCAAGACGGCTGATCCGCTGGATCCGGGCGTGCGCGCCTGGTGGCGTGCCAAGGCCGACGAGATCTATCGATACATTCCTGATTTCGGCGGCTTTCTGGTCAAGGCGAACTCCGAAGGCCAGCCGGGGCCGCAGGATTACCAGCGCTCCCACGCCGATGGCGCCAACGTGCTAGCCGAAGCACTTGCCTCGCACGGCGGCATCGTGATCTGGCGCGCATTTGTCTACTCGCACGAACAGCCCGACGATCGCGCCAAGCAGGCTTATACGGAATTTACTCCGCTTGATGGCAAGTTTCGCGACAACGTCCTGCTGCAAGTCAAATACGGGCCGATCGACTTTCAGCCGCGCGAGCCTTTTCATCCCTTATTTGGCGCAATGCCTCGTACGCCCTTAATGCTGGAGCTCCAGCTGACCAAGGAGTACCTGGGCTTTGCGACTCATCTGGTGTACCTCGGGCCGCTCTGGCAAGAGATCCTCGAGTCAGACACCTACGTGCAGGGAAAAGATTCTACGGTTCGCAAGGTGATCGACGGCTCGCTGCACGGCTACGCGCGCACTGGCATTTCCGGCGTCGCCAACATCGGCGCCGATCGCAACTGGAGCGGTTCGCATTTCGATCAGGCCAACTGGTACGCCTTCGGCCGTCTCGCGTGGGATCCAACCTTGAAATCCCCGGCAATCGCTGAGGAATGGGTACGCATGACGTTTTCCAACGATGCCGCGTTCGTCGAGCCGGTAGTGGCGATGATGATGGGCTCGCGCGAAGCCGTGGTGAACTACATGACCCCGCTGGGGCTGCATCACCAGATGGCCCAGGGTCATCACTACGGTCCTGGGCCATGGGTCGCTGGCGGCCCCAACGCTGATTGGACCTCGATCTACTACAACCGCGCCGATGGGCAGGGGATCGGCTTTGATCGGACCGCGAGCGGCAGCAACGCCGTGTCTCAATACGCCCCCGAGGTGGCCGCAGAATTCGGCAGCCTCGAGCGCACGCCGGAAACATTGCTGCTCTGGTTCCATCACCTCCCCTGGGATTACCGGATGGCCTCGGGGCGCTCGCTCTGGGACGAGCTCGTGCGCCACTACACCTCCGGAGTGCAAAGCGTCGCCGAGATGCGCAAGGTCTGGGCGCGCTTGTCTGCTTACGTCGATGCGCAGCGTTACGAGCAGGTCGCCGCATTCCTGGCTATTCAGGAACAAGAAGCTAAGTGGTGGCGGGATGCGAACATCGCCTATTTCCAAAGCCTCTCCCACCGTCCCTTGCCCGAGGGCTTCGCTGCGCCGGCGCAATCATTGCAGTATTACGAAGCGCTGTGCTTTCCGGTTGTGCCCGGAGACCCAGGCGGGCAGTCGCCGCCATGCACGCCATGAGCCCGTCTGCTGAACTTGTGAACTACTACGCGCGCTGTCATTGCGGTGCGCTCAGCGCGTCGTACCGCACGACGATAGCCACGTCCTCCTGGCCCATGCGCTTATGTCAGTGCGCATTCTGCAGGGCCCATGGCGCAACGAGCACTTCCGATCCAGCCGGAGAACTGACGTTTGCCGCAGCCGAGTCCGCGCTTTTGCAGCGCTATCAGTTTGGCACCCGCTCGGCGGATTTTCTTATTTGCCGGGCCTGCGGAGTGTTCATGGGAGCGGTCATGACCATCGATTCCAGGCGCTGGGGAGTCTTGAACGTTCGCACCGTGCAGCCGATTCCTTTGGATCTGCCGCCTGCGCAGGCCATGTCTTACGACGGCGAAGCCTCGAGCTCACGCGCCGAGCGCCGCACGCAGCGCTGGACTCCGCTTACAGCCGAAAGTCTCTAGACAACGGTCCGCGCAATTGCGGTGAACGGTTGCTCGGAACACTCAGAATATGATCATGAAGCCTGAGCGAACTGAAGAGGCGACGAGCGATACTCAATACGTCAGAATGCGTCGTTGTCTGTCGGAATCTGTCGCAACCCCTCGTTGGCCAGACGACGCGTATCTCAAGACCTTTTCCGAACTCCATGCGCCCGCAGCGCACGCGCTATTGAAGTTGGCCTATGCGCATGGCGGCGGATCGGTAGCATCATTCGAAGAGTGGTGGCAGGGGCTTTCAGGCGATGCGGAATATGAGCCCGCACTTTGCTTTCCAGTCCATGGCGCAGAAGATCGCATTATCGGCTTCTGCCAATGCTGGACAACTGCGTTCGTCAAGGATCTGGTCGTTCATCCGGGATATCAGCGACGTGGAGTGGGGAGCGCTTTACTATTGCATGCCTTCCAGGCCTTCGCAGATCGGGGCGCCAAAACAGTTGATCTCAAGGTTCGGGGCAATAATCACGCGGCGATTCGATTCTACGAAAGCCTCGGAATGTATCGGCTCCCAATATGAGCGGGGAAGAGAGCTTCCTCAGATCGATATGATGAAGCTGTCAGCGCGGCGCCTTCTAGTGATCACGCGCCACCAACAGTTCGGCAATCTGGACGGCATTGAGAGCCGCACCTTTGCGCAGGTTGTCGCTCGAAACAAACAGCACCAAGCCGTTAGACACTGTGGGATCTCTACGGATCCGTCCAACATAGCTGGGGTCCTTGCCCGCTGCCATCAACGCAGTAGGTACATCGACGACGACAACCCCCGGCGCCGCGCGCAGCAACTCGGTCGCGCGCTGGACAGAAATCGGCCTGGCGAACTGCGCGTTCATCGATAACGAGTGGCCGGTATAAACTGGAACGCGAACACAGGTTCCCGCGACCGCAAGGTCAGGGATCTCGAGGATCTTGCGGGTCTCGTTCTGCAGTTTGAGCTCCTCCTCGGTCCATCCTTCGTCGCCGCTATATGCGCCTGCGTAAGGCAACACATTGAACGCTATGGGTGCGGCAAACTTCTTCGGCGCGGGCAACTCGATCGCATCACCGCTTCTGGCCAGTGCGGCGGAATCGCCGCCGACGCACTTCACTTGCATCTCGAGCTCAGCGATTCCTGCGCTGCCGCCGCCTGAGACCGCCTGGTAGGTCGAGGCAATGAGCCGCGTCAGCTGCGCCTCTGCATGCAAGGGCTTGAGCACGGGCATCGCCGCCATAGTCGTACAGTTGGGATTGGCGACGATTCCCTTTGGAATGGATTGCAGGGCGTGTGCATTCACCTCGCTGACCACGAGAGGCACCAGAGGATCCATGCGCCAAGCTGAGGAATTGTCGATCACGATGGCGCCATCGGCCGCAACTTTCGGAGCCAGCGAACGCGAAGTCGTCGCTCCTGCAGAGAACAACACGATGTCGAGCCCGGAGTAATCCGCGGCGGAGGCGTCCTCTACCACGATCTCTTCGCCCCGCCAAGGCAGTTTACGTCCCGCCGAACGCGCCGAGGCGAAAAATCGCACCCCAGCCGCAGCGAACTTTCGCTCTTCCAGCACCTGCCGCATGGTTTGACCCACGAGGCCGGTGGCGCCGACAATTCCGATGCGTACAGATGTCATATTCAGGCATTGTCGCATACTCGGATGCGGCAACATTGACGACGAGGGCGCCGCTGACCGAGACGCATCTTAAGTAGCAAGCAGGCGGGCGTCTGTGGAAAGTGCGAGCAACAAGTACCGCTTACGGAAGGCGACGAGTGCTGATGAGCCTGTTCTGCGCGATCTGATCGCTCGCTCCATACGTGCGCTCGGCGCGAACGACTACAGTCGCGAGCAGATCGAGGGCGCCCTCGAGGGTGCGTTCGGCGTCGATACGACCCTGATCCGTGATCAGACTTACTTCGTCGCCGTCGATGGCGCCGAACAGATCGTCGGGTGCGGTGGCTGGAGCAAGCGCCGGACGCTCTTCGGCGGTGATGCGCGCAGCGAGCGAGATGACTCATGGTTGGATCCTCGGGTTGATGCCGCCAAGATCCGGGCTTTCTTCGTCGATCCTGCGCACGCTCGCCGCGGCATCGGACGCGCGCTCCTCAGGCGCTGCGAAAGTGAGGCGGCGCTCGCGGGATTTACTCGATTCGAGCTCATGGCGACTCTTCCGGGCGTGCGGCTCTACGCCCAGTGCGGTTACATCGCTCGTGATCCCATCCACCATCCGGTGGCGGCTGATATCTCTATCACGTTCGTGCCGATGACGAAGCGGCGCAGCGGCTCGATTACGAGCGAGGAGTGAAGAGATGATTCGGGGCTGGCCCGCTCTACTGATCGGCGCTTTCTGGTTGCTGTGGGCGCTCTATTGGCTGGTGTCCGCGCGCTCTCTCAAGCCCGTCCGACAACGTCAGTCGCTGACTTCCCGGCTTAGCTTTGTTGTCGTGATGCTGCTCGCCGCGGCGTTGCTGCGTGCCGGGCATCATCTACAATCGCTTCAGGCTCAATGGATTGGCGGCGGCTGGACGCGCTACTGGGTCGCGGTGGCACTGGTCGTCGCCGGATTGTCGTTTAGCGTCTGGGCACGCCGTACGCTCGGGGGAAACTGGAGCGGCACGGTGACTCTCAAGGTTGATCACGAACTGGTGCAAACCGGGCCGTATCGCCACATCCGACATCCGATCTACGCGGGATTGCTGCTTGCGGTATTTGGATCCGGCCTTGCGGCCGGTCGCCTCTATGGCATGGCCGCCTTCCTTTTGGTCGCGCTGGCTTTGTGGTGGAGACTGCGGGTCGAAGAGCGCTGGATGGCGGCAGAATTCGGGCAGCGATACGAGGCCTATCGGCACTCGAGCTGGGCGCTGATTCCGTTCGTGTTCTAGGCCGCGGCAAGTTCTCGCTCCGCGTCAAAAGCGGGCTTTGCCGTCACGCGGATCACTGCCTCCCGGAAGGAGGGGTCCGGCCACATCCAGTCAGCTTGTTTCGCCTCTAAAAGAGAACCAATACCGTACTCGTCCGCCTCAATTCGCTACGATCCGGGCTAATTTAGCCCAGTCTTCAAGGAACGCGATGCCAAGCCTAACTGAGCCACAGGCCAAGGCCCACATCACCAAATTACTGACGGCAATGAGTAAGGCTGGTGGCTCAGACCTATTTGTGTCCGCGAACTTTCCGCCCAGCATGAAACTGCGGGGCACCATGCGCCCATTGACGGATCAGAAATTGACCGCCGAGGTCACGCGTCAGCTGACAAACTCGCTCATGAACGAGCGGCAGCGGGCCGACTTTGCCAAAGATCTTGAGTGTAACTTCGCCATCTCCCTGCCGGGCGTGGCGCGCTTCCGAGTCAATGTCTTCATGCAGCAGCAGCACGTCGGCATGGTTGTCCGAACCATCGTCAATAAGATTCCCGATTTTGCCACGCTTGGATTGCCGGAAAGTCTCAAGGAGATCGTAACGGCCAAGCGCGGCTTGGTTCTGGTGGTCGGCGCAACCGGTTCCGGCAAGTCAACTACGCTTGCCGCCATGATCAATTATCGCAATCGCACCTCCGCCGGGCACATTGTCACAGTGGAAGATCCGGTTGAATTCGTGCACCAGTCACGTCAATCGCTAATCACTCATCGTGAAGTGGGGATCGACACGCACTCTTGGCATAATGCACTCAAGAACACTTTGCGCCAGGCGCCGGATGTTATTTTGATCGGGGAAATTCGCGACTCTGAAACGATGGAGAACGCCATCGCATTCGCCGAGACTGGGCATCTGTGCCTTAGCACGTTACACGCTAACAGCGCCAATCAGACCATCGATCGCATCATCAACTTCTTTTCCGAAGACCGCCGCAAACAGCTGCTCATGGATCTATCGAGCAATCTGCGCGCGATCATCTCACAGCGACTGGTCAAAACTGCCGACGGCAAAGGCCGCAAGGCGGCTATGGAAATCTTGATCAACACACCCATCGTGGCCGACAAGCTCTTGAAGGGTGAGTTTCACGAGCTGAAAAGCATCATGTCAAAGTCCCGGGAGCTGGGCATGAAGACTTTCGACTGGTCATTATTTGAGCTCTATAATGAGGGCACTATCTCGTACAACGAGGCAATACAAAACGCGGATTCAGCAAACGAGCTGCGTCTGAATATCAAGCTCAATGGCACGCGGCAGCCAAAGGAGCCTGGGTCTGGGTCTTCCGCGGCGGAGACGGACGCTGAGCCTCAGGCTGGAGAAGCATTGGCTACATCGCCTGGGGAGCTTTCACTTGAGCCCGATCTGCTCGATGCTGAAGTGGCACCTTCTGTCTGACCTGCTACCGGCGCGTTGCCCGGTCGAGCATTCTTATTGAGCGTGACAAATACCCGTCACGATCGCGCACAAAACCGGCTCTTCGATGAAGTGCAGGAGATTGCCCTGCGATGGTTCGAGCCCCGGCGGCGCCCCGGGCAACATCCCTAACGAGCACGGTGACCTCCATGCGTAACCGCGCCGCGGCAGGCAAGCCCGGCAGGCGGCAAGCAGCTTGCGTGACAGCAATCGTAGCGGCACTCGGCATCGAGCTCGCGATCTGCAGTACGAGCGTTTGGGCGTGGGACGATGAGGGCCACATGATGGTTGCCGCGATCGCCTGGAGGGACCTTGACGCCGCTCATCGCGCGCGTATTGTCCAACTTCTCAAGCTCAATCCGGACTATGCGCAGTGGACGGCAGGCGTTGCGGGTAGTGAACGAGGCGAGGTTGCATTCGTCCGCGCGGCAACCTGGCCAGATGCAATTAAATCTGATCCGGACTACGTGTTTGACGGCGCGAAGCCGCCTGCCGGAACATCAGCCGGGCAGAACATCGGGTATCCAGATCACCTGCAGCATCGCTACTGGCACTACATTGACGTGCCACTGTCCGCGGATGGCACGCCAACCGTGCCGCCGGTGCAGCCGAACGCGCAGACGCAGATCGAGCTCTTTGAATCTTCAATTGGCTCCGCCACTGTGCCTGACGACGTCAAATCCTATGATTTGGTCTGGCTCGAGCATTTGGTGGGCGATGTGCATCAGCCGCTGCACGCGACTTCGCGTTTCTCGCAGCAATTGTCCGATGGCGATCGCGGTGGAAACTCAGTCGCCTTATGTGTCAGGCCCTGCCGCGATGAACTGCACTCCTTCTGGGACAATGTCCTGGGTACCGACCGGAACGCCTCGACCGCAATTGCTGCAGCGGCACGTATCCCCGCGCCGCCCGAGGACGCCGCTGCGGTATCAGACGACACAATATGGATACAGGAGAGCTTACAAGCCGCGCGCGATTATGCCTACGCGCCGCCAATCGGGCCCGGCGCGGGCCCCTATGCCCTGGATGAAAACTACCGACGGGCCGCACTTAGCCAAGCCAGGAAGCGCGTGGCCTTGGCAGGCGCAAGGCTTGCCCATCTCATCAACACGAACTTGAAGTGACACGGCATCGACGGCTGAATGATCAGGGATCAGTGACCTGCAGCTGACATTATCTTTACAAGCAATCGTGCTACGCTGTGGCCACCGGTACCGAAAAAGCGCCATGCACATGTTGCCTCTACGCGGCCTCATCGCGCCCGCTTTCATCGCCCTGGCTCTTGTGGCGGGCTTGCTTCAGTTTCGGATCGATTCTGAAAGTTTGCGTTGGCTGAGCCTCGTTTTTCTGGCTTTAGGGCTGGCGTTTACCGGCGACACGCGCCGCCTTTTTGACAACGCTATGCGCGCAGTTCGCGGTGAGTCTTCGGGCGAATAAATCTCGACACGCAGCGAAGCGACAAGGAGCTATCGATGAGGCCTTCAATCCGACCGGGAACACTGGCGGCTTATTGGCGCGAGTACCGCGGGCTACTGGTGTTTCTCGTACTGATGTTTGGCTTTCGCTCGGCATGGGCTGACTGGGTGTACGTACCGACCGGCTCCATGAATCCAACGATTATCGAAGGTGATCGACTGCTGATCGACAAGCATATCTATGGCTTGCGCCTGCCGTTTTCGCTGATTCATCTCACAGAGGGCCAGAATCCGATGCGGGGTGACATCATTGTTTTTGACTCCCCGCGCGACGGCACTTCATTGGTGAAACGCGTGATCGCGTTGCCCGGAGACACGCTGGTGCTGGATGGCGAGCAGCTCATCGTCAATGGTATACCTGCCCGCTACGCTGCCGGTGACAGATCCGAGTTGCGCGGCCTGCTGCGCGCGACCCGAGGCCGCGATCCAGCAATAATGCGCGAGTCGGGAGTACTGCCCGAGCATGAGATTTTGTTGCTGCGGGATCGCCAACAATCGCTCCAGTTCGGTCCCGTGACCGTACCTGTGGGGATGTACTTTGTGCTCGGCGATAACCGCGACAACAGTTTTGATTCGCGCTATATCGGCTTCGTGCCAAGACGCAACATAGTGGGACGGGCCACTCGTGTTGTGATATCCCTGAATCCTGATCGATATTACGTGCTGCGCTCGGAACGGCTATTCAGCTCGTTGTACTGACGGGGGCCAGGACTAGCACCCGCGTCACAGCGTAGCTATCTGAAGCGCGGTAGCTACTTCTCTCGCAGATCCTGCAGCACGCTGCCGATCTGCAGCAGCTGGACCTCGTGCGGTTCATCGCGTCCCTTTTCCTTAAGCGCGTGTGCGTACCATTCTCGCATTGAGTCTAGATGCAACAGGCGAGTGGCATAGGCGGCTGAAGCGGTATCGAAGGGCAGGCCATAGGTCTGAATTCGAAACGCAACCGGGGCAAAGAAGGCATCCACGGCTGTGAATGCCTTGCCTGACAGGAACGGACCGCCGAAGCGGCGCAGACCATCGTTCCAAAGGCCGCCCAGTCGACCAATGTCGCGTGCAAGCCCAAGCGGAAGTTCCATCAACCGCATGCGCACACCGCAATTCATCGAACAGCGGCTGCGCAAATCGGCGAATCCGGAATGCATCTCAGCGGCCGCGGATCGAGCCCAGGCGCGCGCATTCGAATCAACCGGCCAAATGCCGGCGTGCCGCTCGGCAAGATACTCCACGATGGACAGCGAGTCCCACACGGCGTTGTCGCCGTCGATCAGGCACGGAACTTTGCCGCTGGGCGAGATCTTGCGGTAGCTCTCCCAGCTCGACGCGTGTCCGAACGGCACAAGGTGCTCGGTGAACTCGATGTCGAGCTCGCGCATCAATACCCATGGCCGCAATGACCAGGATGAATAATTCTTATTGGCAATGTATAGCTTGTACATCGAAGCAGAGCTTTACCCGGTCGTTCAATTCGGCGCAACGCTCGGCGCGCCGGGCAGCGCTGCGAGCCAGCGAAGGACCTCGGCCTGTAAGGCGATGCGATGATCGTTGAAACTGTGATCGCTAGGGAATGTCTGGACGGTCACGTGCTCGGCGTGCATTTGAGTCAGCGCCGGCAGTAGGCCGATGGCTTTGTCGCCGTCGTCATCCCGCTCCGCCGTAATGACAAGGATGTGTGCCCTTGCGAGCGCGGAGGCCAGATGGAGTAGATCGAACTGCGCGCCCTCGCGCATGACCTCGGCCAGCAGCGAGCGGGTATTGGCTCCCGTAAGCCTTCCCTCGGCGTCTTTGAACTCGGCCGAGGCGAGCGCGTTGCGGCGCGCCGGGGGCAGTGGAGCCCAGGCTCGGGTGTCGAAGCTGATGTCCCAAGGCGCGAGCAGTACGACGCCCAGAACCCCTGGAGTATCGGCGGCAGCGCGGGCGGCGATGTAGCCGCCGTAGCTGTGGCCCACGAGCACAATTCTTGAGGGATCGACGCCCCAGGCCCGGGCACTTGCGGGCCGTGCGAGCAAGTCCAGCAACGCCTTGGCATCCGCAAGGCCGCCTTTCAAAGTGTATTGGCCACCGGATCCCCAGGACCCGCGATAGTGGAATGTAATCACGGTCCAGCCTGCACGTCGCATCGACTGCGCGAGGTCCAGGTTCTGCTCGTTGCCGGGAAGTCCGTGCAGGAGCACGACCGTCGGGTGGACGCCCTCACCCGCGGGAAGGTACAGCTGCCCATTGAGGATCGCCCCGTGACTCTGGAATTGAATGCCTTGGCCGATGGCAGGATGTGCAGGGTCGAGCGGTGGGTCGGTGTAGAGCGCGGCCGGCAGCGGTGCATCGGGCGTAGCGGCGCTAGCGGCCCAGCAAGTAACGCCAACGATGGCAAAAGCCGCGAGTCGCACGATCAGATTAATGTCGGTCATCCGTGGCTCCCGGCCCCTGCGGCACGAGCGGCAGCACGATGTGCGAAGGCATACTCGGGGAAGAGTACACTCGTTGTGTTGCTGGCCGGTAATCGCTCGCCTTCGCCGTATAGATGCTCGGCGTGAATGTCTGCGGATTGCGGTCGATCAGTGGGAACCATGTCGACTGGACCTGCACCATGACTCGGTGCCCCTTCAGGAATACGTGGTCGCGCGATCTGAGTGGAACCGGCCAGCGAGCGGGCACATTCGGTCTCAGTGTGTGCGGATGCTCGTAACTCTCCAGGTAGCGGCCGCGACGCACCTCCATCGCGATCGGCAGTTCATAGCCGTTGAGTATCTGTGCATAAGCTCCCGGATCAGCACCTTTCGAGTCCGCATTCGTGTACCAATCTACCTCCTGCGCGTCTTGCGGAAAAACGTCAATGAGCTTAACGACAAAATCGCTGTCAGTACCCGAAGTGGACGCATAAAGAAGCGCCGCAACTTCGCCCGTGACGGTGAGATCGTGCTCCAGCGGTTCACTGACGTAGCTCAACACGTCGGGCCGGTGATCGACGAAGCGCTGATCGCCGGATTCCCAGCGCGGCCAGTCTCCGGCCGGATAGGTCGGTGAGATCGGCCGCGGGCGGTACGGCACCGGATTGGCCGGGTCCGATACATAGCTGCGGTGCGTGCCCTTATCGGCGGGAGCCGGCGCAGTGAAGCTCAGCGTACCGTTTGCATGAAGGTAAAGATTCGTTGCGACCGTGTTCTTTAGCGGCCAGTCTGGATACGTGCGCCAGACGTTGCTGCCAGTCTGGAATATCGTCGCGCGCCAGTCAGGCTTCGCGCCCTTGCCGTGCAGCCAATAGGCGAAGAACGGCGCCTCGATCGTCTCCCTGAATTCACGCGCGGTCTCGTGCCCCAGCGGCCAAGGCCCGAGTTTGTCCTCGATGGGACGGTTCCAGCAACCGTGGCACCAGGGACCCGCCACCATCAGGCTCGTCTTCTCCGGGTCGTTTTCGGCAGCATGACGAAAAATTTCCCACGACCCCCAAGGGTCTTCCTGATCCCAGAAGCCCGCGACGTTGAGGGACGGAACTGACGCACGGTGCAGTTCGTCGACCCAGGCCTGCGACTTCCAAAACGCGTCGTAGTCTGGATGCGCGACAGTATCGTTCCAGTATGGAACCTTGCCGTGTACGTAGTGGTCGTTAATGTTGGATAGCGGCCCGAGATTCAGGTACCACTCGTACGTGTCCCATTGCTCAAACGCGAAATGGGAGTTAGTAAGCTTGTCGCTCTCCTCCATCACTGCGTACTCAAAATCGTAACTCAGCCGCAGCGCGCCGTAGCGGTGATCGTCGTCGTTCATCCACTGATTGACCGGGGAGGCGCGCTCGCTGACCGCCTTCAGAGCCGGATGCGGATCAAGCAGCGCCGCGCCGGCCGTGTAGCCACTGTAAGAAGTCCCCCAGATGCCGACGCGGCCGTTATTGTTGGGCACATTCTTTACGAGCCAGTCGATCGTGTCCCATGCATCGCGGGTCTCTATCGTGCCTTGGCCGTGTTCAGTGCGCGAATCTTCACTTAGCGTAAAGGCACCCTCGGATTTGAAGCGGCCGCGAATGTTTTGGACGACGAAGATATAGCCGTCGGCCGCGAGCTCCTTCAGATAGGGCGGCATCTCGTCAAACGCCTTTGCCGGCACGCCGTAAGGAGTACGCTGGACCAGAATCGGCAGCGGTTCCGCGAACCCGCGCGTGCGCATGATTACCGTCTGCAGCCTTACTCCGTCGCGCATCGGAACCATCACTTCTTGATAATCAAAAAGCGGTGTCTTCGCCTGGCTATCGACGGCTGATTGGCTTGCCGCAGGTGGGCGACTCTGGGCGGGCACATTCGGGCCGGCCAGCAACCCGACCACAGCGATCAGCATGGAAGCAATTATTGCGCGCATTGAGGTGCTTTTCCCGCGTCGAAATGACCCCTTATCACACCGCATGGCCCTGCAGGACTTGAGTCAGTCTTGCAGCAATGATCCTCTCTTCGCCCGGCTGCAGCATGAAGGAGTTCATGCTCAGACCGCCGCCCTGTTCGGCGGGCTCGATCACGATGGAAGGCTTGGACTGACGCAAAGCCGCGCTGATCTGCGTCGGCGACGCAGACACACGCATGGGATCCCAATCGATGATCATGTGCGGGACGTGGTTGGCGATATCTGGAACCATGAATCGCGTGGATACGCCGGGCACTCTCGCTATCACGCCCGCAATGTACTCCAGGCGGCGCTGCCACTCGCGGCCCAAGGCTTCATGGTCCTCGGCCAGATAGCTCTCCAGAGCCTTGATCATGCCGACGATCTCCTCCTTGCCTACTTTCTGGCTTCGGCCCAGCGTGTCCTCGTTCGGGCTGTTGTTCATGAGCGCGTAGGCCACCAGATCCCGCCTGCCTACGAGCAGGCCCGCGCATTGTGGTCCCCTAATTGCCTTGCCGCCGCTAAAGGCGATCAAGTCGTAGCCCATTTGGGCGTAGTCCCAGAGATGCGATACCGGAGGAGTGTCTGCCGCCGCATCGATGAAGGCCGGCAACTTGTGGGCATGTGCGATTTGCACCCACTCTTGCACCTTGATAGCGCCATCCGCATCCGCGAAATTTGAAAAATGCATCATTGCGGTTCTGGGATTGATGGCTCCCAGCAGCTGCTCCTTGGTCTCGATGACTACCAGCTTGACGCCGG
>Ga0302326_10011302_pt1 | contig 19251 bp, 17 predicted proteins | sample Palsa_T0_3_FD_202264 | JGI IMG/M metagenome (GOLD analysis project Ga0302326, IMG submission 202264) | Peat permafrost microbial communities from Stordalen Mire near Abisko, Sweden - Palsa_T0_3 | ecosystem: Environmental > Terrestrial > Soil > Palsa > Peat permafrost | place: Sweden: Abisko...
ATCTTCATTTCCGCCGTCATGCAGATGGGGCTGGCCTTGCCCATGGCGCTTTATTTCCACCGCGCCACCACCATCGGATTGCCCTCCAACCTGATCGTCGTGCCGCTGACGCAGTTGATGATGCCCGCCGCCGCCGCCGCACTGGCCCTCGGTTGCATTCCGCCCCCGTGGTTGGGAGTCTGGCTGGCCAAAATTCCGGTGCGGCTGACCACATTCGCACTCGGCGGCATTACGGGCACGGTGCACGGTTTGGGTTCCCTCCGATTCGGCGTTCTGCAACTGGCTGACCTGCGCGTTCCCATGCCGTCGGTCGCGATGCTTATGCTGGCGGCCGCTGCGCTCGTATTGGCGATGTGGGGGGCGCGCCGGCGCGCGGCCTTTGCCGTCGCCGGACTCGTCGCCATCCTCGCCGCCTCGCTCGTTCTCGCTTTCATTCCCGCGAAGCCGCGCATCCGCTCAGGAGTGTTGGAAGTCACCTCGATCGACGTGGGCGAGGGCGATTCCACGCTGCTCGTCACGCCGCAAGGCCGCACTCTGCTGATCGATGCCGGCGGTCCCATCGGCCCCGGCGGCTCGCAACTTGACTTCGGCGAGGACGTCGTCTCGCCCTACCTGTGGACGCGCGGCCTCTCGCGCCTCGACGCCGTCGCCATCACGCACGGCCACTCCGATCACATCGGCGGCATGACCGCCGTGCTCAAGAATTTCCGCCCGAAAGAATTATGGGTAGGCGTGATCCCGCCGAGTCGGGCCCTGCAGAACGTAATTGAAACCGCGCAAGCGCTCGGCGTGAAAGTCGTGCGCCACTGGGAGGGCGACGAGTTCGCGCTCGGCGGAGCCACAGTACAAGTCTTGTTTCCGCCGCGCGACGCGCACATCGGCGCGAAGCCCGAAAACAACGATTCGCTGGTGCTCCGCGTGAGCTTCGGTGGTTCGTCGGTCCTGCTGGAGGGAGACGCCGAGAAGCAGGTGGAACGGCGCGTTGCCGCGCTGCATCATCCCAGCGCGAATCTTATCAAGGTCGGCCACCACGGCAGCAACAACGCGACCACGCCTGAACTGGTCGCAGCCGCCAAGGCCCAGTTCGCCGTCATTTCAGTAGGTTCAGGAAATTCGTTCGGCCTGCCGCGCATCGAAGTTCTCGGCCGCCTGGCCAACGCGGGAGCCCGCGTCTACCGCACCGATCTCGACGGAGCCGTCACCTTCTACCTCGACGGCCACTCCGTCACGCCTTCGGTGGCGGCTCTTCAATAATCGCAATCTCCGCCGTTACGTCGTCCTCCGCCGCCGTTCGGGATGACCCTTGGGATGGCGGTAACGACGATGAGCGGAGCCCCTGCTCGATCACTTGCTGCGCGGCGCCCGCATCCTCTTCGCGCACCATCAGGATCACTCCACCCAGCCCCGGAAACGCGTCCTGCACCAGAGACGCCGCCGTGAGATCGCTGTCGATGCCCGCCGAATCGAGCAACCCCTTCACCACCAGCGCCTCCGATTCCTGCTCCGAGTCAAACACCTTCACCAGATTCTCGTTAGGATTCGGGCGGGGCCGCGTGTCGTCAGGTTCTGTCATGGTATCTCCGATCTAAGCTCGGATGGAGCGGTCTGAGTCCGTATACACCGCAATTTTACTCCTCCTCCACGCATGTGGGGACAGCCACCTGAGCCGGGTGCCCCATTTCTCGCGTGCGTTCTGCGCGAGAAGTGGGGATTCTCATTCTTTTTTCAGAAATCGCCCTCGGGGGTAATCCCGAACGCCACCTTCGTGCGATTGCATTCCTCCGCAGTTGCGAGACAATGCCCTAACCAGGCGCAACGCCGGGCCGCGCGGCGTCATCCAAATGTGCAGGGCGCGTCTACGGTAGAGACAGGACTGGGACGACAAGGGGAGACCATGAATATTCACCACCAGGCCGGGCCGGGACCGTGCTTTCCATTGCCGGAAGACGCGCTCCGCGAGCGCGATGAGGAAGCCCGAAAAATCCGCCGCCTGCAGCTGATGATCAGCATGGTCATCTCCGTCATCAGCCAGGACCCCAACCTCACCGTCGAAGAAGCCTCCGAATTGGCCGCCGGCGCCAAACGCGCCGCCCTCGCCATGTTCCCCGACAAAGAACTCGCCTACGACCTGCTCTACAAGCCCCGCCTGCAACGGTTGATGCAGGAACGCTTTCGGCTGCAGTAGGATTGTCGAATGATGATTGTCGATTGAAACCAACCCATCTCGCAATCTGCAATCTAAAATCAACAATCATCAATTCCTTACTCATCCACCACAGAATTCCTCAACGTCCCCACTCCCTCGACAGTGACTTCCACCACATCCCCTGCCACCAGCGGCCCCACGCCCGCGGGCGTCCCCGTAGGAATCAGATCCCCGGGAAACAAAGTCATCGCCTGTGCAATATGGCGGATCACCACGTCGAGCGCAAACAGAAAATCCCGCGTGTTCCCATCCTGCTTGATCTGACCATTGACCCGCGTCTGCACCCCGACCCCCGCCCACGGATCGATCTCATCCGTCACCACCGGCCCCACCGGACAAAACGTATCGAAGCCCTTGGACCGCGACCACTGCCCGTCTTTATTCTGCAGATCGCGCGCGGTCACGTCGTTCACGCACGTGTAGCCCAAAATGTATTGCCGGATGTCCTCATCCGCCCCCGGCTGGTAACAAGTCTTGCCAATCACCACGCCCAGTTCGCCCTCCAGATCGACGCGCTCCGAAATCTTCGGCCGTCGCACAATCCCTCCCGGGGACAGCAGCGCCGAAGTAGCCTTCAGAAAAATCAGCGGCTCGGTCGGCACATCGTGTCCCAGTTCCTGCGCGTGCTCGCGATAGTTCCGCCCCACACAAACAATCTTCGACGGACGCACCGGCGGCAGCAGGGAAGCCTCCTCCAGCGGGATCGCCTCAATCCGCCGCGTGCGCAGGCTTTCCATATCCCCGTCAGCCTCTTCCGGAGCGGTCACCAGCACCCGCACAATCGCGTCCCGCCCGCCAACAGACTCAACCAGCCCGTACTCGGCCTGGCCATTGAATTGAAACCGGCAATATTTCATAGCAATCTATCTAACCATATCCGCGGAATCTGAAGCGTAAAGCAGAGAAATATTTTCTGGCCGCCAGCGAAAACAGACCGCTTCGCCAGCGTGGACCCACGTTCACGGCACCGCTTCCCCCGCCTCGTCCGACCGCGCACTCTCATTCCCGCGCACATCCACCGCTGACACGGAATACAAATAATGCTTCCCCGAAACCACGTTCATATCCCGGTACGCCGGAGTTTTCACCAGCGCTCCATTTACCTTCACCGCGGCCGTGCCTTCTTCGTGACGATAAACGTTGTATCCATCCAGATCGAGATCAGCCACTGGCGCCCACACCAGATCGATAAACGGCTGCTGTCCCGGCCCCGAAAACACCGCCTGCAATCCGGAAGGAACCGCCGGGGGGAAAACATCGTCGGTGAAAACCCTAACTTCCGGAGTGTCGTCGCCCTCGATCTGAACTTCACTCGGCGCCCCAGCCTGCACTTCAGTCTTCACACCGGGCTGCTTTTCCTGAGCGATCGCGGTCACCGCCTCCGCCCAATATTCGTAAGTCTCTTCCCACTCGATGCTCGCGTCGGTCAGCGTGAGACGGCGTTCACTTCTCACCGCAACCTCGCCCGCCAGAATCTTTTCCTTGCTCCCCTCGCGGCGCCGGTATACGCGACACAGGTAGCGCACCGATGAAGTCTTTGTAGAATCCGCCGGCAGAAACTCGTTCGTCCACGTCAGCACCACTCCTTGCCCGGTCACACGCGCCGCAAAGTCCTGCGGTGGCGGAAGAGTCCGAATCAGCGGAACCTGCACCTGATTCGAAAGCCCCGCTCCGCGGCCATCCGCATTGAGCACTTCGACGCCATACGTAATGTGGCCGGAAGGATTTTCAGTCAGCAGGATCTCGGGCAGCAAATCGGTATAGGAAGCAGCGACTTTCTGTTTAGCAGACCTGGCCGCGCTGGCAATCGCCTGCGCCGCGGCTTCCCCCACCGGAACCCCGCACTGCGTCAACTTCGCTTCCAGTCCGCGGCAGACCCGCGTCGGCCCCTCGCTTCGAATCGTCTTCCGATCCGTCGTAACCCTCGGAACTGTCCAGGTAAGAATGACGCGATTGCCCTTACGCGCGGCCCGCAAATCGGACGGCGGCTTCGGCAACACCAGCGAAGGCGGCTGCGGCGGCCCCATCGTCGCACACGCCGTCAATATCAACAGCGCACCGAGAGCCAATAAAAGCATAGCGGCGAAGCGTTTCATGCGGAAGAAACCAGAGTAACAGAAGCAGCCCCGACCTCTGGCCTGGAGAACGGCAGAGGATGTTCCAGAAAATCCCCTGTGTCCTCTGTGGTGAAAAGATTTTCCTACAGAATGTACCGCGACAAATCCTGATCCTTCACAATATCGGTGAGCATCTTGCGTACATATTCCGCGTCGATGGTCACGTGCTCGCCTTTTTTCTCCGGCGCATCGAAACTCAGCTCATCCAAAACCCGCTCCATGATGGTGTGCAGCCGCCGCGCCCCAATGTTCTCCGTGCTCTCGTTCACGCGAAAGGCAAAGTGCGCAATTTCGTCCAGTGCTTCTTTCGTAAACTCCAGCTTCACGCCCTCGGTCTCGAGCAGCGCCGTGTACTGCTTTACCAGCGACGATTTCGGCTCCGTGAGAATCCGCACGAAATCTTCCATGGTCAGCGATTGCAGCTCCACGCGAATCGGAAACCGCCCCTGCAACTCAGGGATCAGATCGCTCGGCTTCGAAACATGAAACGCGCCCGCAGCGATAAAAAGAATATGGTCGGTCCGCACCATTCCATAACGCGTGTTCACGGTCGTGCCCTCAACGATCGGCAGAATATCCCGCTGCACGCCTTCCCGCGAAACGTCCGGCCCGTGGCCGCCTTCGCGGCCGGCAATCTTATCGATCTCGTCCAGAAAAACGATTCCCGAATTCTCCACGCGGTCGATGGCCATGCGCGTGACCTGGTCCATATCGATCAGCCGCTGCTCTTCTTCCTGGATCAGATATTCGAAGGCCTCGTTGACCTTCATCTTGCGTTTCTTGGTGCGCTGCCCGAAGATGTTCGGCAACATGTCTTTGATGTTGACGTCCATCTCCTCCACGCCCTGATTGGTCAGAATTTCAAACGACGGAAAATTCCGCTCGCGCACGTCAATCTCCACCGTGCGGTCGTCGAGTTTCCCCTCGCGCAGTTGCTGCCGCAGTTTCTCGCGCGTCCGGCTCGAAGATTCCGTCAGCGCTGTGCCGCCATCAATTACCACGCCACCCGCAGCCGACGCCTGCTCCGGCCGCGGCGCAGGCGTCGGCGGCAGCAGAATATCCAGCAGCCGCTCTTCCGCATTCAACTCGGCCTTATCGGCAACGTCTTCCAGCTTCTCTTCGCGGACGTTGTCGATCGCGATCTCCACCAGATCGCGGACCATCGACTCCACATCGCGACCCACATAGCCGACTTCCGTAAACTTCGACGCCTCCACTTTCAAGAAAGGAGAATTCGCCAGCTTGGCCAGCCGCCGCGCAATCTCCGTCTTGCCCACGCCTGTGGGCCCGATCATGATGATGTTCTTGGGAATAATTTCTTCGGCGAGCTCCGGAGTCAGCTTCTGCCGCCGCATGCGGTTGCGCAGCGCGATGGCCACGGCGCGCTTGGCGTCCTTCTGGCCAATCACGTGCTTGTCGAGTTCGACCACGATCTCGCGCGGAGTCAGTTCATCCAGCGCAAGCTGTTCTTCTTCGGCAGTGGAGGGAAGGTAAATGGCCATAAATTCAGTGATCAGTGATCGGTGGCCAGTGGTCAGTGCGCTTCTTTCTGGCCACTGACACTAGCCACTGACCACTTTTTCTACAGCTCTTCAATCGTGACCTTGTCGTTCGTATAGATGCACATCTTGCCGGCAATCTTCATGGCTTCTTCGGCAATCTGCCGCGCCGAAAGTTCGGTGTGCTCCGCCAGCGCCTGCGCCGCGGCCTGCGCATACGGGCCGCCGCTCCCAATGGCTGCCACCGCGCCGTCGGGCTCAATCACATCGCCCTGCCCGCTGAGCAGAAACGTCTGCTCCTTGTCGCACACCAGCAGCAAGGCTTCCAGATGCCGCAGGAATTTGTCGGTGCGCCAGTCGCGCGCCAGTTCGACCGCGCCTCGCCCCAGGTTGCCGTGATACTGCTCCAGTTTTGCCTCAAACCGGCTGAACAAAGTGAACGCGTCCGCCGTTGAGCCGGCGAACCCAGCCACAATTTTGTCGTTGTAAAGCCGCCGGATTTTCTTCGCCGTATGCTTGATCACCGATTCGCCCAGCGTGACCTGGCCGTCCCCGGCCAGGACAACCGTCCCGTTGCGGCGAACCGACAAAACCGTCGTCGATCGAATCAGTCGCTTCGTAGTCATGAGCGCAATTCTTGATTATAACAGCGCCCCGGCCCCGCGCCCCAGCAGTCCGATAACGGCAGTCTTTCCCATTCTTGCCAGAGTGCTTCAGTAACCACTTCGCAGATTACCGCCGTGACATTTACCCGTCCTGCGCCAGCCCGTACCGTTGACTCATGCGACAGTCTGCGGCGGTACTGTGCCAAGAGAAGCGGTCCCTTCAAACCTTGCAGGCCACGCTGGACGTGCTTGAAATCGACCTGGTCAATTGCCACTCCGGGCAGGAAGCCCTGGAACTGGTGATGACCGGTTGCTGCTCCTCGCTCATCGTCGATTTCGATTTGCCGGGGGCCGAAGAGGTTATCCGCATGGCCGCACTGTTGCCGCCCGACCAGAAGCCGGACCTGGTGGCCGTCGCCAGCCGCGCCTGGCCCGGCACCGGCCAGGCATTTCAGTCGGGGGCCAGCCGCATCCTCTATCGGCCGCTCCAGACCGAGCAGGTCGTCACCGCCTTGCGGGCCGAAAAGAAAGCCAAGAAATCCCGGCGCAAGTCGGCGCGCTACGAAGTGAAAACTCTGGTCTATCTCGACCTCGAAACTGGAACCGTGCCCGGAATGAGCATCGACATCGGCGAGCACGGCCTTGCCATTCAGGCCACCGAACCTGTGCCCATCAGCTCAAACCTGGCTTTCCGCTGTGTGTTGCCGGGCACCGATGTGACCCTGCAAGGCCACGCCGACGTCATCTGGGCCAGCGATCACGGCCGCGCCGGCCTGTTCTTCTCCAAGCTTGCTCCTGCCGCCCGCAAACATCTCAAGGACTGGCTCCATAAGCGCAGCGCTCACAGCAAGAACAAACATGACCTGCACGATTTGCTGCCGCCCGAGGATGCCCACGTCTCCTACGCCACCGCGGAATAGCGCGACCGGAAGGAAGAAATGTCCTCGCGCGCTGCCGCGCCCGTGGGCGACCTTCCTAACTCTTGAAGAGCCCGCCTACCGCTTCTCGCCTGCGCTGCCTTACAATCTTTCCATCTCTCGCGCGAAGGAAACCTAGCCTGCCCTCATCCTCCCAAACCGCCCTCGCCTTTAACGGACACTCCATGGTCGGGCCGCTCCAGCGCGTTCTGGTCTGCTCGCCCCGCAGCGCGGGATGGAACCAGGCAGAACACGTAGCTCGCTGGCGCGCTCTCGGCTTTCACCACGCGCCCGACTTCACAACCGCCCAGTCGCAGCATGAGGATCTGTGCCGCGAACTCGAATCCGCCGGCGTAGGGGTGATCGAGCTAGCCTCATCCTCTTATCTTTCTCTCGACGCCGTCTACACTCACGACGCTTCCCTCGCCACCGATTTCGGACTGATCCTCATGCGGCCCGGCAAAGGCAACCGGGTCGGCGAAGCCCAGCATCACGGCTTGTCGTGCGCAGCTCACGGCATCCCGACTTTCGGCTCCATCGTCGCTCCCGGCACCACCGAAGCCGGCGATATCCTCTGGCTCAATGAAAAAACCTTGCTCATCGGCCACGGCTATCGCACCAACGCCGCCGGCATCGCGCAGATGCGCGCCCTGCTCGCGCCGAAGGGAATCGAAGTTCTCTCGGCGCCGCTCCCCTACGGTCCCGGACCCACGGCCTGCCTGCATCTGATGTCGTTAATCAGCTTGCTTGACGAACAAACCGCGCTGGTCGATCTTCCGTGGCTCGCCGTCGAAACCGTTGAGCTTCTAAAGCTCCGCGGCTATCAATTCATCGAGATCGACCCCGCCGAACGCGACACCCTGGCCTGCAATGTGCTGGCGCTCGGCGGCAAGCGCCTGCTGGCGATCGAAGAAAATCACCAGACCAACCACCGCCTGCGCCAGGCCGGCTTCGACGTCCGCACTTTCCCCGGCAGCGAACTCTGCATCAACGGCAGCGGCGGCCCCACCTGCTTAACCCGCCCCCTGCTGCGAGGATAAGATTCGGTGATCCATCTGCGCGGCTGCCCAATCGAGTTCCCCGTTCGGCCCCGACATAAAGCCGTCGAGCGACATATCCACCAGCCAGATCAGCTTCCTCATTTCTGATTCCTCATGGCCGCCACCTTCTCCTCCAGGCGATCCAGTTGCTGAGTCCATCCCATCTTCATGCCGCTGAGATATTGCGGACCCTCCGCGGTCGTCCGCAGGACGCGCAATTCCACCGTCAGTTCCGTCTTCCCCTGCCGTTCCGCAAAAGTCACGATGCTGTGCACATCGAACATCGAGTTGCCGTTTTGATCGAGCGCACTGGCCACAAAAACCAGCCGATCCGGCTCGGTGACCTCTTCAAACACGCCGCTCATGGGATGTACGAACTCCTGCAGGCGCATCTCGAGGCGAAGCGCGCCCCCGGCCCGCATTTCCCACTGCTGAACCGTGGTGGTGCATCCTTTCGGTCCCCACCACTGCGCTACGTGCTGGGGATCGGTCCAGGCCTGGAACACCAGTTCGCGCGGTGCGTCGAAAACCCTTGTGATCACCAGATCCCACTCCGAAGAGGCCGCTGTTTTGCTAATCCTTGCGTTTAGTGCGGACATGTTTCCTCTCCATCGTTTTGTTTTTGGAATCCTTTTTCATCGTCTGCAAATAGTGATCCAGGCGGTCGAAACTTTCTTCCCAGAAGTGACGGTAGTGCTCCACCCATCCCGCCAGGTCCTGCAGCGGAGCGGCCTGCAGGCGGCACGGCCGCCACTGCGCCTCGCGCCCGCGCGCAATCAGGCCGGCGCGCTCCAGCACTTTGAGGTGCTTGGAAATTGCCGGCATACTCATGGCGAACGGTTGTGCGAGTTCGGTCACGGAGGCGTCGCCCGAGGCCAGGCGCGCCAGAATGGCCCGCCGGGTGGGATCGGCCAGCGCTCCGAAGGTGGTGCTCAGTCGATCGTGCATAGGAAGTAATAAACCGTATAGTTAAATAACTTAACGGTTAAATACACCCTGCCCACTCCGCTTGTCAACCCTTTTTCTTTGGGATTCCCTAAAGGGCGCGCTGCGGAGGGGCGAGCGGCCGGCCTGCCGCCGCCGCCCGCCCCAGTTCGCTCGCTCCTGTTAAAATCAAGAAGCATGCTTCTTCCCTTCGTCCGCGAACTCTTCGCGGACGTAGAAATGCTTCCCGCCTTCACGCGTGTTGCCTCCCACCTGCGGGAGGGCACGGGGCGTATTGGTGTCTCTGGACTCTCGTCCACCGCCAAAGCGCTGCTTCTCGTGCTCCTGCGCCGCCACGCCGACCGCACGCTCATCCTCGTGGTGAACGATAATCGCGCCGTCGAGGATTTCGTTCCCCTGCTGCAGGGTTTCGCCGAACTCACCGCCGCCTGCGATCCCGAGGGCGTAGTCGCCCTCCCTGCCCGCGACGTGCTTCCGTTCCAGAATCTTTCCCCGCATCCCGAGTTGCAGGAAGAGCGCGCCACCGCTCTGTGGAAAATTGCCACGGGCAAAGCGTCGATCGTGGTCACTCCGGTCGCGGCCACCGCCATCCTGCAGCGCTCGGCCGATTACTACACCGACCTGGCCCGCATTCTGCGCCGCGGCGAATCCTTCGACGTCGAGAATCTTCTGGCTCACCTCAACACCGTCGGCTACACTTCCGCCGATGTCGTGGAGATGCCCGGCGAGTACGCTCTGCGCGGCGGCATCCTCGACGTCTATTCGCCCGAAGCCCAGCGCCCTGTCCGCATCGAATTTTTCGGCGACGAAGTCGATTCCATCCGCCGCTTCGATCCTACCTCGCAGCGCTCTTCCAATCCCATGGACGAAGCTCTGCTGCTGCCGCTCACCGAAACTCCCATCAGCGATCACTTGCTCGGCGCAATTCACACGCGGCTTTCCGGCAAACGCATTACCGGCACAGAAGAAATGGTGGAAGCAGCGGTCCGTTCCGGCGGAGTCACCGTCTTCCCCGGCTGGGAGTTTTACGCGCCCGTCGCCGGCGCCGACCGCACAGTTTTCGATCTCCTTCCGCGCGCTGCAATCCTGCTCGACGAACCCGATCTGCTGCGCACCGAGTTTGACCGCTTCTGGACTCGCGTCGAAGAAGCTCACGAACGCAGCGGCGTCGGCAATCTCGTGCGCCCTGTGGATTTGTATTTGCCGCCAGACGACTGGTGGAAGAAAGTCGCGTCGCTGACAGGAGCCGACGTAGAGCACCTCGGCATTACACGCAGCTCAGGTGAAGACGCGTACGGGAACGCAGCCGCCGACTCCGCCGTCACCTTCCTCACCCAGCCCACTCCCCGCTTCCACGGCGCGGTTCCGACCATGCTCGAAGAAGTTCAGAAGCTCACCGGGCAAGGAAATCAGGTTTTATTTTCCGTGCCCAACACCGGCGAAGTCGAACGCCTGGCCGACATCTTCACCGAATACAACGTGAGCTTCCGCCTGGGCAGCCGCACCCGCGGCGGCGAAAGTTACGCCGACGAAACCAGCTACTTCGCCGGCGAAGTTCTCACCACCACGCTGGCCAAAGCCTACGTTCCAGATGGAGTCATGTTCCCCGACGCGCACCTCGCCATCTTCGGCGCGCGCGATTTATTCGACGAATCCGATACGGTCGCCTCGCGCCCGCAGCGCCAGAAATCGAAAGTCTCCGCGTTCCTCTCCGACTTCCGCGACCTGCAGGTCGGCGACTATGTGGTCCACGTCGAGCACGGTATCGGACAGTATCAAGGTCTGAAGGAAATCAATCAGGGCGACGGCAACGCGGAATTCATGCTGCTCGAATACGCTGAAGGCGCGCGCCTCTACGTCCCGCTCACCCGGCTCGACCTGATTCAGAAATACCGATCGTCTGAAGGCGCCAAGCCGGCTTTGAGTCACCTCGGCACGCAGTCGTGGGCCAAGACCAAAGCCCGCGTCAAGAAGGCCATGAAAGACATGGCCGACGAACTCCTCAAGCTCTACGCCGAACGCAAAATGGCTGTCGGACATTCTTTCCCCGCGGGCAACGAATTCGTGCGCGAGTTCGAAGACGCCTTCGAATTCAACGAGACTGAAGACCAGGCCCAGGCCATCGCCGACGTCACTCGCGACATGGAATCCACTCAGCCCATGGACCGCCTGCTCTGCGGCGACGTCGGCTATGGCAAGACGGAAGTCGCCATGCGCGCGGCGTTCAAAGCCGTTGGCGACAACAAGCAGGTCGCCGTGCTCGCGCCCACCACCGTTCTCGCCTTCCAGCACTTCGAAACTTTCAAGCAGCGCTTCGGACCTTTTCCGGTGACGATCGAAATGATCAGCCGCTTCCGCAACCCGAAGCAGCAAAAAGAAATTCTGCAGAAAGCCGAAACCGGCAAAATCGACATCCTCATCGGCACTCACCGGATCTTGTCGAAAGATTTGAAGTTCGCCGACCTCGGCTTGCTCATCGTTGACGAGGAACAGCGCTTCGGCGTGCGCCACAAAGAACGCATCAAGCAGATGCGCAAACAAGTCGACGTCCTCACCATGTCGGCCACGCCCATTCCGCGCACCCTGCACATGTCGCTGGTCGGCCTGCGCGACATGAGCGTGATCGAGACTCCGCCCAAAGATCGCATGGCGATTCAAACCGTCGTCGCCAGTTGGGACGACAAACTCATCCAATCCTCCATCGAGCAGGAACTCGAACGCGGCGGCCAGGTCTACTTTGTCCACAACCGCGTGGACAGCATTTTTGAAATCGCCGCCAAGCTGCAGGAATTAGTTCCCAAGGCGCGCATTATGGTTGGTCACGGCCAGATGGGCGAAACCGAACTTGAAAAAGTGATGCTTGGCTTCATGCACCACGAAGCCGACATCCTCGTCGCCACCACCATCATCGAGAACGGCCTCGACATCCCGCTGTGTAACACGATTCTGATCAACCGCGCCGACCGCCTCGGCCTATCGGAGCTTTATCAACTCCGCGGCCGCGTCGGCCGCTCCAACCGCCGCGCCTATGCCTATCTGCTCATTCCGAAAGAAGTCGAACTCACGCCCATCGCGCGCCGCCGCCTCGCGGCTTTGAAAGAATTCTCCGACCTCGGTGCCGGCTTCAAAATCGCCGCGCTGGATTTGGAGTTGCGCGGAGCAGGGAACTTGCTGGGCGGCGAGCAAAGCGGACACATCGAAGCCATCGGCTTCGAGCTCTACACCCAGATGCTGGAACGCGCCGTCCGTGAAATGAAAGGCGAAGCCGGTCCCGACGAGGCCGACACCCAACTCAATCTCGGCCTGAACATCCGCATCAACGCGGACTACATCCCCGAAGAAAACCAGCGCCTGCAGATGTATAAGCGCGTAGCCCGCGTAGAAACCGAATCCCAACTCGGAGATGTCGCCGCCGAACTGCAAGACCGCTACGGCCCTCCGCCCGCTCCGGTCCGCAACCTCCTCGACTACGCGAGCCTCAAACTTCTCTGCATGCGCGTCGGCGTGAATGCCATCGAGCGCAAGCGCGACTCCGTGACTTTCAAATTCCGCCAAAACGCCGCCGTCGATCCCGAACAGTTGGCCAGATTCGTTTCCGCCCAGCGCGGCGCACAGTTCACCCCAGACGGAATGTTGAAGTTCGCCCTGAAAGCCACCGCAGCGGACGAAGTCCTGCGCTCCCTCCGCACAGTCCTGGAACAACTGGCGAGCACGGAAGAATCAGCATCAGAAGTCGGTTCGAACGCGGATGGAAAGACTGCTCGGTGAGTGATCCCGACGGGTGCCCCATTTCTCGCGCGTTCCTTGCGCGAGAAGTGGGGATTTGCTTTTCGGACACCCGGCCTTTCGCTACGTGCAAATGCAACCATTTACAATAATCCGGCCCCATCTATAAGCAACGGGATACCAAAATTGCACGTTTTGAATCTTACAACCGGGCAGACAACTCAACCGGAAGCGCTCGAAAAAAACTTACTGCCGGTATGGGTGTTCCTGTGCCTGAGTGCGGCGTTGGCCTGGACAGTGTGGCTTTGGCCTATTTCGAATCGGTTCTTCTACATAACTTTCGGGGCTTGGCGCATCAGTTTCTCCTTAAGAGGTTTAAAGCTCTCAATTGGGAATTCACTGCCAGGCCTGTTCGCACTTGCATGGGTACGCTGGGAGGGAAGAGAGCCGTTTCGGGATGTGCTGGCAAGCTTGTTTAGGTGGAGAACCAAACTCAGATGGTACGTTCTCGCAATCGCGCTGCCTACCGGCATATTTCTAGTATCCATGTGCGTGGTCCTGATGTTTTTCTCCGAGAATCCCCGTCGGCCCCCCTGGACACTGCTGCTGGGCTGCTTAGTAGCACTACCGTTCGCGCCAGTATGGGAAGAAATAGTGGAGAGCATTCGCCTTCAGGAGGCTCCAATCTCGTTATTCTCGCCTCTCGTCTACCTTAATTATTGGCGTTTATTGGGGACTATGGCATATACCGTTGTGGGTGTTAACGGCGACCTACCACTCAGCTCCGTTTTTGCTGATCTATTGTGTAAATCTGGTTGCATGGTCCGTTATCTTTTCTTTCTTGTACGATCGAAGCGGGCAGAGCCTGCCGGTTACGATTCTCCTCCATTCGACAATCCTTACCGTGCAAAATCTCGTGTTCGCCGCGGTTTCGCATGGCACCATCTATCTCAGTCCAATTGCAGCGGCGTTATCTCTGTGCTTGGCCGCAATTCTTGCCGGAAAACTGAGGTCGACTTACTCCCCCGTTTCCGTGCAAAACTGAGTATGATTTCGTACGACGACCAACGACTGTCACCATGCCCATGAAAGTCCGCAAAGCCGTTTTTCCCGCCGCCGGCCTCGGCACCCGCTTCCTGCCCGCCACCAAGGCCCAGCCCAAGGAAATGCTTCCCATCGTCGACAAGCCCATCATTCAATACGGCGTCGAAGAGGCTATGGCCAGCGGCTGCGATCAGATTCTCATTATCACCGGCCGCGGCAAGCAGTCCATTGAAGACCACTTCGACGTCAGCTACGAACTTGAGAGGATGCTCGACGACCGTAAGAAGACCGATCTGCTCAAAATCGTCCGCAACATTTCCGACATGATGCACGTCGCCTACGTCCGCCAGAAAGAAGCGCTCGGCCTCGGCCACGCCGTGCTCATGGCCCGCGAACTCGTTGGCAACGAGCCTTTCGCCGTGCTGCTCGCCGACGACGTCATCGACGCCAGCGTCCCTTGCCTCAAGCAGATGGTAAACGTCTTCGACCAGAAACAATGTTCCGTGATCGCCGCGCAAGTCATCGAAGGCAAAATGATTTCTTCCTACGGCGTTTTCGACGCCCAGCCCGCCGACGGCTTCGACGGCCGCCTCTTCGAAATTCGCAACATGGTGGAAAAGCCCAAGCCCGAGGAAGCCCCGTCCAACCTCGCCATCATCGGCCGCTACATCCTCACGCCCGGAATTTTCGACTGCCTGGCCAAGACACCGACCGGCGCCGGCGGCGAACTCCAGCTCACCGACGGCATGCGCATGTTGCTCAAGCAGGAAAAAATGTACGCTTACGTGTACGAGGGCAAACGCTACGATACCGGCGACAAGCTTGGATTCTTGAAAGCCACCGTAGAGTTCGCTCTCAAGCGAGCCGACCTGGGCGTACCGTTCCGCGAGTATCTGAAGGATTTGCAGCTGTAATCAGTTCGACGGTTTCCCGAGCAGGTGTTTTTTTGGCCACGCAGCGCGTCGACGGGCGCGCTGCGCTCGCATCCCGTCAAACGACAAATACTGAACGCCACAGGAGGATTGCACTTAAGGATGGGCAGGCGCAGCCAGCCCCGCAAGCCAGTCGAAGTCCCGGTTCGCATTTTCGGCACCGACAGCCACGGTCAGGTTTTTTCTGAAAAAGTCACGACCGTCAACGTCAGCCGCAACGGGGCAGAGCTGGCCGGAGTTCGCCCCGCGCTCGGCCTCGACGAAATCGTGGGCCTCACCTACGGCACGAATCGCGTGCACTTCCGCGTGAAGTGGATCGGCGAGTCCGGCACTCCCCGCGCCGGCCACGTTGGCCTGCTCAACATCGCCCCTGAAAAACCACTGTGGGATTTTGAACTTCCCGCCGACGCCAAGGACGATTACGAAGCGGCCTCGGTCGAGCACCGCAAACATCTTCGCTACCGCTGCCAGAATTCCATCGAGATTCACACTCCCGAAGGCGCATCTTTTTGGGGCAGGGTCGCCGACCTCAGCCTGAGCGGATGTTACGTCGAGATTCCCATCCCCTTCGAACTGGGAAAGCTGTTGAAAATTGGCATCTGGTTCGGACAGACCAAAGCCTGGGCTGAGGCCCGCGTCGCCCACCGAACTCCGGGTGTCGGAGTCGGCCTCATATTCACAGAGATTTCCGAACCAGATCTCGACCTGATTCGCCGCTACCTCGAGACCCTCTCGCCCTTCGCGAGAATCCCGTTCCGGCCATCCGCCGCGCCAGGAAAGAAACTCTAAGCCGGCGGGAATTTCGTAACCTCGAAAAAGCCGGGTGCCCCATTTCTCACGCGCACTTTGCGCGAGAAGTGGGGATTTTGAAGCGTCGAAACAGGGTAACCCATCCTGGCCGTGTTCTTTGCGGCTAGAGCCCGCCCTGGGCGAAGTCGAAGGGGTGGGGATACTGATTTCTGATCTGGATTTCGACCTTCTCAGGAGCAGCTCTAAGCGAAGTCGAATGGTGGCGCCTCAACTCTAAACTCCCCGCAACTTCTTCGACTTCTCCTCCACGCCGCGCGCCAATTGTTCCTTGTGCGCGTTCAGTTTCTTCACCACCGAGGCATCGCCCAGCGCAATCATCTGCGCCGCCAGAATCCCCGCGTTGGTCGCTCCCGGCTTGCCGATCGCCACCGTCGCCACTGGAATCCCCGCCGGCATCTGCACTGTCGCCAGCAAAGAATCCATCCCCTGCAGCGAAGTCGAAGGAATCGGCACGCCAATCACGGGCAACGTCGTGTGTGCCGCAATCACTCCCGCCAGATGCGCCGCTCCGCCCGCCCCCGCAATAATCACTTGAATCCCGCGCCCCGCGGCCTTGCGCGCGAAGTCCGCCGTCCGGTCCGGCGACCGGTGCGCCGAAGTCACGTCCATCTCATACGCGATCCCAAAATCATCGAGAGCTTTTCCCGCTTCGCGCATGATCTCCACATCAGAATCACTCCCCATCACAATCGAAACCAGAATCTTGCTCATTTCTCTCCTTACCCGTTGTCATCCTGAGCGAGGAAAGTGATTCACGAAGTGAATCGCTTCCGCAGTCGAAGGATCCGTTTAATACCGCCGCATCCTGCGGCCTGAAAAAAACTCCTGGGAAGAATTACTTCTTCGCTTCCGGGTGCCCCATTTCTCGCGCGCACTTTGCGCGAGAAGTCGGAGCTCTCGCCAGCACTCACCTCTTCAGCGCCCGCCCCGCAATATCCTTGCGATAATGCGCCCCTTCAAACGAAATCTTCCCGCAAGCCTCGTAGGCACGCGCCACTGCCGTCTCCAAATCCGCAGCCCGCGCCGTTACTCCCAGCACTCGCCCGCCCGCCGTGTAATAAACCCCATCGCGCTTCGTTGTTCCCGCATGAAAAACTTTCACTCCCGCAACCGCGCCGGCTTCATCGAGCCCATCAATCCGCCTTCCCACTTCATACGTCCCCGGATATCCTCCCGCCGCCATCACCACGCACACCGCGGCATCCCGCGACCACCGAAAATCCTCATCACTGACGCGCCCTTCAATCGAAGCCTCCAGCGCTTCGACCAGATCGCTCTCCAGCCGCATCAGAATCGGCTGCGTCTCCGGATCGCCAAACCTGCAATTGAACTCCAGCACCATCGGCCCGCGCGCCGTCATCATCAGCCCGCAATAGAGCACGCCCTTGAACTCCGCGCCCTCGGCCTTCATTCCCGCAACCACGGGCTGTGCAATATGATTCACCAGCCAGTCGCGCATCTGGTCATCAACAATCTCCGCAGTCGAGTATGCTCCCATGCCGCCCGTGTTCGGACCAGTATCGCCGTCGCCCACCCGCTTGTGATCCTGCGCCCCGACCAGCGGAACCACTCGCTCGCCGTCGCTGAACACTAGAAAAGAAAGTTCATCTCCTGTCAGACATTCTTCCAGCACCACCCGTGCTCCGGCTTCGCCCAGCATTTTCCCGCTCAGCATCTCCGCCGCCACGCTGGCCGCCTCTTCCTTGCTCTTCGCGATCACCACTCCCTTGCCCGCCGCCAGTCCGTCGGCCTTCACCACCACCGGCGCATAAAAATGCGCGAGCGCCGACCGCACCTGCTCCATTGAATCACAGATTACAAAGTGAGCGGTCGGGATGTGGTGCCGCTGCAGAAATTCCTTGGCAAAACTCTTGCTCGCTTCCAGTTGCGCCGCCGCCCGCGTCGGACCAAACGCCGGCCACCCACGCCGCGTGAACTCATCCACCACGCCCAGCGTCAGCGGCAATTCCGGCCCTACCACCGTCAGGTCCGGCTGCAGGCGTGCCGCCAGCGCCGTCATCGATTCCATGCTCTTCAGGTCGGCTGCCACACACTCCGCATCGTCCGTGATGCCGCCGTTTCCCGGCGCGCAATACAACTGCGAAATCCGCGGCGACTGCCGCAGCTTCCACGCCAGCGCGTGCTCGCGCCCGCCGCTTCCCAACACCAGAACTTTCATAGGCCGAAGAAAATCAAGGTTAGAGGTTGCCGGGGAACGCTGTCAAACCAATCGCCTGCAATCGCCGGAAGCCCCAAGGCAAGCCGGAGAGGGTTTTCTCATTAACATTCCTGTAACCGATTCTGCGTAAGTTTAGATACACTGCCGGTTCACCACTCGCACGGTTGACAGCCCGGCGGCCTATCGTGTTAACTGTAGTTAACTATTATAAGTACAAGTTAGTTAACCATCAAGCTGGGAATTTTGGCCGAATCAGAACGAGGCCGGGCAATCAGCAAAATTAGGCGCCGTGAACGCCACCATCCGCCAGTGAGTCGCGCCACAGAGCGCAGCCGGGCCATAACGACAGAGTCATGAAGCTGGAATTGAAATTCATTTTCAATACGATGAAGCGTCGGGCCGGCAGCCTATTACCGGCATTTCCCCGCCGCCACGCCGGCCGTCTCCGGGCCTTCGCGCTGCTGCTGGCTACTGCTTTCGCGTCTGCCCTGCCCGCGCGCGCGCAACAAACTGCCGCTTCCGCGCCGCCTTCGCCGGCCATCCTGCAGACGAACCCTCCCGTCGCCGCAGATCCTTCTGACGCCGACGACAGCACCGAATCCATGTTCCCTCATCTCCAGGACTCGCGCTTCTGGCTCACCGGTCAGGCCAACTTCATCTTTCAAACTCATCCTGATTTTTCCGCCCTCTACAGCGGCGCGCACAGTCTGAGCGATCGCTACGAGAAAGCTACCTCCCGCGTCATGACGCTCTATACCGGCGTGCGCGTCAGCAACTCGACCGAGTTCCTCGTCGACATCGAGGAGGCCGGTGGCGCCGCTCTCAGCAAGGGTTTCGGCCTGGCCGGCGATACCGATCTTGACATCGTGCGCAATCCGCTCCTCAGCAAGGAACCGTATCTTGCCCGCGCCTTGGTTCACACCGTGATCGCGCTGAGCGATGACAAGGTCGAGAACCAGCGCAGTTCTCTTTCGCTCTTCGAACAACTGCCGCGCCGCCGTCTCGAACTCCGTTTCGGCAAGTTCAGCATGCCCGATTTCTTTGACATCAATTCCGTTGGCACCGACACCAAATTCCAGTTCACCAATTGGACCATCGACAACAACGGCGCCTACGACTACGCCGCCGATACTCGCGGCTACACCGTCGGCCTCACCGCCGACTTCGAAGATCGCCACTGGGGGTTCCGCTTCGCCGAAGCCCTCATGCCCAGGATTGCCAACGGCATTGA